>Ga0209023_10000827_pt1 | contig 44159 bp, 37 predicted proteins | sample LakOneMetagenome_FD_187468 | JGI IMG/M metagenome (GOLD analysis project Ga0209023, IMG submission 187468) | Freshwater and sediment microbial communities from Lake Erie, Canada (SPAdes) (version 2) | ecosystem: Environmental > Aquatic > Freshwater > Lentic | place: Lake Erie, Canada...
GCGGCAAGGGACTCGGACAGTTCGAACAGGCCCATGCCCGCGAGCATGGCGAGCGTAAAGATCACGGGCTTGGCGCCGCCCGTGGCCAGTGAAGCGAGCGCCGGGCCGGGGCAGTAGCCGGCCAGGCCCCAGCCGGCGCCGAAAGCCAGCGAGCCCAATATCAGGCGGCGGTCGATGCGGGTCGCGGTCGGCAGGCGCATGGGCTCGCCGAGGAGCGAGCGCGCGCGCTTGCCGGCAATGCGGAACGCCACCAGCCCGACCAGGACCGCGCCACCCATGACGAGGGCCAGCGACGGGTCCCAGTTCCCGGCCAGGTCGAGGAAGCCGAGCACCTTGGCGGGGTCGGTCATGCCCGAGACGATCAGGCCGAGGCCGAATACGAGGCCGATAACGAATGCCATCAGGACAGGCATGGTGAACTCCTTATGCCAGCAGGTGGCGGGTGAGGAACACGGTGACGAATCCGGCCAGCATGAAGGCGGCGGTGGCGACCAGCGAGCGCGGCGACAGGCGTGACATGCCGCAGACACCGTGACCGCTGGTGCAGCCGGCGCCGTAGCGGGTGCCGAGGCCGACCAGCAGGCCGGCCGCGGCAAGCGTCGGCAGGTCGGCGCCGACCGCGACGGTCGGCAGCGGCGCGAACAGCACCCATGCCAGCGGCGCGGCCACTAGGCCGAGCAGGAAGGCGATACGCCAGCCGACGTCGCCGCGGGCCGGGCGCAGCATGCCACCGAGGATGCCGCTGATGCCGGCGATACGGCCGTTGAGCAGCACAAAGGCCGCTGCCGCCACCCCGATCAGCAGGCCGCCCGCCAGCGCGCGCCACGGCGTGAAGGCGATCCAGTCGATGTTCACGATGCGACCCCTTCGGTCGGCAGGCAGAATTGCCGGTACAGCACCTGGATGACCGCCAGCGCCGCATCGCTGTCGATCCGGTAGAAGATCTGCTTGCCGTCGCGCCGGGTGCCGACCAGCTTTTCCTCGCGCAGCACGCCCAGCTGCTGCGACAGGGTGGGCTGCGCGATGCCGAGCTGGGCTTCGAGCTGGCCGACGCTGTATTCGCCCCGCGCCAGTTGGCAGAGCAGCATCAGCCGGTCCGGATTGCCCAGGGTTTTCAGGAGGGCGCAGGCCTGCGCCGCGGCGGTCCGCATCTGCTGCAGGTCGAGCTGCTGGGTGGTCGTCATGGTCGCCTTCACGAATCGAATGCGCTCAATATATCACCGGACAATATATTCTTCTATAGATTGTGTTCGTCGAACGGGTGCCGCCGGGTGCACGCCGCAGCTCGCTTAATCTGGGTTTAATGTTGGGTGCCTAGTCTTGTGCCATTGAAACATTCAAAGCAATGGCATGAGCACCCTGACGAACGTCCGCGACACCGCCCTCGGCGAAGCCCTGCCGGCGCGCATGCCGCGCGGGTCCCGGGCCGCCCTCGAGTGCTTCGAACGGGACGATCCGGGCCGCGCGGAGCTCGAGGCGTTCATCGCGGCCGCCTTCCTGAAGAACTACGGCGCCCGCATCGCCCATTTCAGCGACACCCTGGTCGGCTGCCGCGATGCCGACGGGGCCTGGACGGCAGCACTCGGCTATTCGCTGGCCGGGGCCCATCCGCTGTTTCTCGAGCACTACCTGGACGGCCCGATCGAAGCCGAGATCGGCGCCCGCATGGGGCGCCCGGTCGCGCGCGATGAAGTAGTCGAGGTCGGCAACCTCGCGGCCCTGCATCCGGGCGCGGCGCGCGCCCTGATCGTCGGCACCACCAGGCTGCTGCACGAACTGGGCCTGCGCGTGGTGGCCTTCACCGCCACCACCAGCCTGCTCAATTCCTTCGGCCGCCTCCAGTTGCGTCCCCAGGTGCTGGCGCACGCCGACCCGGCGCGCCTGCCCGATGGTGGCGGACAGTGGGGCAGCTATTACGACACCCACCCCCAAGTCATGTTTGGCGACATCCAATATGGTTATTCAGAACTTGCTCGACTCGCTAGCCGATTCCACCGTCCTGCTGAGTGACGGCCGCCGGCAGTACGACCGCGCCGCGGTCGCGCACCGGACTGCGGACCTGTGCACCCTGTTGACGGCGCGCGCCCGTCCGCAGGCCCCGGTCGGCATCCTGGCCGATAATTCCCCCGAGTGGCTGATGGTGGACCTCGCTACCCAGGCGCTCGGCCTGACCCTGGTGCCGCTGCCGCTGTTCTTCACCCCGCAGCAGTGGATGCACGTGATCGCCGAAAGCGGCATCGGCGCGCTGTTCTGCGCCGACCCGGCCCAGGGCGCCGCGCTCGGCTTCGACACTGTGCTTGCCAGGGACGGCGCGCTGGCGCTGTGCGAAGCCCGGCAGGCGCCGCAGGCCGCCGAGCTCGCCGGCGTGCAGAAACTCACCTTTACCTCCGGCACCACCTCGGCGCCGAAAGGCGTGTGCCTGTCGGCCGCCCAGCAATGGGAAGTGGCCGGCGCCCTGCGCGCGGGCGTCGCCCCGCTGGGCCTCGAGCGCCACCTGTGCCTGCTGCCCTTCGCGGTACTGCTCGAGAACATCGCCGGTCCCTACACCGCGCTGCTGAGCGGCGCGACCACGATCTGCCCGCCGCTGGCCGAGACCGGGATACAGGGCGCCAGCGGCTTCGATCCCGTCGCCTGCCTGGACGCCATTGCCCGTTACGCGCCGCACAGCATCACCCTGGTGCCGCAGATGCTGCAGGCGCTGGTAGCGGCAAGCGCGCCGAACGATCCGCGCATCGCCAGCCTGCGCTTCGTGGCGGTGGGCGGCGGCAAGATGCCGCCCCAGCTCTTGAGCGCGGCCCGGGCGCGCGGCTTTCCCGTGTTCGAAGGCTATGGCCTGTCCGAGTGCGCCTCGGTGGTGGCCCTGAACCTGCCGGGCGCCGTGCGCGACGGCAGCGTCGGCCGCCCGCTGGCGCACCGGCGTGTGGCCATCGCCGCGGACGGCGAGATCCTGGTGGAGGGCTGCCGTGCGCGCTACCTCGGGCAGCCTGCCGAGGACGGCGACTGGCTGGCGACCGGCGACCTCGGCCACCTGGACGCGGACGGCTTCCTGTACGTCGACGGGCGCAAGAAGGACATCCTGATCACCGGCTACGGCCGCAACGTGTCGCCCGAATGGCCGGAAGCGGCGCTGCTGGGCAGCGGCCCGGTCGCCCAGGCGATGGTGGTGGGCGAGGCCCAGCCATATCTTGCTGCCTTGCTGGTGCCGGCGCGGCCCGACGTCACGCCGGCCCAGCTGCAGCAGGCCGTCGAGCGCGCCAACGCCCAGTTGCCGGACTATGCGCAGATCCGGCGCTGGCGCGCGGTGCCGCCTTTCACCCCGGCCGCCGGCCTGCTCACGCCCAACGGGCGCCTGCGCCGCGCTGCCATCCGTACTGCTTACGCGACCGAGATCGCATCCCTGTTCGACCAACCGGAGTCCTGACGTGAACTTTTTCGACCAACTGCAATCCGCCACCGAGCCCCAGCGCCGGGAGATGTTCGCGATCCCGATCATCCAGGACGCGCTCCAGGGCCGGGTCGTGACCTCCCAGTACATCGCTTTTCTGTCCCAGGCCTATCACCACGTGAAGCACACGGTGCCGCTCCTGATGGCCTGCGGCAGCCGCCTGGGCGAGCGCCATGAATGGCTGCGCGAAGCGATCGCCGAATACATCGAGGAAGAGGTCGGCCACCAGGAATGGATCCTGAACGACATCCGCGCCTGTGGCGGCGATGCCGAGGCGGTGCGCCACGCGCGTCCCCATGCCAGCACCGAACTGATGGTGGCCTATGCCTACCACCAGGTCGACCGCGGCAACCCGGTCGGCTTCTTCGGCATGGTGCACGTGCTGGAAGGCACCAGCACCGCGCTCGCCACCCATGCCGCCGGCAGCATCCAGTCGGCCCTGGCGCTCCCCGCCGAGGCGTTCAGCTACCTCAGCTCGCACGGCAGCCTCGACCTCGAACACGTGGCCTTCTTCGAGGGGCTGATGAACCGGCTGGAAGACGAGGCCGATCGCGAAGCCGTGGTCCACATGGCGCGCATGATGTACGGCCTGTACGGCAACGTGTTCCGCAGCCTGCCGCGCGGCGAGCAGCTGTTCGGAAGGGGCGCCTGAGATGGCGGCGGCACAGCAACATGGGCGCTACCGCGCCGTGCTCACCGGCGCCAGCGGCGGCATCGGCGCGGCCATCGCCGCGCGCCTCGCGCCCGAGTGCGCGCTCCTGATCCTGGTCGGGCGCCAGCGCGCCGCGCTGGAGGCGCTGGCCGGCCGGCTGCGCGGCTGCGACGTGCAGATCGTGTGCGGCGACCTGTGCGAGCGGCACACCCTGAGCGCGATCGCGGCCACCGCCCGCGCCAGCGGCGGCATCGACCTCCTGATCAACAATGCCGGCGTGAGCAGCTTCCACGCCTTCGAGACCCAGGACCCGGCCGTGATCAGGGGCCAGATCGAGACCAACCTGCTGGCCCCCATGTTGCTCACGCGCGAGCTGCTGCCGCAGTTGCAGGAGGCGCCCGCGGCCCAGGTAGTCAACATCGGCTCGGTGTTCGGCTCGCTCGGCTTTCCCGGCTTCGCCGCCTACGGCGCGGCCAAGGCCGGCCTGGCCGGCTTCTCGCAGGCGCTGCGCCGCGAATATGCCGACACCACGGTCACTGTGCGCCACTTCGCGCCGCGCGCCACCCGTACCGCGATCAACAGCGCTGCCGTCAACGACATGAACCGCGAGTTGCGCACGGCCGAGGATACGCCGGAAGCGGTGGCGGATGCATTCATGGCCTTCCTGTCCGGATCGGCCGCGTCGCGCACCCTCGGCGGCGCCGAGCGCTTCTTCGTGCTGGTGAACAAGCTGCTGCCCGGGATTCCCGACAAGGCGATCCGCAAGCAGCTGGTCCAGATCCGAAAATATTTGCCTCGATGATATCAACGTAGTACAAAGGAGAAACCATGAAGAGCTTGTTCCGATGGATGGCGGCGCTGGCTGCCGCCGCACTGGTGGCGGGCGCCGCCTGGGCCGGCCCGGCCGAGGACGTGGCCCGCATGCAGCAGGGCTGGGAGCAGATCAAGTACGCGACCCCGGCCAACCGCCAGGAAGCCGAGTTCGAGCGCCTGCGGGCCGAGAGCGAAGGCCTGGCGGCCCGCAACCCCGGCAATGCGGAAGTCCTGATATGGTACGCCATCGTCGAGTCCACCTATGCCGGCGCCAAGGGTGGGCTCGGTGCGTTAAAGTATGTCAAGAACGCCAAAACCTCGCTGGAACAGGCGCTCGCGATCAATCCAAATGCGCTCGCCGGCTCGGCCTATACCAGCCTGGGCTCGCTGTACTACCAGGTGCCCGGCTGGCCGATCGGGTTCGGCGACAAGGGCAAGGCCGAGGAATACCTCAAAAAAGGCCTGGCGATCAACCCGGACGGCATCGATCCGAACTATTTTTATGGCGACTACCTGGTCCGCAAGGGGGATTCCGCGGGCGCCGAGCGTTACCTGCGCAAGGCCCTGCAGGCGCCGGACCGGCCCGGCCGCAAGCTGGCCGACGAGGGCCGCCGCGGCGAGATCAGGCAGCTGCTGAACCAGATCGCGGAAGGAAAGAAGTGACGGGACCCCGACAAGGAATGCAATCTTGAGGCTGCTGCTGGTCGAAGACGACGCGCTGCTCGCCAGCGGCCTGGTGGTGGCGCTGCGCCGCGCCGGCTACACGGTCGAGCATGTAGGCGACGGCGCCGCGGCGCTGGCGGCGCTGCGCGACAACGCCTTCGACCTCGCGGTGCTCGACCTGGGCCTGCCGGATCTCGACGGCACCCGGGTGCTCGAGCAGGTGCGCCGTGGCGGCAACGGCCTGCCGATCCTGATCCTGTCGGCGCGCGACGCCATGCGCGACCGGGTCCAGGGCCTCGACCTCGGCGCCGACGACTACCTGGTCAAGCCCTTCGAGCTCGACGAACTGCTGGCGCGCCTGCGGGTCCTGATGCGGCGCCACGGCGGACGGCCGGTCAACCGCATCGAACGCGGCGCGCTGGTGCTGGACGTGGACAGCCTGCGCGCCTCCTGGCACGGCCAGCCGGTCGAGCTGCAGCGGCTCGAATTCATGCTGCTCAAGCACCTTGCCGAGCACCCGCAACGCGTCTTCAACCGCGCCCAGCTCGAGGAATCGCTGTACGGCTGGGGCGAGGGGGCGGAAAGCAATACCATCGACGTGCACGTGCACCATCTGCGCAAGAAGCTTGCCGCCACGGCGATCAAGACCGTGCGCGGGGTCGGCTACCGCCTCGGCGACCTCGGCGCATGAAGGCGCGCACCGCCCGCAGCTACTCGAGCCGGCGGCGCCTGGTCGTGACCACGCTCCTGTGCATCGTCCTGATCTTCAGCGGCATCGGCGTGGTCGCCCAGCTGGTGGCGCGCCACGAATCCGAGGAACTGTTCAGCGCGCGCCTGGCCACGTCGGCGCGGGTGCTGGAAGCGCTGGTGGCGCAGCAGCTGTCCACCGCCACGCTCACCCATCCGCTGGTCATCTCCCTGCCGCCCGAACTCGAGACCTCGACCAGCGACGCCCCCGAATCGGTGGGGCACCGCTACGAGACCAAGATCGCGTTCCAGGTCTGGCGCGACGACGGCGTGCTGCTGGCCAGGTCGGCCTCGGCGCCAGGCGAGGCGCTGGCGCCGCTCAAGCCCGGCTTCAGCACGCACCGGGTGGGCGCCACCCTGTGGGAAGTGTTCGCGCTGCGCTCCGGCCGCATCTGGATCATCACGGCCGAAAACGAAGAGGTGCGCGGCGAGCTGGCCGAGTATATCGGCATGTCGATCACCGCCCCCCTGTTCGTGGGAGGCCTCTTGATGCTGGTGGCGGTGAACGTGGTCCTGCTCTACAGCATGCGTCCGCTCAAGGAGCTGGCCGCGCGCATCGCCGCCCGCAGCCCCGATTCGCTCGATCCGGTCGCGCTGCCGGCGACGCCGGTCGAGCTGGCGCCCATCATCCAGGAGCTCAACAGCCTGCTCGACCGCATCAAGGCGGCTTTCGCGCGCGAGCAGCGCTTCATCGACGCGGCGGCCCACGAGATCCGCACGCCGATCGCCGCGCTCCAGCTGCATATCGAGAACGCCATGCGCTCGCCGGGCGAGGCAGAGCGCGCAGAAGCGCTGGCGCAGGCAGCGGCCGGGGCGCGCCGCACCAGCAAGCTGGCCGAGCAGCTGCTGACCCTGAGCCGCATCAGCGCCCGCAGCGACGACTACACCCCGTGCCGGGTGTCGCTGCTGGACGTCTGCCAGGACGTGATCGGCACGCTCGACCCGCTGCTCGAACGGCGCGGCCAGAGCATCAGCCTGGAGGCCGAAGGAGACGTGTGCGTGTGGGGCGAGCCGACGCAATTGCGGCGCATGCTGCAGAACCTGATCGACAATGCCTCGGTCCATGGGGCGCCGCGGGGCGAGATCGGGGTGAGGCTCGCGCGCCGCGGCGAGCGCGCGCTGCTGTCGGTCGAAAACGAGGGCGCGCCGATCCCGGCCGAGGAGCTGGACAAGCTGTTCACGCCGTACTACCGCTCGCCCGGAGCGGCTCCCGGCGGTCATGGCCTCGGACTGGCGATCGTGAAGGAAATCGCAGGCCAGCACGGAGCCTCCATCAGTCTGCGCCGCAGGGTCGATGGTCACGGCACCGTGGCCGAGGTCTCGCTCCCCGGCATCGCAGGCTGACGAGCTGCGGGACAGTCCTGGGACAGGGGGTTTTGCACGGGCGGCGTGCATGTTCGGGCCCTGAATCCTTGCCGGGTTGTGGTATGCTGCGCGGCCAAATCACGCCCCGGCAGCCTCGTCCATCCGTGACGACGGCCATGTCCGCGAACGTCAAGCTTACTTGCAGAGGAGCCACCATTGGACAAGATGAAGTGGCCGGCAGCTGGCGGCGCAGCGGGCGCGCTGGTGCGGACCTTCGACTGGGCCGCCACGCCGCTCGGCCCCGTCGAGCGCTGGACGCCGTCGCTGCGCGCACTGGTGGAGCTGGTGCTGGTCAATCCGGTCGCCAGCGCCCTCGTGTGGGGCGAACAGGGCACCCTCATCTATAACGACGGTTATGCGCGGATCTGCGGCGACCGGCATCCGCAGGCGTTCGGCGCCTCCCTGCGCGACGCCTGGCCGGAAGCATGGGACTTCAACGGCCCGAATCTCGCCCGCTGCCGCGCCGGCAATCCCCAGGTCTTCCGCAACGCGCACTTCGTGCTCGAACGCGACGGCCGCACGCGCGATTGCTGGTTCGACCTCTACTATGCGCCGGTCTGCCAGGACGGCGAAACCTGCGAGGGCGTGGTCGCGACCGTCGTCGAGATCACCGAGCGCGTGCTGGTCGAGCGGGCCCGGGCCGTGCAGGCGGACGAACTGCGGGTCCTCAATGCCGCGCTGGACACCCAGCGGTCGCGCCTGGAAGCGGCCAACCAGCGCCTTGCCGGGGACATGCGCTTCATCAAGAACCTGTTCCAGAGTTCGCCGAGCTTCATGGCGGTGCTGATCGGGCCGGATCACCGCTTCGAGCTGACCAACGCGGCCTACGATGCGCTGATCCAGCACCGCGAGGCGCAGGGCAGGCCGGTGCGGGAGGTGATGCCGGAGGTCGCGAAGCAGGGTTTCGTCGCGCTGCTCGACCGGGTCTACGGCAGCGGCGAAGCCTTCCATGGACGGGACGTCGAGGTGATGCTCGACGCCGGCGACGGAACCGGACCGGCGCGCAGGATCCTCGACTTCGTGTACCAGCCGCTCAGGAATGCCGACGGGCAGATCTATGGGATCCTGGTCGAGGGCGTCGACGTGACGGCCCGCGCGCTGGCCGAAGAGCGCCTGCGCGTCGCCCAGGAAGCGGGCGGGGTCGGCACCTTCGAATGGTACCCCGCACGCGGGGAAATGCGGGTCTCCGATGCCTACCGCAGCTTGTGTGGCATGGCAGCCGGGGCGCCTGTGACCGAAGACATGCTGCTCGGCCTGGGGGACGAGACCGGCCTTCCAGGTGATCTGCGCGACTACGCGGAACGCGCGATACGGCGCGCCGACACCGGCGAGCGCCGCTGGCTCGCGCGCAGGGGACAGCAGGTCGGCCTGGAGCGGCAGGGCGAGCCGCGCTATCTCGGCGTCGCCTTCGACATCACCGACCGCAAGCTGGCCGAGCAGGCCTTGCGCGCCAGCGAAAGCCGGCTGCAGACATTGTTCGCCCAGGCCTCGGTGGGCATTGCCGAGACCGGCCCGGACGGCCGCTTCCTGCGCGTGAACCACGCGTTCTGCCGCCTGCTGGGACGCGACGCGCAGGCGATGCTCGGCTTGAACGAGCGCGACGTCATCCACGCGGGCGACCTGGCCGAGAGCCTGGTCGCGTCCGGAACCGCGTTCGCCGAGGGCCGCGCCGGCGCGCTGGACCGACGCTACCTGCGCGCGGACGGCAGCGTGGTCTGGGCGCATGCCGGGATCAGCCGCATCCTCGACGGCGAGGGCCGGCCGGTGTCGCTGATCGCGGTCACGACCGACCTCACCGAACGCCGGCGCGTCGAAGCCCGGCTGCGCGAGCTGAACGAGTCGCTCGAGCGCACCGTCAGCAATGAAGTGGGCGAGCGGCTCAAGGCCGAAGGCGCGCTGCGCCACGCGCAAAAGATGGAAGCGGTCGGGCAACTGGCGAGCGGGATCGCGCACGACTTCAACAACGTCCTGCAGATCATTTCGAGCAACCTGGAGCTGGTCGAGCGCGAATTCGCCGGCGCCGCGCGCCAGGCCGAGCGCCTGGCGCACGCGCGCTCGGCGGTGGCGCGCGGCTCGCGCCTCTCGCTGCAGTTGCTGGCCTTCGGACGCAAGCAGAGCCTGCAGCCGGTCGTGACCCAGCTCGGCCTGCTGCTCGGGGACATCGCACCGCTGCTCCAGCGCGCCATCGGCGACGGCGTCGGCCTGTCGATCGCGGTCGAGCCAGGCCTGTGGAGCGTGGCGGTCGACCGCAACCAGTTCGAGAACGCGATCCTGAACATCGCGATCAACGCGCGCGACGCCATGGCAGGCAGCGGCAGCCTGCGGATCGCCGCCCGCAACCTTGCGGACCCGGACGGCGAGCGTGTCGCGCTGGCGATCTCCGATAACGGCTGCGGCATGGCGCCCGAGGTGCTGGCCAAGGTGTTCGATCCGTTCTACACGACCAAGGAAGCGGGCAAGGGCACGGGCCTGGGCATGAGCATGGTCTACGGCTTCGTCCGCCAGAGCAACGGGCAGATCCGGATCGACAGCCTGCCGGGCAGGGGCACCACGATCGTGATCGAACTGCCCCGCACCGAAGGCGAGCACGAGGCCGACGACGAAGCCGCGGCATCCTGCCTCGAGCGCGGCAGCGAGACCATCCTGCTGGTCGAGGACGACCCGGCGGTGCGCGTCGCGAGCGTCGACATGCTGGCCGGCCTCGGCTACCGCATGCTGACCGCCGCCGACGGCGAACAGGCGCTGGATATCCTCCACAGCGGGGCCGCGGTCGACCTGATGTTCAGCGATGTCTCGATGCCCGGCCGCGTCAAGGCCACGCAGCTGGTACGCCAGGCGGCCCGGCTGGCGCCCCGGATGGCGGTCGTGCTGACCTCCGGACATGCCGTCGATCGCGCGCTGCTGGGCGAGGACATGCCCGCGGACGTCGCCTTGTTGCCCAAGCCATATGTGCTGGCCCAACTGGCCCGGACCATCCGCGCCGGACTGGATGCGCGGGTCCCCGACTCCGCGCAGGGGGCGCCGGGCCGCCAGGGCGCGCTGCGTTTCCTGGTGGTCGAGGATGAACCCGACGCGCGCTCGCTGGCCTGCGAAATGCTCGAGGCGCTCGGTTGCGAAGCGCACGGCGCGGCCTCGGCGGAACAGGCGCTGGCCCTGCTTGCGCACGGCGCCTTCGACGTGCTGTTCACCGACCTGCATCTTCCGGGCATGGCCGGCGACGCGCTGGCCGCGCAGGCTTGTGCGCTCAGGCCGGGCCTGCAGGTGGTGCTGGCCTCGGGTGAAGGGCTGCTCGGGTTCGAGGCAAGCGCCTGCGTGGCCATGCAACTGCCCAAGCCCTACGATTTGTTGCAGTTGCAGCAGACGATCGCCATGCTCGAACGCGCCCTGGCCCGGGCCGATGCCTCAACCGATGCAGTTTCGCTTCCGCAGGTCCCGTAATGGTCAACCATGATTACCCCGTCCGCATCCTGCTGGTCGACGACGAGCCGATCAGCGCCGACATGCTGGAGGGCATGTTTGCGAACGAGCCCGATGTCGAGATCCGCTTCGTGAGCGACCCGGGCGCCGTGCTCGAGGCCGCGCATGCGTTCGCGCCGAGCGTCATGCTGGTCGACCTGCGCATGCCGGCCGTCGACGGGATCGACCTGATCCGGACATTGCGCCGCGCGCCGGCGACGGCCGCGATTCCGCTCGTGATGCTGTCGTCCGAGGTCGATCCGCGCGTCAAGGCCGCAGGCTTCGGGGCCGGCGCTGCCGACTACCTGGTCAAATGGCCCGACCGCGTGGAGCTGACGGCGCGCGTGCGTGCCCATTCGAACGCCTGCCGGGTCGCGCAGGAGCGCGACCGTGCCGCCGCGGCGCTGGCCGACAGCCGCGACGAGCTGCTGCGCCGTAGCGAGCAGCTGGCCCGGGCGCAGTCGGCCCTGCACGAGGCGCAAAAGCTGGAAGCGATCGGCCAGTTGACGGGGGTGGTGGCCCACGACGTGAACAATATCCTGCATATCATCAACGGACATCTGCAGCTGATGCGCATCGAGCACAAGGACGAGCGTGCGCTGCGCCGCATCGATATCGCGAGCGAGGGCGTCAAGCGCGGAACCCAGCTGACGGCGCAGCTGCTGGCGATGGCGCGCGGCGCGCCCGCAGCCAGCGAACCCGTCGACGTCGCCGCCTTCCTGCGCGGAATCGAAGCCACGGTGTTCAATCCGCCCGGGGTCCTGCCGTGCCGGCTGCAGCTTGCCGGAGGACGCCATGTCGCATCCCTCGATCCGGTCGAACTGCAGAAGGTGCTGCTCGAACTGCTGACCAACGCGCGCGAAGCCACGACGGGCGAAGGCGCGGTCGTGATGACGGTGGACAGCGAGGTGGTCGGCGGCCGGGATGGCCCGGTGCCGGCCGGCAGCTACGTCCGCATCTGCATCGTCGACCAGGGGAAGGGGATGGAGCCGGAGGTGCAGCGGCGCGCCTTCGAGCCTTTTTTCAGTACCAGGACCGGCGTCCAGGGCGCCGGGCTGGGATTGAGCCTGGTCGCGGGTTTCGTGCGCAAGCACAAGGGCCATGTCGCGCTGGAGACCGAAGCCGGGCAGGGCACCCGCATCAGCCTGCGCTTTCCGCGCTGCGCCGCCTGAACGGCGCGCTGTTGCGTGCAGGGGAAAGCGGTTACCTGACCAGTCCGTGGTGAAGGGCATAGCGGATCAGCTCCGCATTGCTCCTGAGCTGAAGCTTGGCGAAGATCCGCCCGCGATAGGTGTTGACCGAACTGATGCTGATATCGAGCCGCGCAGCGACCTGCTTGACCGGATGCCCCACCGCCAGCAGGCGCAGGACCTGGAGCTCGCGCTCGGTCAGGCGGTCGTGCGGGTAGCGCGGATGTGGCGACGACACCTCGTGCGCGAGCAGCTCGGCCAGCTCCTCGCTCAGGTAGCGCCCGCCCGCGTGCACCTTGCGAATCGCCTTCGGCACCACGTCGGCCGCCATCGACTTCGGAATATAGCCGGCAGCGCCCAGTTTCAGCACAGCGATGCCGAAGCGTTCCTCGCTGTGCGAGCTCAGGACCAGGACGCGCAGGCCCGGAAAGCGCGCGATGACCGTGCGCAGGGCATCCAGCTCGTGCAGGGGACTCAGGGTCAGGTCGAGCAGGAGCAGGTCGGCCTCGACGGCTCCCAGGACCGCGAGCGTCGACGCCAGGTCGGCCGCCTCGCCTGCCAGCACCACCTCCGGGTCGACCGACAGGACCTTCTTGACGCCTTCGCGGACCAGCTGGTGGTCGTCGGCGATGATTACGCGGATCATGTGCGGATGTCGTCCACGGCTGGCATAGGCCTGGATGTACCAAGCCGGTTAGTTGTCGTCATGATTTCGAAAATGTGCCCGTTTGTCACCCACTTTCTGCAGCAGGAAGGGCGCGATGATAGGCGCTCCTGTCGTGCGGCGCGATGAGCAAAGACGCGACCTGGCGACACATGCAATGCGACACCGTGTAGGACAATGCCTTGCCATGCTGCACCGCCGGTCGGCGGATGTCCCGGCGCGCCCGGCGCACCATGGCGGCGCACTGCGACGCGGGCCCATGGGCCGGTCTCCAACGACGCCCTGTCGCAATCCCTCCGACTACGCCACGCCGGCGCTGCCCGGTAAGCTGCGCAGTCCTTCATCCATCCCGCTGCCGGCGGCTATTATCTTGCTCAACGCTCCGCCCGAAGTAAAGAAACTGCGCGTCCTGGTCGTGGACGACAACGTCGATGCCGCCAATACCCTGGCAGAGTTGCTGGCCGTCTACGAGTGCACCGCGAACGTCGCGTATTCCGGACTGGAAGCGCTGGTTCTGGGCGAGGTGATCCGCCCCGATCTCATCCTGCTCGATATTTCGATGCCGACCATGAACGGTTTCGAAACCGCAGGGAAGATCCGGGCGCAGCCATGGGGCGAACGGGTCCGAATCGTCGCGCTGACGGCGTGGGGCGACGATCACAGTCGCAACAGTACGCTTCGGGCCGGCATGGATTTTCACCTGACCAAGCCGGTGGGGATCGAAGTCCTGCTCGGCATCCTGGCGCTGTCGCAGCCATGAGCACCGGAAACGCCGCGCCGCGCCGTATTCGCCTTGAACCCGTCGTACAATGACCAGGTAAAGCTGACTGGCCACAGCCAGGGAAGGCGAGGGAACATGGCGAGCCACACAGCCAGCCTGGACAAGGCCGCACGTCTGGCGCTGACGGTGTCGCGCTGCGAATGGGCATGGATCAGTGTCGAACTTCCCAGCGGCGCGGCCCCGCAGCGCTTGTGCACCGCGGAGGGTTCGGATGTCGCCGCCGCGCTCGACAGTCTTGCGGCGCAGCTGCCCGACGGCGCCTGGGATATGCCTGGCCCCGGTGCCGGCGCGGCTGCCTTGCCCGCGGCCTGTCGGGAACAGGCGCTGCGCGCCGGCGTGCGCAGCTACCGCGCGGTTCGGCGCAGCATCCCCTACGGTATGGGGGAGGGCAGCTGCGTCATCGCAGTCGCCGGCGTCACCGAACGGGCGCCCGATCCCTCCGTCGAGCTGGCTCTGGAACTGGTCGCGGACCTGTTCGTGGAAGGCGTCATGGTCCGCTCGAGTGCGAGCCTGCCCGGAGAAACCATGCTGGCGCAGGAACAGTTCCGCCTGCTGTTCGAGTCGGCGCCGGGACTGTACCTGGTGCTGGCGCCGGACACCTTCCGGATCCTGGCAGCCAGCAACGCCTACCTCGCGGCGACGATGGTGACGCGCGCGCAGGTCGTCGGGCGCGCGATGTTCGACGTCTTTCCCGACGATCCCGACGATGCGGACGGCACTGGCGTCGCGGCGCTGAACACATCCCTGCAACGGGTCCGGCAGACCCGGCTTCCCGACGTCATGGCGGTGCAGCGTTACCCGATCCGGCGCCCGCCCGAGGCGGGTGGCGGCTTCGAGCTGCGTTACTGGAGCCCGATCAACTCGCCTGTGCTCGACCCGGACGGCGCGTTGATGTTCATTATCCACCGGGTGGAAGACGTGACCGACTACGTGCTGGCGCACCGGCCGGCCGGGGCCGTGACGGATGCCGGCGCCGACGCCGCCATGCGCAAGACCACCCGGCTGGAAGCGGAGATCGTCCTGCGCTCCCACGAACTCAAGCGCATGGCCGATTCGCTGGCGCTGAGCGAGCAGCGCCTGCGCCAATCGCAGGAGGACCTGCGCACCTTGCTCGAAACGGTCCAGCGGGTGCGCGACGACGAGCGCCGCCGGCTGGCGCGCGAAGTGCACGACCAGCTCGGCCAGATCCTCACGGCGGCCAAGATCGACATCCGCCTGCTGCAGGGACGGATCGCCCATCCCGACGGCCCGCCGCCGGCGCAGGAGATGACGGCGGAGCTGGGCGCCGCCATGGCGAGCGTCGACCTGGCCATCGCGGCGGTGCAGGACATCTCCGCCCTGTTGCGGCCACCCGAGCTCGAGGAAGGCGGGCTGGTCGCGGCCCTGCGCTGGCAGGCGGCCGACATGGAACGGCGCGCGGGGATCGTGTGCACCGTCCTGTACGAGCCCGACGGCTACGTGGAGCAGCCCCCGTTCGTGGCGGGCGAACTGCTGCGGATGTGCCAGGAAGCCCTCACCAACGTGCTGCGCCATGCCGGGGCAGGCCACGTCATCATCCAGGTCGCGATGCGCAATGCCTGCCTGCTGGTCCGGATCTGCGACGACGGCGCCGGCATCCCGCGCTCGCGCCTGCACGATCCGGCCTCGTTCGGCCTGAAGGGCATGCGCGAGCGCGCCGCCAGCATCCGCGCCAGCATCCACGTCTACGGCAGGCGCGGAAGAGGGACGATGGTCGCCATCAGGCGGCGCCTGGCGTATCTGTGACAGCCGGGCGTCGCCATCGCACGCGATAGCGCCGACGATCAGGTGCCGCGCCTGGTGCGCAGCGTGATCGACCAACGGGCGAGCTTGACAGGTAGCACGGCGTGCTGCCACTCCCACCTGGCCACGCCTTCCAGTTTGTAGATCGACCTGGGCGCCAGTTCGAGCTTGAATGGCCGTCGATTCCCTGCCTGGCCTGGAGGATAGCGGCGAAAACCGAGGATGGCCGCGCTGCCGAGCGAAATGCCGACAACCGTTTCGTACTGGGGCACATCCCGGTGCCACCCCAGTTGGGTCCCCGGCGCGTATTCCGTGACGAGAAGATCTTCGATGGCCTCCGGCGCCACGCCAAGCCACTGCGCAACCCGCCCACGGAGCGGGAAGAAGCGCGGATCCAGTTCGACGCCGGGATGCAGCGTATTGGTGCCGAAATCGTAGACACCGCCATAGCTGATGGTGCGGCATCCGGACTGGTACTCCTTGTACTGCATGGCCTGCAAGGGGAGCGTTCGAATAACGGCAAGCAGTTCCTCTTCCTCCTGTTGGCTCAGGAAGTCGGGCTGGTAGCGCAGGCCAGGGATGGCCTCGTTTTCCTCATGTCCAAACAGATCCGATTGCATTCACCTCTCCAGCACGACCCGAACATGGATCGCATGTTTGCACGGAACGTCGATTCATGTCGCTACCGCCTTTCCAGGTTATCGGAGCAGCACGTTTCTGCCCGCCGCGGGCTACCCGTAGGCCAGGTTCCATCTTGTCGAAAAATGTAACTAACCCACTGATGCACCAAGGACACCGATAACGCGACGTTTCCGACTCCGACCAATCCAACACTGCATCACCAGGCCTCCAGGGGAGACCGGAATGCGCCGGCGAAGCCACGTCCATGCAGGCCGTGGACACCATTTGACAGGTTGACAAGCGTCACCCGGACAGGCACGCTGCGTCATCCACGCTTCCCAACATGCTGTATCCGCAATGATTCCATTCACCTTCAATGACATCGACACCGGAGCGCGCCTGGTCGAGGCCCTGACGCGCCAGGCCACGTCCTTGCGCGGCATGCCGATTACCTACGGCGACCTGCTGACGCTGGCGCGTTCCCTCCATCCGAAGGACGAGGTGCTCGGCCGGGCGGTACCGGTGGGCATCGGGCCCAAGCTCCAGTTCGTGGAGAGCTTTTGCGCTTCACACGGCTTTCCCAACCTTGCTTGCCTTGCGGTGAACAGGGAGACCTTGCGGCCTGGACCCGCGTATCGGGGCGATTGGGAAGCCGACCGGCGCGCTGTCGCCGGGTTCGACTGGAGCGCGGCCGAGGCGGCGCTGGCGGTATACGTGGAAGCGATGCGCGCCAGGGTGCCGGCACGCTTCAAGCCGCGCAAGGAACGGCCCGCGGACGTGGCCTGGTACGCCTATTTCTGTTCGCACCGGGCGGCCTGCGAGAAGCTGGCTCCCGAAGACAAGCAGGAGATCATCAACCAGATGATGGCCGGGCTCGACCCTGAAACGGCACTCGCGCGGGTGCTGGCTGCGAAACACGACTTTGGCAACGGGATTTGAGGCCGGGTCCGGCGGCTGCGCGTGGCACGATTCGCTCTTGCTGACGATCCTCCCTCATGCCTGTTGCTTCTCGCCCCTTGTCAAGGACGTGGAACCGGCTGCCTCGACCTCGCCTTGGCCGGCCGCCGCAAGCGGCGAGGGCGTCCCCCAATAAACATTGTTACGCACGGTGACGTTGGACGAAGTGCTGTCGAGATGGATGCCGCCGCGCGTCGGCCCCACCATCAGGTTGCTGGTGATGAAGGTCGGGCTGCCATAGATATACGCAAGCTGGATATGCGCATAGAACGGACTCGGTGCGCTGCCGCCGCTGCGCCGGTCCAGCACCGCATGGGTGCAGTTCGTATTCAGGACATTCCCCGAAATCGTGTGTCCGCCGGTGTCGGGCCGGGTTCCGGGCCGGCCCCCGTACATCTGGATCCCGTTGCCCTCGTTGAAGGCCAGGTGGTTGGACAGCACCGCACAGCGCAGCACGCCCTCATCCAGGCCGATCCCGACACCCTCGGAACCATTGTCCAGCGGTCCCCCGTAGTTATAGTTGAACATGCAGGTGTTGCGCCGGATGGTGTGGCCGGAGACGGCGCCGGGCCCTGCCGCTCCCGACATTTGAATGCCGCGGCCCCAGAAGGTCGGGCTGGCGGTGCCGCCATTGTAATTGCAGGTATTGGCTTCGATAAGGAAGGAGGTCGCAAAACCGGTGACGTGGATGCCGAAGTTCATGTTGGTGCTGCAGTTGTTGTTGGTCACCCGATTGCGATCGCCGCTGCTGATGCGGATGCCGCTCAGCATGCCGGTGACGGTATTGCGGTCGAGTTGCGCCGCCAGGCCGTTGACGAGGTAGATGCCGACCGCGTCGCGGTTCGTGCTGTACGTGACGCCTTGCGGCGGAGTCACCCGGTTGCCCGCGACGACCAGTCGGGTGAGCGGAAGCTCCCGGCGGTAGGCTTCGCAGCGGATGCCATACGACACCGGCGAGCCACCGCCGCGGTGGACAACGGCATTGCCGACGATCCGGATGTCGTCGATCGCGGTAGCGCCGGCGACCAGGATGCCGTGGTTCGCAAATTGCGCACTGCAGCTGACCACGTCGAGGGCGCACCCGGTGATGGCGACGTCGCGCTTCTCGTAGACATGAATGCCGGCGCAGTTCGACGTGAGTGCGACGTTCTCGACGATGCAGCCGTTGCCGAGCCAGACGATCGCCACGTCGCTGGCTTCCGGCAGCCTGGGATTGCGGATGTCGAGGTTGCGGTAGGTGATGAAGTCGCGCTCCTGGCCATACACCGCGATCGAGGCGCCGTCCCGTGGCGTGACGGGGCTGCCGGGCAACAGGATGACGGGCCGCGGCCGGGACGGATCGTCCGAGCCGTCGGCTCCGGCGTAGGCGCCGATGGTGATGCGTTGCTCGCGGGTGCCGCTGGCGCCCAGCCTGAACACGCCCGCGTACGTGGTGCCGCGCTTCTGCAGGTAAGTGTTGCCGGGCGACCAGACGACGCTGGTCCATGCGGTAAAGGGATGGGACAGGGAGCCGTCACCGGGACCGGCGGCGCTGGGGTCGACGTAGATGGTTGCCATGATCGTTCGCGGGATAGGAGAGGGCGCAAGAGCCGGCACCTCCAGCTTAGCCAGCGCAAGCGGTGGGCGCTTATGGGCGATCAAGCGATCGTGTTAGCGGCTGAGTCCGTCTTCCCGTGCGCACTGACATGCATCAGATGCGGACGCGCCGCGCCCCGCGCGCCGACGCGAAGGGCGGCGCGCGGGGGGGCTATTGTTTTACCGGGCTGTCCCGGCTGTCCGGCTCAGCGTTGCGCCAGCCGCGAGGAAAGCACCACGCGCTGGGCCAGGCTCCCGGCCGGCACGTAGCTCATCTCCATGTCGTCGCCGGTGTCACCCAGGTTGAACTGCATTGTGACCTTGCCGTCGCCCGACACGAACTTGTAGGGAGCGATTGCCACCAGGCGCAGCGGCGGTTCACGATCGATCGACGCTTCAATGGAGCGAGCGTCCGTGTGCACGCGGAGGTACCAGCCGTTCGACATCTCGTAGGCGCCCGCGATCTTGTCCCGTTGATGGGCCTTGATGCGCTCAGGCATGGCGCGGGCGCTCACCTGCACGGAGGAGAGGGGTGCGCTGTCGTGAGGGGGATAGGGCATGGTCTGAGCGTGCGTCGCCGCCGCCAGTAACAGGGAGGCGGGAAGCAGGAGGAATGGGTATCGCATGATCGCTCCTTTGCGAAGCAAGGAAACAGCAAAAGGACCTTCGGAACAGGCGTCGCGCTCGACATGCGCGGTGTCGATCTTGGGGGCGGGACCACGGTCGCATAGGTGCACCGGGGGATGCTTCAGTCTAGGGCGGGCAACGCCGCCTGCAAAGGCAGGCGGACCCATGATGACGAAACTGTCTCATTGGCTGGTGACGAACAACGGCACGAAATGATTCGAATCCCGCGCCGTGACGCGCGTTTCGAATCATGTCCCTGCGCATGACAATATGGAGTGAACTAGCCCATCGGACACTGCCGATCCGCACTCGCCCAGGGCATTGTTGGCCGGAACGCATTCGCTGTCCTGCCGGCAAGCGAGACCAAGGCTGTACTGCGAGTGCACCGGTTTCGGCTCAGTTCGGTGAGGGGGCTAACAGAGCCCGCCGTGTAATACCGATAGATTTGAACGCTATTTCTTTCGAAAGGAGCAGTCGTGATCACGGCAAAAGGCTACGGCACCAAACATTCCTTTACGGACCTGAAACCCTACCAATTCGAGCGCGACGAGGCGGGTCCGCACGACGTGGAGATCGAGGTCCTGTTTTGCGGAGTCTGTCATTCGGACATTCACCAGGTCAAGAACGAGTGGTCGAATACGGTCTATCCCTGCGTTCCAGGGCACGAGATCGTCGGACGCGTGCGCAAGGTCGGCGCGCAGGTCGGCAAGCACGCGGTCGGCGACCTGGTCGGGGTCGGCTGCATGATCGACAGTTGCCGCGCATGCGCGCCGTGCCGCTGCGGCGAGGAAAACTACTGCGAAGGACCGAACAGCTGGCTGGCAACCTATAACGGACCGATGGTGCCGGCCAAGAAGGCGCCGAACCGGGCGAATGTCTATGGCCGCGACAATACCTTCGGCGGCTACTCCGACGTCGTCGTGGTCAACGAGGATTTCGTGCTGAAGATTCCCGCCGGCCTGGCACCGGAAGCGGCGGCGCCCATCCTGTGCGCGGGCGTGACCACGTATTCGCCTATGAAACACTGGGGCGTGAAAGCAGGCGACAAGGTCGGCGTGCTGGGCTTCGGCGGGCTCGGGCATATGGCGGCCAAGCTGGCCAAGGCGATGGGCGCCGAAGTGACCGTGTTCACGCGCGAGAAGGAAAAACTCGAGGAAGCACAGCGGATCGGCGTGGTCGGGGTGCTGGAGAACGACAGCGACGCGCTCGAGAAGCTGGCCGGCAGCTTCGATTTCATTCTGTCGACGGTGCCCGAGAAGCACGACCTCAATCCGTTCGTCGAACTGCTCAAGCGCGATGCGACCCTGTGCGTGGTCGGTGCGCTCGAGCCGCTCAAGCCGATCGACAACCAGGCGCTCGCCTTCCACCGCCGGGGCGTGGCCGGCTCGCTGATCGGCAGCATTGCCGAGACCCGCGAGGTACTCGAGTTTTGCGCCGAACACGGGATCGCACCGGACATCGAGCTCATCCCGATCCAGCAAATCAACGACGCCTTCAAGAAGGTCGAGAAGGGCGAGGTACGTTTCCGCTACGTGATCGACATGGCGAGCCTGAACGGCGACAGCGCGTCGTTCGACAGCTTCTAGGCGGCGCCGCGCGGGCGTTTCAGCGGAACAGGGACGCCCATCCCGCCCTCGGCGACATGTCGGCCAGGTTCCATTCAAGCGGCTCGAACGCGCGCCGGGTCGGCGCATACGCCGGATAGCCGCTCGACTGCGCTTCCGAATCGACGATGTGCCCGCGACCTTCGGCCACGTCGGAGATGATCTTGAAGTCGACCGCATCGCGCGCCCACGGCCGCATGCCGGCGCTTGTGTAGATGAGGTTCTCCAGCCGCGCCGCCGGCATCGGCTTGAGGCCGGCAGGCAGGTAGGGCGTCTCGGCCTTGAGGATGCGCGCCCCGGACGCGGTATAGCTGCCGGTCTGCGGCATCGGCTTGCCGTTGGCATCGACCGCCACGTTATCGCGCAGGTACAGGCTGACGTCGCCCGCGCCTCCCAGGGCGAACAGCGGCGCCCCCGGCTTCGAATCGTCGCCGCCGCGCACCACGTTCCCGACCAGGGTCACGACGCCCACCTGCGGCGGATTGGCGCCCCATTCGTGTGCGATCAGGTTGTAGTGGATGGCCTTGGCGCCGAAATCGTGGATCAGGTTGTTCACCACGGCGACCTGGGCGCCGCCCTTGACGAGCGGATTGCGCTCGTGGTTGGCGTTGTAGAGATTGCCGTAGATGAGCACCCGGTTGGCGTTGTCGTGAATCAGCGTGCCCTTCGAGTGTTCGCCCTTCCTGTGGGTCGAGTCGCGCAGGCCCTCGGCCACGATGTTGTGGCTGAAGGTGATGCGGCGCGAGGTCCCCTGGCGCCATTCCTCGACGTTCGCGCCCTTGAAGCGCGGACCCGAGGCCGACAGGTTCTCGTCCGTGGCCCAGCTGAAGCTGCAATGGTCGACGATGACGTTGTCCGCCGAACTGGTGGACAGCCCGTCGGCCTCCCAGCCGCTCTTTTTCGCGCGGCCGAATTCGCCCGGCCGCACCGCGATGTGCTGCACGATCACGTCGTGGGTGCCGACCGAGAATTCGCCGCGGATGAAGGTGACGCCGGGATTGGGCGCGGTCTGCCCCGCGATCGTCAGGTAGGGTTCGCTGATGCGGATGGTGCTGCCCTGCAGGTCGATCACGCCGCCCACCTCGAACACCACGATGCGCGGACCGGCTTCCAGCACCGCTGCAGCGAACGAACCTTCCCCCGACGCGTTCAGGTTCGTCACCCGGATGATCCTGCCGCCTGCGCCGCCCTTGGTATCGGCCCAGCCCTTGACGTCGATCCCGGCGCGCGACATTTCGGGCAGGCCGGTCGCAGGTTCGGCGGCGGTGGCGTGGGGGCCCCAGCACAGCATCGTCAGCATCGCCACACGCGTGGAAAAGCGCATCGTTGTCTCCTGTTTCGTTTTGTTGTTGGTCATAATGGGGCACCGCGGGTAGCGCCTGTTCCGTCACGTCCCCGTCTGCACGTAAGGCACCTTGGCGAACAGCCGCCGTTCGGTGCCGCGCGGGTCGTCCTCCATGCGTGGCGGGACATCGAAGATCATGGTCCGGCGCCGCGCCAGGGCGTGCGGCTCCAGCGCGGCAGCGTTTTCGCCGCCGGCGTGCCGTTCCTGGCAAAGGCGATGGAGGAAGACGCGACGGCGCGATGCGATCATGCAGTAAAGGGAATGGGTTGATACCGCTGTGCGGGAAAGAGTGCCACAGATTGGCTGGACCGCCAACGCACCATGCATAATCGGTGAGCCTCGCTGCCTGGCCACAGATAGCAAGATCTGACAAGTCGCGCTGGTCTGCCTCTGGTATCGTCGTTGGTAATACTTCTGCTACATTACTTAATAGCAAGAATCTGCCGCCGAGCATGGGCGGCGGCCAACATGCGACCCGAGGCAAGCCATGTCGACCCACAACAAGCAGCGCCTGCACCTCCTGTTCCTGACCGCCGTCTGCGGGCTGGGCGGACTCCTCTACGGCATCGACATCGGCATCATCGATCCCGCCTTGCCCTACCTGCACCGGGCCACCAGCCTGCCGGAGGCGCAGCTGTCGCTCGTCGTTGCGGCCGTGATGGCCGGCTCGATCCTGGGCTCGGTGGTGGCCGGCATGCTGGCCGACTGGCTGGGACGGCGTCCGATGATGGTGGTAAGCAGCCTGCTGTTCGTCGGCAGCGTCGCCCTGATCTACCTGTCGCAGTCGTTCCTGCCGCTGCTGCTGGGGCGCCTGCTGCAGGGCCTGAGCGGCGGGGTGATCGCGGTGGTGGTGCCGCTGTACCTGGCCGAGTGCCTGCCTGCCGGCCAACGCGGACGCGGGCTGGCGCTGTTCCAGTTCGCGCTCACCGCCGGCATCGTGCTGGCGGCCTTCATCGGCAACTACTACCTCGGCAACGCCGAACTGGCGATCGGGGCCGCGGGCGGCGACACCGCGGCGGTGGCGCTGGCGGCGGACCATGCCTGGCGCAGCATGTTCCTGGCGGTGCTGTATCCGGGTACCGTGTTCCTGCTCGGCTGCCTGTGCGTGAGCGAATCGCCGCGCTGGCTGATGCTGCGCGGGCGCGATCAGGAGGCGGCGCGCGTGCTGGCGCGCCTGCGCCCGGCGCGGGAGTGGGGGCAGGAAGTCGCCGAGATCGGCGCGGCCCTGGCCGAGGAACGGGCGCGTCCCAGGCAGGGACGCGCGGCGGCGCTGGCCGAGATGCTCACCGAACGGCGCTACGTGCTGCCGTTCGTGCTGGCCTGCGTGATCCTGGGCTGCAACCAGGCTACCGGCATCAATTCGATCCTGCAGTTCATGTCGACCATCCTGCAGCATGCCGGACTCGATCCGGTGAGCGCCGCCGGCTACGGCACCGCCATCAAGGTCCTCAATATGGTGATGACGGTGTTCGCCATCGTGCTGGTCGAGCGCAAGGGCAGGGTGTTCCTGCTGAGGATAGGCACCGCCGGGATCATGGTCTCGCTGTGCCTGCTGGCGCTGCTGTTTCACCGCTTCGAGTCGCAGCGCGTGGACGTGCGCGCCGAGGTGGCGGCGCTGGTACGCGACAACGCGCTCCACCTGAATCTTTCCGATGCCCGCTTTGCCGCTGCCGCGTCCGGGCCGGTGCAACTGACCGTCCTGTACCAGTACGGCGACAAGCAGCAGGTGGCCGCGGCCTATACCCCGACGCCGGAGGCGCAGGCGGTACTGGCGCGCGAGCAGGCCCTCGCGGCGGCGCTGCCAATGGAGCAACGTGCGCTCCTGGCGCGGGCCAGATCCGACCCGGCCGAGGCCGAGGCCGCCCGGCAGCTGGTCGCCGGCCTGGCGCCGGAGCAGCGCGCCGCGTTCGATGCGGCAGGGCGCGTGCGCCTGGCCCAGCGCGTCGCCGTCCGCTCCGACGACGGCGCGCCGCTCGAGATCGTGCGCGCCAATGTCGGGCCGATTCCGGACCGGACGAGCGGCCTGCTCGCCGCGCTGTGCATCGCCGGCTTCATCGCCGCCTTCTCGATCGGGCCGGGCGTATGCGTCTGGCTGGCGCTGTCGGAACTGATGCCGACCCGGATCCGCTCGGTGGGGATGGGTGTGGCGCTGCTGATCAACCAGGGCACCGGCACCCTGATCGCAGGCGCCTTCCTGCCGATCGTGGGCAACTACGGCTTTCACATGATGTTCCTGTTCTGGACCGCCTGCACCGCCGTGTACTTCACCACGGCGACCTTCTTCCTGCCCGAGACCAGGGGCAAGTCGCTGGAAGAGATCGAACGGCTGTTTGCCCGTCCCGGCACAGCCAGCTGAATCGGAGACCGAGATTTGAACAAGATGATCGTGATGGCGGCCCTGCTGGCGGCCTTCGGTACGCCGGCCGCGCCGGCCGGGCAGGCTGCTGCGCCCGCCGTACAGGCCCTTGCCCCGATTGAAGGCCTTGCCGACGGCGCCCGCTTGCAGCTGCGCTGGGCACTGGAGCGCACACCGGCCGGCCCGCAACTGCCGCAAGGCGGTTCCCCGGCCCGCTTCACCCTGACCAACACCGACACACGCCCCTTGCCGCGGTCCGGCTGGTCGCTCTACTTCACCGCCATCGATCGCATGCCCTCCGGCGCGCAAGCGGCCGGCCTGGTACTGGAACAGATCGCCGGTGGCCTGAACCGGCTGCGGCCCGGCCCGGACTTCCAGGGCCTTGCGTCCGGCCAGACCCTGGAATTCGCCTACCGCCACAGCGATGCCGTGTTCATGCCCTCCAAGTCGCCGAGCGCGCCTTACCTGGTGTACGACGCCGCGCCGGAGCAGGCCACGCCGCTGCAGTTCAGCGTGGCGCCGCTTACCGAACCGGCCCGGCGCGGCAAGGTCGGCAGCCCGCATTCCGCCGTGACGCCGGAAGACACTTACTGGCGCAACGCGCGCGCCGGGCTGCTGCCGGCATCGGTGGTGCCGCCGGTGCTGCCGACGCCCTTGCTGCTGGCGCCCGGCCCCGGGCGGCTGGCGCTGGCGGGCCGGCCCAGCATCGCGGCGGGCCCCGCTCTGGCCGACGAGGCCGCGCTGGCGCGCACGCTGTTTCCCGCCGGCTTGCCTGCGAGTGGCGGCCCGAGCCTGCGCCTGAGCATCGGTAAGGTCGAGGGACAGGATTCGCTGGAAGCCTACCGCCTGCGGGTGAGCGCCGCCGGCGGCATCGACATCGTCGGCAACAGCGCGGCCGGCGTGTCCTACGGCCTGCAGACCCTGCGCGACCTGTTGCCGCTGCCCGGCAGCGCGATCTGGGACCTGCCCGAACTGACGATCGTCGACGCGCCGCGCTTCGGCTACCGCGGCTTCATGCTCGACGTGGCGCGCAACTTCCACGGCAAGCAGACCGTGTTCAAGTGGCTTGACCTGATGGCGCGCTTCAAGCTGAACAAATTCCACTTCCACCTGACCGACGACGAGGGCTGGCGCATCGAGATCGCCGGCCTGCCCGAGCTGACGGCGGTCGGCGCCGTGCGCGGCCACAGCGCGCGACCCGGGTCGCGCCTGCAGCCGGCCTTCGGCTCCGGCCCCGATCCGCGCGACCCGCACGGCAGCGGCCACTACACCCGCGCCGACTACGTGGAGATCCTGCGTTACGCGAAGGCGCGCCATGTCGAGGTGATCCCCGAGATCGAGATGCCCGGCCATGCGCGCGCCGCCGTGCAGGCGATGGAGGCGCGCTACCGGCGCCTCAGGAGCGCCGGCAGCCGCGATGCCGCGCGCTACCTGCTGAACGACCTCGAGGACCGTTCGGAATACCTGTCGGCCCAGTACTTCCGGGACAACGTGATCAACCCCGGCCTGGAGTCGAGCTACACCTTCATCGAGCACGTGGTGCGCGAGATGGCGGCGCTGCACCGCGAGGCCGGGGCGCCCTTGAAGACGATCCACATGGGCGGCGACGAACTGGCGAACGGGGCCTGGGAAAAGTCGCCGGCCGGCGCGGCCATGATGAAGCGGCACGGCCTGGAAACCACTGCCGACCTGTGGGACTATTTTTACGAGCGCGTGGACGCCATCGTGCGCCGGCATGGCATGGTCATGTCGGGCTGGGAAGAGCTGGCCGCGCGCAAGACCCAGCTGGACGGCGCCCGCAAGCTGATCCCGAATCCGCGCTTCACCCGTAACGGGTTCACCGCCTACGTGTGGAACAATACGACCGGGGCGGAAGACCTGGCCTACCGCCTGGCGAATGCCGGCTACGACATCGTCCTCACGCCGGTGACGCGCATGTACTTCGACATGGCGCACAACGCCAATCCCGAGGAGCACGGCGTCAACTGGGGGGCCTACGTCGAACTCGACACGGTGTACGACTTCGTCCCCTTCGACATCATGAAGGATGCGCCGGAGGCCGTCCGCATCGGCAAGGACCGCCTGACCGACTACGGCAAGCGGCGCGTGCGCGGGATCCAGGCCAACCTGTTCGCGGAAACGGCGCGCGACCCGGCGCGGATCGATTACCTGGTGATGCCGCGCATGGCCGCGCTGGCCGAGCGCGCCTGGGCGTCTGACCCGGACTGGGCGACCACGCCGGACCCGCTCAAGGCCGGCGTGCTGCGCCAGCGCGCGTGGACGGGATTCGTGAACGCGCTGGGCCAGCGCGTGCTGCCGCGTCTCGACCTGGATGGCTCGAACCTGGCCTACCGCATCGCCCCGCCCGGACTGGTGCTGGATGGGGACCGGGTGTTGGCCAACCACGTGCTGCCGGGCATGGCCCTGCGCTATACCAGCGACGGCAGCGACCCGACGCCGCATAGCGCCCTGGTAGACGGGCCGATACCGGCGCGCGGCACGATCCGGGTAGCGGCCTTCGATCGCAACGGCAGGAGAGGGCCGGTGGCAAGCATCGTGGTTCCCTGAGGCGCTTATGCGCAATTGGATGAGCCTCGAATAAACCGTTCGGCATTCTCCATATTATTCCGATTGACTTGTAGGCATTGTTAATTGGAAATATATGATGGCGCGCACAATAGCAGCAGGGCTTTTGATGCCAGCCTGATCGAAGAGTATGCTGAACATGCATACATCAAAAAATCAGCGGAGACAATCATGAAGCCTCGTCTGACCCTTCCCGCCTTTACCCACCGCTTTCACGGCCCGCTGCGCTTCGGCAGGCGGTGGCGCGGCCATGAACTGATGCTGCGGATCGTGCAACTGGCACTGCTGATCGTGCTGGCATGGTTCGGCGCCGGCCTGGTCGCGACCGGGGTCGCCGCCCTTGCGCGCACCTTCGGCCGCGCAGTCTCCTGAGCGCAGCAAACGGCAAAAATCACGCGTCCTTTAAACATCGACTATTTTCATAGTTTAACGACGCGTGTAAATGGTACGTCTAATTTACATGTCACTTTACATGTAAAAAAATACTTGTATTTATTGATTGACGGGGAGAATGTAACTTCCCTATGATATTTCGCGAGCATGCAATATTGAAGTCCGGACGATAATGTCCGGGCCAATTATTCGGGTTGGTGTTCAATATTATTCGCGAGATGTCCGGCTGCATATTCACGCCTGCGCTTTTGCGCGCTGCCTGGCGTTGCCGATACTCGCACCTGATTTCAACAGCAAACATCGTGGGGATCATGCGAAAGCGGAGTCACATGCCGGCGCATTACCAGTTGATCTTTCGTGTCACCTTCGGCCACGCCTATTTTGCCGACGGCGTCCTGCGCGACCTGCGCATCGTTCCGGTGCCTGCCTGTTTCGACATGCTGCGCAGGGCAGGGCTGGTACTGCGCCCGCAGGAGGACGGAATTGCCGCTTACGGCGACGAGAAAGCGGTCGCGCGCCTGCGCCTGCACATCGCCCAGGCCGGGGCGCCGCTCGGCATGGCCTTCCAGGTGTTCTTCACCGATCCGCACTTTTTCGCCTACACCGCGCCCGCGTGGCCGAACGGTCAACTGCTGTTCCTCGACACCGCCGATTCCGTCACCGACGACAACGGACGCCAGATCGTCCATGCCACGCCTTTCGTGGAGGCTTCCGCTTTCCTGGAACGCGATCACGTCCGGCTCGCCCACATCCTCGGCGAACGGGCCCTGGCGCCGACGCCTGCCATGGTGATCGAGGTGCAGGTTTCAGGCGGCCTGCTCGAGGTGGTCGATTCGCGCTGGCGCCACTTCCACGTGCGGTTCGATGCCGCCGGCAAGGACCGCCAGGGCGGCCGTCCGCAGGCCCCACAGGGGCGCCGCACCAACGATGCGGATGGGGGCGCCGGGCGCGATTGCGTCGGCGTGCAGATCGCGGACCGCGGCCGCGCCCACCTGTTCCTGGCCAAGGGCGCCATGCCGGCGCACGAGGTGCCGTCGCGGCGCCCGCGGCTGCGCACGGCCGTGCCGGCTGCGGACGACGCGCGGAGTGACAGGGCGCCCTCGGTTCGCCTGGGCTAAGCCTATTCCGGCGCCGAAGGGGCGCAGGAAGCCGGGAGCCATGCGAAGTTGGCAACGCGGTAAAATGACGACCTGCACACGATCGCGTTTCGTGTTTTTCGTCAGGCCCCATGACCAACCAAGATTTCACGCTGACCTCTCCGCTCGGCGACCTCGCCGCCGCCGGTGCGCCGCTGCTGGCGCTCACCATCGTCTGGCACCCCGAGCGCGCCCGCATCGGCGAGCAGTTCATCGCCGCCGGCGGCGACGCGATCGAGGTCAATCGCTACGCACCCCTGTTCATGCGCCCCGGCGCCGACGGCCTGCCGCTCGGCCACGGCGGCATTTCGCGCCAGCCCCTGCGCCTGGTGCGCGACGGGCAGGACGGGGTCGCGGTCACCTTGCCCGCCAGCGCGATGGCGGTCGAGGTGAATGGCGGCGCTATCCAGGACACGGTCCGCTTCAGCGCGGCGCAGGTGGCCGAAGGCCAGATCCTGACCCTGGGCCGCGCCGTAATCCTGTGCCTGCACTGGATGCACCGGCTGCCGATGCCGCATCCGGTGCCGGGCCTGGACGGCGTGGGCAGCGCCGCGATCGCCGTGCGCGAGCAGATCCACATGGTGGCGCGCACCGCGCTGCCGGTGCTGCTGCTGGGAGAGACCGGCACCGGCAAGGAAATCGCCGCGCGCGCCATCCATGCGCTGGGCGACCGGGCCAGGGCGCCGCTGGTGGCGGTCAACATGGCGGCGCTGGGCGAGCCGCTGGCGGCCACCAGCCTGTTCGGCATGGCGGAAGGCGTCCAGCTGGGGATGGCGGGCGCGCGCGACGGCTTGTTCGCGCAGGCCGACGGGGCGACGCTCTTCCTCGATGAGATCGGCAACACGCCGGCGGCGATGCAGCCGATGCTGCTGCGCGTGCTCGAAGGCGGGGATTACCGGCCGGTGGGCGCGGCCCAGGATCGCCGCACCTCCGCGCGCCTGATCGCCGCTTCCGACCAGGACCTGGAAGGCTCGGCGTTCAACCAGGCCTTGCTGCACCGGCTGGCCGGTTTCGTGATCCGCATGCCGCCGCTGCGCGCGCGGCGCGAGGACATCGGCGTGCTGATCGTCGAGTTGCTGCGACAGCAGAATAGCGAGGCGGCGCTGCCCGCCGCGCTGGTGGCGGAACTGGCGGCCTACGACTGGCCGGGCAACGTGCGCCAGCTGGCGCACGTGCTGCAGCGCGCGGCCCTGATGCTGGAAGAAGGCGCGGCGCCCACCCTGTCGCAGCTGGTGCGCATGGCGCCGCTGCCGCCCCCGCAGGCGTCGGCGGAGGCGCCGCGCGAAGACGCGGCGGTGGGGCGGCGCCGGCCGTCCGCCCTGTCCGACGGCGACGTGCTGGCGGCGATGGCCGCCAACGACTGGAACATCCAGGCCGCGGCCCAGGCGCTCGGCATCTCGCGTCCAAGTTTGTACAAGCTGTTGGAAGACCACCCCGAGATCCGGCGCCCGGAAACGATCCACGAGGCCGACATTGTCCGCGCCATGGAACAGTGCGGGGGCGATGTCGAGCGCTGCGCGGCGCTGCTCAAGACGCCGGCGGAAGCGCTGCGGCGCCGCTGGCGCCTGCTGCGGCCGTTTTGAGGATCAGGTCGAGCCGACTTCCAGTTCCGGATCGGGCAGGTAGTAGAAGCTGCTGACGCCGTCCTTGGCCACGGTACTGAAGGCGATCGCGAAGCCCCACAGGCCGGGGTTCTGGACCGTCAGCTTGCTACCCTGGGCGATCTGGATCTGGGCGCTGCCGAAAGGCGAGGACCTGGTCGACGGATGGCGCGGCCCGGCGAACAGCGTGGCGTTCTGCAGCTCGACGGACGGCCGGGTCGGCATCACGAAGTTGAAGGAGAGGGTGTCGCCGACCTTTGCCGTGATCAGGGCCTCGCTCTTGCCGTCGATGCTCCAGGTCGCCATCGGGTTGTTGGGATTGAATTGGATGCTGATGTCGTATTCGGTTGCCATGGTCTCTTTCAGGTCACTGCGCCGGGCGTGCCGCTTCGGCACGGGGACTTCCGGACACGTCGGCCCGGACATAACGCTCGTCGCGGCGCAGGGCCACCAGGTCGGGTTCGGCGTCGATGAACTTGACCGGGTAGCCCAGGCGACGGGCATTATTGATGGCAAGGACGGCGGCGTCGCGCTGGCCGAGCAACTCGTAGGCCAGGGCGGCGCGGAACTGCACGTCGGCGCTGTTGGGTGCCAGCGCGATCGCGCGCGGCAAGAGGGTGGCGGCCTCGCGGGCATCCCGGGTACGCGCCGCGTACAGGCCCATGCGCGAGACCAGCAGCACGTCGTTCGGCGCGCGCGCCAGGCGCGGCGCCAGCAGTTCGCGCGCCTTGTCGTAGGCGGCCCTGGCCTGCGATTCGCGGCCCGGGATCCAGTTCAGGGTGTCGGCCAGGTTGGCCCATAGCTGGTATTCGCCGGGCGCGCCGCGGGTGGGCGAGACCGCGTTCTCGAAGGCGCTTGCGGCGCCGACGTAATCCTGGCGCAGGAACAGGGCGTTGCCCAGGTTCGTATAGAGCTTGGCGCTGGGACGGATCTGCAGGCCCTGCTGCAGCACCTGCAGGGCTTCGTCGTCACGGTTCTGGCGCAGCAGCGCCGCATTCAGGTTGGCGTAGGCGACGACCGCATCCGGCTGCAGGGCGATGCTGCGCCGGAACGCGCGCTCGGCGGCGGGATAGTCGGCCTGCTCGTATTCCACGCTGCCCAGTTCATCGGTGAAGACGCGCTCGCGCGGAAAGCGCCTCAAGGCGTCGCCCAGCGTGGCGCGCGCCTCGGTGTAGTGGCGCATGCGGCGCAGCGCCGCGGCCCGGCCGTACCAGGCGAAGTAGTTATAGGGATCGAGCCGCACCGCTTCGCCATGGGCGCGCAGCGCATCGTCGCGCTTGCCCTGCATGTCCAGCACCCAGCCGCGCGCGGCGTGGCTCAGGGCCAGCTGCTCGTTGAGCTGGGCGGCGCGCTGGGCACTGGCATCGGCGCGCTGGAGCCAGGTCTCGTCGCTCTTGTCGGTCTGGTAGCGCAGCGCGTACATCAGCGACATGCCGGCGGCCGCCGCCGCGCTGTCCGGATGGCGCTCCAGGATGCGGCGGAAGTGTGCCTCGGCCTTGTCCAGGCTGCCCGGGCGGTCGAACAGCTTGACGGCCGCCAGGCCTTGCTCCAGCTCGACCGCTTCGGAAAAGGGCGTCAGCGCCGTCCGCAGCGCAGCCAGGCGCGGGGCCGCGATCCAGGCGCCGCCGCCGAGCAGCGCCACCAGCACTGCGCCGGCGAGCAGCCTGCGGGTACGCGGCGTCAACGTCGCCCTTGGCGGCTGCGGCGGCGGGGCGGTCGCTTCCTGCGTGTCCAGCTGCGCCAGGCGCTCGAGCACCTCGGCCATGCCGGCCAGGCGCTGCTGCGGCTGGCGCGCCGTCATTGCGCGGATCAGGGCGATCAGCCGTGGGCTGGTCTCGAGCGGATAGGTCCAGCCGTCGGACGAGGTCTGCACCTGGGCCGCGGCCAGCGCCAGGCCGTCGAGGGCGGCGAAGGGGCGGGCGCCGCACAGCATCTCGTACAGGATCAGGCCGAGCGCGTACACGTCGGCTTGCGGGGAAAGCGGCGCGCCGAGCATGCGTTCCGGCGCCATGTAGGCGATCGTGCCCTGCAGCGCGCCGGACGGCAAGGTCGCCGTGGCCAGCACGTCGAGCTGGTGGGCCAGGCCGAAATCGAGCACGCGGATCTTCCCGCCCGGCTCCAGCATCAGGTTCGAGGGTTTCAGGTCGCCGTGCACGAGGTTCGAGGCGTGGGCTTCGTGCATGGCTTCGGCGATCTGGCGGGTCCAGGCCAGGGCGTCGGAAAGCGGCACCCGGCCGGCCGCCAGCACCTGCTTCAGGGTGCGGCCGGGCACCAGTTCCATGACGATCGACTGGGTGTCGCCGTCGTCCTCGATCGCATGGACCTTGACGAAAGCGGCATGGCGGAGCGAGGCGCCGGCGCGCGCCTCGCGCAGCAGGTCGGCGCCGGCGCGCGCGGCATCGGCCTGCTTGATGCACTTGATGGCGACGCGGCGGCACAACCTGCTGTCCCAGGCCTCGACCACCTGGCCGAAGCCGCCTTCGCCGAGGACGCCGCGGAATTCGTAATGGCCGGGCAGCCTCGTTGCGGCCGGCGCGGACCCCGCCGGTGCGCAGGTGTCGGAAATCGAAGTAGTAGCAGTCATTGTCCGGGGGTAAAGACGGATCAATATACATTACAGTAATCATTGCGCTAGCGCAATGAACAATGCTTTGCGAGGGGGTTACTGAAGGAAGCGGCGAAGGGGGCAGGGCGCCTGGAATCGTGGCCCCTGTCGAGATGGCATGCGGCGTCTGGGCGCGGTTTCGGCGGGAAAATCGTTCTAGTCGTGTGCGGATGCCGGCCCATCGGTCGCGGCGCGCGCCGTTGCAGCGGCGATACGGTCGCTGTCCGTTCCCGTCCCGGACACCCGGCTGCGCCTGCGGTAGCAGAGCTGCGCCACCCAGGCCAGGGCCGCTGCCAGCCAGCACATCCAGACGGCGACCGGGAACTGCCAGGAGGGGGGCAGATGCGGCGCCGTCACCAGGCCCGCAAAGCAGGCGCCGGCGACGCAGCCCAAGGGCAGCGCGATGTGCTCGCGGCAAAGGGTGGAGCGCGACCACGGGAGCAGGAAAGCGCAGGCGGGGAAGCTTGCGAACAGCGACATCGAGCCGCTCAGGAATGCGAGTGCGCCGGCGTAGCCGAAGCCGGCCAGCAGTATCGCCCCGACAAGCCGGGCGGCGCGCTTCGGTGGGCCGGACGGGCGGACGCCGGCCCTCGCATGCGGCAGCACGAGAAAACGCCAGGCGCTGCCGGCCAGGATGGAAGCGACCGACACCAGCACGACATGCCCCAGGGGCCTGGCGCCGAGGGCGACGAACCAGGCCTCGAGCAGAACGCAACCAAGGGTAACGCACAGCAGTGCGCTGAAGCCGCTGTCACGGATCGATGCCGCCAGCCTGGCGTGTTCATCCTGCATGGGTTCTCCGCTGAGACAGTGTGGACGTGCGGCGCCCGGCAGGCGCAGCCGCTCTACTGTCTTGCAGCCGCCGGGCGGGCGCAATACTTCCGTTACGCAAGCTTGGGATGGATCAATCATCGGCCGCGGGTCGCCCTGACCGCTCGGTCGAGATCGGCGCCCTGGCTCCGCGCCCTCCAGTACCGTTGTTCCGGATCAATTATTTATTGTCATTGCGGACTAGACTCGATTCCGATGCCCGCGCTTCCGACAGCGCGGCAGTGCGGAGGAGCCGGCATGGAGAGACTGGGGACAGCGCAGCGCATTCGAGCGGCCGGGGGCAGGGCATGGCGACCCGGGCGCGAGCGGGGGGCGGTGGCGATCATGACCGTCGGCGCCCTGATCGTCATCATCGGCTTCTTCGGACTGGCCATCGACCTGGCGCGGGTTTTCAATCGCCGCGCCGAGCTGCAGAGCGTGGCCGACGTGGCGGCGCTGGCCGCCGCGCGCGAACTGAACGGGACGCGCAGCGGCGTCACCAATGCCGTGGGCGCGGCGGCGGCCAGGTTCGGCGGCATGGCCATGACCTCGGTCACGGTAAATTACGGTCGCACGGTCAACTGGTCGGAAGCGGCGATCGAGTTCGGACCGACGCCGAACGGTCCGTGGCAAACGGCGAGCAGCGCCCAGTCGAATCCGGCCGGCCTGCTCTATGCACGGGTCGATACGCGTGGCCTGGATCCCTCCTACGGCGAAGTCGAAACCTTCTTCATACGGTTCCTGTCGAGCGACCTGTCCAGCTTCGGGCTGCATGCACGCGCCACTGCCGGGCGTTCGGCAATCAGGGTGTTGCCGCTGGGCGTGTGCGCCATGCGGCCTGAAGAACGGCGCAACCGCTCCGGCGAACTGGAGGAATACGGCTTCCGGCGCGGTATCAGCTATGACCTCATGCAGCTCAACCCCAACGCCAGCACGAGCGGACAAACCTTCCTCATCGATCCCCTCGCCGCAGCCGGAGGGACCGGCGGCGCGCCCATCAGTCCCACCGTGGTCGAGCCCTATGTCTGCACCGGCACCATGGCGCTGCCTCGCGTCACCAGTGGCCAGCTCAGCGTGTCCTCGCCCTTCCCGCTGGCCCGTTTCGCCCCGCAGCTGAACTCGCGCTTCGTGAACGACGCCTCGGTGTGCGATCCGGAGACCGCGCCGCCCGACGCCAACGTCAAGGCGTACACCTTCAATACCAGCATTCCGTGGATGAGCACGGCCCGCGACGGCCAGTCCGCGGCCCTGCTGGCGGAGACGTCGAGGCGCTGGACCGTCGCCGGGCCGGACCCGACGCCCACCGGCACGACCGCCGGCAGTTTCGGCCCGCTGTGGAGCTATGCGAAAGCGGTCCAGTACGCGAGCACCGAGCCTGCGAGCGGCTACACCGCCTACGGCGTGGCGAACTGGAACACCCTGTACAGTCCGGCGCTGCCGAGGGCGACCGGCTACCCGTCCAATCCGCCGTACCTGGCCTCGAGCGGCGCCAACTTCGAGGCTCCCACGGGCACCAACCGCGGCGTGCGCCACCGGCGGGTGCTGAACCTGCCGCTGCTGGCCTGTCCCGTCGGCGGCAGCCGGGCGACGGTGCTCGGGATCGGCAAGTTCTTCATGACCGTCCGGGCCGACGATACGCACCTGTATGCGGAATTCGCCGGCCTGGTGCCCGAACAGACCCTCAATCTCCAGATGAGACTCTACCCATGAGACAAACAGCCAAGCCCCGGCGCCGCGGCGCGCAACGGGGCAGCATCGCGATCGAGGCCGCGTTTTCGCTGCTGCTCCTGTTCACGTTCGTCGTGCTGCCATTCTTTTTCGCCCGCGTGTTCTGGTATTACCACGTGGCCCAGAAGGCGGCGCATGATGGTGCGCGCTTCCTGTCGAACGTGGCGCAAGCCGAGATTGTGGCCGCGCCTGGCAGCGGGGGGGCAGCGCTGCCGATTATCGCGGTTGCAGAATCGATTGCCAATGCCGAGCTTAATGACATCAGGCCCGCACTCGACCATTACACGGTCACAATCTTGTGCGATTTTGCCGTGTGCGGTATCGGCGTTCCGCAAGTCGTCAACGTTTCTGTTCAGATGCGCCTGCGAAACGACATGTTCCGTGGGATCCTCGCCGACTTTTTCAGCGAAGACCCGCTCGTCTTCCAAGCCAGGGTCACGATGCGCTATGTCGGCAATTAAATCCGCTTCCCCGAAATCGTCGCGCCGGCCGGACCAGCGCGGCGTCGCCGCCGTGGAGTTCGCGCTGGTCGCGATGATCTTCTTCACGATCGTGTTCGGCATCATTGAAGTCACGCGCGCCCTGTATATTTGCATCACGCTGCAGGAGGTGACCCGCCAGGCCGCGGCCCGCGCGACCAACACCGACTTCACCGACGGCACGGCGCTGCAGCGCGTGCGCGAACGGGCGATCTTCCGCGACAGCCCGGGGGGGCTGCTGTTCGCCCAGCCGATCTCGGACCAGCACATCAATATCGACTACCTGCGCCTGCACCGCTGTTGCGGCACGATGTCGATCGAGCGCATTCCGGAAGCGTCGCTGCCGGACAGCCCCGAGGCCAACCACGCAAACTGCACCCGGAACCCCTATGGCGAATCGTGCATCCGCCTGGTGCGCGTGCGCGTGTGCCAGGAAGGATCAGGTGCGACCTGCACGCCGGTGCCGTACCAGACACTGACTTCCTTCCTCGTGCTCGCCTTCGGCCTGCCGCGTTCCGAAACGATCACCCAGGCGGAGACGCTGGGCCTGGCGTCCGCCTCGCCGCCCTGACGCATCCGGCCAACGCCGGATTCGCCCGCGCGGGTCACGTGTGGTAACCTAGTCGCCATTCCCGTCCGGGACGAGCCCTGCCTGCGCAGGGCTTTCTATTTTTGCGGCCGAGCAGGCCGCGATGCCCGATCTCGCTGTCCGGCAGAGGTCCCGCGGCGTACGGCGTCACCATTCAAGCATTCATTCGGAAGTCTCTCATGGAAATCAAGGTCAACTTTCTCGACAAACTGCGTCTCGAAGCCAAGTTCGACGACTTCACGGTCATCGCCGACCAGCCGATCCGCTACAAGGGCGACGGCTCGGCGCCTGGTCCGTTCGACTACTTCCTGGCCTCGTCGGCCCTGTGCGCGGCCTATTTCGTGAAGCTGTACTGCGACACCCGCAACATCCCGACCGAGAACATCCGCCTCTCGCAGAACAACATCGTCGATCCAGAGAACCGCTACCGGCAGACCTTCAAGATCCAGGTCGAACTGCCGTCCGACATCTCGGACAAGGACCGCCAGGGCATCCTGCGTTCGATCGACCGCTGCACCGTCAAGAAGGTGGTGCAGGAAGGGCCGGAATTCATCATCGAGGAAGTCGACAGCCTGGACGCGGACGCCCAGGCGCTGCTGACCTTGCAGCCGGCCGAGGGCGCGCGCACCTGGATCCCGGGCAAGGACAAGCCGCTGGAGCAGACCATCGCCGAGATGTCCGGCCTGCTGGCCAGCTGGGGCATCAAGATCGAGATCGCGTCCTGGCGCAACATCGTGCCCAATGTGTGGTCGCTGCACATCCGCGACGCCCATTCGCCGATGTGCTTCACCAACGGCAAGGGTGCAACCAAGGAAAGCGCGCTGGCCTCGGCCCTGGGCGAATACATCGAACGCCTGAGCTGCAACCACTTCTATGCGGGCGCCTATTGGGGCGAGGACATCGCCAAGGCCGACTTCGTGCACTATCCGCAGGAGCGCTGGTTCCAAGCGGGACCAAGCGATGCGATCCCGGAAGAGATCCTCGACGAGCATACCCGTGCGGTCTACGACCCGGACGGCGAGCTGCAGGCTTCGCACCTGGTCGACACCAATTCCGGCAACGCCGCGCGCGGCATCGTGTCGCTGCCCTACGTGCGCCAGTCGGATGGCGAGACGGTCTGGTTCCCGGTGAGCCTGATCGAGAACCTCTACGCCAGCAACGGCATGAGCGCCGGGAACACACTGGCCGAAGCCCAGGTGCAGTGCCTGTCCGAGATCTTCGAACGCGCCGTCAAGCGCGAGATCCTGGAGAACGAGCTGGCCCTGCCCGACGTGCCGCAGGAAGTGCTGGCCAAGTACCCGGGCATCGTGGCCGGGATCCGGGCGCTGGAAGAGCAGGGCTTCCCGGTGCTGGTCAAGGACGCCTCGCTGGGCGGCCAATACCCGGTGATGTGCGTGACCCTCATGAACCCGAAGACGGGCGGCGTGTTCGCCTCCTTCGGCGCCCACCCGAGCTTCGAGGTGGCGCTCGAGCGCAGCCTGACCGAACTGCTGCAGGGCCGCAGCTTCGAAGGCCTGAACGACCTGCCGCCGCCGACTTTTGTCAGCCAGGCCGTGACCGAACCCTACAATTTCGTCGAACACTTCATCGATTCGAGCGGCCTGGTGTCGTGGCGCTTCTTCAGCGCCAAGGCCGATTGCGAGTTCGTCGAGTGGGATTTCACGGCCGAGGGCGAGAATGCGAATGCCGAGGAAGCGGCAACCCTGCTCGGCATCCTGGCGGACATGGGCAAGGAAGTCTACATGGCTGTCTATGACCAGCTTGGCGCGACCGCCTGCCGCATCCTGGTGCCGGGCTATTCGGAGGTGTATCCGGTCGAGGACCTGGTGTGGGACAACACCAACAAGGCGCTGCTGTTCCGCGAAGACATCCTGAACATCCACCGCCTCGACGACGAGGCCCTGGCGGACCTGCTGGACCGTCTCGAGAACAACGAGCTGGATGAGTATTCCGACATCGCGACCCTGATCGGCATCGAGTTCGACGAGAACACCGACTGGGGCCAGCTCACCGTGCTGGAACTGCGCCTCTTGATCAACCTGGCGCTGCGCCGCTTCGAAGACGCCCATGACCTGGTCGGCGCCTTCCTGCAGTACAACGACAACACCGTCGAGCGCCGCCTGTTCTACCGCGCGCTGGATGCGGTGCTGTCGGTGGTGCTCGACGACGACCTCGAGCTCGCCGACTTCGAGCACAACTTCCGCCGCATGTACGGCGACGCGCGCATGGACGCGGTGCTGGGATCGGTGGACGGCGGCCTGCGCTTCCCGGGCCTCACGCCGACCAGCATGGCGCTGGAAGGCCTGGAACGCCACCAGCGCCTGATCGACAGCTACCGCAAGCTGCACGGGGCGCGCGCCACGGCTGGGGCTGCATCGCGCTGATTCAGCCGAGCACCACGGCCTTGACGGCAAGAGCCGGAAGCGCGGGCCGCGCGCGGTTCGCGGAGCCGCCCTTGGAGTGGCGTTGAGATGGCTCACGATCACACCACGCCAGACGCCGAACCCTCCGCGCCCTGACCGGATCAAATCCGGACATCGAACAGCGAGGGGTGTCATGGCGAGAACAGCGTTAGTAACGGGCGGGACGCGCGGGCTCGGACGGGCCATTGCGCTGGCCCTGCACGCGAGCAGTTGCCGGGTGGCGGTCACCTGGCATGGCAACGAGGCGGCCGCGCGCCGCATGCAGGAGGAGAGCGGCATTCCGGCATTCCGCTGGGACGTCGCCGATCCCGACGCCTGCCGCCTTGGCGTGGCCGAGGTCGAGGCAGCGCTCGGTCCGGTCGACATCCTGGTGAACAATGCCGGCATCACGGCGGACGCCATGCTGCACAAGATGGGCGTGGAGCAGTGGCAGGCCGTGCTCGCCACCAACCTCGGCTCCGTGTTCAACATGAGCCGCCAGGTCGTCGGCGGCATGCGCACCCGCGGTTTCGGGCGCATCGTCAACATCAGTTCCGTCAACGGTCGCAAGGGCCAGGTCGGCCAGAGCAACTATGCGGCGGCCAAGGCCGGCATCCTCGGCTTCACCAAGGCGCTGGCCCTCGAAAATGCGGCCCACGGCATCACGGTCAACGCGGTCGCACCCGGCTATTGCGACACCGACATGGTGGCGCGGGTCAGGCCCGAGGTGCTGGCCGGCATCGTCGCCGCCATTCCGGTCGGGCGCCTGGGCACGCCGGATGACGTCGCGCGGGTGGTCGCTTTCCTTGTCGACGAAGCCGCCGGGTTCATCACCGGCGCCACCATCGACGTCAACGGCGGCCAGTACCTGGCCTAGGGAAGCCGCCCTGTTGCCGGCGCCGGGGACCGGGCTGGCACGCTGCTCCTCAGCGCGCCAGCACATAGCTGCCGGGCGCATCCGGGCCTGGAACGGCCGGCGGCGGCGCCACCTGGCCGCCCGCGTGCGCCGCCAGCCAGCCTTCCCAGGCTGGCCACCAGCTGCCGTCGCGCTGGCGGCTGGTCTCCTGCCAGGCGTCCGGGCTGAGGTAGGGGGCGTCCTGCGCGTGCACCGACATCTGGTAGCTGCGCTTGGGCGTGCCCGGCGGTGAGACGACGCCCGCATTGTGGCCGCCAGTGGTCAACAAGAAAGTAACCTCGGTATCGGTCAGGGGAATGATCTTGTACACCGAACGCCAGGGCGCCACGTGGTCGGTCATGGCGCCCACTGCGAAGATCGGGACCTTGATGTCGGTCAGCGCCACCGGGTGGCCATCCACCACGTAGCGCTGGCTGGCCAGGCGGTTCTTGAGGAAAAGCGTGTGCAGGTATTCCGAATGCATGCGGCATGGCATGCGGGTGGCATCCGCATTCCAGGAGGCGAGATCGTTGTCCTTGTCGGGCAGGTCGAGCAGGTAGTGGCGCAGGCGGCGCGACCAGATCAGGTCGTTCGAGCGCAGCAGCTGGAAGGCGCCGGCCATCTGGCGCGTGTCGAGGTAGCCTTGCTGCCACATCACCGCCTCCAGGAAGGCCACCTGGCTGTCGTCGATGAACAGCGACAGTTCGCCCGGCTCGGTGAAGTCGACCTGGGCCGCGAGCAGGGTCATGCTGCCCAGGCGCCGGTCGCCCGCGCGGGCCATCGCCGCCGCGGCGATGGCCAACAAGCTGCCGCCGAGGCAATAGCCGCAGGCATTGATCCGCTCGGCGCCGGTCTGCTCGGCGATGGTGTCGAGCGCGGCCATCACGCCCAGGTGGCGGTAGTCGTCGAGCGACAGGTCGCGATCCTCGGCGTCGGGGTTCTTCCACGAGATCATGTAGACGGTGTGGCCGTGCTCCACCAGGTAGCGTACCAGCGAGTTTTGCGGCGACAGGTCGAGGATGTAATACTTCATGATCCAGGCCGGCACGATCAGGAGCGGCACCGCATGCACCTGCGGCGTCTGCGGGTCGTAGCGGATCAGTTCGACAAGGCGGTTCGACATCACCACCTTGCCCGGCGTGACGGCGACCTCACGCCCAGGCTGATAGGCGATCGGAGCGCTGGTGCCGGCCAGCCCATGGCGCAGGTCGGCGACCGCGCGCATGGCCCCGCGCATCAGGTTCTCGCCACCGCGCTCGAAGGTGACCCGCTGCGCCACCGGATTGGTGGCGATGAAATTCGAGGGCGCCAGGCCGTCGAGCAGCTGGCGCGCAACAAAGGTGACCACGTCCGAATGGTGGGGCGACACCCCGCGTACCCCGCTGGTGGCGCGGTGCCACCATTTCTGGGTCAGCAGGAAGGCCTGGCTGATGCCGTTCCAGGGCCAGGCATGCCACAGCGGGTCGCTGAAGCGCTTGTCCTGGGCCAGCGGCCGCACCGGTTCGTGGGCGTTGCCGAGCATGGCGGCGCCGGCGTAGTGCAGCCATTCGGCCCAGTCGGCGGCCGCCTGGATCGCAAGCTCGCTCTGCTTGGCGGGCGAGAGCAGCAGGTGCGCGGCCCAGTCCTGCCAGGCCGCTGCCAGCGCCGCCGGCGAGACATAGCCGGTCAGGCGCCCCAGCCAGGCGTTCAGGGCCAGGTCGATATGGGCGTGCTGGACGCTCGATTCGGGATAGCGGCCGCGGGCGCCACCCTGCCAGGTGCTGGCTTCGCGGCGTTGTTCGCTGGGCGGGATGTCGGTGCGGACGTTCATGGCAGACCTCGCGGAGGACCGTTAACCTCCGTTCGACCAGCCAGGCCGCGTTTAGTGCGGCCGCATCGGCGTCTTCGGCGCGGCTGCATCCGTGAAAATGGGAACGACAGCCAACTGTTATGCGGTCTGATGATATCGCTCATCCGGTCGGCGATCGAGTTATTTGAATTATCTATCGTTGAAATCTGAAATTGAAATTGGATTTATTTCTTGTGCGGTCTTACACTATATTCATTGCTAAACGCTGACAGATCGAAGGAACCGACATGAGCACCGCTACCACCACTTTTGACGACTTCGCAGCACCGCGCAGCTTCCGCCTGTTCTCGCCGACCTTCCTCGCCAAGCTGCGCCGCCTGATCGAACTCAACGGCGCTGCCTACCAGGTCGCCGGTTCGCGCTACCTGTAAGCCGTCACACGCTTCTCCTGCGAGACCCCTGCAACCCAGGGGTCTTTTGTTTTGGCGCCGGCGCCAATCCGCCGCCTGCGCTAGAATCGTGCGTTTTGCCCCCCAAGTCCACGATGACCAGCGCTCCTCACCCGCACTTTCCGACATTGGATCCTGCATGCATCTGGGAGGTCGGCACCCACCTGGGCGAGGGCGCCCTCTGGCATGCGCCCACGCGCTCGGTCTACTTCGTCGACATCAAGGGCCGCCGCATCCACCGCTGCGCGGCTGACGGCAGCGCGCGCCGCAGCTGGGACGCGCCCGGCCAGCCCGGCTTCGTCGTCCCGACCACGAACGGCGGCCTGGTGTGCGCACTGGAAGACGGCCTGTATCGCCTGGACGAGGACAGCGGCGCCTTCACCCCGCTGCGGAAAATCGAGGACGACCTGCCCGGCAATCGCTTCAACGATGGCCACGTCGACGCCGGCGGCAACCTGTGGTTCGGTTCCATGGACGACGCCCAGCTCGCGGCGACGGGTTCGCTCTACCGATTGGGGCGCGACGGCAGCCTGGTGCGCGCCGACGAGGGCTATCTCATCACCAACGGCCCGGCCCTCAGCCCGGACGGCCGCATCCTGTACCACACCGACACCCCGCTGCGCCGCGTCTACGCCTTCGACCATGCGGAAGATGGCCGCTTGAGCGGCAAGCGCGTGTTCCTCCAGCTGCCGGAAGGCAGCCGTCCGGACGGCATGGCGGTGGACAGCGCCGGCCACCTGTGGATCGCGCTGTTCGGCGGCGGCCGGGTCGAACGCTACGCGCCGGACGGCCGGCAGGTAGCCGCGGTGCGCTTCCCCTGCACGAACATCACCAAGATCGCCTTCGGCGGCGACGACCTGCGCACCGCCTACGTCACCACGGCCTGGAAGGGCCTGACCGAGGCGCAGCGCGCCGCGCAGCCCCTGGCCGGCGGGCTGTTTGCCTTCCGGGTCGAGACGCCGGGCCAGCCGCACACGCCGTTCGCCCTGGCATGACCGTAGGGTGGTCGGCTTTGCCGACCGCGCTTCCAACGATCGGATGAGCCGCGTCGATGCGTGTCGGATCTGAACGCGCGGTCGGCAAGCCGACCACCCTACCTGACCCGCGACGCTAGCGGAGCCACAGGAACTCATGCCCGACCCGGTGGCGCCAGGTCCGGATCAGGTCGCGGTAGGCTTCCCCGACCGGCCGCAGGCGCCGCTCCAGGTCGCACAGGCCGTACTGGTTGACCTTGCCCGCATCCTCGACCAGGGCACTGTCCCAGTCGACCTGGTCGACCAGGCTATACCAGGTGAACCCCACGATCGGCACCCCGTCCGCCTTCAGGCGCAGCAGGTTGGTCCACTGCTTTTCCAGCCAGGCGCGCCCGTCCTTTTCGCCGGCGCCGGTGTCGCGGTTGTTGGTCTCGGTGTGCATCACGGGGATGCGGTAGCGCTCGTAGTACTGGCGCGTGATCACGTAGTAGCCGAACAGTTCGCAGGGATGGGTGTGGCCGTCCGGGTGGATGATGTGTTCGTTCGTCGCGTAGTAGTCGTTGCCCATGATGCAGACCGGCTTGACGTTATGCTCGAGGAAGAAGTGGTAGTCCTCGCGCGTCATGCCGTGGTCGAACAGGTATTCGTACATGCGCCCGCTGACGTCGTGGCTGTAGGCCAGGTCCAGCGCCAGGAAGCGCAGTTCGTTCATGTGGCGCGCGATGCCGATGGCGTCCGGACCGCAGGGGTGGAAGTATTCGGCCGATTCGCTCTGGATGAACTTGGCGTCGGGCCGCACCTTCATGATCGCCTCGGTGGCGACGATGTTGGCGCGTGCCAGGTGGCGGATGGCGTTCACAAAGGCGCGCTCCGATCGCAGGCGCTCGTTCCACAAGCCCTCGTGGGCCGAAAACCAGGCGGTGATATAAATCTCGTTGATCGGCGTGTACAGATCGACCCACGGGTAGCGGCGGGCAAACGCGTCGGCGTATTCGGCGAAGAAGGGCGCGAACTCGGGGTTCTGGAAGTTCTCCAGCCAGTCGGGCAGGCCGAAATGGCACAGGTCGACGATCGGCTTGATGCCGCGCCGGCGGATCTCGG
>Ga0209023_10000829_pt1 | contig 44134 bp, 42 predicted proteins | sample LakOneMetagenome_FD_187468 | JGI IMG/M metagenome (GOLD analysis project Ga0209023, IMG submission 187468) | Freshwater and sediment microbial communities from Lake Erie, Canada (SPAdes) (version 2) | ecosystem: Environmental > Aquatic > Freshwater > Lentic | place: Lake Erie, Canada...
TCACTTTAATTGAGACCAATGATGTTCGTGACACGTAGAATAAATGACGGGATATATAACAATTTCGGATCTTTCGGGCGGAACAATCGTGTTGTCACGTAATCGAACGTATAAATGACAGGGGTCGAGCATGCTCGTCGGATACATGCGGGTGTCGAAAGCCGACGGGTCACAGAGCACCGATCTCCAACGAGACGCGCTCCTGGTTGCCGGCGTCGACCAAGCCAACCTCTACGAGGACCAGGCCTCCGGCAAGAAGGATGACCGCCCGCAGTTGGCGGCGTGCCTGAAGGCGCTCCGCGAGGGCGACACGCTTCTGGTGTGGAAGCTCGACCGACTCGGTCGAGACCTGCGCCACCTGGTCAACACGGTCCATGACCTCACGGACCGTGGCGTTGGCCTCAAAGTGCTCACGGGGGAGGGCGCAGCGATCGACACCACGACCGCGTCCGGGAAGCTCGTCTTCGGGATCTTCGCTGCCCTGGCCGAGTTCGAGCGTGCCCTCATCTCTGAGCGCACCGTCGCCGGGCTGGCCGCTGCGCGAGCGCGGGGGAGGACCGGCGGGCGCCCGTTCAAGATGACGCCGGCCAAGATCCGCCTGGCCATGGCGGCGATGGGTCAAAAGGAAACCAAAGTGGGGGCGCTCTGTAAGGAACTCGGGATCACCCGGCAGACTCTCTATCGTCATGTTTCACCGACGGGAGAGCTTCGGTCCGACGGCACGAAGCTTCTGGCTAATAAGTAGTAGCCCAGCCACGAGGTCGCGAGTTCACTTTTATTGCTGGACGGTGTGTCTCGCAAGTACTCATGAGTACGCCAAAGCAGCCTGTATGTTGCCAGAATTAAGCGGCGTGGTGACGGCGAGACCAGTCTTTAGTGCTATGAAACCTCGGAAACTAACAACGTCCGCAGTCCAGATGCTTTCAGTTCCGTCGTTTTGTGGAACTACACGAGTGGAGAGGCATGATGGACCATGGCTATCCCCGGTGGTTACTTCCTTATCGTAGGCTCGCGCGTCTCCGAGTCCGTTTCGAGCAAGCTCACGGCCACTGGTGTTGAGTATGTTCAGAAGTCTTTGGACTCCGGGGAGGGGAACTGGCGGGAGATCGAGAAACTGGCTGGCTCAGATCGGGCGTCGGGAACAATCATCACCCTGAACCGCAGGATTTACGAGCGCATGGCAAGGGACAGGGAGGCCCCCTACGTTCAAGATCTTCTCAAGCAGATCAAGTCCGTCCCCAATCTCGTACTCGTACACGAGGCCGTTTACGGAGGCGAGCAGACTCTCGACCTCACCGAGCAGGATGAGGACGAGTGGGATGGAAGCGATTGGACTGACGTTCAGGCAGCGCAGGCATTTGGAGTCATAGTCGAGGAAGTCAGGCTGAGCGTGAACGCGCTCTTTGCATCGCACGATATTTCCCTCTCGATATACAAGCGCAATGCTGAAGCTTCGCTACTCGCGGTTGCCTTCATTGATGATCAGTTGGAGAATCTGCTTTTTCGGATCTACATGCCGGCAGGACGACTCTTCGAGGACGAGGGCGCCCAACTCATTTCGATGTTCCATGACTGGTTGACGTCAGTGAAAGGTCTAACCGTCAGAAAAGACGGGTATCAAACAGCCAACGGTCGGGTGATCGAATTCCATTCGAATACTGATGTGGAGCCGTCGAGTTGGTCGACCGAAATCAGCCAGTTCCAGAACTTCGTTGCCCTGATCGATAACACTGATGCTGCCGTGCAAGTCCTTAAAGGGATGGGTCTGGAGAACACTCGCGCACACGAACTTGTGGCGAAATATGCCAAACAGGCGCGACGACTGCAACTAGACGTCAGATACGAACGGCAGCGCAAGGAACTGGCGATCAGAGAGCAATTCGAGTCGGAGTTGCTCGACGAGGCCGTGATGATGACTGTCGGGGACATTGCCAGCATCGTTGACTCGCTGCTCCCGTCCGGTGTAACGGCCCAGGGACAACTAGCCCTTGCGCCCCCTGCCCGGCCACTCGTCCAGATCAACCAACAGTTCATTCACCGAGCCGAGGGGATAGTCGCGCAGCACATCGCCGGGAATGCAATCCTCGGTGTAGAGGCAACGGAAATCGAGAGGCTCATAGCAGAGCGTGGAGACCAGCAGGCTGCTGCTCTAGCCGAAGCGCTCCGCGAACTCGCGGATCGTGGCGCACCCATTCCGTCACGCGTGCGAGCCAAACAGAAGATCAAGGCGTTTCTCTTGGACCTATCCGGCTCGGTTGAAAAAGCTGCCATCACCGTTCTTCAGAAGTGGGTCGAGGCCCAACTGGGGCTCTAGAGCGCACAACGGCGTAGTGGCGCGGGCAGAATGCGAATAGCAAGCTAATTCGGCCCCGGTTTTGCATTTTGTTTTGGCCCGGTTGGGGCGGCTACCCGCCCTTTCTAGCTAGGAGCGGTCTCGAGGCTTGAATGCATTCGTTCCGGCGTTGAGCATAAACGTTTGGATCTCCGAGTCCGAGACCCCGAAAAACCGCATTGCCTGCGCCCACAGAACGGCGGTGAGGATGCGCCCTACCCGAGTGTAGAAGCCGGCAACGAACATACTAAGGCTTGCCGCCAAGCTCAGAACCACTTCAAGCATTATGCTCCTCCCGGGACGAACTCAGCCTTAGACAAGGACTGGTCGGCATCCAAAGGGAGGTGTAATTCTTACATGCTTGGGTCGGCTCCTAAGTGATGATTTGCGTATGGATGATTTTGATGCAGTGCGCGGACGTTGTCAATAGATTCCCGATTTCTTTCGTTCGCCCAGGTCGCGGCACAGACATTCGCGCGATGGGGCGTCACTGGCCCCCGACCGCGCGACTGCGTCGCACCCAGAGGCAATACCGGTGGCCCCAGAAGGCAATATTGACTGGCCCCCCAACCAGCAAATACTCAACAGTTCCGGGGCGGCCGTTCAAGATGAGGACGGAGCCGCCCGGCGGGCCATGGCGGCGATGGGGCAGAAGGAGACGAAGGGCGGCGCCGTCTGTGTGGAGCTCGGGATTACTCGGCAGGCGTTGTATCGCCATGTGTCACCGGCGGGGGAGCTACGGCCTGACGGAGCGAAGGTCCTCTCCAAGAAGTAGAAGCCCGTCCGCGGGCCCGGGTCCCTGGTTACCGGCCAGGGTGTCTCGCAACTGACGGTGAGTACCGTCATACAGCCAGCAGGTTATGCGACGAAGTTATGAGAATAGCCGCGCCGCGAGATTCCAGCGTTCTTGACGGGCGCAGGGGACGGAGCGTGAGATGTCTTGTATCCCTAAGGATACGAGACGTCGTTGAGTCTAGGTGCCATTGCGATCGGGAGCTGGGGGTGGGATGCTCAACGCTATGCAGCTTTCCGACATGGAGCAGACGTTGGTCAAGCACGTGGCGGCGGGCACCATTTTCGATCTTGCCCACGGCGCCGCCGACGACGCGATTGATGCCGCCGTAATGGGCTCGTGGGATGCACAGCACGGGATCCGTGCGGAGGTTATTAGGGACATTCTTCGTGGCCGTCACCTACCTGACGGCGGGGCGGACCCGCACGGTCTGCAGTTGCGTGGTGCCAGGATTATCGGACGGCTCGACTTGGCTCACCTGATCTCCCCAATCCGTCTCAGCCTAAAATCGTGCCACCTGCCCGACGGAGTCGGCGGTGAGGGTTGTCAGATTCCCGACCTGGACCTGAGCCGGTCCGTTGTCGACGTCACCGACCAGTACGCCAGCGATGGTGCGGTGCGTCTTCTGGGTGCGCAGATCAGCGGACAGTTGAGTTTGAGGGGCGCGATCCTGACCAGTGAGACCGGTCCCGCCCTGTACGCCGACGGGGTGAGTGTCGGCGGCGACATGTTCCTTGATGGCAAGTTCACGGCGACCGGGCACGGCGAGAGGGGTGCGGTGCGTCTCGTGGGTGCGCAGATCAGCGGACAGTTGAATTTGAGGGGCGCGATCCTGACCAATGAGACCGGTCCCGCCCTGCACGCCGACAGGGTGCGTGTCGGTAGCGGCATGTTCCTTGATGGCAAGTTCACGGCGACCGGGCACGGCGAGAGGGGTGCGGTGCGTCTCCTGGGTGCGCAGATCACCGGTGGGCTATGGGTGGATGATGAGACTGTGGGCCGGGCGATCGACGGCACGGGGTGGGGGATTGACGGTCTCACTTATGACTGGCACCCGACAGTCGGGCACCCGACAGTGAGTTTCAGAAGGTGGCTGGACTTCCTGCGGTACGGGACGCTGGACTACGCGGCGCAACCGTACCAGCAGTTAGCTGCCGTTGCGCGCGCTGCCGGCCACGATGCGGACGCCCGCCGTGCCCTCATGGCCCAACGTGACCACCAGGTCAAACGCGGCATGTTAACCCGGCGCGCGAAAGCGTGGGCACGGTTCACCAAACTCACCCTCGGGTATGGGTACCAGCCTTGGCGTGCACTGATCGGCGTCGCCGGTATTGTGCTGATCGCGATCCTGGTCACGTTCTTCGTGCCAGGGGCGCTGGCTGTAGTCACGACTAGTACGACACACGAGCTGATCAGCACTCCGTGCACCAGCATCCAGACATTCCAGATCGCTGTCGATATGACTATCCCGCTGGTGTCCACCGGCGCCGGATCGGCATGCCGCCTCACCTCTACCGTCGGCGGCCAAGCTGTCGGCTGGATCGGGGTGTTCCTCACCCTCGCGGGCTGGGCGCTCACCGCACTCTTCGCCGCAGGCTTCACCCGCGCCATCCGCCAACCATGAGTTCGCCCGTTCTCGCACGATGCGCTGACAGTTGTCTCGAAACCTGAGCGCCTCGAAACGCATGGGTTGTAAGACAGCGAATGGTTGTTGCCAAGCCTCTGCCTTCCAAACTGATGATGCGAGTTCGATTCTCGTCAGTCCCGCCAATAGCTAGCCTGTTAAGCGGCGCGTTTGCGCTCTCGTGTGAATGGAGCTTTCCGATGGCAGTCGATCCAACCGAGCATGGACGTCGCGCCAATGCGTGGCGCTACGGCGAGGGCACAATGTGGGGCCAAGACGAGGTCTGGGTTACCGGGGCTGGCGAGGTCATCCCTGTCGAAGACATTCAGCCAGACCACCTGGATCGCATAATCCGGCGCAACGAGCAGGGCAGCAATGCGGACATCATCGAAGGAACACCGCTGATGCGACGGCTCCGCGAGCTCGATAACGACGACTCGTAGCGCGCGGCGCGCATCCTGCTATCAGATGCGCTCAGGACTCTCGTTCTTTACATATGCAGGGTTGGCCGTGGCGTCGTAGTAGTCGAGCCATTGGTTTCGCAGAGTCTCGTCCTCGACGTCGCGACCCACGAAGATGTAGCCGTTGCCGCTGTGAGTCTCGATTGCGCTCCAGCCGCCGTGAGCGCTGGCGAAGTCCTCGGTCAGCTCTCCCCATGTCGGGCTGAGGTGTCGAGTGTCGGCCTGATGCTTCTGCTTGATTAGCTCACCGGTCAAGGCGCAGTACACAGGCGGCTTTCCGGCAGCGAAGTCAGCGTCCCGCCTCCGAAGCCGACCGTCCTCAAGCGCAAAGGCGAGAGCACTCTTAACGTTGGCCGCTTCCCCGGGCTGGTCGATCACGTGCCAGTAGCTCCAGTCGCGCTCGGTTGCATCGGATCGGACCACGATGATGGCGCGCTGGTCCCGACCAACGGCTTCCTTGCCGGGGAGTCGCCATGTCTCTTGAACGTAGAAGTAGTCGATTCCGGGACCGATCTTCTCTTCGGCGTCCGAATGGAGTCGCAGCACCTCGCGCAGGAGTTGATCGTGGGGTCCCGCAGGAATCCGCGTCCGCAACTCGTACGCGCGCAGAATGTTGTCCCGGATGTAGTTCTTCGCGGCCGTTCGGCTGCGGAACGACATTGAAGGAATCACAAACGGAATTGCCATCGTTGCCTCATTTCAGTGCTCGAAGGTGGGAGCCTCTGGGCTCATCACCGCGTGGTGCGTCCAAGTCGAAACGCATGGTGAACTCATCTCGGTTGAGTGCTACTACCCGCGCAAGTTCATCGAATGTGTAGTCGTGATCGGCGAGATGAACCTTAATGAGGGACGACATGACCGTGGGGTGGTCATGAGCCACTTCGACCGGTTCTGACTTCCGCCAGCCCTTTTGCGACATAGACACCATCAGGCTCTTGTATCGGGTGTCGTCAATAACTCCGAGGTCACGAGCGCGACGGACAAGCGCGCTGATCGCGACTCGCCAGACAACCTTGAGTTGAGCCGCACGCGCAAGAGTGATCCCTTTGAGCGCTGTTCGAATCTCAGCGGCGGGCATCAGGAACTCCGCTGCAAAGGCGTCCGCCTCTCGCTCGGCTTCGTCGGTGGTGACCAGCACGGAGTGCATAACGAGGTGCCCGAGCTCGTGCGCGAGCGTGAATCGTTCGCGGTCAGCAGGCAAGCCAATGTTCAGGATGATGAGCGCCGGGTAGGTGCCGACATTGTCGAGACTGATCGCTGCGATCCTCGGCGATTCCAGATTGCTGCGGACAACGATGATCCCGGCAAGCTCCAGCCCGGCGGCCATGTCACGGATGGGCCCCATCGGCATTCGCCAAAGTGCGCGCACGGCACGCGCAACCTCGGCGGGTGTCCCATACTCCTCGACTTCGAGCGACGGAACGATGTACTGCGTGTCTATCTCAATCGATCGAAGTAGCCTGTCCAGACGCATTCGAGTCAGGTTTACCTGCGCTTGGATCTTCCGAAGGGTTGTCTGGGGAAGGGCCTGCTGCTTCCGGTGATAGAAGGCGGCGGAGCCGAAACCGTAAATCGGGTCGGTCCAGTTGAACGCTTCCACGGGGTAGTCGAGCGCATCAGCAAGCTGTTGAAGCCGAGTCTCATCGATCACAGCCAGACCGTTCTCCATCTTGGAGAGCGTTGGCTGCGGGATGCCGGCCAGCTTCGCGAGCTGAGCGCCGCTGTATCCCCGTGATTCGCGCAGAAGAGTCAGCATCTGCGGATTCATGGGTTCTATCCTTCGGATTTCTCGCGCGCGGCGGGCCGCGTGCTGCGGACGGGCGGACCCTGTGGCGCATCGACGCGAACAGGGACGACAGAGGCTGTGCCCTCTTCGTTGAGGTCGATATGCCAGATGACGCGCCCGCCATAGGTGCAGGCGATGGCCAGGACGTCGAGACCGATGCCGAGTTCGTCAGGCAGATATCCCGCTACGGCATAGGTCGCAGCGGTACCGTCCAGGACAACCTGCTGCAGCTCGAACTCAAGCCGCTGCTGCGTCGGGATGCCCGAGGTGCCGAGCTTCCGGTTGCGGAACTTCTTGAAGCGGAGGATCAGACGCCCGTCGTCGAGGGAGACGGTCAGCATCTGACCCTTCCGCACGGCCGGAATGCCCTGCGCATCGAAGTACGCTTCGGCGTGGAGGGTGATCCGGTCGTACACCATATTGGCCCGTGTGGTGGGGCGTGAAGTCGCCAGCTTCGGAGCGGCCATCACCGACTCGTGCCAGTCGGCCCAACCCTGTTCCAAGAAGCCCCGAAGCGCTCCGCGGTGAGGTGCAAGGATGGCTTCAGCGCTTCGCTGGGATAGGAGTTCATCAAGCATGAAACCAAGTCTGCGCTATAAACTATCGCCTGTCAACTATTCCCAATCTATTCGCGAGTAGGAGAGAATTCGAGCCCAAGGGTTGGAGAACGTCCAAGGTCTCGAACGCGCTATAGCCGGGGTGGTCAGCTCGAGATTGGTCGCATACCAGAAGCACTCCTTCCTGTCGGGCGGTGATGAATCCGCTTCTGCCGCAAACATCGAGTGAAGTGTTCCCGTACACCCGTCGGGTGGGCATTGATTGCTTCTAGCTTGCTGACAGTCAGCACTTCGGAAACCCCATAGCATCGCACTATGGAGACTGTTGAGACGACGAACACGCCGATTGTGGTGTCCGTGCATGCGGATACCGCACTTGAAAATCTCACTATCGGGGAGTACCGAGACCTGGTCGACGCGGCCATGGATGTTCCGGTCATCATCCTAGTTTTTGGGTTCGGCCATCCTGTTTACACTCTGGAGTCGTCACTCTCGCGAGGCGTGAGCGTGACGCGCTCGGGCTACGGCAGTCCGTTCTTCATAGACTTCGCTATGGTCGGAACGATATCCGCATCTGTCCTTCTGGGCGCTGCTACTTTGTCGCTGATCGTCGATCGCGTGACGCGATCACTTCGCAACCTTGCGGAAGCGAAACGAACGAGGGCTGAAGAGCACAAGCTCAATGCAGAGGAATCGAAGGTCCGCGCGGAAACCGACGAGATCCGTGCTCGGCTTCTGGCCGCACGAACACTCTCCGAAGAGGAAAAACTAGAGGCTGTTCTTGAAACCGTGCGCCTGATCGATTCGCATCTGCCCGACCGCGCGAATATCAAGACACTTATTTCCTGGCTGGTCAGAAATGCCGAGCCCGACACGGCTACCACTGAAATGGGAAGCGACAACGAAAAATATGCCAAGGAAATCCTGCTGCGCATCGCGAACATGGCGGCCGTGAGATTGAAGATTCGAACCGAAGACTAGACAGATTGTCGTCGCGCTCGTGCTTGCAGCGCGGTCCTGGGCATTCTGGTCGTGACGGGTCGCGCGTCACAACGACGGTCAAGAGAAGGATGCCGGGTCGGGTACTCCGTGGTTGCTGTTGCGATGAGCGGCGTTTTCGCGAGGGGTCGAGGAATCGCACCCGCTTGTTCTAGCCCCCCATAAAGTGACCCCCAAGAGCCGCCACGGAACCTAACGCCCTAGTGGCCGACCGACACATTTTCCTTGGCCGGGTTTACGGCCGGAGCCAAATTCCTGGCGTCGGTTTTCCCGGGGCCTGATGAGGTCGGCGCTGCCCGCTTCACGTCACGCGTCGCGATACCAAGACGACGCGCGACCTCTGAACGGGAGGCCCCTGCTGCGAGCATCTTTTCGATGGTGGCTGCTGAGCTGGCGCGTCGATCTGCGGTGTTCCGTTCGGCTTGCGCTCGGATCCGGAGGATTTCCTTCTCTGCCGCTTCGGTGATTTCGTTGACCTGTTCAACGTAAGTGAAGTAGTCAACGGCCAGGGACTCCAACTGGTCTTCGCGTTCACGGAACTGAGCTGACTTCTCACGGGCGAGTGTCCGGGCGGCGGTGAGTTTTGCGGACTTGCGTACGTCGGCCATAGGATCCCCTTGCTTTGGTAAATGTCCAGTATGCGGGCACGCCCCGCGGACGCACAAGCACGTGTCTGGAGGAGTGATCCAGGTGATGGGTCGAGGTACCTGGATGCGGGTTGCTCTCGTCTGTTGCTTCTCGACCGCGTTTACTGCGCTTCCTCGTTCCTCGTTCGCTCCGTGCACTCCCAGCGGTCTCAAAGCACAGCCGCAGTATCTCTGATACTGGCCATCCTCTTTCCTCATTCTTCGTCTGTTGATTTGTCACACCTCTGGCATTAGTAATAAACGAGGTAGAGTGTGCGCATGATGACCGTGCATATCCTCTCCGCGGGAGATGGATATGCCTACTACACGAACGAGGTTGCGACTGGCGATGCCAAGCGCGAGAGCGGCCGGGACCTGGGTGATTACTACACCGCCGATGGCAACCCTCCCGGCGTGTGGGTCGGTTCAGGACTGAGCGCTTTGGGCGTTTCTGGTGTCGTCACCGAGGAGCAGATGAAGGCTCTTTACGGCGAGGGTCTGCACCCGAATGCTGAAGCGATGATCATCGCCGCGCAAGCCGAGGGCAAGGGTGTCGTTGAGGCGCACGCGGCCGTCAAGCTGGGCCGGGCGTACTACGGGTACAGCACCGGTGGTACTGACCTGAGCGCGAAGATTGAGACCGGTTACGGCGACTTCACGCGGATGAATCATCGCGAGCCGAACGCCACGGAGCGGCGGGTGATTCGCGCTCGTGAGGGTGCGCAGGCGTTTCGCGATGCGAAGGGGCGGCAGCCGGCGGACAAGGAAGAGCTGGGCCGGTTCATCACCGCCGCGACTCGTCCGACGCAGCAAGCCGTCGCCGGTTTCGACCTCGTGTTTTCGCCCGCGAAGAGCGTCTCGGTGCTCTGGGGTTTGGGTGATGACGACACCCGCAAGGTGATCGAGAAGGCTCAAGAATCCGCGATCGCCGACACTGTCCTGTACCTCGAGCGTGAGGCGATCGCGACCCGGGCCGGCACGAACGGTGTCGCTCAGATCGACGTTGAGGGTGGCCTGATCGCGACGAGGTTCCGGCACTACGATTCCCGGAACGGTGACCCTCAGCTGCACGACCACCTGGTCGTGGCGAACAAGGTCAAGGGCAGTGACGGGAAGTGGCGCACGATCGATTCCAAGCTCCTGCACCGCCAGGGCGTAGCCGCGTCCGAGTTCTACAATCAGCGCGTGATGGAGAACGTCACGGACGCCCTGGGCCTGACCACGGAGCTGCGCGAGGTGACCCCGGGCAAGCGCCCCGTGGTGGAAATCGCCGGAATCGACGACCGCCTGACCTCCCAGTTCTCGACCCGCTCGGCAGACATCAAGAAGGCCGTCCGGGAACTGGAGAAGGACTACCGCGACAGTCACGGCCGCAGCCCTGACGCCGCCGCGCGCATCAAACTCGCCGACCAGGCCACCCTCGAAACACGCCCCGCGAAAGCGCACGCCCGGTCACTGGCGGCGCTTCGCGCGCAGTGGACGACGGACGCTGCGGAGCGCGTCGGCGCGGGCACCGTGGCCGCACTTCTGGACAGCGCCCGCGCCGTCGCGGCCGAGTCAAAGGGGCGCGGACCGCGCCTAGTTGATGTTGACCAGGCGGCGCGGGACGTGGTGGCGACGGTGTCGGAGCACCACGCGGTGTGGGGTCCTCACATGATCGAGGCCGAGGCTCGGCGCTGGGTACAGAAAGAAAGCCGTCACGGCCACGTCGCCGAGGGAACCGTCGAGCTGATCACTCGCCGCGCCCTGGACACGGACTCCATCGCGGTGACTCCGCCGGCACCGCACGGTTCGTTCCAGCCGTTGACCCGCAGCGACGGGTCGAGTATTTACGATCACAAAGGACGGATGCTGTTCACATCCGCTGGCCTCCTGAGCGCTGAAGACACCCTCCTTGCAGCGGGTCGCACCAGGACAATTTCGCCCATCTCCGTGGCCGAATTTGACCGCACGGCGGCAGCGCACACGGGTCCGCTGGACGCCGGTCAGCGCGCCCTCGCGCGCGAGTTCACGACATCCGGCACCCTTCTTATCGTGGGTACGGGCCCTGCAGGGGCGGGGAAGACGACGGCCCTCGCGCTGGCGGCCCGCGCCACCGAGCAGGCTGGTGGACGCCTGATTGGCCTGGCCCCGTCTGCGACGGCCGCCGCCGTGTTCCGCGACGCCGTCAGCGTCCCTACTGCCACGATCCACTCCTTCGTCCGGGCGTACGAAATGCACGGAGACGTTGCACCCGGTAGCGGGCACGCTGACGAGGTGGTGCTGCGCTCTGGCGACATCGTCGTGGTCGACGAGGCCGGCATGGCCGGGACGATGAGCCTCGCGAAAGTCACGGGCATCGCCGAACGTCACGGCGCCCACGTGCGCTTGATCGGGGACGACCGGCAACTGGCCGCTGTTGAATCCGGTGGCGCGCTGCGCCTGCTCGAGCGCGAGCTTGGGTCGATCAAGCTGGAAGAGATCCACCGGTTCACGTCGCCCGAGGAAGCCGAGGCCTCCCGGATGCTCCGCGACCCGGCGACGGTCGGAGACCCGTTCCGGTGGTACGTCGACAACGAGCGTGTGACCGGCGGCAGCATCGACCGGATGACCGGCGACGTGTTCGCCGCGTGGCAGCACGATGATGAGGTTGGCAAGAACGCCCTGATGCTCGCGCAGCAGAACGTCACTGTTGCCGACCTCAACAGCCGGGCACAGGCCTACCGGATGAGCTCCGGCACCGTCCGCGGGAAAACGTCATCGCAGCTGCGCGACGGACTCGCCGCGTACCGGGGCGACAGGATCGTCACCCGCCTAAACGACGCCACCCTCCGCACCGGCCGCGGCACGGACCGCGTCAAAAACGGTGACGTGTGGACGGTCGACAAGATCCAGTCCGACGGCGCCCTGAGTGTCACGCACTCCGGACACGGTGGCCGCATCACCCTGCCGGCCGAGTACGTGGCCACGTCCGTCGAGTTGGGCTACGCCTCCACCATCCACCGCGCGCAGGGCATGACCGCCGACACCGCACACGTCCTCGCGGACTCGTCCACGTCCCGCGAGCTGGCCTACGTCGGCCTGACCCGCGGTAAAGAAGCGAACCACCTCTATGTCGAGACCGAGGAGGCCCAGCCGATGAGTGACGTCCTCACCTCCATCGCCGATCACAGCGACGGGATGCTCTCCGCGCACGAGAGCATCCGCGCCGAACAAGCCCGCGTCGACGACCTCGCGACGCTCATCGACCAGTACGGAGACGTGGCCGAGCGGGCGAACGAGATCCGGTTCGGCCAGCTCGCACACCAGGTCCTCGACGAGACCGACGCCCGAGACCTCACCGGCTCCGACAGCTGGGGAGCAGTTACGGCGGCCCTCGGCCGCGCGGAGACCCACGGTCTGGATCCGGCGATGGTGCTGCGCGAGTCGTGGAACGAACGTGAGCTTGACGATGCCGACGACATCGGCGCGGTCATGTCCTACCGGATGGAACGCCGCATCGAAACGGCACCCAACCACCAGGGCGAGCAGGCCGCCCCGGTCGTGCCTGTGTGGATCGCCGACCGCGGCGCCCTGGACGCTCCGGGAACTGACCAGGCTTGGCGGGAGCACCTCACCGAACGGTACGAGTACCTGGCGGTCCGCCTCAACGAGCGCGGCACCAGCGTCGCGGCGGAGCAGCCTGCCTGGTCAACCCAATTGGGCGACGTCCCAGCAGACAGTGCTCGCCGTGACGCGTGGGTGCGGCTCGCCGCCGAAGTCGACGTGTTCCGCGACCGGTACAAGATCGACCCGGCAGAGGCGCAGGCGATCCCGGCGGCGTACCGGGAGCGCACCGTCGGTGCGGAGCTCGCCGCCAAAGTGACGGCACTGCACAAGTCCCAGGGCCTCAGCACCCGCCCGACCGCGACAGCCGACGACAGGCAACAGGCAGCAGCAGAAGCCGCCACATCCGCGCAGACAGCCCGTGAAGTGGCGACGGCGCTCACAGTGAAGCGTGCTGCACCCCGGGCACCTACGACCCGAACCGCATTAGATGTGATGCGTGAGGCGAACCGGGCCAAAGCCCAGCAACAGCAAGAAGCCCAGCGTAAGGCGGGACTGAACGTCACGGGCCGCCCGAAAACCCGCGGCGACCAGCAGACGCCTAGGCCCGAGGATCCCCGCACTCGTGAGGATGACCGGGAGCGTTAGTTGAGTTCGCGCTTCGGTCGTCTTGGTGGGCTATCCGCCTTGTCAGGGGGCAGGCGGCTGCCCCGGTTGCTGACCTGATCTTGCGGGTCCGTATGAACCTCTAACCCTGCCCCCAGACCCTCTCGCTGAGGGCCGTGGCGCTTGTACCGGCTACTGACGATGATGCTTGATCAGGGCGATGCCGCGCCGAGAGAACTCGCTACCCATGCTGTTCAGACGGGGGCCAATCCGGCGGTTCAACATTTGCCGGCTTTGAAGATTCCGCGCCGCTCCCTGGGCCCCAATCGAAAGTAGGAGCTGGGTTCCACGCCCGCGGGTTCCTAAAAGTCACCCGTCCTAGGCCGAAATCCACCCCTTTGAACGAGGTGTCCGCACCGCTGAACGTCGCCTCGTCGAACGAGGTGGTCGCGCCGCTGAACGTCGCCTCGTCGAACGAGGTGGTCGCGCCGCTGAACGTCGCCTCGTCGAAGGAGGTGTCCGTGCCGTTGAACGTCGCCCCGTTGAACGAGGTGGTCGTGCCATTGAACGTCGCCTCGTCGAACGAGGTGGTCGTGCCATTGAACGTCGCCCCGTTGAACGAGGTGGTCGTGCCATTGAACGTCGCCTCGTCGAACCAGGTGGTCGTGCCATTGAACGTCGCCCCGTTGAACGAGGTGGTCGTGCCATTGAACGTCGCCCCGTCGAACCAGGTGTCCGTGCCATTGAACGTCGCCCCTTCGAAGGAGGTGGTCGTGCCATTGAACGTCGCCCCGTCGAACCAGGTGTCCGTGCCATTGAACGTCGCCCCTTCGAAGGAGGTGTCCGTGCCGCTGAACGTCGCCCCGTCGAAGGAGGTGTCCGTGCCGCTGAACGTCGCCCCGTAGAACGAGGTGTCCGTGCCGCTGAACGTCGCCTGGTCGAAGGAGGTGTCCGTGCCGCTGAACGTCGCCTGGTCGAAGGAGGTGTTCGTGCCGTTGAACGTCGCCCCGCGGAAATTGGGCTCTTCAAGATGGGAACCGGTGAAGTCGAAATCGTTTGATGACCAGGGCCGTGCTGATTTCCTGTGCAAGTGGGCGACGATGACTCGCACGATGGTCTGGCGTACTTCCTTGTCGTTCTGCCGGTACTGGAACCGGAGTTCTTCCTCAGAGCCTGGCTTCCTGCGCACAGGCCTTTTGAGTATGAGGGCCGACTGATGGTTGTTACCGAGCTCGGGCGAATACGGCAACCGGAGATAGCCACACAGCACATCAATGCACTGCTGACGCTTCAGCTTTGATGTCTGATCCGCCACACCGGCCATCGCGTACACGCCAGCCAACCTCACTGCCACATCGGCGTCCCCCAGCTGTTTTGCTGCAGCACCGAAGCCTTCCACAAATCTGCCTTGCTCAAGATCGCGCTGCCGCCGGTACGCCACAACAAGGAAAACAACACCTCCGACGCCGGCAGCAATGGTTAGCGACAGCCTCGTTAGATCTGCCGGCGGCGTCGGCTGAGTGCCAACATTTAGCCGGGGTGCCAGGAACCATGCCGCAGAGCCGGCGATAATAACGGCCCCCACCAGCGAGAACACCAAGGCAAAGAAAAGGTTGATGTGCCGGACCCTCAGGCCCGTGGACCATTCCCGTACGTGTGGAAAATTTCGCTTCCACATTGCTCGCCACTTATTCAACCAAGTCCGCATTTGCCCATGCTGGCACGGTCAAGCTGCCCACACACGCAAGACGTTCGCGTTGTTGTTGCTGCGGGCATTCCCCTAAAGCTCCACATTGTCGGGTGGCCTCGTCGCCGAAAAGACCGTTGAGGTTTTGTCTTTGCGGCGATGAAGGTGCCCTTCATCGGGATCGCAGTCGCGGAATGGGCCGGTGCTCTTATCGAAGATCACAGCCGCGTGACGGTCCCAGTGGTTGATCCACCAGGACGACACTGCACCGGCGTCGCCGTCTTGCACGCTGGCGTCGGCTTGCATGCTGGCTTGCCAGGGAGATTTGAAACCCGCGACGACTTCAGGGTGCAGCCACCACTGCGCGCACCCGCCACGACGACGATCGCGAGCGTGGACACAGTAAAATCCCTGATAAAACATGCTTTTAACCCGTTTCTGAGCTGTGGATTTGGGGTGCGCTCTGGTAGAATGGACTCCTACGAAGGAGACGCACCGATGAACGCACGCACTCACCCGGCAACCGACGCTGTCGATGTCGACCGCGCGATGAGTTTTGCCGATGCAGCCCTGGGCGCGGCCGGCCACGAGGTCACCGACCCCGTCGTGCGTGACCTCGCCCGTCAGGTCGCCGCCGGAGAGATCACCGGCGACGAGGCAGCGGCCCGAGTGAAGGACCATCTGCTCGGCGGCAGCTAATGGCGCGAGGAATTCGTACCTGGGATGACTACTTCATCCCAGGTACTTCTGTTTTGCGGAACCTTCCGGGCGTGACGGATCGCGGACAGCTGCAGAATTACGAGGAAGCTCAGGCGCTCGTACGGGTCGCTGAGCTGTACCGTGATCCGGTCGTCGGCCGATTCGACTACGAGCATATGAAGGGAATCCATCGGCGAATCTTCCAGGACGTCTACTCGTGGGCGGGCCAAGAACGGATGGGACCTGTCGGGGTGATGACAAAATCCGGACCCGACGTCGTGCACTTCCCGCCCGGCGATCCGGCAGCTCCGATGGTGGCTTATGCCTACTACCCGGCCGGAGCCATTGCCGAAGCTGCCACCACTCAATACTGGTTACTGGCCAAGGAGAACCACCTGACTGGCCTTCCCCAATCCGAGTTCGTCGGCCGCCTGGCAGAGCATTGGGGCGAGCTGAACACGATCCACTCCTTCCGTGAAGGCAACACCCGCTCGCAATTCGTGTTCTTCTCCCAACTCTCGGAGAACGCGGGCTACAGCCTGGACACGGAGGCGTTCAAAGCGGGGTCACCGCTTCGAGAAGAATTCGTGGCAGCGCGCTTCTACCACCAGGCCACCACGAAAACCGACCGGCTTGCGTCCGTTCTGGACAAGGCGATCAGCACCCCACCGCCGGCTCTACAGAGCGCACCTGCAGCGGAGCCGACGTCAGCGCTCGACCAGATACGCAAGGCCGGCCGCGCTGCAGCCGACCAGACGTCCGCGGCGCAGCGTAAAGCGGGTTTGAACATCACGGCTCGCCCCGCGACGCGAAGCAACCAGTCCCACAGGATCGAGGATTCGCGAACCCGCGACGACGGGCGCGAGCGGTAGAGACCCCGAAAGGAAAAGAGCAGCCCCCGGATCCCGGGGCTGATCTTCGGTTGCTACAACGTGACGTTGTCCGGGGGCATGGGGAGCGGAACTATTGCGGCGCGTTTGTCCCTTCGCCGGGACAGGTGCCCGTCGGTGGAGTCGCAGTCGCGAAACGGACCATTGCTCTTGTCGAAAATCACGGCGGCATGACGGTCCCAGGGGTTTATCCACCAGGACGACACGGCACCTGCATCGCCGTCCTGCACGCTGGCGTGCCAAGGCGCAGTGAAATGCGCGGCAACCTCAGGCTGCAACCACCACTCCGCGCGCCACGGAATCGGCTTCGTCCCCACAACCTCCACCGTGTGGAAGTGGCCGGCGAGCCAGTCGAGGAACATCTGCCAAAGGTCAGGCTCCTTCTCTTCCTCGTCTGCTTCTTCCGTTTCATCGCCTGGATCATCATCAGGCTCTGCTCCCTTGCCTGGCCTATAGGGCTGGGCCAGAATGCGTCCATGACTAGGTCGCGAACGATACTCGGTAAATTCTCCGGAGCAATGTTTATCTTTGTAGTCCTACTGGGGTGGCTGATCATTCAGCTTTGCGGCCTCATGGCCTGGTCGTTCTGGACATATCCGACAATTGACGATGCAAAGAGTTTATTCACTGCCGGGGGCCCGGATATGAGCACCATTTTCTTGGATCTCCAGAAGCAGTGGCTCGCCTCGGTACTCGGACTCGGCACGAGCTTGGCGATCACCCCAGTATTTGCACTTCTGGGCACGGTCGTCGGCTTCATACTCAAGGGCCAGACAGCCGACGCTAAGGCACAAACTGTGCCTCCCGAGAAGACCGAGCTAACAGGTGGATAGGCAGGGAACGCCCGGACAGCCAGTCGAGAAACATCTGCCGATTGGTGTCTCGCCGGTGTGGTGAGGGCCGGACAAGTCAGTCACTCACTCGGCGCCGTAGTCCTCGAGCGCATTACCGTTGTTCTCCGAAACAGATGCGTCATCTGGAGGCGGTTCGTCCGAATCTTCGGCCATGTCCTCAGGCGGTTCGTCTGGGTCCCGCTCGTTCCTCTCTACCTCAGCGCCGGTGTAATCCTGTGCCTCGTCATCCGTAGGTGCCGGCTCGTCCGGATCTGCACCAATAGCCGGTCCCTCACTGAAGTCAATGACCGCCACGTTGAGCCCGTCACCCCGGATGAGGCTCACACTCTCAACGTCCGTGTCGCCAACCCTCCCCAGGTTGAGCCCGTCACCGTCACCGGCTGTGTCGCCAACCCTCCCCAGGATGAACCCGTCACCGTCACCGGCTGTGTCGCCAACCCTCCCCAGGTTGAGCCCGTCACCGTCACCGGCTGTGTCGCCAACCCTCCCCAGGTTGAGCCCGTCACCGTCAACGTCTGTGTCGCCAACCCTCCCCAGGTTGAGCCCGTCACCGTCAACGTCTGTGTCGCCAACCCTCCCCAGGATGAGCCCGTCACCGTCAACGTCTGTGTCGCCAACCCTCCCCAGGATCAGCTCCTCACCCTCAGTGTCATCGCCGACAACGGCGTCGGGCGGCCCGTTCGGGTTCTCGCCATCCGGCAGCTCGGACCTTCGAGACGGGGATCCCTCCTGATGAGCCACGTTCCTCCTTAATGGGATGACGCTCCACCGCGCCCCGATCGGTCTATCGATTAGCCGCTAGCAGGGCCAACGGTTACGGTTGCCACCAAGAATTCTTTTGCGGACTGGGCTTCGAATGACGCGCAGACGTATTGAAATTTCGGGAGATTCAGCGATACGACGTACAACGCGCTGTCACCGACATCGAGTTCAATATCTCCTTCCAACGGTTCCGGAAGCCCGGTGCCCCCTGTATCAGAAATCACACACGCCCCGGCGGATTCGGTGGACTCATTCACGATGCGCAGCCGATCCCCTTGTGCAAGGGTGATCGGATCCGACGGGTTCTCTACCGCGACGCCGTCGATCGAGGTGAGCTGCCATAGCTTCTTGAGGTATCCCCAAGAAGCGGTGACTTCCTTTGGTTGCTGTGCGGGCTCTTGCGCCTGAGTTTGCTGATCAGGATCAGGATCGGGAATCGGAGGGTTCACAGATCCTGCTGACTCTCCCCCTCCAGACGGTGCGCCGCCGGCGGCTGGAGCGGGGAGAGCGCCGCCCACGTCTGTAGGCGCACCGGGCACCGTGAGCGGACCTCCCAAATCTGTAGTCGCAGCCGCAGCGTCGGTGAAACGGTTGCTGCCCCATGCAATTGCCCCAATAAGAGTGACGACGACGAGGACAAGGCCTAGCGCGCCCACGAGCGCACCCGAGCCTCCCCCTCGAGTTCCAGCGTTCTGCGTCGTTCTCATCGGCTCGACACGAAGTTCTTCAACATCCGGCGGCGCTGCCAGAGTAGGTGCGCGCGGATCCAGGTAGCTAGGTCGTTCGCCACGCCAACCACGAGACCCGGGATAGAGAGACGCCCACGCCCCGGGAGCGCCGTTGTGTAGAAGATCACGCTTGCCGTACCCACAAGTAGCTGGAACGGCAGCTGTCTGACAATGGGCGGACGCTCGAGGTCATGCAACCACAGAACGATGTGCTTTCGGAGCACGAACCCCTTGGTCACCTCGACTCGATGCTCGCAAATCACGTACCGTGAAGTCGCCCATCGGCACAAGGCCACGATGAAGATCACCAGTGCGGCCGGTAGAGAGAACGCCTCGAGAATCCGCCACAGACCCGCTGCGCCGTAACGGGGGAATCCTTCGGGCCACTCGGCGACCCACATTCGCAAAAGTCTTGGCAAAAGGACAAGTGCCGCTCCTGCGACGGCAGCCCCCAGAAGCGTGAGGACTGAAGGCCGTCCTTCCCACAGCACGGCCCCGGCCAGCTGCTCATCCTTGGGCACCCGTCCCGTCGTCTCGTCGTCGAGTAGGCGCGAAAGCGCAGTTTCGGATTCTTCGGAGTCCCCTTTGACCTGTCCTTGTGCAGCGACGACTGGCGGGTCTGCCTGGGGCACAACCATCGGACGGTGATCCAGCGGCGACAATGCTGCTCCAAGCCCGATGACTTTCTCTCTCGCCTTTTGCATACTCGGATTCAGCGCATTTGCCGCCATATACTCGCGGAGGGCTGCTTGGGTGTCGCCGAGGCGTTCGAAGCAGAGCCCTACGTAGTAACGCGTCGTTGCATTCTTCTGGTCCAGGGCTGCCGATTTCAAGAAGGCACTCGCTGCCTTGTCATACAGCTTCAGCCGAAAATAGTTCAGACCAAGGAGGAAGAGCATTCTGGGATCGGATGTCCCGCTTGCCGACCTTTCAAGGCTCGCAAGTGACTGCCTCGGATTCGCTTCTACTGCGGTTCGTATCCGAGCCGCCTCAGTCTTGTCGATCATAGCGTCACTCCTCACCCGCCTGCGCCATACTGATTGCCCGTTTGGTCTTGGTCGGGCACATCATCAGCAGACGTAACCGCCCCGGGTTTCGGAACAGAATGGACGGCTTGATTCGGGGGTGTGCTTGGCTCGTCGGCGGAGGGCCCGTCTGTGCGCTCCTCAGTTAGATCAGGCTCGTCTGGATCTACACCGTTGGTCGTATCGTGTACATCGTCGGGGTCGGGCTCGTCAGGGTCGGGCTCGTCAGGGTCGGGCTCGTCTCCCTCATCGGGTGTTCCAGCGGGAAGCTCCGCTACACCGGCGTCCAGCTCTTCGACCTGATCGGCGTCGACTTGGTCGGCGTCGACCGAGGACTCTTCCTCCGCCAGTGGTTCGGGCGCAACGGTCATGTCCGGCTCTCCATGGCCAGTGGAACTGGCGACTTCATCGTCCGCGTATGGACTCGGCGTGGAGTTCTGGGCATCTGGATCAGCGGCCGCACCCGGATCGTAGATCGACGAGGACTTCCCGGTTCCATCGGTGATGTCAGCGTCGCGCGCAGCGGCCGCCTCGGCCTCCTCGCGGTCTGCCTTGATTTGCTCACCGCGAGTGGAGCTGAATTCGAGTGCGGTATCCGCCGCTAAGGTTGCGTTCTCCGCGTGCTCTTGGGCGGATTCAAGCTTTGATTTGGCGCTATTAAGTGCGCTCATCGCATCAGTGAGATCCATCGCGGCGGCCTCTAGAACCTTGGCGAGGTCCGCATCCTGCGCGTTATTACTCATTAGGACAGATGCACCGGCAACCCCCAGAGCAATCACGCCCGCAACCACACCGCCTGTTCCCAAAGTAACAGCAACGATGATCGGTGCACCGATCGCGGCCAAATCGTAGGCGTCCTTCGCGTCCTGAAACGAGTACCCAGGTGCGGACGCATCGAGTTCCTTCTGATAGACGTCAAGCCTCGCCTGAAGTTGAGCGGTCGCCGTAGCCACATCTGCCTGCGCATCGCGCAAATCCTTATAGGCCCTAGCCTCGACGGCAAGGGCTAATTTCTGAGCATCTTTTTGAAGGGACTTGTCTGCTGCGTCCATGATTACCGGCGCCCCGTTTGGCTGTCTGACTCCGAAATCTGAATCCGACTTTGTGCCAATGGCGGTTGTCTGCAGACGCAATTTGACATGTCGCTCCCTGTGGACAATCTAACGATCCTGCGACTTTGGGGAGCATTGTTGCACCATCTTCGCCTGTCAACAAGGGCCCGCCGAGGCGGGAGAGCAGCGCGTTGCGAGCCACGAGCAGCACAGATTCCCCAGTAAATAGAAACGACGACCCAGAACTCGGGGGCTCCGCTCCTATTTACTAGAGCGCCACGCTGTCCGGGGGTATGGCGAGCGGCACGACTGCGGCGTTCTTGTCCCTCCGTCGCGACAAGTGCCCGTCGGCGGGGTCGCAGTCCCGGAATGGACCGGTGCTTTTGTCGAAGATGACGGCGGCGTGTCGGTCCCAGTGGTTGATCCACCAGGAAGACACCGCGCCGGCGTCGCCGTCCTGCACACTGGCCTCGGCCTGCATGCTGGCGTGCCAAAGCGCCGTGAAGCGCGCGACGACCTCTGTGTGCAACCACCATTCGGCGCACCACGGAGTCGGCTTGGTCCCCACAACTTCTACGGTGCGGAGGTGCCCGGACAGCCAGTCGAGGAACATCTGTCGCACGTCGGGCTCATCCTCATCGTCGCTCTCCTCCGCGTCGTCCTCCAGCTCCTGAGCCAGGTGCTGCTCGGGGGAACCGTCATAGGAATCTATGTCGGTTGCTTCGTCTTTCCAGTCCTCTCGTTCGACACCGTCCGACGGCATATCGTCGAGCGTGGTGTCGTCAGCCACGGGTAGCCACCTCCTCGGTGTCCCTTTCCTCGGTGTCAACGTCCTCGGGGGCCTTTTCCTCCTGGTCCTGTTCTATCCGACTGGCCGCGGAGGGAATGGGACGGCTGATCGCAGTTTTCAGTGCCTTGTCGCGAAACCAGGGGACGGTGTCCACCATCACGGGGCGGCACTTCGAGGTAAACAGAACTGCCCGCCATTCCGGGAGAGAGCCGAGGGCGGCGACGTCGAGGGTGTTGACCTTGCGGGTATTGGTTGACGTGGATGTTTGGCCGTCGCGGCTGGTGGAGCTGCCGTAAGTTACTTCGTCGTGGTCACCGATCAGTGCTGCGAGAGCGCGCAAGAAGTCTTCGTCGCCGGATCCTCCGCCGTAGACGCGGTTCGCAGCGGCGTCCCACAGTGTCTGCCAACCGTCTTTGCCGAACGCGTCGATCGCCTGCGCCCGGGATTGGAAGTAGGCGTTGAGGATGATGCCCATGGAGCCGTAGTAGGAGTAGACGGAGGGCAGTTCGGGCCAGCGAACGATGTTGGCGCATTCATCCAGCTCCATCACGAGGGGGACGTTCAGGCGACCGCCGTTGTTTTGGGCGGTTTGTTCGGCGGTCTTGCAGATAGTACGCACGAGTGCCGTGAGGATCGCGCCGCCGGATCCTTCACCGTCTTTGGAGAGCAGAATCAGGGTGTCGGAACTGCTGATGAATTCTTCCGGGTTGAAGGACCGCACGCCGGGGGCGTCGGTCCAGGCGAGCAGGTCGTCGTCGGCCAACGCCGACGCCATGCGCTGTGCGGTCGCGTAAACGCTGCCCTTGGTCTTCTCAGGCCAGCCGAGAATACCCTCGATCGTAGACGCCGGTCCTTTCTTGCCGTGCTGCTTCAGAATCTGCTCCGGAATATGCCCTTCGGCACGGGCGAGCCAGGCGAAGACCTGAGAGAGCGGTTCGTGCTCGAGCGCGGCGGCGAGGAAGAAGTAGGCGAGCATGTCGCGGCCAGCGGTATCGAACTGCGAGTCACCGCCACGATCGGAGGCTTTCCTGGTCGACGCTTCAAAGATCGCGGCGAGCTCCCGGGCGTCCGCGGCATTCTGAATGTAGTCGAGGGGGTTGAACACGAAATCGGGGAGCGCTTCCCGGCGGTAGATGCGGTTCGGGTCGAAGATGAATGACGTCCCCCGGCCGCCGCGGCCGGCGAGAGTTTCCCGGACACCGTCGACCTTGTTCGAGGTCATGATGGCAGCGCCGGGGGCTTCGATCATGTGCCGGATGACGAGGCCTGACGTCTTGCCGCGTCCGGTTCCGAAAACGTACACGCCGAGGTCGCGCCACCCTTGGTAGACCCAGCGGTTGCCACGGCCGACCAAGCGGCCGACGCGCTCTCCCGGGGGCAGATCCACGGCCTTCGGGTGGAGCTGCGCGGCCTCTGTGGTGCGGGCCTTCTGACGGAGGACGGCTGACTGGCGTTTGGTGGCCATGTGGGCAAGTGCGCCGTTGTTGCGCTTGTTCCTGGCCCATTGGGCCTGCTTGGCCATGATGAACGCGAACAGCGCCACGACGAGGATCATGGCCGCGAACGCGGTCCAGGTCGCCGCTTCTGGCCAGGGGGCCGCGTGGAACAGGAAAGCGCCCGCCAGGGCGGCGGGGTTCCAGGAATACACGGTGCCGGTTGGGGTGATCGCCGCCCCGACGTGCACGGCCACGAGCAGGCCGAGGATGGCGAGGACGGCGAGCAGGCCCGTCATGAATCGAGCTTTCCAGTCGACCATTATTGTTCTCCTTCTTTCATGGGCTCTGTTCCATACGGGTCAACAGCAATGTGCACGTGGTTGCAGGAATCGCTGAATTGCTTCATCGACAGGTCGACGGTGACGCCGGCCGATGCGCGGCACTGGGACTGGCCCGTGCCGGAACCTGCGGGCATCACCGGGCTGAGCGCTTTCAAGAGCTTCAGCGCGCTCGCGTCGGCACCTGTGGTGGGTGTGCGGTTGAAAGCGTAGAAGTCGACGGCGTGCCCGCCGCCGTTGGCGTAGTGCGGGGAGTTCACGCCCGCGCCAAGGAGCGTCCCTGTGCAGGCGCGGTTGATGTCGGAGATGCCGACACTGTCGAACATATTCGTGGCAACGGTGATGACCTGCAAAATGCGGGTGTCGATGCCGCAGTTCTCGTGCACCTCACCGTCGGCGATCCAACGAATTTCGCGGAGGTGGTCAGGCGAGAGCCCGGTGATCTTCCCCGCGTCGATCTTCCCAACGAGGGCCTGCGCGAGCACGCGGGCGTCCCCGCTCAGAGTCGAGGCGCACGCCGCGTCAGCGTTCGTGAGAGCGGAAACGACGGACTGAGAGCCGCCGTAATACTTCGTGTAATGGTCGGGATCCCTGTTGATCTGCACGGCGTGAGCAGCTGCGGAGGGCGTGAGCGTTTCCCAGTTCGGCACGTTCACAAGCCGCTGGAAGAAGAACGTCGCCGCTTGGGTCGGGTTCATCCGCTCCGCGAGAGTGCCCCAGGTGTCGCGCTGCTGGAACAGGCCCCGCGAGTCGGGGCCGGCGAGGTCGCCGTGCTCGATGTTGCGGAGAGTGGATTCGCCCATGGCCGTCATCACGCCGATGGTCTGACCCTGGACGTTGACGCCCAGGGCGGCTCCGGCGTTCATGATCGCTGCGGCGTTCACCAGCTGGTCGCCCGCATACCCGTCGACGGGTTCGTGGGTCGCCGCCGCCTGGGCGTTGGCCGCCACGGCAGCGCACGCCGAATTGGGCCCGCCGCTCGTGATGAGCAGCAGAGCCGTGAAGATGATGACGAAGAGCACGACGGCCCCGGCCCCCAAGATGCCTTTTCCCATGATCGACCGCGTCAGTCCATAGCCGCGGCTTCGCCGGCAGCCATGGCGGAGTCAGTGTTGGTCACTTCGATTTCCCAGTCCGAGCGGACGTGGTGAATGTGAGCTTCTGGTCTGGAACCGGTCTTGAAAATGCAGTTGCCCGGGTTCAACCCCATCAACGTTTCAGCGGTGTCGGGGGCGAAGTTGAATGTCTCTTGCGCCCACCGGGCGTCTTCCGGGCGGTCCTGACGGAACGCGTAGATCGTCTGCGCTTCCTGCACGACGGCGTAGCCAGGGCTGTCCATGGGGATATCGGTGCCCTTGTGCATCACGAACACATTCGAGATCCCCAGGGAACGCGAGAGCTTCTGGTTGGATTTCACGAGCTGCGCCGAGGGACCGCCGATCATGTGCCAGCCCTCTTCGTAGATGACGTTCGTGATGTATCCGCGCTCCTCGCGGAGGCGACCCATCAGCCACATGTTTCCGATTGCCATGACCGTTGGGATCGCGGGGCCCGAGTCGGGGAGCTGGGAAATGTCGAACGTGGTCAGCTTGTGCGACAGGTCAACGCTCTTACTGGTCTCGCCGTCAAAGACACCGGCGTAGGTCTCCAACAGGTTCTCCAGGCCGAACCGGATCGACAGGCCTGCCTGGTGGAACCGTTCGCGCGCTCCCGCCGATAGATCTTGGTCGAGGGGCACTTTTCCGAGGAAAGGCATTAGGTCGGTGGTCGTCGAGACGCGCGTGGTGTCTTGGCGCTGGTCGAACATCTGCTGCAGTGCGTAGCGGGTGGCTTTTTCCTCCCACTCTGTCGCGGCGGTGTCATCGCGGGCGATACGCGCCACCGCGTTGATCAGAAGCATCTGCCCCTGCAGGCCAGTGCCGCGGACAATGAGCGGGTCGATGAGGTTGAACCGTGTTCCGGAGCCGTCAGGGTCGAACCGGAGCGGTTCGGCGCCCATGCGCCGCGTCAGGAGGGCGTATTCGCCTTCGCCGCCTTCGTCCTTCTTGTCAAAAACCACGGCGCGGTGGTTCTTGAGCAGCAGCGGCCGCATGACCATCACTGTTTTGGTGAAGGAGGATTTGCCCGACCCGACGGTGCCAAAGATGATCACGTTCGGTGACGTGACCTTCCGCGGCTTGGCGTTATACGCGGTCGGGGCGTCATGGCTGATCATCGTCGAGGAGAGGTTGTCGGTGCCGTTGACGACCCCCTCGATGCCGGTCGGAGCGCCGATGATTCCGGTGTTCAGGATTTCCGCCTGCCGCGTGGTCGTCGGGGCACCGGCCAGTTTGGGCGCGTACCACCCGCGCGCAGCGGCGCCCGAGGAGGAGCGCAGTACCGACCCGGGCCGCGAAAACGGCGGCGCGTCTACAGTGCGCCGTGCTGCGCCAGAGGCACCGGGAGCTGTGTCGTCTTCACCGGTCAACAGCGTCATGTCCAGTGACACAGGTGTCACGAAGATTTTGAGTCCAGGGACGTTGGCGTACCAGGGCCTCTTCGGGGTAGCGGCGCGCTTGCCGTGCGTGGGGTTGGTGTGTGTTCCCGGGGTGAGCGGGTCGGCGTGGGTCATGAGAGTGCTTCCATCTCGATCGCTGCAGCGTCGTCGTGGGCGATGTGCGCCACAGCTTCCATCGGATGCGTCTGCCTCTTCCCCTGCATCTCCCTGACGCCCCCACCGACAACGCGCGGGTCGAGCAGCTCCCCACTACCGGACAGGCCTAACGGGGTCAGCTTGCCGCCCATGAGTTGTACCAAGTCGGCGTATTCGCTTTCGCCGCCTTCACCCTTCTTGTCGAGAACGACCACGTGCTCGTTCATCGGCGACCGACGCAGCGTGACCATGACTGTTTGGAGAGAGAAAGCCTTTCCCTGGACGAGTGTGCCGAGGACCTGCGGGAGGTTGGTGCGGGTCATGAGATTGCTTCCTTCTCGGAACGGCCAGCGAGACGGTTGATCGCGCGAGTTGCCAGCGTCGCGGCCGAGGGCCGGAGACCGCGACCGATTGGCCATGTGGCACCGGACGCTGCGGATTGGAAAGAGTCTTGCCAGTCGAGGCGTTCGATTCCGAGGCCGGTGGCGCACGCTTCCTCGAGCTGGCGTGACGCCTGCCCGAGGTCGTCGCGGGTCGGGGCGGAGATCGTCACGAACCCGATCCAATCGACGCCGTGGTGCTGCGACCCTGCGGCGAGGTCAGCGGATCGGCGCTGCGCGGCCGACATGCGCGTGGTGCTGTCGTCAGAGATGAGCCGGCCTTTTTGCCGATCGGCCAGCACCCCGGCTTGGTCACGCACCAGGTCGGCGCGAGCCTTCGACTTTGCCTGCCCGGCCGGGACCAGGTGCAGGTGGAAGGACACGGATCGGATGAAGGCGAGTTCGCGGCCGATCAGCAAGTCCAAGCACCACAGCGGGCTGCGCCCGCCCACGGCCAGGTTCTCGCCGTGGATCGCCGCAGTGCGGTGCCACCACGTCACAGCGGGGGACGCGGGGCCGTCCTCGTTGATGACGACCGAGGTCGGGTCGACGCCCTCCACGATGTGCGCGGAGAATTCGTCGTGCGAGGTGAGGCCGGCGCGCAGCGGGTCGACGTTTCGGGTGAGGTCGATGGGAAGATGTGGGTTCTGCTGGTGGAGGATCAATGCCGTGGTTTGCTTAGCCGTCAGCGCGCGCACGTCGCCCATCTTGGCTTCGTCCAGGCCGCGCTCCGTGGCGCGGATCTGGGTGGCCATGAGCTCCCGCCACGCATCCCGTCGCGCGCCTTCGCCGCGCCCGAATTTTCCGGCCGCGTCGGTGAACTGCTGATCAAGTGGCCAGGACACGACGACGTAGTGACGCTGCACCATCGCGTCGACGCTGGACTTGCGTATTACCTCGTCGTAGGAGAGCTTCTGTGCCTCGAATGATTCCCGCTGTGCGGTTGTCCAGTTGGGCTGCACGGTTTCTAGGCGCGTTTTAACCCAGAGCTGCTGCCGGGCGGAGTCGGGAGGGAGAACGCGCGTGAGGGTCTGCACGTCACCGATCAGGGACGACGGCGCCGCACGCCGGGCCAGGAACTGACCCCAGCCGTTGGCTGCCCGCGTCAGTGTTGCGGCGGTCTCCATGCCGCGCAGCTGCCCGGACACAGAAAAAGCGACCGACAAGTACGGCTGTTCCCCGACCGGAGCGTGCCACGCGATCCCGGGGACGTTGGAGCCGTACTGCAACCAGCCCATGCCGTCGGCACCGTCCGGGTTGGCACGCATCTTCAACGCCCGACGCTCCGCAGCGCGTTTCTCGTCCTTCGCTCCGCGGGTGATGGCTTCCTGCAGCTGGTCCCACGCACCGACTTCATACGGCACGAACTCATCCGTGCCGAGGCGCTTGCGTGCGCTCCACCGCGCGCGCTTGCGGCGGCGCTCCAACACGGTTCCTCGATGTGTTCGCGCGGTGGCCAGCATCGTTATCCCCACACCCACCACAGCGACGACCAAGACCGGAAGACCCAAGCCCAGCACCATGCCCACCATGCCGCCGACGATAAAAAACCCCAGGAGCATCACCCGGGTCTTGGAGGCTGTGCCTCCGAAGAAGCCGCGGTGCCCCGACTCGCCGCCCAGGTATCGCAGGTACGCCGCTCGGGTGTCACTCATGGGTCGAGTCCTTTCCGTAGTGTGCGTCTTCGTCCTCGACCGGTGAAACGGCCGCGTCGGTCACCGAATCGGTGACCTTCTTCGTGGCGTCAAAGCTCGCAATCGCGCCAGCGGCGAGCATGGTCGGAATACCAATGGCCGCCCCGACACCGGTCGAGGATTCGGCCGCACCAGCTGCTGCGAGACCACCCTCAGTGGCGGCGGCCCCGCCAGCGGCACCTGCCCCGGCGCCCGACGCGCCAGCGCCGGCTTTGCCGCCGATAGACGCTGCCTCAGAGATAGATGACGTTGCCGGTGGCCCGTCGGCTGACGCGGTGACTGGGCTGCTCTTGCCGCCGGTGGTGACCGGCGAGCTGCCAGAGTCGTCCGACGACGAGGAACTGTCGCCGCCGGAGGACTTGCCGGATCCGCTGTTGCCGTACTTCGCGTCAGCTTCCTGCATCGACTGAGCACCGATATTCGGCCCGGAGGGCGCGTTGCCGATGCCTCCGCTCGGGATGATCGGGGCGAACTTCGTTAGGGCTACCGGGGCTAGCCCAGCCATGAACAAGGCCAGGATCGATACGACCAGCGTCACCGTCTTTTGGAGGCTGGGCGTATCGGAGAACGCATCCAGCTGCGCTGTCATCATGCTGTACGCGATCGCGAGCAGAAAGAACAGCAGCGGGTGCGAGGCGAGGACGCCGAACCAGAGATAGACGATCTTCGAACCGAATGCTCGTTTCTTGGGATCGACGATCCACACGAACCCCAGGGGAAACAGCACGCCGGAGAAGTACAGGGTGATCAGCTGCACGATGAGGATGAGCAGCACGATCAGCAGACCGAGAATCATGAAGAACATAAGGATGACGCCGAGCACGGCGCCGCCGGCCAGGCCGGACCCGTCTTCTTCTGAAAGCATCGTAGAGAACTTGTCGACGATACTCTGCGAGTTGTTGGTGACTCCCCAGGCAATGAGCGAGTCTGACAGCGCTCCGAAGAACTTCACCAGGAACGCCCCGAGAGCGGGGCCGAACGCCGCACCGATCATAAACGCCGGACCGTATAGCGTCAGGGACTCCCCCAGCTCACGGCCGGACTGCGTTCCGCGTGCGACTCGGACGATCTGTGGAATCAGCAGGGCGACGAGCACGAAGATCGACAGGGCAAAAGACACTCGGTAGGCGCTGATGAACCAATCAGCAGTCAGGTCAGGGAGAGTCGCATGCGTGAGCGCCGGCAGCACCGTGTCGGAGAGGCCCTTGGCCGCGTCCTGCAACATGATGAAAGAGTTGCCAGCAGGATCGGACCAGAAATCCGCAACCCCCTTCGCAGCGTTCACCGCACCACCCACCGCGCCAACTGCGTCTTTGACACCGCAGAGGAGTGGAGCGGCGGCGCATGGGTCAACCTCAGCCGCCAGCACTAGCAACCTCCTGTGAACCTGGTGCCGCCGCTCGTCAGCTTGGTCTCATCGACCTCTATGCCGGACTTGAGGTGCCAGCCGCCGTCCTCCCAAACCATGGTGAATCCCGAAATAGTTGACTGAGTGGGGCTGAGTGCCCCATCAACGACAGTCCCAAGCGACAATTCGACATTGACTTCATCAGACGTTGACTCCTCGGTCACTCGCCAAAGTCCGTTGGTGCTCGAGGTGTGGAATTCTCCTCCTCGGGCTTCGTACTCAGCGACCTTTTCGCTCCAAAACGTGGACTCATACTGAGCCGTGACGTTCCTCCACGCGGCAGGAGCCGTGGACGAGATGATCTCAGCACCGATGATGTCGCTCTCCGAGCTCGGAGGCGTCGGGTACTGCCACAGCCACCGGTAGGTGGCTGTGGCGACTTCCACGGCCCCATACGTTGTGTGCTTGGCTTCTGCTTGCGCGGCTAGCACCATGGCGGCGTTGCGGTCGAGTCCTCCGAGGCAGCCCGTGGGTGCCACATTGTCCTCGTCGTCCCCGGCGCCGGAGCTTCCCCCGGACGCGGTAGCTGTCGGTGTTGGGGTGCTGGAGGTTGGCGCCGTGACGGGTTCCGAGGCGGGGCGGGTCACGCTGTACGCGATCCCTCCCCCGACCGCAATGACGAGCACGGCGGCGCCGATGACGAGGGGCCAACGGCTGCGCCCGGATGCTGTAACCATTCGCATGGTGTGTCTCCTTGGTTGTGGCTGTTATCCGGCGAAGGTGAGGACTGCGCCGACGATGATCGCCAGGCCAGCCAGAGCGGCCAATGCGATACCCGCCCACACTGCTTTACGGCGCCCCTGCGAGTGGGCCTGCGGGTTCGGGTTGGTCTCACCGGAGGCGCCTGACATGGCCACGATTCCGAAGATCAGGTATCCGATGGACACGAGAATTCCGATGGCCCAGAGGGCCGCGATGAGCTTCTGCCACAGAGCGGTGAATTCCGCTCCGCCGAAGGAGAAGTCGGGGATAATCCCGTCCAGTGGGTTTTCGATCGCTGCGCGGACGATGAGCTCGTGCATGGTTATGCCTTCCAGTTCTGTAGAGGGGCGGCCGATACTGCGGATTGCAGTGCACGGACCACGCTGGCGGCCGCAGCCACGAATGCGTCCCGAGTGGCCGGCTTGAGGCTGCTGAGGGTGATCTGGCCTCGCTCAGCGATGTGGGCGTCATAGGGAATTTCGTGCAGGACGCTCACGCCTGTCTGCTTCAACAAGCGCTCGATATCCTCGCGGACGACGGGGTTCTCAGGTCGCCCGTCTGTAATGCGGATGGCGATCGCTGTGCTGGCCAGGGCGGCCGAGGCGCCGCCGGCGGCGTGCAGCTCCTCGAGCAGCTCGATCGCTTCGAGGGCTGAGTCACCGGCGTTCATGATGGGAATCACGAGCACGTCGGCTACTGACACGGCGCCCTGAAAAGCCGACGACGTCGTCACGTTGCCCGAGTCCATAACTCGGATGCCGTAGAACTCATCAATGACACTCGCGACGGCGACGACGGACTCACCGTTCAGAGGGGTTCGGCGGCCAGTAGAACCGATCACCGAAGCGAACGAAGTTTGCGGGGCCGTGTAACCGGCCAAGCGACCAGCCGTAGTGACCTGGTCAATGTCGCGCACCAGCTCCCCTAGCCCCAGCTGCGGGTTCCCCTCAGCGCGGAGGTTGAGTGCACCGCGGTCGTCGGACACTTCGAGGATCGCCACCGATCCGCCACGGATCGCGGCGAGCACTCCCCCGATCAGAAGAGTCGTCGGCGTCTTGCCGGTTCCGCCCTTGGGATTAGCCACCAGGACAGACACGGCGCGTGTCCACGTCGCCTGCCGCACGATCGTCTCGTTGGCGGTACGCAGCTCCCCGCAGCGCCGCTCAAGGGCTTCCGCAGCGCCCGGGCCAATGGGCAAGCCCAGTCTCGCCCAGAAACCACGAAACCCTGCAGTTGCCCGTGCCGGGTTCGTTGCGCGCGATGCGGCGATCATCGTGGCGGTTGAATTGCCAAACAGTGCGGACGTGCTGACCCGATCGGCTACGGCCGGGGAAATCGGCGCAGCCGTACTGACCACCGTCATCGCCGGGGTAGGCCCGTCGACGACGGGTATTGGCGGGGAGTCTTCTGGCGTCTCCACTCGGCGGCGGGGAGGTGCTGGCACAGATACCGCCGTGTCCTCCTCGATGTAGTCGCCCGCGCGTTCAGCCGCGCTGAAGACGTCGCCAGTGGTTCCAGGGCTGGTGTCGCTGATGGACATGGTTTCCTCTCGAACAACTTTGATTATCCGAGGAAGATAATACGCCCCCCCAGCTCTGTCCAATTATCTCATTTTTGGACGAAATAATCCACTCTGATAGGGATGGATTTTGCTTTGTTTAACTACATGAATACCTGATTGTAGCCAGTTTTTAAGGAATCGTTCAGGCTGGAACCAGAATATACCGCACACCGCTGACGTTCCTCCAAGTTACGTTGTAAATGTAAATTAATTTGACGCGCCAGAATCGGCTTGACGCGGAATGCTCTGCGCGGGTGGAACTACGCCACAATTGGGAGCGTGGCCCGAGCAGACATCCTGATGAAAAACGCCCCTAAACGGATGGCGTTATTTCAGGAGCTGTTTTCAGCCCCGTCACGCCTCCTGGTCCTGCGCGCGTTGATCCCCCAGCCCCTCACCTACCGCGAGCTATTCGACGCCATCGGGGACGGCATGAGCCGCCCGGCCGTACATGCCGCCCTCATCGACCTGCGTCAAATGGGCTACATCGAAGATGACGCCCCCGAGGGAGCTGTGCGGCGACCGGCCAAAACAAGGCTCATCGCCAGACGAGACCTCCTCGCCCGCGACTTCGGCGAAGCCCTCGCCTTCATGTTCAGCTGACCCTCCCCGGGGCGGGCCCACTGCAGGCCGGGACGAGCTTGAGGAACGAAAGTATGCGACACGCCGCGCACGCCCAACTTAACCCGAGGTGTAGGGATATTGTTGGCGCATGGCAATCCGTCGACGCCCCCGAGGCACGCTGAACAGTCCGGCGACCCTTGGGTGGGAAGTCGAGAAGGAAAAGCGCGAGCGCTTTGTCGAGATTGCCAAGCGTGCCGACGTGTCGGCCGCCGTGCTCTTCGAGATGGTTGTTGACCACCTCGAGCTGACGGACCAGGGCATTCCCCCGTGGATGCCTGAAAGAGACCGCGACGGGGAGTTGCCTATCGACCCGGCTTAACGAAGGAAGCCCATCACTTACGTGATGGGCTTGTCCAAGTTTCGTAGCTCAAACCCTCTACAGCTTCCCGGCCCGAGGTTAGAGCTAATGCAGATCACCAGTCCTTGCGGGAGGTTTCTCTATGTCTGAAAGTGTAACTGAAGTCTCAGAAAAAGACCCAAGAATTGCTTTGGGCGTGTCTTCCAGTGCTTCGACAGGTCCAAGTGCCGATTTCAGGCACCCATATGTCGCCAAACAGAACCCCCTGACTGCGTGGGAGTTGACGCGGCGGTTGAGTCCGCGCGACCAGGTGCGTGTGATGAAGCGTGATGTTTACGGCCGTCTGGATGAGAACAGTTACCCCCTCATCTTCCGTGTCGGGTCGACCGAGCCCACGACGCCGTGGCTCGTGCGTCTGGCCGATGACGCCGGTATTTTCCGTCTCTTGTGTTTTGACTTCGACGGCAAAGAAGCTGGCGTAGTCTCCCCTGACCTGATGGAACGGGCCGTCGACGATTGCGACGCCCTCTCCGGGGTCCTCGACCGCCTCGGGATCGCATACGTGGTCTGCCAGTCCTCCGGCACTGGCGGTCGCCACATCTGGGCGGCCCTGCAGGGCGGCGCACCGGCCACGGCCGTGGCCGCTCTCGCGGCCGCCGCGCACGCCAACTACGCGACCCTCGACCACGGGATGCTGTGCAACCCGCGGGAGGGTGGTGCACGCCCGCCGCTTGCACCGCACCGCGACGGCAGCAGCTCCACGATCCTCCGTGGCGCTGTCGAGGATCTGTTGTCGCCAACGGCAACCAGCAGCGACCTCGACGCCCTCACCCGGGCCCTCGACCAGGCGAGGCCGGCGCCGCGGCCGGCGGATACGACGCCCTCTGGCCCTCTTGATGCCCGCTACAACGCGCACCGCCCGCTGAGCGCGTGGGGCCAAGGGCACATGGCCACCGTCAACGGCGGCAGCAACCCCAGCTGGACCGGGTTCATGTGCTTACTCGCGGCCGCGTCAGCCGGGTGGACTCTCGCCGACGCCTCCCAGGAGGCGCGTACGGCGCCGGGGATGGAGCACTACCGGACCAAGAACATGAGCCAAGGCACCCGCAAGCCGCGTACCCCGGCCGAGGCTGCCGCGCGCCTGGAGCGGCAGTGGGCCAAGGCCCAGCAGTACTCGGCCCTGCAAGCACCGCTCGGATCCTCGCGGACCCCCGCGGACCTCACGGAGCTCGGCGTCATCGTCGACACTGTCGATGACCTCCTGACCCAGTTCCGGGTCTCCCCTGGCCGGTGGGGCCAGAGCGAAGCGGCCGTGTCCCGCCGAACGATCCTGTCCGCCGTGGCGTACCTGACCCTGCAGACCGGCAAGCGGACCGTAGCAGCATCCATCCGGGATCTGGCCCTGATGGTGGGCCTCAGCCGCGACACCGCCAGACGGGCACTCACCGCCCTCGCTGAAGACGGATTTCTCGTGCGAGTGTCGCTGAGTGACAGCGGGAACGCCGCTGAATGGCGGCTCTCTCGACACTTTTCCACAGCCTCTCGTACAGTTGCGTCACAACCACTTAATAACCCCCGCCCCCCCTCCGAACTTTTCAACCTCCGCATGTCCCTGGTGACTACGTTGGAACGCCAGCTGACCGACGGTCGTCACGATCTTTTCACTCGCCCCGGGCTCGGTCATCTTGCCGGCAGGGTCTACGCGCTCCTCGCGCAGCACCCCGCCCTGACCCTCGATACGGCTGCCCGCCTGCTGGGGGTCAGCACTCGCCACCTCATCACGATCTTCAGCCGCCTCCGCCGCCACCGATTGATCGTCAAGCACACCCAGGGATGGGCCCGGGCGAAACGGGATCTCCGTGACCTGGCCGCTCGCACTGTTGGCGTCGCAGGGCTGCTCCTTGATCGAGCGAACCGGTATCGGGCCGAACGTGAAGTGTGGGAATGGTGGCAAGCCGAGCTAGCCACCATGAACGCCGCTCCGCGGCGCCGTCCGAAACGATTTGGCGTGTCCAGCCGGCCTTTGTTCCGTGACGTGAATGCACCAGGAGAACGCGTGTGGCCGCGCTACCCGCGCTCGAGCGACCAGCGCGGTGACCACCGCGCCGCGCGGGAGCTCGTCGACCTGGGCGTCCTCAACCCCGAGAACCGGTGGCAGTACCTCGGAGACGCCGCCTAATAGCCGAAAATGCGTGCCCCACGAAGCCGACAGGACATGGGACTGCCTGATTAATTCCCTTGGTGTGCTCGCACATTGGCCGGCCAGCCGCCGTCGAGGCGAACAGGCAATCCCAACGTGTCTGAATTCGTCTCGAGTCGCTTGAGCTCCTCCGCATCATCTCGGATGTATGCGAGCAGCCAGGTCACGAGCATGCACGAGGCTGCCACAAGGAAGGTGGTGTGCTTGACGAGTTTGTTCTTCGGATCCGGGTTGAGCGTCAGCCTCGAACGATCCTTCGTGTACCGGAAATACTGAATGACCGTGTGGTTCGTTACGTGCACGCTCTGCGACAGCATCGCATAGCCCGGATCGAGCAGCACGCGGTCAGGGTTGTTAACGCCGACTGAAATAAGGGCCAAAAACGCCAACTGAAAACAGGGCCACCAACCATTATGGAAGGTGATCAAATTGGATGATTGGGCTGAGATTCGCCACCTGCATTCGACGGGGAAGCATTCGAAACGGGAGATAGCGCGGCTGGTTGGGGTGTCTCGCGGGACGGTCGATCGGGCGGTGGCCGTCGATCGGTCGCCGACGTATCAACGGGAGCCGACGGGGTCGAGCTTTGACTCGTTCGCCGCTCAAGTGCGGGTGTTGCTCGCGGCCACACCGAGGATGCCGGCCGCGACGGCTGCTGAACGGGTGGGTTGGTCGGGATCTCCTTCGTTGTTTCGGGCCAAGGTCGCTGAGCTCCGCCCGGAGTATGCGGTCCCTGATCCTGCAGATCGACTGGTGCACCCTGCTGGATTCCAGATCCAGTGCGATCTCTGGTTCCCGCACGAGGACCTGCCGATGGGTCATGACCAGGCGGGTGCGCCGCCGGTGCTGGTGATGACGTCAACGTTTTCGGGGTTCATCCAAGCGCGTATGTTGCCGTCACGGACAACGCCGGATCTGCTGGGCGGGATGTGGTCGCTGCTGCAGGAGGCCGAAGCAGTTCCTGCGCGGTTGACGTGGGATAACGAGACCGGCATCGGCCGGGGGAAACTCACCGAGCCCGCCGCCGCTTTCGCCGGCACCCTCGGCACTCAGATCAAACTGCTCAAAGCCCGCGACCCCGAGTCCAAGGGCATGGTCGAACGAATGAATCGGTTCTTCCGCAGTCGCTTTATGTCGGGGCGCACGTTCACCTCGCCTGATGATTTCAACGAGCAGCTCGCCGCGTGGTTGCCCGTGGCGAACAACCGTCTCTCCCGGTCCCGCCGTGGTCGACCCAATGACCTCATCAGCAGTGATCGGGCCGCGATGCGCGTGCTGCCGCCGATGGCCCCGGAGGTGATGTTTCGTAACAGCGTTCGGCTGCCACGCGATTATTACGTTCGTGCGTTCAGCAACGACTACTCCGTCGACCCGGCCATGATCGGCCGAGTCGTCGACGTGGCAGCGGGCCTGGACCGCGTCACCGTTCATCACGACGGTGTCCTCATCGCCGCGCATCGCCGGAAATGGGCGCGGCAACTCACCGTCACCGACCCCGCACACGTCCTCCGCGCGGCTGAGCTGCGCACCCAGTTCCAAGCCCAACGCGCCCGCCGGCCCCCGAGCACAGCCATCGTTGAGATCGCGTCGTTGACTCGCTACGACGAACTCTTCAACGTGGACCTTGAACCGGCGCCGAGCGTGCTGGCGGTCGCGTCATGATCGGCCCGGAAGCGGCCTCGCAGATCGAGTACTTCGCCCGGGCCCTCCGAGCACCCCGGATCGGTGAAGCGTTCCGCCGCCTGGGCGATCAGGCCCGCGACGCGGGGTGGTCCCACGAGGAATACCTCGCCGCCGTGCTCTCCAAAGAAGTCTCCGAACGTGAAGCCTCCGGCGCCGGACTGCGAATCAAAGCCGCACGGTTCCCGGGGTTCAAGACCCTCGAAGACTTCAACTTTGACCACCAGCCCACCGCCGACCGAAACCTCATCGCCCACCTGGGCACGAGCGTATTCCTCACCGAAGCGAAGAACGTCGTCCTCCTCGGACCTCCCGGCACCGGGAAAACGCACCTCGCCGTCGGCATCGGGATCAAAGCCGCCAAAGCCGGCCACCGGGTCCTCTTCGACACCGCGACGGGCTGGGTCGCCCGACTTCAAGAAGCCCACTCACGGGGCAAACTCGCCGCCGAACTAACCCGGCTGCGCCGCTACAGCCTGCTGATCGTCGACGAAGTCGGCTACATACCCTTCGACCAAGACGCCGCGAACCTGTTCTTCCAACTCGTGTCGTCCCGCTACGAACACGCATCGCTGATCATGACCAGCAACCTGCCGTTCGCCCGCTGGGGCGACGTCTTCGGAGACCTCACCATCGCCTCCGCCATGATCGACCGCATCGTTCACCACGCCGACGTCATCAGCCTCAAAGGCACCAGCTACCGCCTCAAGAAACACGAACCCACCGCAACTACGGCACACTAGAACCACACGAAAGTGGCCCTGTTTTCAGTTGGCAGAAATGGCCCCATTTTCAGTTGGCGTTAACAAGGGTCGAGTCGCTGGAAAATCCCGTCCTCGGAAGTAAGCCTAGGCAACCTCGGCTGGCTCGGCGCCGGTGGGACTATGAGAGGGGATTCAAACGCATCCCACCTGTTCATGCGATCGATCAAAGAGCGGCTGGTTTCCTCCGCCTGGGCACAGAGCTGGTCGAGGCCGTCGACGCGCATGTACGAGTACTCGACCGTGGCGGCGTGCTCGAGAGCTGCGCGGGCCAGCGCACCTGCCTCATTGGAGAATCCTTCACGCGACATCGCCAGGAACGACTCGGCGTAGCGAATCGTTTGCATGCAACACCCGAACGTCATCTGGAACTCGCGGACTCGTTCGTTCGGGATTCGGATCGAGGGATCTCGTCGGAAGTAGACCGAGCAGGATTCGATGAATTCGACGAGTTTGTCGATCGGTGGCAGCTTTGCTGCCTGCTTCCGGGAGGCCATGCCCCCGATGCTACTCGGCGACATCACAAGGCGGTCGGCCCGAGGAAATCGCGGCGTTAGGCACCAGGTGCACCCCGGTGGGGAGACCCTGCGGGTCCTGGGACCGCTTCGCGGCCGCCTTTGGATTGAGACTGCTCGAACAGCCTTGCAGCTCGGTCGTTTCCCAGGTCTCGTTCCCGACCGGTGGGTTCAGGTACAAGGCTGTCAGCAGGACCACACCTACCCCGTGGTTGTTTCTCGCGCAGCCCTCTCGTCCTAGTCGGCGGGAGTATCATGCCACCGGCGCGAACGAGAAGCAGGGAGATCGCATGGTCACTGATATCAGCCGAATGAACGACTTCGTCGGCGGTGAATTCAAACTGCGCACAGCCCTTGCAGCACACGAGAACGCCCGGTTCGACCTAAAGACCGCAGTGATCCTGCGCGACCGAGTCGAGGATTTGCTCGAGACAGTCCGGCTCGTTGCCCACGACGAGAACCTGTGGTCTCGCCTGCAAGAAAATTCCGGCCCGTTGACGGATGAGCAATTGGACAGCTTGCGGAAGATTGACGAACCCACGTTTGCGGTGATGCTTGAGGCCGCGGGATATCGTGATCCACCGCCACCCCCCGTGAACGAACTCGTAGACGAGACCCTTGACGCCCTCGAGATCGCTCTTCAAATGAACGATCCATATGAGCGTGCTCAGCGCATCGCTGATGCGCGGGCGGCCCTGATCACTTTCACTTGGCGAGTTCGTCGTCAGATTACGACAGACACGCCCGTGCAACCGAGCAGGTTGCGCGTGATAGCCCGGAAGCTAGGGCGTGTAGCTCGTCGGTTCATTCCTGTCGTTGCTGGCCTGGCGGCAGGTGCAATCGTTGAAATCTATGCGCCTAGCCTGGGCCTGGGCGTCGGAGTGATCGTGAAGATTGCCGCTGAAAAAATCATCGAATTCGGTGTGGAAAAGCTGGCTGCACTCCTCGTCGCGGGCTCGTCCCGTGACAGCGTGGACACTGCTGAAGCGCACGAAGAGTATCTGGACTATGACGGCGCCATCAAGTCGCACCTCGCAATCGCTGAAGAAATCGTCGGCCGATTCACCGAATCCACATATTTGCCAGGGAATTGGCTTCAGGAGTTCGACACAGCAAGGCGCCACATTGACAGGGCGAACGACCTCGCCCAAATGTATGACGACCGCGAAGCATCAGCCAGGGCAGCCGATCTCAGTGACGTAATCACAGAAGCACTTGACGCACTTTTGGCTCAGTCAGGAGCGACCCTCCCAGTTAACACCTCACCCGAGGCCTACCCTGGCCAAAATGCAATTCTGGAAAGACAACGTCGCTTTCACAACGAATCTAGAAGAAACAGACGGTTAGCGGGGGGCCCCGCTGGCCCGTCGGACACGGATTAGCCAACGGAGTCGTGGACTCCGATGCCAGACCTGCGAAGACACTGACCGATGTGGCCTTCGGCAGACCCGTCGGGTCCTAGGACCGCTTCGCGGGCGCCTTTTTCATTTTTTATCTGTCTGGCCGGTCATCGTAGTTCGCTCCGTGCCTACGTGCCCGCCTGGTCGGGCGCGGTCGCAAGCTCCCTTATTTCCCCCGACCAGCCGTGCACTTCGGCACTCCCGCTCTCAATCGATTCTCTTGCCAGACAGGCAAAAAAATCAGTTGATGGAGAGAGAACCAATGACTAACAGCACCGCCCAGATGGGCACCATAGAACACATCGATCCGAACCTGATCGTGGTCGAGGCCAACGTCCGCACAGCCGCTAACCTGCCGCCTGAATTCGTCGCCAGCATCAAGCAGAACGGTGTCCTGACGCCGATCCTCGCCCGCCGTGACGAGCAGGGCAACGTGATTGTGCGGGCCGGGCAGCGCCGCACCCTCGCCGCGCGGGAGGCCGGACTGGTCACGATTCCGGCGTACATCGTCGAAGCCGACGAAACGACCGTGGACCGCATCGTGGTGCAAATGGTCGAAAACGACCACCGCGAAGCCGTCACCGACGCTGACCGGGTCGCCGCGTTCCAGCAACTCGCCTTCGAAGGCCTGACCCCGGCCGTGATCGCCAAGCGCACCGGCAGCAAGCCCGCGACAGTGAAGGCCGGAATCGCCGTCGCCGAAAGCAGCACGGCGGCGTCCGCGATCGTCAGTCACTCGCTGACGTTGGATCAGGCGGCGGCGCTGATTGAGTTCGAGGGTGACGACGAGACAGTCAATGACCTGATCGACGTGGCCACGAGCAGGCCCGAGCAGTTCGCCCACGCGACCCAGCGCGCCCGCGATGACCGCGCGGTCGCCCTGATCAAGGCCGCAGCGACCGCCGACCTGATCGGGCGCGGGTTCATCGTCTTTGACCGGGAACCGAGCTACTACGAAGCAGGCGCGCCCGTGCGCCTGAGCGAACTGGTCACCATCGACGGGGCACGCGTCACGCTCGAGGACATCACAGACACCGTGGGCCGTGCCGCGTACGTTCGCGCGTACCGGGCCGGTGAGGAAGCGAGCGTGAGCTATTTCCTGACCGATTTCAAGGCAGCCGGGTTCCGCAAGGAAACCAGCAGTGGCGCGGCCAGCGGCCCGATGACTGAGGAGCAGAAAGCCGAACGGAAGACCCTGATCGCCAATAACAAAGCATGGGCGTCCGCTGAGGTGGTGCGCCGGGAATGGGTGGCCGAGTTCCTGAGCAGGAAGACGCTCCCGAAAGACACCGGCAAGGTCATCGCGCAGGGCCTGACCGTGCACCGTAGCGCTGTCGGTGGCGCCGTCACCAACGGGAGTGTCCTCGCGCACGTGCTGCTGGGCATTGAGCGCGGGGGGTTTTGGGATGCGGACAAGCTCGCCGCGCTGGTGGAGCACTCCCCCACCAAGGCGCAGCACGTCACTCTCGCCGTGATCCTCGGCGGCATCGAAGACAGCACCAGCAAGGGCACATGGCGCTACCCCGACGCCAGCAAGGAACTGTACTTCCAGCAGTTGGCCGCGTGGGGCTACGGCCTCAGCGACGTCGAGCAGCTCGTCGTCGTGACGCCCACAACGCCCAACCCTGAAATCGCCGCTGACGCACCCGCCGAGATCGTCGACGATGCCGAGAACGAGAACGAGGACGAGCCCAGAGAGTAACGAGAAGCCCGGCGTGATGGCCCCCTGTCACGCCGGGCGTTCCCCCGGCACCGGCACGGAGGCCGGAACCTCCACCCAAGACCGCACCCCTTGAAGGCAACCCCTGCGGGGCAGAGCAACGGACGCCGCGGCGCGGCCGCAACCCTGTTCCCCTCAAAGGAAAGGCGGCGCAGCCGCCCTGCTGTTCTGCCAGGGCGGAGCCGCTGCGCGGCGCTGTCTTTTGGTGCTTTTTTGACCATTCCGGCCGGTCATCGTAGCTCCCTCCGCGGCTTCGTTCCGGGCTTTCGCGGCATATCCTCACTCGCTGCGCTCCCTCCGGTATTCCACGACCCTGCACTACACCGCTCACGGTCGCTATCGATTTCTCTCGCCGGAAGGCAAAAAAACAAGTTGTCCCAGGAGAGAGAAGACACACCATGAACGCACTCACCATCACCCAGCATCTCACCACCGCGACCGCTGCACTGGCCAGTCAGGATCTCAGCCCCGACGCGATCGCCCGGGCCGTCTGGATTACCATCGCAGAACCCGGAGACACCCAAGCCGGAGAACTCATCGCAGCAGTAGGAGCCGCCGACGCGCTCACCATCCTGTGCGAGGGCGACGACAACCCCGCAGGAATGGACCTGACGAACCTGAGGGAGCGCGTACTCCCCCGCGTCGCTGACAGCGCGATCGTGACGGCAATTCATGCCGCTGAAAGAGTTGGCGCAGTCCTGATTACGCCGGAACACCCGCACTGGCCCGCCGGATTCGCTGACCTCGGTCCGAGTGCCCCGCACGCCCTCTGGGCCCGGGGCAACACCGCACTGCTGGTCGCCCCGAAACGTATCGCCGTCGTCGGCGCGCGAGCCGCCACCGGGTATGGCGAGCACGTGTGCATGGACATCGTCGGCGGACTCGTCGGGCGCGGGCACACCATCGTGTCGGGGGCCGCGTATGGCATCGACGGTATGGCGCACCGTGCCGCTCTCGCCAGCGACGGACAGACCGTCGCGTACCTCGCCGGAGGTGTTGATCGGTTCTACCCCACCGGACACGACGCCCTTCTCACCCGGATCGTCACCGATGGTGTCGTGGCCTCGGAAATGGCTTGCGGGGCAGCGCCCTCCAAGTGGCGGTTCCTGATGCGAAACCGTCTGATCGCCGCAGGCAGCGCCGCGACGCTCGTCGTCGAAGCGGGGTGGCGTTCCGGGTCGCTGAACATCGCCGGTCACGCGAGCGCGTTGGGTCGCCCGCTCGGCGCCGTCCCCGGGCCGGTCACCTCCCCAAGCAGCGCCGGATGCCACCGCCTGATCAAAGAATTCGGGGCACGCATCATCACCGACACAACCGACGCCGCCGAACTCTAACCGCGTGGAGCCGGCCAGCCTTCGGGCTGGCCGGCGAGGGGTATCCCCTCACACTCCCCACTAAGACACCCAGCAACGGCCAAGCAACGACAAGGAACGGCGGCGCGGCCGCCCTGCTGTTCTGCCAGGGCGGAGCCGCTGCGCGGCACTGTTCTTCTGATGCTTTTTTGACCATTCCGGCCGGTCATCGTAGCTCCCTCCGCGGCTTCGTTCCGGGCTTTCGCGGCATATCCTCACTCGCTGCGCTCCCTCCGGTATTCCACGACCCTGCACTACACCGCTCACGGTCGCTATCGATTTCTCTCGCCGGAAGGCAAAAAAACAAGTTGTCCCAGGAGAGAGAACAAGAACATGAACGCACTCACCATCACCCACACGCACGCTGAGGGCACCCTGATCGACGGCACCAGCAAAAGCGACGGAACCGCCGACGTCCTCAAAGCCAACGGGTGGCGCTGGGGACGCAGCATCAACGCGTGGTTCGTACCCAATTCCCGCGACCACCTCCCCAAGCTCGCCACGATCGAGCGCACCACCACCGCGCTGCAGGCCGCAGGGTTCACCGTCACCACCAACATCGACCACACCCACCGCCCCACAGCCGAGGTCGAGGCCGGGAAGGCGCAGCGCCAAGCCGACCGGGTCGACGCGCTCGAGCACAAAGCCGACCGCCAGGCCACCGCAGAGACGGCCGCGTGGGACCGTGAACACGCCGCCCTACGGCGGCTGCCCGAAGGCGGCGAACCGATCAAAATCGGCCACCACTCCGAAACCCGCCACCGCAACGCAATAGCCAAAGCCGACAGGGCCACCCGGGCCGCGCTGGACGCAACAGCCGACGCCCAGCAGGCCCAAGCCCGCGCCGACGCGGCCACGCACACGACCGATGCCCGCTACTCCCCCGTCACCGTCGCCAACCGCATCGAACGCCTCGCCGCGTCCATCCGCACCCGAGAACGCATCCTCGGCAGCTACGCACACAACTTCGCCACACCCCACAGCCCCGCAGACCCCGCAGCGATGGAGGAAATCCTCGACCGACACCGCGAGGGACTAGCCGAGCTCACCGACCAGCACGCCTACTGGGAAGCCGTCCGAGCCGCACAGATCGCCACCGGCCAAGCCACCGGCCACAGCCGAGACACGATCCAGAAAGGTGACCGGGTGAAAATTCGCGGGCAGTGGCGCGAAGTCGTCCGCGCCAACCTCAAAACAGTCAGCGTCACCACCGGTTACAGCTGGACCGACACCACGCCCTACGCCGAGATCCAGGAACACCACCGCCCCCGATAACACGGGCACGGTCGGCCCGCCCAGGGCCGGCCGTGAGGGGACGGAGCCCCCTCACACTCCCCCACCAGGTGAACCCGGCCAAGGCCGGACAAGGAACCGGCTACGCCGCTCCGTTCCCATTCAAGACTTTCCTTCCCTTGGTGGCCGGTCATCGTAGTTCGCTCCCGTGCCTACGTGCCCACCTGGTCGGGCGCGGTCGCACGCTCCCTTATCTCCCCCGACCAGCCGTGCACTACGGCACTCCCGCTCTCAATCGATTTCTCTTGCCACCAAGGGCAGAAAAACGGTGGATGACCAACACAACGACTGCCGCGAGAGCACGGGACCCCGCGCACCTCACCAACCAAGGAGAGAGAACCCCA
>Ga0209023_10000830_pt1 | contig 44107 bp, 37 predicted proteins | sample LakOneMetagenome_FD_187468 | JGI IMG/M metagenome (GOLD analysis project Ga0209023, IMG submission 187468) | Freshwater and sediment microbial communities from Lake Erie, Canada (SPAdes) (version 2) | ecosystem: Environmental > Aquatic > Freshwater > Lentic | place: Lake Erie, Canada...
CAGCAGCAGCGCGTGTTGCAGCAACAGCAGCAGCGCGTGTTGCAGCAACAGCAGCAGCGCGCCCAGCAACAGCAGATGCAGGAGCAGAGGGCGCGCCAGTCGCAACAACTGGAACGCTCGCGCCAGCAGTCGATCCAGCAGCAGCAACAGCGCCAGCAAATTCTCCAGCAGCAGCAACGCCAGAACCAGTTTCAGCAGCAGCAAAGAGTGCAGCAGCAACAGCGCCAACAGCAGTTGATGCAGCAGCAGCGCCAGCAGCAACTGATCCAGCAACAGCAGCGCCAGCAACAGATGATCATGCAGCAGCAGAGACAGCAGCAGATGATCATCCAGCAGCAGCGGCAACAGCAGATGATGCAGCAGCAGCAACGTCAGCAGCAGCAACAGCGCCGGCCCTGCGGCTTGCCCGGACTGCCGCGCTGCTGATGTCCCAAAGGCCGGCCCCTTTTGGGGCCGCCGCCGCCCATAGCCAAATCGAAATGGCCCGCAAGAAGAATGGAAGTGAGGGCGGGCCGGAATTCTGCGAAAACCCCGGCCAATGGGGGACGTTCCATCGTCCTGCCGAAAAGCGCTGCCTGATGGGCTTATAGCCTTACAAGTGCGGCATCCGGCGTCCAAAGACGGCGCCGGGCGAGGGAGAGGACCGCAGGATGATCATCGACTGCCACGGCCATTATACCACCGCGCCGAAGGCGCTGGAGGACTGGCGCAACCGTCAGATCGCTGCGATCAATGATCCTTCCGCTACGCCCAAGGTGTCCGAGCTGAAGATCAGCGACGACGAATTGCGCGAGTCCGTCGAGAAGAACCAGCTGCGCCAGATGAAGGAGCGCGGCAGCGATCTCACCATCTTCTCGCCGCGCGCGTCTTTCATGGCCCACCACATCGGCGACTTTCAGGTGTCCTCGACCTGGGCGGCGATCTGCAACGAGCTGATCCATCGCGTCACGCAATTGCTGCCCGACAGCTTCATCGGCGCCGCCATGCTGCCGCAGAGCCCCGGCGTCGATCCCAAGACCTGCATTCCCGAACTCGACAAATGCATGAAGGACTACGGCTTCGTCGGCATCAACCTGAACCCGGATCCCTCGGGCGGCCATTGGAAGAGCCCGCCGCTGACCGACCGGCACTGGTACCCGATCTACGAGAAGATGGTGGAATACGACATTCCCGCCATGATCCACGTCTCGACCAGCTGCAACGCCTGCTTCCACACGACCGGCGCGCACTACATCAATGCCGACACGACGGCGGTCATGCAGCTGATCCAGGGCGACCTGTTCAAGGATTTCCCAAAGCTGCGCTTCGTCATCCCGCATGGCGGCGGCGCCGCGCCCTACCACTGGGGTCGCTACCGCGGTCTTGCGCAGGAGATGAAGAAGCCGCTGCTGCGCGATCACCTGCTGAAGAACGTCTTCTTCGACACCTGCGTCTATCACCAGCCGGGCATCGACCTGCTGACGCGTGTGATCCCGGTCGACAACATTCTCTTTGCCTCCGAGATGATCGGCGCCGTGAAGGGCATCGATCCCGAGACCGGGTTCAATTTCGACGACACGAAGCGCTATATCGAGGCGACGCAGAACCTGTCGGCGGAAGACCGCCACAAGGTCTACGAAGGCAATGCGCGAAAAGTCTATCCGCGGCTTGATGCGGCGCTGAAGGCGAAGGGCAAGTAGGCGGACCGCGAGCCTTCAGGCTCGCAGAGAGACAAGCGAGCCTGAAGGTTCGCGCGCCACCGTTGGAAACGCACGCACGCCGCTGCATATGAGTGCGGCAGGGAAGGAAATCGGATGTCCAAGCCCACGACAGGGCCGTTCGAAAAGACGCCAGGCTGGCTCGACTGGTACGCGGGCCCGGCCAAGCCGCGCTTCGTCCTGCCTGAAGGCGCGATCGATGCGCATTGCCATGTCTTCGGCCCCGGCGCCGAATTCCCCTACGCGCCCGAGCGCAAGTACACGCCCTGCGACGCCTCCAAGGCCGAGCTTTTCGCGCTCCGCGATCATCTCGGATTTTCACGCAACGTGATCGTGCAGGCGACCTGCCACGGGTCAGACAATCGCGCGATGGCCGACGCCTGCCGCGCGAGCAACGGCAAGGCGCGCGGCGTCGCGACGGTCAAGCGCAGCGTGACCGACGCCGAGCTGCAGGACCTGCATGCGGCCGGCGTGCGCGGCGTTCGCTTCAACTTCGTCAAGCGTCTCGTCGACTTCACGCCGAAGGACGAGCTGCTCGAAATCGCCGGGCGCATCGCGAAGCTCGGCTGGCATGTCGTCATCTATTTCGAAGCCGTCGATCTGCCGGAACTCTGGGACTTCTTCACCGCGCTGCCGACGACCGTGGTCGTCGATCATATGGGCCGCCCCGATGTGACGAAGCCGATCGACGGGCCGGAATTTGCGCTGTTCCTGAAATTCATGCGCGAACACCAGAATGTCTGGAGCAAGGTCTCCTGCCCGGAACGCCTCTCGGTGTCTGGCCCGCGCGCTCTCGATGGCGAGCCGAACGCCTATCGTGATGTCGTGCCTTTCGCGCGAAAAGTCGTGGAGGAATTTCCGGATCGCGTTCTCTGGGGCACGGACTGGCCGCATCCCAATCTGAAGGACCACATGCCCGACGATGGCCTGCTGGTCGATTTCATTCCGCATATTGCGACGACGAAAGAAGCGCAGCGCAAGCTGCTGGTGGACAATCCCATGCGCCTCTATTGGCCGGATGAATGGAGGAAGTGATGTCGCTCGACAAGGAATTCAAGGAAATTCCCGGCACGATCGTGTTCGACGCGGAACAGTCGCGCAAGGGCTACTGGCTCAACCAGTTCTGCATGTCGCTGATGAAGGCCGCCAACCGCGAACGCTTCAAGGCGAACGAGCGCGCCTATCTCGACGAATGGAAAATGAGCGAGGAGCAGAAGCAGGCCGTGCACGACCGCGACCTCAACCGCATGATGGCGCTCGGCGGCAATATCTACTTTCTCGCCAAGATCGGCGCGACCGACGGCAAGAGCTTCCAGCAGATGGCCGGTTCCATGACCGGCATGAGCGAGGAAAGCTATCGCGACATGATGATCGGCGGCGGCCGCAAGATCGACGGCAACCGCAAGATCGGCGAACACGGCGACGCGCAGCGTCCCAGCAAGGACAAGTGACATGGCCCGCATCACCGCTTCGGTCTATTCCTCGCACATTCCCGCCGTCGGCGCGGCCTTCGATCTCGGCAAGACGCACGAGCCCTACTGGCAGAAGGTGTTTTCGGGCTACGACTTCTCCAAGGAATGGGAGAAAGCCCAGAAGCCCGACGTGATCTTCCTCGTCTACAACGATCACGCGACCGCCTTTTCGCTGTCGATGATCCCGACATTCGCGATCATGACCGGACCGGAATTCATGCCGGCGGACGAAGGTTACGGCGCACGGCCCGTGCCGCCGGTGATCGGCCATCCCGAACTTGCCTCGCACATCGCGTCTGAAGTCATCCAGAAGGATTTCGATCTCACCATCGTCAACGAGATCGACGTCGACCACGGCCTGACCGTGCCCATGACCTGCATGTTCGGCAAGGTCGACGCCTGGCCGTGCAAAGTCATTCCCTTCGCCGTCAACGTCGTGCAGCATCCGGTTCCCTCGGGCGCGCGTTGCTTTGCGCTGGGGCAGGCCATTCGCGCCGCGATCGAATCCTATCCGGAAGACCTCAACGTGCAGGTCTGGGGCACGGGCGGCATGAGCCATCAGCTTCAAGGCCCGCGCGCCGGTCTCATCAATCGCGAATGGGACAATGATTTCCTCGATCGCCTGATCAACGATCCCGAAGGCCTCTCGAAAATGCCGAACATCGACTACGTTCGCGAAGCGGGCAGCGAAGGCATCGAACTCGTGATGTGGCTGATCGCCCGCGGCGCCATGGCCGATACGCGTGGCGGCCCCAAGCCGAAGGTCACGCATCGCTTCTACCATGTGCCGGCGTCCAACACGGCGGTCGGCCATCTCATCCTCGAGAACGCCTGACGCTGACGAAAACAAAAAGGGAGGCGACGGCCATGCGGATGACCAGACGTGAAGCGCTGGGCGCAGGGGCCGTCCTTCTTGTGTCGCCTGCGCTCGCGCAGGAGAAGAAAGAGCCCCCGATGATTCCGGGGCCCGATCCGAACGTGAAGACGCCGGCCTTCAAGGCGCCGGCCGGCGCAGTGGACACGCACTGCCACATCTTCGGGCCGCAGGCGAAATACCCCTTCGTGCCGACGCGGCCCTATACGCCGCCGGAGGCGCCTCTCGAAGCGTTTCGCGCGCTGCACGAGAAGATCGGCATCGAGCGCGCCGTCATCGTCAACGCAACCACGCATGGCTCCGATCATCGCGTTGTCGTCGACGCCATTGCAGCCAGCGGCGGCAAATATCGCGGCGTCGTCAATCTTGCCGATACGACGACCGATGCAGAGATTTCGGCGCTCGAAGCAGCCGGCGTGCGCGCCTGCCGCTTCATCTTCCTCGCGCGTCTCGGCGGCAAGCCAGAATTCTCGCGCGTAAAAAGAATGGCGGAGCGTGTGAAGGCTGTTGGCTGGCACGTCGATCTTTATTTCGAACCGGCGCTTCTGGAAGCGCTGACGCCGGAAATGGAATCGCTGCCCACGCCTTATGTCATCGATCACATGGGTGGCATCAAGGCTGCCGAAGGGCTGGATCAGCCCGCCTTCAAGGCGCTGCTCGCGCTCTTCAAGCGCGACGAGAAATGCTGGCTGAAAATCTCGGGACCCGAGCGCATGTCTTCCAAGGGCGCGCCGTTCACGGATGCAGTCCCCTTCGCGCAAAAAATCATCGAGACTGCGCCCGATCGCGTAATCTGGGGCTCGGACTGGCCGCACCCCAATGTGCCTGTCATGCCGAACGACGGCGATCTCGTCGATCTCATCCCGCAATATGCGCCCGATGCGACGCTGCAGCGCAAGCTGCTGGTCGACAATCCCGCACGTCTCTTCCGTTTCTGAGAAAGCGCACATCATGACGGTCGGACAGGCGACGCAGGCGAAGGGCGGCGCGGGGGTGCTGCACTGGCTCTCGCAGCTCTGGGTGCAGGTGCTGATCGCGATGGTCGCGGGCGTCGTCATCGGCCACTACTGGCCGGATCTCGGCGTGAAGCTGCAGCCGCTTGGCGACGCCTTCATCAAGGCGATCCGCATGATGATCGCACCCATCATCTTCTGCACGGTGGTGCACGGGGTGGCGCGCATGGCCGACATGGCGCGCGTTGGCCGCGTGGCGCTGAAGGCGCTCATCTACTTTGAAGTCATCACGACCATCGCGCTCATCCTTGGCCTCGTCGCGGTCAATGTGCTGCGGCCAGGCGAAGGCATGAATATCGATCTTGCCAAGGTCGATACGTCGCTCGTCAAAGGCTACATCGCGCAAGGCAAGGCGCAGGATATCTCGACCTTCCTGCTGCAGATCATCCCCAATTCCTTCCTCGGCGCCTTCACTGAAGGCAACGTCCTGCAGGTGCTGTTCATCGCCGTGCTCTGCGGCTTCGCGCTCGCGCAACTCGGGGAACGCGGCGCTCCGGTTGCGACCATGATCGATCACGTCGCGCAGATGCTGTTCAAGATCGTCGCCTTCGTCATGTGGGCGGCCCCGCTCGGCGCCTTCGGCGCCATCGCCTTCACGGTCGGCAAGTTCGGCGCGGGCTCGCTCCTGTCGCTCGGAAAATTGCTGCTCGCCTTTTACGCCACCTGCCTCGTCTTCATTTTTCTCGTGCTCGGCCCCATCGCGCGCATGGCTGGCTTCAGCCTGCTGAAACTGATCCGCTACATCCGCGAGGAATTGCTGATCGTTCTGGCCACGACCTCGTCGGAAACCGTCCTGCCGCGCATGCTGGTGAAGATGGAAAAGGCCGGCTGCGACGAAGGCGTCGTCGGTCTCGTCATCCCGACAGGCTATTCCTTCAATCTCGACGGCACCTGCCTCTATCTCGCCTTCGCCGCTGTCTTCCTGGCGCAGGCGACCAATACGCCGCTCGGCGTCGGCCAGCAGATTGGCCTGCTGATTGTCCTGCTGCTGACTTCCAAGGGCGCTGCGGGCATTGCAGGCGCCGCCTTTGTCGTCCTTGCCGCGACGATTGCGTCGGCGGGAACGATCCCGATCGAGAGCGTCGCCGTCATTCTCGGCGTCCATCGCCTGATGTCTGAAGGCCTGACGCCCACCAACCTCATCGGCAACGCCGTTGCAACCATCGTCGTCGCCAAATGGGAGAACGCGCTCGACGAGGACAAGCTCGCAGCGACCCTGAACGCATGAGCGGCAAGCGTGAGCGGCATGGCCTCGGGACGGCCATCGCGCTAGATCTGATCGCATGAATTCTGAAAATCGGGCCGATTTCAGCCGCCCGGAAATCCTCTCGATCCTGCTCGGCCTTCTGCTCGCCATGCTGCTCGGCGCGCTGGACCAGACCATCGTCGCCACCGCCATGCCGACCATCGGCCGCGAGCTCGGCGACGTCGAGCAATTGCCGTGGATCGTTACCGCCTATCTGCTGGCCTCGGTCGCCGTCACGCCGCTCTACGGCAAGCTCGCCGACATTCACGGCCGCCGCGTCGTCATGCTTTCGGCCATCGTCATCTTCGTCGTCGGCTCGATCGCATGCGCGCTGTCGCCGTCGGTCCCGATCCTCGCGGTCGCGCGCGCGGTGCAGGGCGCAGGCGGCGGCGGGCTGATCTCGCTCGCGCAGACAATCATCGCCGACATCGTCTCGCCGCGCGAACGTGGGCGCTATCAGGTCCATATCGCCAGCGTGTTCGCGACGTCGAGCCTCGCTGGCCCTGCGCTGGGCGGTCTGCTGGCGGATCACCTGCACTGGTCGGCGATCTTCTGGATCAATATCCCGCTTGGGGCCGCCGCTTTCTTCATGACCAGCTCGCGCCTCAAGCGGCTGCCCAATGTCGCGCGGCCGCACAAGCTCGATATCCTCGGCGCGCTCCTGCTGTTGCTGGCGACGAGCCCGTTCCTGCTCGCGCTCAGCTGGGGCGGCGTGCGCTACGCCTGGACCTCGCCGGTCATTGCCGGGCTGATCGCCGCCGCAATCCTGTTTGGACTCGGCTTCGTCTGGCGCACGCGCACGGCGGACGAACCGCTCATCCCCGCGAGCGTGCTCGGCAACCAGGTGGTCAAGACAGCCACCATCGCCGCGGGCCTGTCGATGGGCGTCTTCATCGGCCTGTCGATCGTCATGCCGATCTATCTCGAAGGCGTCGTCGGTCTCTCGGCCTCCATGTCCGGTCTGGCGCTGATCCCGCTGATGATTGGAACCGTGATCGGCGCGACGATTGCGGGCCGCGCCATGTCGCGCGCGGCCAATTACAAGCGGCTGCCCCTGGCAGGACTCGCGCTCGGCTTCATCGCCTGCGCCATCCTCGCCTGGCGCCCGCGCGGCCTGCCGTTACCGGTTCTGGAAGGATTGCTGCTCGCCGTCACGATCGGCCTCGGAACCGTGCTGCCGACAGCGACCGTATCGATCCAGAATGCCGTTCAGCGCAGCGAACTGGGCGCTGCGACGGGCGCGAGCAATTTCTTTCGCCAGATCGGCAGCGCGCTGGTTGCGGCTGTCTTCGGCGCCATAGTCTTCGGCGGCTCCGGCGTCGCGCAGGAAGTGACGATGTCGGCGCATGCGACGCTCGACCCCGCGAGCATCGAGGCCCTGGCGCAGGCCTTCCGCCATGTCTACATCGGCGCCTGCAGTCTCATTCTCGTCGCCGCAGCCTTCTTCGCCGCCATGGAAATGCGGCCTCTGCGCAGCGGAGCAGAGCCGCCGGCTGACTCCGGGCACTAAGGAAATGCGGTCTCCACCAGCGCGACGACCGACCGGGCATTGACCGTCAATCTTCCATCGGCGATCTCCCGTGCCCCGACGAAAGCACTGGCGCTGTCGAGCGCGAGAACCCAACGCATACCGTGCGAAGTGTGCGGCGCAAGCATCTCTACATCCACGCGGGAACGATTGAAGGCCAGATGCAGGCGTCCGCCGGATGAACCCCCGCGCGTCATCGCGATGAAATCGGCTCGCTCCCAATCGTCGTCGCGCAAAGGCGTCGCATCGGCGCGCAACCAGACGACATCGGGATAGACCGCACCGTCATTGGCGCGACCTGTCAGGAAGCCGCTATCGGTTAGCGCTGGATATTGCGCACGAAGGTGCGAAAGGCCGGCGGCGAACACGGCCAGCGCCTCATCCGCATCAGCCCAATCCGTCCATGTCGTCGCATTGTCCTGCGCATAGGCATTGTTGTTGCCGTCCTGTGTGCGGCCAAATTCGTCGCCCGCCGTCAGCATCGGCGTGCCGAGCGAGAGGAAGAGCGTGGCGAGCAACGCGCGGACATCAGCCTTGCGGCGTTCGATAACCGCAGCGTCGCCGGTCTCGCCGTCGGCGCCACTGTTCCAGCAGATCTCCGCGTCGTTGCCGTCGCGATTGTGCTCGCCATTGGCGAGATTGTGCTTGGCCGAATAGGAGACGAGATCACGCAGGGTAAAGCCGTCATGTGCGGCGATGAAATTGATGCTTTCGCGCGGGCTTCGGCCATATCGTTCGAAAATGTCGGACGAACCTGCAAGCCGCGTCGCGAAATCGCCGGCGGCATGGGAATCGCCGCGCCAGAAGCGCCTGATATCGTCGCGGTAGCGGTCGTTCCACTCGAGCCAGCCGCGCGGAAAGCGGCCGAGCTGATAGCCGCCTGGCCCGATGTCCCAGGGCTCTGCAATCAGGAGGCGGTCGCGCAGCACGGAATCTGTCGAGATCGCCGCGAGCAGCGGCGCGTTCAGGTCGAAGCCTTCCGGGCGCCGCGCCAGCGATGTTGCGAGGTCGAAGCGGAATCCCTCGACGCCCGCTTCCAGCACGAAGCGACGCAGCGCCTCGACGATCAGGGCGACAACGACCGGCTGCGTGCCGTCGAGAGAATTGCCGCAGCCGGCATCGTTGATCAGCGATCCATCGGCGGCGTGGCGGTAGTAGAGCGCGTTGTCGAGCCCGCGCATCGACAGGGTTGGCCCGAACTGGTCGCTTTCGCCGGTATGATTGTAGACGACATCGAGAATGACGCCGATGCCGGTCGCGCGCAGCGCCGCTACAGCGGCGCGCAGATCCACAATGCCGTTCGGCGCGAGGCGCGGATCGAGCGCAGTGAAGGAGACGGGATTATAGCCCCAGGCATTCGTCAGCCCGAGCGGCTGAAGATGCCGCTCATCGATCCAGGCCGCGATCGGCAGAAGCTCGACATGCGTGACGCCGAGGCGTGTGAGACGTTCGATCACATGCGGGCAGGCGAGTGCGCCAAGCGTGCCGCGCAATTCGGCGGGCACACGTTCGTCGCGCATCGTATGCGCCTTCACGCCGAGTTCATAGATCAGGCCGGGCGTACTGACAGGAGAAGGTTCGAGCGGCGCGAGCGCATCAGCGGCAATCGCCTTGGGTACGAGGCGCGCGGTATCGACCGCATTGTCGCGCCCCAGCGTGAGAGCGGCGTCGAAAAGGAAAGGGCAATCGAGCCGCCGCGCCAGGGGATCGACAAGCAGCTTGGCGGGATCGAACCTGTGGCCAGCCTGCGGCCACCAGGGACCATCTGCGCGCAGACCGTATTTCTGGCCTTCGCGAACTCCCGGCAGAAAACCGAAATGCAGACCGTCGTCGCGCTGGGCCAGCGCAATGCGCGCAAACTCGGTGTCGGCATCATCGAACAGGCAAACAGAAATGCGTTCGGCGTGGCGCGAGGCCACGCCGATCACAGCGCCGTCTTCCGTCAGCCGGAGGCCCGGTCCGTTCGGACGCGGGCATTCTGTCGAACTGCGCTCATCCATGCGTGCGGGAATGCGGCACTTTCCAGACTTCCTCGGCATATTCGCGGATCGTGCGATCCGAGGAGAACCAGCCCATGCGCGCCGTATTGAGCATGCATGTCCGCCGCCAGCGCGTGCGGTCGCGCCACATTTCGTCCATGCGGCGCTGCGCGTCCCAATAGGAGGCGAAGTCCGGCGTCACCATGAAATAATCGCTGTCCCACAGCGAATGGCAGAGGCCGGCGTAGCGGTTGCGATCTTCCGGCGAATAATCGCCAGCCGCGACCGATTCCAGCGCGCGCTTCAACTGCGGATTGGCGCCGATGACATAGGCTGGTCGGTGACCGACGCGACGCGCTTCTTCCACCTGGCTCGCGGTCAGGCCGAAGATGACAATGTTCTCGTCGCCGACATGCTCCTTGATCTCGACATTGGCGCCGTCGAGCGTACCGATCGTCACCGCGCCATTCAGCGCGAACTTCATGTTGCCCGTGCCGGACGCTTCCATGCCGGCCGTCGAGATCTGCTCGGAAATATCGGCCGCCGGCACGATCATTTCCGCCAGACTGACGTTGAAATTCGGCATGAACACGACTTTGAGCAGGTTGCGCACCGTCGGGTCGTTGTTCACGCGTCGCGCGACATCGTTGATCAGCCGGATGATCGATTTCGCCTGCACATAGCTCGCCGCCGCCTTGCCGGCGAACAGTTTTACGCGAGGAGTCCAATCGCGATGAGGCTCGGCGCGGATCGCATCGTAGAGCGCGATCGTCTCGAGAATGTTGAGCAACTGGCGCTTGTATTCGTGAATGCGCTTGACGTGCACGTCGAAGGCCGACGACGGGTCGATGCGGACGCCGCTCTGTTCATTGATGTATTCGGCGAGCACTTCCTTGTTCGCGCGCTTGATCGCCGCAAAACGATCCTGCGCCGAGGAATCGTCGGCATAGCGCTCGAAATCGCGGATACGCTCGATGTCGTCGACAACGCCGGCGCCCACGGTCTCGCGCAACAGGTCCGTCAACGCGGGATTGGAATTGATCAGCCAGCGGCGCGGCGTGATGCCGTTGGTCTTGTTGACGATGCGGCCGGGCAGCGCCTTGTTGAGATCGTGGAACACGGTCTCCTTCATCAGGTCCGTGTGCAGCGCCGAGACGCCGTTGATCATGTGCGAGCCGACAAAGGCGAGGTTGCCCATGCGTACGCGCTTGCCGCCTTCTTCGCCGATCAGCGACACCGAGCGCAGCATGGCATCATCCGCGCCCGCCGCCTTGGCCTCGCCGAGAAAGCGCATGTTGATCGCGTAGATGATCTGCATGTGGCGCGGCAACAGGCGGCCCATCAGTTCGACCGGCCATGTCTCGAGCGCTTCGGGCAGCAGCGTATGGTTCGTGTAGGAGGTCGCCTCGCGCGTGATGTGCCAGGCCTCTTCCCACCCGATGCCATGCACGTCGAGCAGCAGGCGCATGAGTTCGGCGACCGCGATCGCCGGATGCGTGTCGTTCAGCTGGATTGCGGCCTTCTCGTGCAGGTTGCGCACGTCGCCGAAACGCTGGATGTGACGGCGGATCAGGTCCTGCAGAGAGGCGGAGGCGAAGAAATATTCTTGCCGCAGGCGCAGCTCATGTCCCGCGGGGCTCGCGTCCGAGGGATAGAGAATGCGCGAAATGCTTTCCGCGCGCGACCGCTCATAAATGGCGCCGACATGGTCGCCCGCGTTGAATGCGTCGAGACGGATCGGGTCGATCGCCTTGGCGCTCCACAGGCGCAGTGTGTTGACCGTATCGCCGCGCCAGCCGACGACGGGCGTATCATAGGCGACAGCCAGAACCTTCTCGGCCGGCAGCCAGGCGTGGCGCTCGGCGCCATCCCAGCCGGCCTCGCTCGACACCTCGCCGCCGAAGCCGATCTCGTGCAGGATTTCGCGCCGCTGGAATTCCCAGGGGTTGCGGAAGGAGAGCCAGTCTTCGGGCGTCTCGACCTGCGCGCCGTCGACCACGCTCTGCTTGAACAGGCCATGGTCGTAGCGGATGCCGTAGCCGAGGCCGGACACGCCGAGCGTCGCCATGCTTTCCATGAAACAGGCCGCGAGCCGGCCAAGGCCGCCATTGCCGAGCGCGGCGTCGGGTTCGAGCTGTGCGATGGAATCGAGATCGAGCCCGACCAGAGCCAGCGCTTCGCGCATCGGTTCCTTCAGGCCGAGATTGCCGAGCGCATCCTCGAACAGGCGACCGATCAGGAATTCCAGCGAGAGATAGTAGACGCGCTTGCGGCCGGACCGCTTGGCTTCGCGGATCGAAGCCATCCAGCGGTCGATGATCTTGTCGCGGACCGCGAGAATGGCGGCGGTCAGCCAGTCGTGATTCAGGGCCAGAGCCGGCGGCTTGCCGACATTATATATGAGCTTGGCTTCAATCTCTTTGCGCAGCGCCTGAATGGCGGCGGCTGCTTCTTCCTGGGCGCTCGAGCGGCGTTCCAGCGGCCCGCGCGTGTCCGTCGACTTCAACGTGTTCGTACGCATGCAAAAACCCTTTGGCGCTAAGCGTCACAGTTAACCGCGGCCTGCTGAACAATTCGATAAAGTGCTTCCGCCCGGTAACATCCAGACGTCGAGAGCCAGCCGCATTAACCAGTTTGCGCGGCGCCGTCCCTCTGAACCCGCCAGTTCATCAGGTCTTTTCCGTTACGTTAACCATTGGCTAGCGTTTTCCGATTAAACAGTAGGACCAACGGGCGAAGTGATTCGGCTTATCCGAGGGCGGCGGGCGCGAGCGCATGAGTTGGCACACACAGGGTCATTACGACCTTGAGAGCGAGGCCGCACAGGCTGAGCAGCCGGTGCGTCGCCGAGTCCTTTTCGCTACTTCCGAAATTTCCGACTATGTGCAGACCGGCGGACTTGGCGAGGTTTCAGCCGCTTTGCCGCGCGCGCTCCGTGCTCATTCGGATGTCCGCATTCTCGTGCCGGGGTATCGTCAGGTGCTGGAACGCGCGGGCAATATCCAGCCCGTGGGCCTGCTGCCGGGCCTCGGAGAAATTCCGGCCTGCGCCCTTGGCCGCACGCAGACGGCCGACGGCATACCCGTCTACGTCATTCTCAATGCCGATCTCTACGACCGGCCGGGCGGCCTCTATCTCGATCCCGACGGCAAGGACTGGATCGACAACGACATCCGTTTCGCGCGCCTGAGCCTGGCTGCAGCCGACATGGCTGCCGGCCTCGGCGACGCCAACTGGCGGCCCGACAATCTGCACCTCAACGACTGGCCGACCGCGCTTGCGCCGGGCTATCTCGCGTGGCGCGGGATCGACACGCCCTCGCTGCTCACCATCCATAATCTGGCCTATCAGGGCGCCTTCGATCCTGCCCGCATGAAGGCGCTGGCGATCCCTGAATCCGCCTTCAAGGTCGATGGCGTCGAATTCTACGGCCGCCTCTCGTTCCTGAAGGCGGGCGTCTATTACGCCGATCATCTGACGACCGTCAGCGAGACCTACGCGCAGGAAATCACCACGCCGCAATTCGGGTGCGGCCTGCACGGCCTGCTGTCCGAACGCTCGCGGCAGGGCCGCCTCAGCGGCATTCTCAACGGCATCGACGAATCTTGGGATCCGCGCCACACCCACCACGGCGAGGGTTTCGAGCCCGACCGCTGGAAGGGCCGCTACGCCGATTACATTCGCGGCCTGTTCGGCCTCGCTCTGTCGCGCGGGCCGCTGTTCGCCATCGTCTCCCGCCTCGTGCACCAGAAGGGCGTCGACCTCTCGATCGACGTCGCAGAGGAAATTGTCGCCCACGGCGGCCAGCTCGTCGTGACCGGGCAGGGCGACACGCATCTGGAGGACCGGATGCTGACGCTCGCCCGCAAGCACCCGACGCAGGTCGGCGTGCGCATCGGCTTTGACGGCTCCGAGGCCCGCGCCATGTTCGCCGGCTCGGATTTCCTGCTCATGCCCTCGCGCTTCGAGCCTTGCGGCCTCAGCCAGATGTATGCACAGCGCTTTGGCTCCCTGCCGATTGCCCACAGCACCGGCGGCCTCGCCGACACGATCGAGGACGGCCGCACCGGCTTCCTGTTCCACACGCCCACCGCGCAGCAGTTCAAGGGCGCCGTGCGCCGCGCGCTCGATACGTTCGGCTCTGGCCGCCGGTTCGACGAAATGCGCCGCGCCGCCATGGCCCGCACCTTCGAATGGTCGGATTCCGCCCGCCGCTACGCCACGCTTTATCAAAGTGCGCGCGCTGGCTGACGCTGCGGAGTGCGCTGCGGTAAGCTGTGCACCCGGCCACGTTTGATTCGCGCGGCTGGCAAGAGCGGCGCAATCATGTCCCCGTCTGCAATCCAGAGGCAGCCTGTCGAAGGCGCGCGGGCTCATCCCGCAGCGTTGGACGCGCGCGACGTGGACGCGCTGGCGGCCGGACGCTGCGCCGATCCCTTCGCGCTGCTCGGCCCGCACCAGACTCCGCAGGGCCGCGTCGTGCGCGCCTTCCTGCCCGGCGCGCTCGGCGTCGAGGCGCTGGACGCCAGCGAGGCGCGCACGGTCGCAACCTTCGAATTGCTGGACGAGCGCGGATTGTTCGGCGTGCTCGTGACGGGCGAAGGACCCTACCTCCTGCGCACGCTCTGGCCGGACACGGCCTTCATCGCCGAAGACCCCTATTCCTTCTGGGAAATGTTGCCCGAAGAAGACCTCGCGCTCTTCTCCGCCGGCTGCCATCCCAAGCTCACCGATCTGCTCGGCGCGCGCGAAATGTGGGTCGCCGAGACGCCGGGCGTCCGCTTCTCGGTCTGGGCGCCCAATGCGCGCGCGGTTTCGGTCGTCGGCGATTTCAACGGCTGGGACCGCCGCCGCCATCCCATGCGGCTGCGCCATCGCGCAGGCGTCTGGGAATTGTTCGTGCCCCGCATCGGCGCCGGCGAGCGCTACAAATTCGCGATCGTCGATCGCGATGGAAACGAACTGCCATTGAAGGCCGACCCCATGGCCCTTCAGGCAGAGGCGCCGCCGGAAACGGCCTCCATCGTCGCCGCTGCGCTCGACCATGACTGGCAGGACGCCGACTGGATGGCGACGCGTGCCGCCCGTCAGGCGCTGGACGCGCCAATCTCCATCTACGAAGTCCATCTCGGCTCGTGGCTGCGCAAGAACGAATGCGAGCTGGACTGGGACGAAGCCGCGCGAAGGCTGCCGACCTATGTCGCTGCGCTCGGCTTCACGCATGTCGAACTGCTGCCGATCGCCGAACACCCGTTTCGCGGTTCGTGGGGCTATCAGCCGCTCGCGTTGTTCGCGCCGACTGCGCGCCACGGCGATCCCGCAGGCTTCGCGCGCTTCGTCGACGCCTGTCATGCGGCGGGCCTCGGCGTTCTCATCGACTGGGTGCCCGGCCATTTCCCGAACGACGCGCACGGCATGGCGCGTTTCGACGGCACGGCTCTCTACGAGCATGAAGACCCGTGCGAGGGCCTGCATCCTGACTGGGATACGGTGCTCTACAATCTCGGCCGGCGCGAAGTGCGCAATTTCCTCACTGCGAGCGCCTTGCGCTGGCTCGAAGATTTCCATGTCGACGGGCTGCGCGTCGACGCCGTCGCCTCCATGCTTTATCGCGACTACTCCCGCGCCCATGGCGAATGGAAGCCGAATGAATACGGCGGACGTGAAAATCTCGAGGCGATCGATTTCCTGCGCGCGGTGAATTCCATCGTCGCCAGCCGCTGCCCCGGCGCGATCACGATCGCCGAGGAATCGACGTCGTGGCCCGGCGTGACCGCGCGCGTGGAAGAGGGCGGGCTCGGTTTTACCTACAAGTGGAACATGGGCTGGATGAACGACACGCTGCGCTACATGGCGCGCGATCCTGTCCATCGCCGCTACCACCACAACGAAATGACATTCGGCATGATGTACGCCCATGCCGAACAATTCGTGCTCGCGGTCTCGCATGACGAAGTCGTGCACGGCAAGCGTTCGCTGCTCGACAAGATGCCGGGCGACGAATGGCGCAAGCGCGCCAACCTGCGCGCCTATCTCGCGCTGATGTGGACACATCCCGGCCGCAAGCTGCTGTTCATGGGCGCCGAATTCGGCCAGCTGCGTGAATGGAGCCACGACCGCCAGCTCGACTGGCATCTGTTCGACGCGCCTGAGCACGCAGGCCTCGTCGCGCTCGTCCGCGATCTCAACGCCGCCTATCGCGACCAGCCCGCGCTGCATGTCGCGGATTCGAAGCCGGAGGGTTTCGAATGGCTCGTGGTCGATGACAGCGACAACAGCGTCTTCGCCTATCTCCGCAAGAGCGAGGGCGCCCGGCCGATCGTCGTCGCAATCAACATGACGCCGGAGTCGCGCTCGTTCTATTCGATTGGCGTGCCGCACGCGGGCTTCTGGCAGGAGATCCTGAATACGGACGCCGCCTGCTACGGCGGAACCAACACCGGCAATCTCGGCGGCGCGCAGACGCGCGAGACGCCAGCGCACGGCCACGCGCAATCGCTCGAGCTCGTACTGCCGCCGCTCTCGGCCATTGTCTTGCGCCTCGATCACGCGACGGAGGGCGCATGAGCGACGAGGCCCTGCGCGCTCTCGCAATCGAAGCCGGATTTCAGCCGCGCTGGACCGACAATGACGGCGTCGATCGCGATGTCTCGATCGAGACCCTGCGCGCCTCGCTGGCCGCACTGGGCCTGCCCGCCGCAACCGATGCCGCAGTTGCGGAAACCCGCGCGCGTCTGGCTGCGGAAAAGGCGGCCGCAGACTTGCCGCCGCTGCGGGCAGTAACTGTCGGGGAAGTCCTTTGCCTTGGCTCTGCGCACGCCAACGCGCGGGCGCGTGTCGAATATGAGCTGGGCGGCGCCGCCGAGTTCCGTATCGACGCCGAGGGACGGCTGCCGCGCATCGATCGCATCGGCTATCACCGGCTCATCCTGGGCGCGCAGGAGTTGACCCTCGCCGTGGCGCCGGCCAGCGCGCGCACGTTGAGCGAGGCCGCTGGCGGCGGCCGCATGTGGGGTCTTGCGGCCCAGATCTATGGCTTGCGCAGCGCCGGCGATGGCGGCGCCGGCCATTTCGGCGCGGTTGCGCAATTCGCCGAAAGCGCAGGCGCGCGCGGCGCCGATCTCATTGGCCTGAGCCCCGCACATGCCCTGTTTCTCGCGGACGAGAATCACTACACGCCCTATTCGCCCTCGAGCCGCCTTTTCTATAACGCGCTCTATGCCGATCCTGCCGACATGTTCGGCGCCGAGCGCGTCGCTGCCTGCGCAGCGCACATGGCGGCCGCTGTGGGCGAGACGTCCGGCCTGATCGACTGGCCGCAGGCTGCGCGCAATCGTGTCGCGCTCCTGCGCGCGCTCTACGACGACTTCTGCAAGGCGGACCTCGCCGGTCTTTCGCCGCTCGCTCAGGACTTTTTGGCCTTCCGCGCGGCGAGCGGCGAAGCGCTGGAGGCGCACGCGCTGTTCGAGGCGCTGCACGCCGATCAATTCCGGCGCGACTTCACGAAATGGAACTGGCGCGACTGGGCGCCCGACCTCCGCGATCCCGCCTCGCGCGCTGTCGCCGTTTTCGCGCGCGAGAACGCCGGCGCGGTCGGCTTTCACGTTTTCGCGCAATGGCTGGTGGACCGCTCCATGGCGCGCGCGCAGGGGCGGGCGCTCGCTGCCGGCATGCGCGTCGGTCTGCTGTCCGATCTCGCCGTCGGTATGAACGCCGGCGGCTCTCATGCCTGGAGCGCGCAGAGCGACGTCCTGCTCGGCCTGTCGATTGGCGCGCCGCCCGATATGCTGGCGCCGCTCGGCCAGAACTGGGGGCTCACCACCTTCTCGCCCCGCGCCTTGCGCGCTTCGGGCTACGCGCCCTTCCTTGCCACATTGCGCGCAGCGTTGCGCAACGCGGGCGGCGTGCGCATCGACCATGTCATGGGCCTGGTGCGGCTGTGGCTCGTGCCCGATGGCGCGGCTTCGACCGAGGGCGTCTATCTGTCCTATCCGACCGACGATCTGCTTGCGCTGCTGCGGCTGGAATCGCGTCGCCATCAAGCCGTCGTCATTGGCGAGGATCTCGGCACCGTGCCGCACGGCCTGCGCGAACGGCTCGCGCAGGAAGGAATCGCCGGCCTGCGCGTTCTGCAGTTCGAGCGCAACGACGGGTCCTTCAACCCGCCCGACTGGTATCCCTCAACCGCCGTCGCCATGACGGCCACGCATGACACGGCGACGATCGGTGGCTGGTGGCGCGGTTGCGACATCGCGGCGCGCGCCGCGCTCGCGCAATTGCCGCCGGGCCGCACGGGCGCGCAATGCGCCGATGAGCGCGCAGCCGAGCGGGACATGGCATGGCGCGCCTTTGTTGATGCGCATGTTGCCGATGGTCCGCTTCCGTCCGCCGAAGAGGCGCACCAGGCGCTGGACGCGGCCACGCGCTTCGTCGCGCAAACGCCGGCTGCGCTGGCCATCCTGCCCCTCGAAGATGCGCTGGGGCTCGCCGACCAGCCCAACCTTCCGGGCACGACGACGGAATATCCGAACTGGCGCCGCCGCTACCCCGGCGAAGCCGGATCTCTGCTCGATGTAGATGATGTCGCCGCGCGTCTCTCGGATTTCAGCGCCCGCCGCCGCGTCGCCTGATCAGGTCTCGTCGTCGCGCGTCCAGGCAAATTCGCGCTCGATCTGCTCGTAGGCGCGCGCCGTCGCATAGGCGAGCTTGAAATAGCGACCCGTGGCCATGATCTGTGCGAGCATCTCACGATCCTCGTACATGGCCTCGAGCCGTTCGACGCGCCGGCGTAGTTCGCGGTAACGTTCAACCCACGGACGGCGCCGCCGCTCGTCCGTTGAGGGTTCACTCGACATGCCTGCCCCAAGCGTAAAATCGTGATGCGATGATATAGTTCGCATGGTGATTGTCGAAGGAATTGCCTTAAAACAGCTGAGATTGAGACAATCAAATCCCGCCTGAAAAATTAAAGTTCGTTATTGAATGAGGATTGCCGACTCTTTGCCGACGACCGTCAATGCGGTGCAAGCTGGAGCGAGATGTGCAATGCAGGAACGATTGACCATGCGCACCCGGCGACCCTATCCGAATGCTGCAAGCCGGACGCGTGCCTCATGAAGGAAAATCCGCCGCCCGCACGCGAAGGGAAAGGTCCGCAGCGTGCATTCTGGCGCCTGCCGCTTGCCGGTCATCTTGCCGCGCAATCCTGTTCAGTTGACGGTCTTTCCACATTGGAGGCCGCTCGCAGGTTTGCCGTCCACGGTCCGAATTCCTTCGAAAAACGCGTGCGCTTTCTCGTGCTGCGCAAGATTGCGCGCAAGCTGTCCGAACCGCTCGTCCTGATCCTCGCCGCAGCCGCCGCAGTGTCCGCCGCCACCGGAGATCGCACGGGTTTATTCACCATCGTCGCCATCCTCGCCTTGTCGACAGCGATAGATGTCGTGCAGGAGGTGCGCGCGGAATCCGCGGCTGATGCGCTGCGAAAATCCGTTGCCGTCCATGCGGATGTTCTGCGCGACAACGCTCTTTTATCCATACCGACGCAGCAGCTTGTGCCGGGCGATGTCGCCGAACTGCGCGCTGGCGACATCGTGCCGGCGGATGGAATCGTGATCGAGGCGCGCGATCTCTTCGTCAATCAGGCGCTCCTCACCGGCGAGCCCTATCCTGTAGAGAAATCAGCCGAAAGCACGGCGACGGACGACCTCGCCGAGGCGCGCAACGCTTTGTTCATGGGCGCTTCGGTCGTCAGCGGCACGGGCCGAATGCTGATCCTGCGCACGGGCGCGAACACCGAGATGGGTGGCATCGCCAGCGAATTGGTGATCGCCGAACCGCCGACGACGTTCGAACGCTCGATGCGCGATTTCGGCCGGCTGGTCGTTCGCCTCACCAGCATTCTCGTCTTCGTCGTGCTGCTCGCGCATATCGCGTTCCAGCGCCCCCTGCTCGAATCCTTTCTGTTCGCGCTGGCGCTGGCGGTGGGGCTGACGCCAGAGCTCCTGCCGATGATCATGACCGTGTCACTCTCGCGCGGCGCAATGCGGCTGGCGGCCAGCGGCGTCATCGTCAAGCGCTTGCCGGCGATCCACAATCTCGGCGCGATGGATGTCCTGTGCACCGACAAGACCGGCACGCTGACTGAGGCGCGTATCGATCTTGTGCGCACGATCCGCGAGGACGGCGCGGACGACGATCGTGTCTTCGAACTTGCCTGGTTGAACGCGAAATTCGAGACGGGCCTGCGCTCGCCGATGGACGACGCCGTGCTTGCGCGGACAGCGCCCACCGACGAGGCGCTGTGGCGCAAGATCGATGAAGTGCCCTTCGACTTCGAGCGTCGCCGCGTCTCCGTCCTTCTCGAGAAGGACGGCGCGCGCCTGCTCGTCGCCAAGGGCGCGCCCGAGGATGTGCTGGCCCATTGCACGCATGTGGAGGCGCGCGACCGCAGCGTACGTCCGCTCGACGCCGAATCTCGTGCGCGCATTCTCGCGCTGCACGATTCCCTTGCGGGCGAGGGCATGCGCCTGCTCGGCGTCGCCTGGCGGCACATGGCGCCGGACGCCGTCTCTTGTCATATCGAGGATGAGGAGAAGCTCGTCTTCGCGGGCTTTGCGGCTTTTCTCGATCCGCCGAAGGCGAGCGCGGCCGACTCGCTCGTCAAGCTTGCGGCCATCGGTGTGGCGGTCAAGGTCGTCTCCGGCGACAACGACCTCGTGGTGCGCCACCTCGCGCGTTCGATCGGCCTCGATGCCGAGAGTTACCTCACAGGCGCCGACATTTCGAAAATGGACGATGCCGCGCTGTCCGCCGCGGCCGCGCGGACTTCGCTGTTCTGCCGCGTCAGCCCCGCGCAGAAAACGCGCGTGATCAAGGCCCTGCAGGCGCGCGGCGCGACGGTCGGTTATGTCGGCGACGGCGTCAACGATGCGCCTTCGCTGCATGCCGCCGACGTCGGCATATCCGTCGAAAGCGCGGTCGACGTCGCCAAGCAGGCGGCCGACATCATTCTCACGCGGCCCGACCTTCACATATTGGCGGAAGCGGCGGTGGAGGGCAGGCGCACCTTCGTCAACGTGTCGAAATATCTGCTGATGGGCACGAGTTCGAACTTCGGCAATATGCTGTCGATGGCAGTGGCCTCGCTGTTCCTGCCCTTCCTGCCGATGCTGCCAGCGCAAATCCTCGTCAACAATCTGATCTACGACGTTTCGGAACTCGGCATTCCCTTCGACCGTGTGGCGGGCGAGGAGACGGCGAAGCCGCAGGTATGGGACCTCGAAGCGCTCAAGCGCTTCACCTTCGTCATGGGCGCCGTCAGTTCTGTCTTCGATCTGACGACCTTCTACATCCTGCTCAGCGGCTTCCGCACCGACGAGGCGACCTTCCGCACCGCCTGGTTCGTCGAGTCCATGGCGACGCAGATTCTCGTCATCTTTATCATCCGCTCGCGGGGCAAGCTGTTCGCGAGCTGGCCACATCCGGCGCTGGTCGCATCCTCTCTGGGCGCGCTGGCGGTCGCTGTGGCGCTGCCCTTCACGCCGGTCGGCAGGTGGCTTTCCTTCACGCCGCTGCAGCTGCCGATCCATGCGGCTATCGTCGTCATCGTCGTCGCCTATCTCGCCTGCGCCTTCGTTGCGCGGCGCTGGGCGCGTCCGATCATTGCGGCATGACATCTTCTGGCTGCGCCGCGGCGTCCTTGCGCTTCAGATGGACCGCAAGCCACCAGGGCGCGGCGAACAAGCCGAGAAAGGCGCCGAGCGGCATGAAGGTCAGGAAGACGACATAGCCGGCCTTGCCCTCGAATTGAGAGGTCTGGGCGACCGTCGTCACGACGATCCCGAGGATGACGCCCAGAAGAGCGCCGCCGATGATGCCGCCCGGCACGGCGAGCGCGTAGAGAAAGAAACGTTTCATTGTCGGCTCCGCCACTGCGATGCCGGACTTGAACCAGACCTTGGCCGGCTAGGCGGTGCGGCCGAGCACAGGCCGCATCCGCATCAGAAGTAGCGCCACCAGATGTAGAGGTGGCTGATTGCTACCGACACGAGCATCATCGGGAAGGCGTAGAGCGTGTATTTCACGAAGCTGAAGGATATGCCGTTGCGCTCGGCGATGCCCGCGACGGTGAGATTGGCGGAGGCGCCGATCAGCGTGCCGTTGCCGCCAAGGCAAGCGCCGAGCGAGAGCGCCCACCACAGCGGCTGGATCGCGTCCGGGCCGCCGAAGGCCGGCGCCATGTTCTTGATCAGCGGGATCATCGTGGCGACGAAGGGGATGTTGTCGACGATCGCCGACAGCACCGCCGAGGCCCACAGGATCGCAAAGCCGGTCTTGGGCAGCGAGCCGCCGGTCGCCTCGGTCAGCTTCTGCGCGGCGAGCGACAGCAGCCCGTTTGCTTCCACGCCCTTCACGACAATGAACAGGCCGACGAAAAAGAAGATCGTGATCCATTCGACATCGGAGAAGGTCGAATGGATGTTCTCGGCGGCCTTTTCGTTGTGATGCTCCCAATTGTCGAGCAGCATCAGGATCGCCGCGCCGAACATGGCGATGGTCGCCGGCTCCAGATGCAGGGCGTGCGCGGCGACGAAGCCGATGATGACGCCGCAGATGACGATCAGCGACTGGCGCAGCAGCGCCCAGTCCTGGATGCTGTCTGCGGCGCGCATGGCCATGATCCGCGCCTCGTGTTCCGGCGTCGAGCGCAAGGCGCGGCCCCAGAGCAGATGGATCATTAGCGCCTGCACGGCCATGATCACGACGATGACTGGCGCGAGGTGTATAACGAAAGAATTGAAATCGAGCCCTGCGAGCGAGCCGATCAGAATGTTGGGGGGATCGCCGATCAAGGTCGCCGTCCCGCCGATGTTCGACGCCATGATCTCCGCGAGGAGGAATGGATAGACCGGGACGTCCAGCTCCTTCACGATCGCCAGCGTGACGGGAACGATCAGCAGAACGGTCGTGACATTGTCGAGCAGCGCCGAGAGCACGGCGGTGGCGACCTGCAGCAGCAGCAAGACACGGCCGGGATGCGCGCGCGCGAGTTGCGCCGCCTTGATCGCGACATACTGGAACATGCCGGAGCGGCGCGAGATCGAGACCAGGATCATCATCCCGGTCAAAAGTCCGATCGTGTTGAAGTCGATGCCCTTGATCGCCTCGTCCTGCGACAGCAGGCCGGCGATCACCATCACGCAGGCGCCGACCAGCGCCACGATCGAGCGGTTGACCTTCTCGGAGATGACGACCGCATAGGTCGCGGCCAGAACGATGGTCGAGGCGACCATCGGGCTCATGCCAAGAATCGTCGTCGCCGCTCCGCCCGCCATGCCGTCCGTCCCTTTGTTTCTTGGCCGGACGATGGCTTATCGGGCGCGCGCCCGCAACCCGCCTGAGCGCTCACGGCGTCAGCAGAACCTTGCCGAGATTGCTGCGGCTCTGGATGTACTCGTGCGCCGCCGCCGCTTCGGAGAAGGCGAAGGTCTTGGCGATCTGCGGCTTGACGACGCCCTGCTTCCAGAGGTCGAGAAGCTGGTCGAACCACCCGGCGATGCGCTCGGTCTCGCTCCACATATGCCCGACGTTGACGCCAAACACGCCCTTGTTCTCGTTCATCAGCGTGACCGGATTGGCCTGCAGCCACGGGGTCTTGAAAGCGAAGGAGAGGAGGGCGAGCGGATTGCGCGTGCGTCCCGTCGCCATCGAGGAGGCGCCAAACATGCCGAGCCGTCCGGTCGGCGCGAGACTGCGGAAGCCCTTCTTCACGCTCTCGCCGCCGACTGCGTCCAGGATCAGCTCGACACCACGCCCGCCCGTGATCTCGCGCGTGCGCGCCTCGAAATCCTCGCGCGTATAGTCGATCAGATGATCGACGCCGAGTTCGCGCAAGGCAGCGTGCTTGGCCGCGGACGCCGTGCCGATCACGGTCGCGCCGATATGCCTGGCGAGCTGCGTCGCGGCGATCCCGACGCCGCCGCCCGCGGAATGGACGAGCATGGTCTCGCCCTTCTTCAGGCCGCCCATCGCCACAACCAATTGCCAGGCGGTGATGTAATTGACCGGCAGCGCCGCGCCGTCGAAGGCCGACATGCCTTCGGGGCGGGCGAACACCTGCCCCTGCGGCGCGCAGACGACATCGGCATAGCCGCCGAAACGCGTCATGGCGATCACGTCGCGGCCGACCCAGGCGGCATCGACGCCCGCGCCCACCGCATCGACACGGCCCGCAACCTCGTAGCCCGGCACGACCGGGATAGGCGGCAGATCCGGATAGATGCCGAGCCGCCCCATGATGTCGGCAAAATTGACGCCGCTCGCTTCCACGCGCACCCGGATCTCGCCGGCGGCGGGCGAAGGATCCGGCGCCTCTTTCACCTTCAGGACTTCGGGCGCGCCGAATTTCTCGATCCAGACCTGTCTCATCTGCGCCTCCATGCTCCGGCGCCGATGTTTGCGCGGCGCGGGCGCGAGGTCAAAGCGGGCCGAGTTCCAGCACCAGCGGCGCATGGCCGCAGCGCGTGAGGAAGGCGGTCAATTCATCCGGCCGCATGCCGATCGTCGATGTATTCACCAACGGATGCATGTTGACGATGTCGGCCCGCATCATGTCCGCGTCGAGCGCCACGGTCACGCGCTGCGCTGTGTCACGCAGCGCTGCCAATGGCGTCACCGAGCCCGGCGTGACGCCGAGCGTCTCTTCCAGCAGCGGTGCGCTGCCGAAGGACAGCCGCTTCGATCCCATGATCGCGGGCAGGGCTTTCAGGTCAAGCCGTCTCTCGGCCAGCGCCGTCAGCAGCCAGAGGCGCCCGCCGGCGTCCTTGAAAAACAGGTTTTTCGCATGCGCGCCGGGAATGTCCTTCCAATGCGCCATGGCGTCGGCGACGGTCGGCGCCGCAGGGTGAAAGCGCCAGCTTGGTTCGATCCCGGCCGCAGCCAGTGCGTCGAGAATGTCGTCGGGCACGCCGTTGGCGCGGGCGAGTTCGCGATCCATCGCCTGTCTCGAACTCAGATGAAATGCTTGGACAGTTTCAACTGCTGGCCCTGGTAGTTCGAGCCGAGGCCCGTGCCGTACAGCATGTCCGGCCGTTCGATCATCGGCTCGTACATCAGCGTTGCGATCCGCTGGCCGTGGTCGAGCAGGAAAGGCACGTCGTGGCTGCGCACTTCAAGCACCAACCGCGAGCCCGCTCCGCCGGCCTCCGCCAGCCCGAAACCGCAGTCGAGAAAACCCGCGTAATGCGAACGCAATTCGCCGACCGACGTGTCGTAGGCGATCATTTCAGCGGCCTCGTCCGCGCCGACGACCACCGGCTCGCCGGAGGCCAGAATGTAGAATTCGTCGGGGTCGAGCACGAGTTCGCGCCGGTCGGGGCGGGTGACGATCGGTTCCCAATAGTCTGCGCGCGACAGCACGCCCACCTTGGCGAGATCGACCAGCCCGGAGGTGCGGCGGGCGCGAAAGCCGACGACGCCGCCGTCCTTGCCGGCGGGATCGAGATCGATCGTGACCGCCACCTGCCGCGCGGCGGGCGCGGTAGGCACATCCTCGCGAAAGCGGATCTGGGCCAGACGCGACCCGGCCTTGGCGATCACGGTGAAGGAGCGCGGCACGACTTCAGCGTAAAGCGGGCCGTCATAGCCCGCCGGAATCTCGTCGAACGTGGCGCCGCCATCGGCGATGATGCGGACGAAAATGTCGAGCCGGCCGGACGAACTCTTGGGGTTGGCGCGGGCGTCGACGCCCCTGGGCAGGCGCAGACGCTCCATCAGCGGCACGATATGCACGCAATTGCGTTCGAGCACGGTCGGGCGCGACAGGTCGACCTCATGGGTGGCGAGTTCGCTGACTCGCTGGGCGACGGTCCGGCCGGGGCCGGGCAAAAAGCTCGCTGGCAGGCGGTAGGCCACCGGGCCGAGCCGCAGGTCGAGGCTTGCGGGCTGCACCTGGTCGACGTCGGGCGCAGCGTCGGCTGAGACATAGCCCTTAGCAAAGGCGTCCCGGATACGCTGCGCCGGCCAGATTGCGATGCTCATCGAAGGGTCCCTTGGGCCGGATGCCCGCGCCTCTGCTACCGGATCGCCGCGTTGACGCCAAGTGCAGCCGTCTATAGACAGAACCCGTGGTTATTTGAGCCGGCCGGCTTGCCCGCCACGTAAAACAAGGGACTAAAAGGCCGGGGCTTCCTCGCAGAAATCCCGTTCTTTTCGTCCTCGCGGCTTGCAGCCGCATGGAGATGTCATGAGCGCGTCCGACAAGCCGCAAACCCTGCGCCCCGCCACCCGCCTCGTCCACGGCGGCACGCTGCGCTCGCAGTTCGGCGAGACCTCCGAGGCCCTCTTCCTCACGCAGGGCTTCGTCTACGACACGGCGGAAGCCGCCGAGGCGCGCTTCAAGGGCACGGACCCCGGCTTCATCTACGCCCGTTTCGGCAATCCCACCGTCGCCATGTTCGAGAGCCGCATGGCCCTGCTGGAGGGCGCGGAGGCCGCCCGCGCCACCGCCAGCGGCATGGCCGCCGTCACCGCCGCGCTGATGGGTCTGGTGCGCGCCGGCGATCATGTCGTCGCTGCCCGCGCCCTGTTCGGCTCGTGCCTTTATGTGGTTGAGGAGTGGCTGCCGCGCTTCGGCGTCGCCTCCACGCTGGTTGACGGGCCCGATCTCGACCAGTGGCGCGCCGCCATGCGGCCCAACACCAAGGTGTGTTTTCTCGAAAGCCCGACCAATCCGCAGCTCGAAGTCCTCGACATCGCCGCCATCGCCGAGATCGCGCATGCCGGCGGCGCGAAACTCGTGGTCGACAATGTCTTCGCCACGCCGCTGCTGCAGCAACCGATGGCGCTCGGCGCCGATGTCGTCGTCTATTCCGCAACCAAGCACATCGACGGGCAGGGCCGTTGCCTCGGCGGCGTCATTCTCGGCTCGCAGAAGATGATTGACGAGAATTTCCACAATCCGCTGCGCCAGACCGGCCCGGCGCTGTCGCCCTTCAACGCCTGGGTCATGCTCAAGGGGTTGGAGACCCTCCCGCTGCGCGTCGCCCAGCAGGGCGCAAGCGCCGCGCGGCTGGCCGACGTCATCGCCGAACTGCCGGGCGTATCGCGCGTCCTCTATCCTTTCCGGAAGGATCACCCGCAGCACGATCTCGCGCGCCGGCAGATGTCGGGCGGCGGCACGCTCGTGGCCTTCGATCTGGCGGGCGGCAAGGAAGCCGCCTTCCGCTTCGCCAATGCGCTGCGCATCGTGAAGATTTCCAACAATCTCGGCGACGCCAAGAGCCTGATCACGCATCCCGCCACCACCACCCACCAGCGCCTCGCGCCGAATGCGCGCGTCGCCATGGGCATCACCGAAGGCATGCTGCGCCTTTCGGCAGGGCTCGAAGACGTGGAAGACCTGATCGACGATGTCACGCAGGCGGCGCAGGCCGCGCATGCGTGAATTTTGGACCGCGAGCCTTCAGGCTCGCATTTGGCCGAGGGCGAGCCTGAAGGCTCGCGATCCAGGCGCCCGCGCTGATTAAATCCCGGGCTTTCGTGTGACGGGAAGCCCGCTATAGTCGGCCGATGTACAGGGCGTTGACCAACGGCTTTCAAGTGACGGTTCTGCCGAACTATCTGGCGGAGCAATCCGACCCGGATGACGGCCACTACGTCTGGTCCTACACAATCGAGATCGCCAATCTCGGCGGCGTGACGGCGCAGCTCATGACGCGCCACTGGATCATCACCGACGGCAACGGCCGGCGCGAGGACGTCAACGGGCCGGGCGTCGTCGGCGAACAGCCGATCCTGCGCCCCGGCGACGTCTTCCGCTACACCTCCGGCTGCCCGCTGACGACGCCGTCCGGGATCATGGCCGGGACCTACCGCATGGTCGACGAGAACGGCCGCGCTTTCGACATCGAAATCCCGGCCTTCTCGCTGGACTCGCCTTTCAGCCGCAAGGTGCTGAATTGAGCGCCGCGACCCTCGAGCGCGCGATCGAGATTGCCGAAGACCTGATCGCCTTCGACACCGAGAGTTCGAAGTCCAATCTCGCGCTGATCGACCATGTCGAAACCTATCTGCGCCGCCTCGGCGTGCCCTTCGTGCGCGCGCCCAATGCCGCGGGCGACAAGGCCGCGATCATGGCGACCATCGGCCCGATGGTGGATGGCGGCGTCGTGTTGTCGGGCCATACCGACGTCGTGCCCGTCGCCGGCCAGAGCTGGACCGGCGACCCCTTCCGGCTGCGCCGCGACGGCGGCAGGCTTTATGGGCGCGGCGCCTGCGACATGAAAGGTTTCGACGCCATCTGCCTGGCGATGATCCCGGAGTTTCAGGCCGCCGATCTCGCGCGCCCCATCCACATCCTGCTGAGCTACGACGAAGAGACGACCTGCGCCGGCTCGCTCGACGTCATCAGGCGCTTCGGCATCGATCTGCCGCGCCCGGCGGTCACGCTGGTCGGCGAACCCACCTCGATGCAGGTGGCGGACGCGCACAAGAGTGTCTCGACCTATCGCACGCGCGTGCGCGGTCATGAATCGCATTCGGCCAAGCTGCATCAGGGCGTCAGCGCCGTGCATGTTGCGTCGCGCCTCGTCATGGCGCTGGAGAAGATCGGCGCGGAGATTGCGGAGGACACGGCGCGGTCGGATCGTTTCGACCCGCCGGTCTCCACCGTCCATGTCGGCGTCATCGGCGGCGGCACGGCGCGCAATATCATGGCGCGCGATTGCTCGCTGCTCTGGGAGTTCCGCGGCCTGCCGGGCGTCTCGCTGCGCACCGCCTACAACAAGTTCACGCTCGCCTGCGACGAGATCGCTTCGCGTCGTTTCGCAGGCTTTCCCGATTGCGAGATTGTGACGGAGATCGAGGTCGAGATTCCCGCGCTGGCGCCGGAGCCGGGATCGGCCGCCGAAACACTGGCGCTGCGGCTCGCGCAGGCCAACCGCACTGTCGCCGTCGCGTATGCCTCGGAGGCCGGCCAGTTCCAGACGCACGGCGTGCCGACAGTCTTGTGCGGTCCCGGCTCGATCGAGCAGGCGCATCAAGCCGATGAATGGGTCGAGATTTCCCAGATCGAGGAATGCCTCGCGTTCATGCGTCGGCTGAAGAGCGAGTTGTCGCGATAAATTTGGGGCGCCGGAACGGGCGTGTACAAGCGCAGGCTGGTTAGATCGGTAGTGTCATCCCGGACGGCGGCGCAGCCGTCGATCCGGGACCCAGCGCTCGCGCTCTTCTCTGGTTCCCCGCTCTCCGCTGCGCTTCGGCCGGGATGACAACAGCTGCGTTCGCCTACTCGAATTCCGCCGGATCGAATTCCCGCTTCGTCGAACAGAACTCGCAGGTCACGCCGATCTTGCCGTCGTCGATCATGTCGGTGCGCTCCTGGTGGGTGAAGCGCTTCAGCATCGTGCGGATGCTGTCGGTGGAGCAGCGGCATTGTTCACGGACCGGCTGGGCCGCGAAGACGCGCACGCCGCGCTCGTGGAACAGGCGGTACAGCAATCTTTCGCCCGACAGCGAGGGATCGACCAGTTCGTGATCCTCGACCGTGCCGGCGAGCGCGCGGCCTTCGGTCCAGGCCTCGTCTTCCTCGAGCCGGTGCGCGTCCGCGCCCCCGGGCGCATCGCCGGGATGGAGGTCAGCCTGCCGGCGCCGGTCTTCGGATTCCGGCAGGAATTGCACGATCAGCCCGCCCGCGCGCCAATGCGCGCCGGCGCCGGTCACGACCTCGCCGACGGCGATCCGCACGACGGTCGGTATCTGTTCGGACCGCTCGAAATAATCATGCGCGGCGCGCTCGAAACCTTCGCCGGTCAAGGCGACCACGCCCTGGTAGCGGTTCATCGCGCCGCCGGGATCGACCGTGAAGCCGAGATGGCCGCGCCCCAGCAATTCGGCGCTGCTCGCCCTGCCATCGGCTTGCGCGCGCGCAAGGCGTTCTGCGTCGTGCCGTGCGAAGGCGCGCAGCCGGTCAGGCGCATCGAAATCGACGACGACCATGTCGACCACGCCGTCGGTGCGGGTCTGCAGCTGGAAGCGCCCTTCCTGCTTCATCGCAGAGCCGAGCAGCACGCAGAGCGACGCGGCCTCGCAGAGCAGGCGCGCGACGGGCGCAGGATAGCCGTGGCGTGCGACGATCGTGTCGATTGAAGGTCCAAGGCGCACGAGGCGGCCACGCAGGTCCAGCGGCTCGACGGCGAAGGGCAGGACCACGTCGTCGACAGCCGCATCCGAAACCGGACGGCTTTCGGCCTCGCTCATCTGCCCGCCTCGAGACACCAGGCCAGCACGCCCTTCTGCGCGTGCAGCCTGTTCTCGGCCTCGTCGAACACGACCGAATGCGGCCCGTCCATCACCTCGTCCGTCACTTCCTCGCCGCGATGTGCGGGCAGGCAGTGCATGAAGATCGCATTGCTCTTTGCAGCCCCCATCAGTCGCGCATTCACCTGATAGGGCGCGAGCAGATTGTGCCGGTGGGTCTCGTCGAGATCGCCCATCGACACCCAGCAATCCGTAACGATGCAATCGGCGCCCTTCACAGCCGCGAATGGATCGCGCGTCACTTCAACCTTGGCGCCGTTGGCGCGCGCCCAGTCGATCAGCGCGGGCGGCGGCGAAAGCTCCGCCGGCGTCGCAATGTTCATCTGGAATTCGAAGCGTTGGGCCGCGTGCACCCAGCTTGCCAGCACATTGTTGCTGTCGCCGGTCCAGGCGACCGTGCGGCCCTTGATCGGCCCCAGATGCTCCTCGAACGTCATCACGTCGGCCATCACCTGGCAGGGATGACTGACCTTGGTGAGCCCGTTGATGACAGGCACGGTGGCGTAGCGCGCAAGCTCTTCCAGATCTTCCTGGGAGAGAATCCGGATCATGATGGCGTCGACATAGCGCGAGAGGACCCGCGCCGTATCGGCAATCGTCTCGCCGCGGCCGAGCTGCATCTCTGCGCCGGTCAGCATGATCGTCTCGCCGCCCAGTTCACGCATGGCGATGTCGAAAGACACGCGCGTGCGCGTCGAGGGCTTGTCGAAGATCATCGCCAGCGACTTGCCGGCGAAGGGCTTCGACGAAGCCACCTTGGCGGCGGCGCGGTTCTTCTTCAGCTCGACGGCGATATCGAGGATGCGACGCAGCTCGCTCGCCGAAATCTTGTCGAGATCGAGAAAGGAACGGACGTCGCCCGTCCGCGCATGCGTGTTCATGCGGACGCTCCCTGCGGCGCGCGCGCCTTTTCGAGCGCCGTGCAGGCCTCGTCCAGCAGACGCACGCCCTCGGCGAGATCCTCGTCCGTAATGTTCAGCGGCGGCAGCAGGCGCGCGACATTGTCGGCGGCCGGAATGGTCAGCACATGCGCATTTCGCGCAGCCGCGACCAGATCGCCCACCGGAATTTTCGTCTGCAGACCGATCATCAGGCCTTCGCCGCGGAAACCCGCGATGATGTTCGGGTGGCGGTCGCGCAGTTCCGCGAGCTTCTGGCGCAGGAAAAGCCCCTTGCGGGCGACTTCGTCCAAAAATCCAGGCGCGAGCACGATATCGAGCACGGCATTGCCGACCGCCATGGCCAGCGGATTGCCGCCGTAGGTCGTGCCATGCGTGCCGGCGACCATGCCCTTGGCCGCGCGCGCCGTGGCGAGGCAGCCGCCGAGCGGAAAGCCGCCGCCGATGCCCTTGGCGAAGCCCAGAATGTCGGGCTCCACGCCCGTCAGCTCATAGGCGAAGAACTTGCCGGTGCGCCCGACGCCGGTCTGCACCTCGTCGAACACAAGCAGCAGGCCGTGCTCGTCGCACAGCGCACGCAGCGCGCGCAGATAGGCGGGATCGGCGATGCGGATGCCGCCTTCTCCCTGGATCGGTTCGATCAGGATCGCGGCGGTCTGCGGCCCGATAGCCGCCTTCACCGCCTCGATATCGCCGAAAGGAACCTGGTCGAAACCGGGCGCCTTGGGGCCGAAGCCCTCGTAATATTTCGGGTTGCCGCCTGCTGCGACCATCGCGATCGTGCGTCCGTGGAAGGCGCCTTCGAAGGTGATGACGTGGAAGCGATCGGGATGGCCTTCCGATGCGTGATATTTGCGCGCGGTCTTCACCGCGAACTCGAGCGCTTCCGCGCCGGAATTGGTGAAGAAGGCCATATCGGCGAAGGACGCGTCGACCAGCCGCTGCGCGAGCCTCTCGCCATCGGGAATATGATAGAGGTTCGACGTGTGCCACAGCTTGCTGGCCTGCTTCGTCAGCGCCTCGACAAGATGCGTATTGCCGTAGCCGAGCGAAGCGACTGCGATGCCCGCGCCGAAATCGAGATATCGCTCGCCCTTGACCGACACGAGCCAGGAGCCTTCGCCCCGCTCGAAAGCGAGGTCGGCGCGCGCGTAGGTCGGGATGAGGGCGGAAGTCACTGTCTCGATCTCCTTTTTCTATCTCCCTGAAGGACGAGGCCCTTCGAATTCAGTCTGCGAGAAGGGCAAAGCCTTGTCGATTGCATGTGCCGCGAGGTCGTCTGCGGCTGCGCCACGGCGGCGCTCGAACGAAAACTGCCGCCCCTTCGGGCGGCAGCAAAGAAGGACAATACTTTATGCAGGCCATTCAGGTCAAATCCTCCACATCAGGCCGCAGCCTGACTCATTCCCGCCATCTCCTGTTGAAAACATCGCGATGGCGCGCGGGACTCTTGCGCGGGATTCAACCACTAGTGTAGCGTCCGCTCCGTCGACTACGACATCTCGTGCGGCGGACCTTCTGAGAGTGCAACGCGTTCAACGTCGCCGCTATTTGCGGCGCGCGTGACCGATTCCGATTCCGGATCAGGCGCTTGTGCTCTCGGACCTGACATTGCGGACCCAGAATTCAAGGAGGACTTCATGTCCTGGACTGACGAGCGCGTGGAGCTTCTGCGCAAATTGTGGCTGGAAGGGCTGAGCGCCAGCCAGATCGCGTCGGAACTTTCCAACGGCATCACCAGGAACGCGGTCATCGGCAAGGTGCATCGCCTTGGCCTGTCCGGCCGCGCCAAGGCGCCGAGCCAGGCGGCCCCGCGCCCCCGCGCGGCCAAGCCGATCCGGACTCCCTCGCCCGCGCCGCGTGCGCATAATCATGCGCCGATGATGCGCGGCAATCTCGCTTTCGCGATGGCGCCTCGCATGATGGAGGCGACGCCCCAGCCCAAGGCGCAGCTCGAGGAAGTCGTGATCCCCATGTCGGAGCGGGTCACCATCATGGAATTGCGCGAGTCCATGTGCCGCTGGCCACTCGGCGATCCGGCCTCGCCCGACTTCCGCTATTGCGGCGCGGATTCGCCCATCGGCGATGGTCCCTATTGCAAGTATCACGCGCGCGTCGCCTATCAGCCGGCGCAGGACCGGCGTCGTCTGCGGCCGCGCTGAAGCGCCCGACGATTTAAGGACAAGAGCAGGCGGGCTTCGGGCCCGCCTCTTTTTTTGTGCGCTACGCCTCGCCCGACAGCGGCAGCGAAACCGCAAATGTCGCGCCCTTGCCCAGTTCGGACTCGATCGACAGCTGCCCGCGATGGCGCGCCACAATGTGTTTGACCAGTGCGAGCCCGAGGCCGGTGCCGCCCTTGGCGCGGCTGGCGCCGGCGTCCACCCGGTAAAAACGCTCCGTCAGCCGCGGCAGATGTTCGGCGGCAATGCCCGGCCCATGATCCTGCACGCGAAGAACGCCCTGACCCTCGCGGCTCTCCACGCTCACATCGACGGGCGACGGCGCGCCATATTTGATCGCGTTCTCGATCAGGTTTTCGGCAAGGCGCAGAAGTTCGTCGCGGTCGCCGAGCACCACCACTGGCGGACCGGCCGCGAAACGCAGATCGACCTGGTTCTCCTGCGCCATCGCGCGCAGGCCATCCACGATCTGCGCGACGATGCTGCGCAGATCGACCGCCGTGCTCGGCCGGATATGCAGGTTCTGCTCGATCCGCGACAGCGACAGCAGATCGCCGACGAGACGCGCCATGCGCCGCGCCTGCTCGGCCATAATGCCCAGAAATTTTTCACGCGCGACGACGTCGTCCTTCGCAGGGCCCTGCAGCGTCTCGATGAAGCCCAGCACCGAGGCCAGCGGCGTCCGCAACTCGTGGCTGGCGTTGGCGACGAAATCGGAGCGCATCCGCTCGATCCGGCGGCTCTCGGTCACATCGTGCAGGGTGACGACACATGCCAAGCTGTCGGCGAGCTTCACAGGCGCAAGGTGGATCTCGTAATGGCGTTCGATCGGGAAGCGATCGAGCCAGATCGCGCTCTGTGTCTGCGCCGTCTTCAGCACGCGGTCGACGGCGTCGAGCACATCGGGCGCGCGCAACCCGCGCACCAGCGGGTCATTCTTGCGCAGCGCCGGGAGGAGGCGCGCCGCCGCCGCATTGATCGCCGTCACGCGCATCTGCGGCCCGACCACGAAAACAGGGTCGGGCAGGGCGTTCACCAGCGCTTCGATCGGATCCGTCATGCGTACTGGCCGCTCCGTCTTTGCTTGCGCAGGCCTGCCTTTCGCATAAGCTCTTAAGTCATGAGCGACGGGAAAGCGAACCAGAGAGCCAAGGCTGCGGAGGCCGTCAGGTCTTTTGCCATAGAGGCGCCAGATCTCCCGAAGGAGATCGAGAAAGCGTCGCTGACCTCGGGCGGCTTTCCCTACGATGAGAAGCTCAAGCGAAAGGTCTATGACAAGGACCTGCGCCGCCTGCAGATCGAACTGCTGAAGCTGCTCGACTGGGTCGAGGACAAGGGCGAGCGCATCGTCATCGTCTTCGAGGGCAGGGACGCGGCCGGCAAGGGCGGCGCGATCCAGCGGCTGACCGAGCATCTCAATCCGCGCAAGGCGAGGGTTGTCGCGCTGTCGAAGCCGACGCCGCGCGAGGCCGACGAATGGTATTTCCAGCGCTACGTTCCGCATCTGCCTGCCAAGGGCGAGATCGTGATCTTCGACCGTTCCTGGTACAATCGCGCGGTTGTCGAGCCGGTGTTCGGGTTTGCGACCGACGAGCAAGCGCAAACGTTTCTGGACCGCGTGCCGGAATTCGAGGACATGCTGGCGCGCGACGGCATCCGCATGATCAAGATATTTCTCACCATCGGCCGCGAGATGCAGATGAAGCGCCTGCATGCGCGCCATCATGATCCGCTGAAGCGCTGGAAATTATCCGGCCTCGACTATCAGGCGATCGACAAATGGGACGAGTTTTCCCGCGCCATCGAACGGATGTTGTCACGCTCCGACAGCGCGCCCGCGCCATGGACAGTCGTGCGCGCCAACGACAAGCGCCGGACTCGGCTGGAAGTCATCCGCACGCTGCTCGAAGTCACGCCCTATGAGGGCAAGGACCCGAAGAAAATGGGCGAGATCGACCGCAAGATCGTGCTGTCCGCGTCTTCGTTTCTCGGCGATGGCGGCGAAGAGGAATAGCGCGGACGCTTTGTCCGCTTTGATTTGAAGGAGGCATTCATGCCGACGGTTTTGACCGATGTGGGCGAGGCGGAGGTCGCCGCCACGCGCGCGTCGCCCGGCCTGTGGCTGAAGGCCGCCGATTTCGCGCGCACGACCGGTTACGAAGTCAAACCGGAAGGCCTATGCAAGGGGCCGATCTGCGTGCCGGTGCCGAAGGGCGACGCGCGCTTCGTGGACGATGCCGGCAATATTGATGCCGTCGCCTTCTTGCGCTACATCGGCAATGTCGCGATCAGCGACGCGTCGGGCGACATCTGGGCCTTCGGCGCGGGCGCAGGCGAACGCGCGCAGACGCTCGATACGCTCGAGGCGCCGGATTTCGAATTGCCCGATTTCGACGGCAAGACGCACCGCCTCTCCGATTATCGAGGGCAGAAGGTCTTTCTCGCGACATGGGCCTCCTGGTGAGGCTGCCGTAACGACTTGCCCGTGTGGCAGCAGGTTTACGGCGAGATGAAAGACAGGGGTTTCGTGGTGCTCGCCATCGCGATGGATACCGCCGATGCCGCGCGCCCCTATGTGGACAATGCCAAGCCCACTTATCCCTGTCTGGTCGATCGCGATCACCGGGTCGCCGCGCTCTACGGCATGGTCAACGTGCCGGAGGCCGTCTGGATCGACGAGCGGGGAGGGATCGTGCGTCCCGCCGAAAATGCCGGCTCATGGGACGGCTTCCGCCTGCGCGACCGCACGACGGGCGCCATGCCGAAGGAAGAGATGGATTTGATCGTACGCGCCAAGCGCACCTACATGGATGCGGTGCGCGACTGGGCGATCAACGGCGCGGCCTCCCGCCATGTGCCCGACGAAGGCAAGCGGCGCGAAAGCTTGCGGCGGCCGAGTGACGATGTCGCGCTGGCGCATCTGCATTTCAGGCTTGGTCGGCATCTCGCGCGCTTGGGACGGGAAGATGCGGCGCTCGAGCATTTCGAGGAGGCGCGCCGCCTCCATCCGGACTCCTGGACCATCTGGCGCCAGGCTGCTGATCGCAACGAGCAAGGCTTTGCCGCAGGTCCGGAATTCTGGGAGCGAGTCGATGCGTTGGGCGAGCGGCGTTATTACCCGCGCGTCGAGATCGATGGGATGCCGTAGGACGACGCTTTAATCCTCGTCGCTCTGCTCGGATTCCATTGCCTTGCGCAACGCTTTCCAGCGGCGCAAGCCTTCGTCCGCGCCGAGCAGCGCCAGCGCGAAAACGAAGGGCGCGAGGTAGTAGATGATGCGGAACAACAGCAGCGAAGCGATCAGCGCCGCCGTGCTCGGTGCCGGCACGAACTTCAGCATCGTCGCCTCGAACACGCCGATGCCGCCCGGCGCATGGCTGGCGATGCCGAGAATGCAGCCGAGCACATAGGTCGCCGCGAAACTCGGAAAGTCGATCGGCGTGTTGGCCGGCAGCAGAACATAGAGAACGCCGGCCGCCGCGCAGAGATCGATCACGCCGAGCCCCATCTGCCCGATCGTGACGAGCGGGCCCGGCAGGCTCAGGCGAAACCCTTGTACGCGCACGCGCCGCGGCGCGATGGCGACCCACGCGATATAGGCGGCAATCGCAAGCAGCACGCCGGCGCCGATCAGCAGATTGAGGCGCGCCGGCAGATTGTCGATCCACGACAGGGCTTCCGCGCGCGCAACGAGGCTGACGCCAGCGACAAAGGCCATGCCGAGCCAGAAGGTCACGCCCGCCACCACGGTCAGGCTCGCGACCTTGCCGGCCGACAGGCCCGCGCGCGAGTAAATCCAGTAGCGCACGGCGCCACCGGTGATCAGCGGAAAGCCAAGCGTGAAGGAAATGGCGTAGCTGGTGAAGGACCCGAGCGCCGTGACGCGATAGGGCACATGCGCGCCGATCTGGCGCAGCGCAAGGGCATCGTATCCGGTCAGCGCGAGATAGGAGATCCAGGTCAAAACACAGGCGGCTGCGATCTGCTCCGCGCTGGTCGCGGCCATGGCGGCGCGCAAGGCGGCTATGTCGAGGTTGGCGACGACGCGTCCCAGAACGAAGATCGACAGCGCAAAGATGCCGACCGACAGGACCGCGCCGATTGTGCGTCCGACATGCTTGCGATCGAAGAAGCGCTTGCGCCCTTCAATGATGGCGCGCCGCTCGCTGAAGGGCCGCTCGGCGTCGCCGGTTGGCGGCGCCGATCTCTCGGCTGTGGCGTCGTCTTCTCTCATGCCCTCACGCGTGTGGTCGATAAAGCCGGCGAAGGCATGGCGACAAGCCGGACAGGCCTATGGCGATTTAGGGAGTGCGGAATGGCTTCGCAACCCCGGTCGTCGCTTGTCGCCACAGCGAGGTAAACGGCTCGAAGCGGAATTCGATCCGGCGGGCGCCGGGCGGCAGGCGGACGGCCCGGAAGGCGACATTGGCGCGTTCGATCGTCGCGGGCGCGCCGTCGACCGTCGCGTTCCACCACGGATGCCAGACATCGTTCAGCACCAGCCAGCCGCCGTCGGGCGCCTCGGCCTCAAGGATGATGTGCGTATTGGCATAGCTCACGATTTTCGCCGTTCCCGCCCGCCGCGTGGTCCTGTCCTCGCCCGAGGCGAGAAGCACGCTCGTGCGATAATCGGCCCGCGGCCATTGGCCGCCCTTCATGATCGCGTCGAAATCAGCGCCCAGCGCCTGCGTCGCCACGAGGACGCGCGGCATGGCGCGCGGGTTCTCGTAGATCCAGGCGTCCGCAGTCCGCGCCACAAAAGTCAGGTCGCCGGGCTTGAGCGTCGGGTCGATCTGTTCGATCGGAACGCCGGTCGCGATGTAACGCAGGCCGGTCAGGTCGGCGGCAATGGAGCGATAGGAGGGGAAGGCCTTCGAGAACAGCCGCTGCTCCGGCAGGCCGATGGTGTCGCCTGCGCCGGTGAAATTTTCGAACAGCGCGAGCCGCAGCGGATTGTAGCCGAGGTCGTGATCGAAATTCTGCGCCAGCGAGGCGTTCGGCCAGTCGAATCCGAGGCCGGCGAGTTCGATCCGGTCGCGGCGGTCGGGCGCAGCCGTCGCCGCGAGTTTCTCGCGCAACAGGCGGATCGTCATGTTCGACGTGTCGGCCTTCAGGAAGTCGAAATTGGCCGGCGGCAGCGCCGTCGACTCGTTCGGTCCGTTGCCGACGCGCAGGTCCATCGCGCAGAACAGGCCGATCAGGATCATTGCCGCATAGGGCCGCGTCCGGCCGCGCAGGCCGATCCATTCGAGCAGCGCGATGGCGAGCGCGAATGTCACCCAGGCCAGCAGCAGCGGCATGGCGGCTTCCGCGAGCCGGTGCTTCCACATGGCGACGGCGGCGCAGCCCGCAACCATCGCCAGAACGACGATGGCGACAAGCGTCGGCCGCCAGCGCCCCTCGCCCGACGCGATGCGATGGACGCCATAGCCTGCCAGCAGGGCGAGCAGCGCGCAGAGCGGAAAGGTCGCGTCCGCAGGACGTCGCCAGAGGCCCGCGCCCGGCAGATGGAACAGCACGTCGAAGGCGGGCGTGTAGCGGCCGACCGCGTAGAGGCCGAGCAGGATCGCAACGACCGTGAAATAGCGCGCATCGCCATCGCCCCGGCGCAGCGGCAGGCCGGCGCCGAGCACGGCGGCAAGGGCCAGCGCGCCGAAATAGACCTCGCCCATGTTGCGGGCGAGAAACAGGCCGGTCGGGCCCCAGGCGTCGGACGGCGGACCCCAGAAATAGGCGAGCGGCCCGGCGACGCCGAAGAGGTCAGGCGCGACGAATGTCAGCAGCGAGGCCGGGTGCAGGGAGCCCTTCACCACCTCGCTGAAGATGATTTCGGGCCGGTTGGAGCTGGCGGCGAGAATGGCTGACAGCACGACTGGCGTGCCCGCGAGCAGCAGCCCGACAATGCCGCCGGAAACCAGCGGCGGGACGAAGGCCCGCGCATTGGCGGCGACGCCTTCGCCGCGAAACAGCCGCTGCGCTACAAACCCCGCCAGGATGATCGTCTGCAGCCAGGCGACCTGATCGCGGCCGGCCACCATGAAGGCGGCGAACAGGCCCGCGATCGCGCCCCAGAGGATTGAGCGGCGATCGAGCGCCCGCGAAAGGGCGAACAGCGCCAGCGGAAACCAGGCGAGGCTCATCACCTGCCCGACATGCTGCAGCCGCCAGGCTGCCGAGCCGCCAAAAGCAAAGGCGATGGCGGCCACCAGCGCGCCCTCCGCCCGCCAGCCGCGATCCCGCGCGTAGAGAAAGACGCCGAGCGCGCCGAGCGCCAGCGTGCCGAACAGGACGCCGTCCGCGAGCTGGAAGGAGGGGGTGGGGCCAAGGAAGGCCGCCGCCAGATAGAGCGGCGCGAAGATCAGCGATTGCGGATCGGCGATCTGCGGCCAGCCGTCGAAAATGTTCGGCGTCCAGAACGGGTTCTGGCCGGAGGCCAGCGAGCGGGCCAGAAAGGCGAAATGCGAGTAGAAATGCGCCTTGGCGTCCCACGGGATGGTGACGCGGCCCGAAAGCCAGGGCCAGCACAGGAACAGCCAGACGAGCGCAAAGACGCAGCCGGCGAAAATATAGCCGCCGCGCCTGCCGCCGTCGGGCTCGTCCTCAGACGAGCGGCGGTTCGAGTTCGGCATCGATGGAATGGCCGGCGCGGTCGCGCTTGGCTGCAAGATATCCGACGTTCTGGACGGTCGAGCGCCCGATTACGCGCTCCTTGGCGACGACATCGAGCCCGGCGGCTTCCAGCGCGGCGATCTTGTTGGGATTGTTGGTCAGGATCTTCACCTGGCGCACGCCAAGTTGCTTGAGCATGGCGGCGGCGAAGCCGAAGCCGCGCTGGTCGTGGTCGAAGCCCAGAACCTCGTCGGCGTCGTAGGTGTCGAAGCCCTCAGCCTGCAGCTTGTAAGCCTTGATCTTGCTGGCGAGGCCGTTCCCGCGACCCTCCTGATCGAGATACAGGATGATCCCGCCGCCCTGTTCCGCCATCGAGCGCGCGGTCATGCGCAACTGGTCGCCGCAATCGCATTTCAGCGAGCCGAACAGGTCGCCGGTGAGGCAAGCGGAGTGCAGCCGCACCGCGACAGGTTCCGAGAAATCGGGCTGGCCGATGATGACGGCCGCCTGGTCGCGCAGGCCCTCGCCGCCGCGAAAGATAACGAATTCCGACTGCGCAGCGCCTTCCAGAGGCACTTTCGCGCGCGAAACGATATGAAGCTCGGCGCTGCGCCGCCCCGGATAGGCGGCGATGGCGGACGCCGCGACGCGCGCGATTGGCGCTTCGGCCAGCGCCCCCTCGGGCAGCGGCACGGCGACCAGCGCGGGCAGGAGCGCCGCCAGATGCGTGAGGCGCAGCCCCATTTCCTCGCCGGCCGCCAGCGGCAACGGCTTGCCTTCCAAGAGGGCGCCGTCCTCGATGGCGAGGCGGGAGATGCGGGAGAGGTCGAGCGTGGGCAGAGCCAGCGCGGCTGCGACCCGGTCAGCAGCGCCAAGGCGGTGCATCCGCGGTCCCGCCAGCACGAGCCGGGCGCGCCCGCCGGCAAGCCCGGACAGAGCGGTCGAGCCAGCGGCGTCTAGCCCTTCGACCGGCGCGGCCAGCAGGGCGCCGCCTGTCGTTTCGATCACGACCGGGCGGCCAGCCCGGAATTCCGCGATCGCCCGTTCGGCCGTCAGCTGATCGCGGGGGATGCCGCCCAGCAATTGTTCGATACCCATACCTGATCCAAATTCGTCGGCGGAGCGCCGACCCCTCTGAGCGCAATATAGTGTCGTTGACGGCCGGCGCGACATGCAAACCATCAGGCGCGCTCCGGATTTATGGCAAAGTTGGGCGCTTAGCCAGCCACCGGCCCTGTTTCACATAAACGTGAGCGTGTCAGCTGCGTCTCCGTCAGGAAGCGGTCGCCGGACCAGCCCGGCATTTGACCGCGCCAACGCCCGCGATTATTGGAGCCCCATGGCGCTGAAACCCATCATCTGCATCCCCGACAACCGCTTGCGGCTCGTCTCGAAACCCGTCGAGCGCGTGGACGACGACATCAAGCGGCTGATGGATGACATGCTCGAGACCATGTACGACGCCCCCGGCATCGGACTGGCCGCGATCCAGATCGCCATCCCCAAGCGCGTTGTCGTCATCGACACGGCCAAGGAGGGCGAGGACGCCCGGCCGATCTGTTTCGTGAACCCGGAGATCGTCTGGTCCTCCGAAGAAAAGCGCGTCTATCAGGAAGGCTGCCTGTCGATCCCGGAATATTACGAGGACGTGGAACGCCCGACCCGCGTGAAGGCGCGCTATCTGGACCGCGAGGGGCGCGAGAACGAACTTGAGGCCGACGGTCTGCTGGCGACCGCGCTCCAGCACGAGATCGACCATCTCAACGGCGTGCTCTTCATCGACCATCTGTCGCGGCTGAAGCGCGAGCGGGTCTGGAAGAAGTTCGAGAAGATTGCGCGCCGCAACGCCAGCGAGCCGGGCCACCCCGCCCACGATTCCCGCGAGCTGTGAGGCGACGCCGATGCGCGTCGTCTTCATGGGCACCCCGGATTTCTCTGTTCCCGTCCTCACAGAAATCCTAGGGCAGGGCCACGAAGTCTGCTGCGTCTACACGCGCGCGCCGCAGCCGGCCGGCCGCGGCATGGATATGCGGCCCTCGCCCATCCACAAGGTCGCCGAACGCTTCGGCATTCCCGTGCGGACGCCGAAAAGCCTGCGCAACGCGGAAGAGCAGGCGGCTTTTGCGGCGCTCGACGCCGATTGCGCCGTCGTGGTCGCCTACGGGTTGATTTTGCCCAAACCCATTCTCGACGCGCCGCGGCTTGGCTGCTTCAACCTGCACGCGTCGCTGCTGCCGCGCTGGCGTGGCGCGGCGCCGATCCAGAGGGCCATCATGGCGGGCGACGCCGAGAGCGGCGTCATGGTGATGCAGATGGACGAGGGGCTCGACACTGGCCCGGTCGGGATGGTCGAAAGGGTGGCTATCGGCCCGGACATGACGGCGGGCGAATTGCACGATGCGCTGATGAAGGTCGGCGCCGATCTCATGGCTCGCGCGCTGGCCGCTATTTCACGTGGCTCGCTCGCCTTCCGCGCGCAGGCGGAGGAGGGCGTCACCTACGCCGCCAAGATCGACAAGGCCGAGGCGAAGCTCGATTTCTCGAAGCCTGCCCATGAGGTCCACAATCTCGCGCGCGGGCTCTCCCCGTTTCCGGGCGCCTGGTTCGAGGTCGATCTCGGAAAGGGCCCGGAGCGGGTGAAGGTACTGAAGACGCGGCTGGCGCAGGGTTCCGGCGCGCCGGGCGCGGTCATCGGCGACGGATTGATCGCCTGCGGCGACGGCGCGATCGAACTCGTTCAGGTCCAGCGGGGCGGCAAGGCGGCCATGAGCTTTGCCGAGTTTGCGCGCGGCGCGCGTTTGGCGCCCGGCGCGCGGCTGGGCTGATGCCCCGCTACAAGCTCACCATCGAATATGACGGTCGCCCCTTCGTCGGCTGGCAGCGCCAGGCGAACGGCCTGTCGGTTCAGGAGGCGGTCGAAAGCGCAATCCTGCGCCTCACAGGCGTCGCATCGCCCATCCAGGCGGCGGGCCGCACCGACGCCAGCGTCCACGCGAAAGGGCAGGTGGTCCACGTCGATCTCGACCGCGACTGGCGCGGCGACCGCCTGCGGGACGCCCTGAACGCGCATCTTCGGCTGTTTCCAGTCGCCGTCGTTCTTGCCGAGACCGTCGGTTCCGATTTCGAGGCGCGCTTCTCGGCGAGCAAGCGCCATTATCTCTACCGCATCCTCAACCGCCGCGCGCCGCCGACGCATGAGCGCGGCTACGTCTGGCACGTCGCGCGCGCGCTGGACGCCGGCGCCATGCATGCAGCGGCGCAGCTGCTATTGGGCCGGCACGATTTTACCACCTTCCGCGCCGCAGAATGCCAGGCCAATTCGCCCATGCGCACGCTCGAGCAACTCGATGTCGCCCGCACAGGCGACATGATCGAGGTGCGCGTTTCCGCGCTCTCCTTCCTGCATCGCCAGGTGCGTTCGCTGGTCGGGTCGCTGGAACATGTCGGCTCCGGCAAATGGACCGCCGCCGATCTGAAGGCCGCGCTCGACGCCCGCGACCGCGCCCGCTGCGGCGCGGTCGCGCCCGCCGACGGCCTGTTCCTGATGCAAGTCGATTATTGAGCGTCTTGCATCCTCGCAATTGCATCGTTGCGGACGGCTCGCAGTTTTCTTGATTTTACGCAAATCGGCGCGGCGAGGTCAGGCGCAAGTTCGCTTCAGTTCTTCACCAGAAGGAATGAAGCCATGGCCAGCGTCGCCTCCACCCCCTCCGCTTTCCGCTCTCTCGTCGGCCCCGTCGTTGCGCCCCGCGCCTTCGACTTCTCGCAGCCAATGACCGCGCTCCGCGTCGTCGCGGGCCTGTTTTACGTTCCGCATATCCTGTTCAAGCTGATGGGCATCGCCGGGTCGCTCGCCTTCTTCACCAAGGCTGGCCTCACCCCCGCGCCCGTCTTTCTCGGTCTGGCGCTCGTCGTCGAAACCATCGCCTGCGTCGGCCTGACATTCGGCCTGTTCCTGCGCTGGACCGGTCTGGTCTCCGCCGGTTGCATGGCGGTCGCAGCCTACGCGGTCTTCGCGACCAAGGGCGTCGGTTGGCTGTGGAACATGGGCGGCGTCGAATATCTCGCCATGTGGGCGGCGCTCTCGCTGGCGATCTCCTACGCCGCCTGGAAGGACGCGCGCGCCTGACAGACGTGCGAACAAGCCGGCCGCGCGAGCGGCCGGCGGCACCATTTGAAACGAGGCGCGCTTCGGGAGGTGCATTTCCCCGGCGCGCCTTGTTAGTATGCGGCATGACCGACATCCTCTCCGATTCCGAACGCCGCCTCTTTCTCGATCCCGCCGACTACATCG
>Ga0209023_10000831_pt1 | contig 44079 bp, 40 predicted proteins | sample LakOneMetagenome_FD_187468 | JGI IMG/M metagenome (GOLD analysis project Ga0209023, IMG submission 187468) | Freshwater and sediment microbial communities from Lake Erie, Canada (SPAdes) (version 2) | ecosystem: Environmental > Aquatic > Freshwater > Lentic | place: Lake Erie, Canada...
GGCAGCGAGGCTGCCGACGCCGCGCACCGCCGCTGCACTTGTGCTGAGCATGCTCGGCTTCGGCGTGCTGGTCGGCGGTGCCGCGGGTCCCGCAGCGGCCGGCAGTCAGCGCGGGCAGCTGATCATCGTGGCGCTGCCGACCCCCGCAGTGGCCACACCGTCGCCGGTCGAGCCAGCGACGCCGGCCGACTCGACGGACACGTCGCTCGACGCGACCGTCACGACGGATTCGGCGGACATCGCGCAGGAGCCGCCAGCGGACGCGGCGCCGGACGCGGAGGCTCAGACGCCCGCCGCCAAACCCGACCCGACCGACACGACGCCGGTTGCTCCGGCGGCGACGCTGCCGCCGGTCAAGCACGTCTGGATCCTCGCCTTGCGCGGCGCGCCGTTTGCCGATCCCGCAGCGGCTCCATACCTCGCCGGTGAATTGCGTCAGCAGGGCACGCTGCTGACGGCGTACGCGGCTCCTGCCGATGATCCGCTGGTGACCGGGGCCGCGCTGATTTCCGGCACCACCGGCGACCAGCCGACCTACGGCGCGAAGGTGCCGACGGTGCTCGACCGGCTGACCGGCGCAGGCCAATCGTGGAAGGCGTACGTCGACACGGCGCCGCTCGCCGCCGGCGACAGTCTCTGCACGCCCGGCGCCCCGCTGGCCGATCGCAACCCGCTGCTGCGCTTTGCGGCGATCGCGACGGCGCCGGAGTGCGGCAGCCAGGTCGCGCCGCTGGAGCAGCTGACGCGAGACGTTGCCACGCCGGACGGCGCGCCGGCGCTCTCGTATCTCGTTCCGGCTGCTGAGCACGATGGTGCGGATCTCGCAGGAACGGACGTCTGGGCGCGCGCGACCGTCGAGACGATCCGGGGGTCAAAGGCCTACGCCGACGGTGGCCTGATCGTCGTGCTGGGCGGCGCCGCGGCGCCGGGCGCAACGCAGCCCCCGGGGGCGCTGCTCGTCTCGCCGTTCTCCAGAGCGGGCGCGGCGCAGGGTGCTGCGGTTGACGTGTACGGCCTCACACGCACGATGGAGACGCTGTTCTCCCTGCCGGCGCTCGAGACGAAGCTGACCAAGAACGTCCAGCCGCTCGACGCGCAGCCGTTTGCCCTCTGGAAGCCGGGCAAACCGTGACCTGCGCCTGATCTTCACCACTTCGTTACGTCTTGGCTACCTCGTGGTTACATGAGGGCGACATGCAGGGCGCAAGATGGCGGACATCAACCCATTCCGTCATTCATCGTCTCCGGAGGATTCCGTGCCCTACACCGTGCCGCGTCTGCGGCTCACGCTCCGCTCACTGCTTGCAGCAGTGACGTTCCTGCTGGTCCTCTCGGTTGCCGCGCCCGCAATGGCCGACGACACCGAGAATCCCAACAACATGTCCTGTGCGGGTTCGATCAAGAAGGGGGCGCCCGACCCCGATGATGCCGACGCCGGCGTGATCGAGTACACGGTCGGCTGCTCCGGCGCGATCAAGGGCTACTCGCTGATCTCCACCAACGCCGTCAACGCTTTTGAGACCGAGGTCTTCGGCGTCGATTCCGCCGAGAAGAAGATCGTCGCCTCGGACCTGTTCTCCTGCGGCGGTGACTCGCCGGGATTCGCCGTCAACTGCGTTGGCTCCACGTCGTGGGGCTGGCGGCTGATGACCGGCACGTTCTCGATCAGCGGTGACGTCTGCGCCGAGCCGCGCACCGATGTCCTGTTGATCGCCGTGGCAGTCTCGGCGGCCGGCAAGCAGTCGATCGCGGGACCGTACGATCTCGGCCGGCCGCGTGGCTGCCCGAAGACCAACAACGCCGGCAAGAATCTCTTCCCGGCTGACGTGCTGCCGACCTCCCGCTGGGGCGGACCGGCTGCCACCACGGTCAAGGCGACCAGCAAGCCGAAGAGCAAGAAGGCCAAGAACGCGAGCAAGCGCAAGGCGCGCCGCGCGTAAAGCGCGCGTCGGCAACACCGCGGCGCCGGTCACGGCGTCGCGGTGCTGCTGTGCCGACGGGCTCCCGTCTGATCACAGACCGAGCGCCGTGCGCAGCGCCGCCTCGTCTTCTACGCCGACGACCTCGATCGTCTTCTCACGCGCGCTGCCACCGCGCACTACGGACACGGCGCTCGGCGGTACACCGAGCGTCTTGGCGATCACTTTGCAGACCCGCGCGTTCGCCTTGCCGTCCTCGGGCGGGGCGGTGACGCGCACGAGCACGACTCCGTCCCGCGTCCCGATCAGCTCATCCTTGGATGAGCGCGGCGTGACGCGGACACGGAGTCGCACCGGGCGGCTGTGTTACGCGCCGACCTGGACGGCGGTGCCGTCGGCGGCGAACAGCCCTTCGACCGAGAAGTAGCGCTCACCGGTGTCGTACGAGAATGTCAGCACGCGGCTGCCGGCCGGCAGCTCCGGCAGCTTCTTCGCGACAGCGGCAAGTGACGCGCCGGAGGACGGGCCGACCAGCAGCCCCTCTTCACGTGCGGCCCGCACGGCGTAGGCGAACGCCTCTTCCTCGGAGACCTGGATCACGCCGTCGAGCACCTCACGGTCGAGGTTGGCGGGGATGAAGCCTGCGCCGATGCCCTGGAGCTTGTGCGGCCCGGGGTCGCCGCCGGAGATCACGGGTGACTTCTCCGGCTCGACGGCGAAGACCTGCGTCTCCGGGTTGATCGCCTTCAGCGCCTCGGCGACCGCCGTGATGTGGCCGCCGGTGCCGACGCCGGTGATCAGCACGTCCACGCCCTCGGGAAAGTCGGCGGCGATCTCCTGCGCGGTGGTCGTGCGGTGGATCTCCACGTTCGCCGGGTTCGAGAACTGGTCCGGCATCCAGGCGTCACCGATCTGCTCGACGAGTTCCGTGGCCTTCGCGATCGCGGCCTTCATGCCGCCCTCGCGCGGCGTCAGCTCCAGCTTGGCGCCGTAGGCGGCCATCAGGCGGCGGCGCTCCAGCGACATCGACTCCGGCATCACCAGGATCAGCTCGTAGCCGAGCACGGCGGCAGCCATTGCGAGGCCGACGCCGGTGTTGCCGGAGGTCGGCTCGACGATCGTCGTGCCCTCGGTCAGCGCGCCGCTCTGCTCGGCGTCGCGGATCATCGCCAGACCGATCCGGTCCTTGATCGAGCCGCCCGGATTGGCGCGCTCCGCCTTGACCCAGACCTCGGCGTCGTGGTCGGCAAACAGCTTGTTGACGCGAATGTGCGGCGTGTTGCCGATCGTGTCGAGAATCGAATTGGCCTTCATGGTGACGCTCCCGGGGTAGGTGGTTCTCAAATGTTGAAGTCGAGTACTTCGTCTGCGCCGTTGCCGCGGCCGCGGTCCACCTTGGCGGTGGGCGTGACGACGGACTTGGCGGCGACGCTCTGGGTGATCCAGACGTTGCCGCCGACGATCGTTCCTGCGCCGATCACGGTGTCGCCGCCGAGGATCGTCGCGTTGGCGTAGATGACCACGCGATCGCCGATCGTCGGGTGGCGCTTGGACGACGCCATGTGCTTCTCCACCGACAGGGCGCCGAGCGTGACGCCCTGGTAGAGCTTGACGTGGGCGCCGATCACGGCGGTCTCGCCGATCACGATGCCGGTGCCGTGGTCGATCGCGAACGAGGGACCGATCGTGGCGCCGGGGTGGATGTCGATGCCGGTGTCGCGGTGAGCGACCTCGGTCAGCAGGCGTGGGACGAGCGGCACGCCATAGCGATGCAGCTCGTGCGCGATCCGATACAAGGCTGTCGCGAGAAAGCCTGGGTAGCTGAGGATGATCTCGTCGATCGAATGGGCTGCCGGGTCGCCGTCGCAGATCGCCTGGGCGTCCAGCAGCAGCGCAGCACGGATCTCGGGCAGCGCATCACTGAACTTGCCGACCACGCTGTCCGGTGCGTTGCAGCGTGTTCCCGGCATGCCGACGATCTCGCACAAGAGGTCGCGTAGCCCTTGGTACTCAGCCTCGAGGCCGCCCTCACGATCCTCGCCGACTTCGGCCGCGAAGTGGGGGAACAGGAGCTCGAGCGTGCGGTGGGCGAAGCGCTCGACCAGCTCATGCAGGCGTGCGGGGAACGGGTACTCCTGGCGCGCGGCGGCCACCTCGTCAAGAAACGCTGAGATGCCGGTGCGCTCGGGAGCGGTGGCCATAGCGGCAGGGTAGCGCGCACGGCAAGTGGAAATGCCTGAAAGTCTCAGAGTTTTAGGTGTTAGCGTGCTCCAGCGCCAGCAGCTGCTGTTTCATCGCAACCCCGCCGCGGTAGCTGCCCACCGCACCGCCGGTGCGAAGAACGCGATGGCACGGCACCACGATCGGCAGGGGGTTGGTGGCCATCGCCGAGCCCGCGGCGCGCACGGCGGCCGGACGCCCGGCGCGGGCGGCAAGCTCGGCGTAGGTGACGGTCTCGCCATACGGCACCGCGGCCAGCTCGTGCAGCACCTCGGCCCGGAAGCCTTGGGAGAGCCGCCAGTCGAGGGGCAGGTCGAACTGGTGCAACGTGCCGTTGAAGTAGCGGTCCAGCGCCCGACGGGTGTCGGTGAGGACCGGCCTGGTCGCCCGCAGGATGCGCGGCGAGACCTTGGCGGCGAGCTCGTCGAGCACCGCATCCTCGTCGTCGGCCGGCAGCCCGATCCGGATCACGCCGGCAGCGGTCGCGCACGCGAACATCGGCCCGAAGGGTGAGTCGTGGCGTTCGTAGGCGACGTCGATCAGCTCGGCGTCGGCCGCGGCCCGGCTGAAGCTTTCAACGGAGCGGGTGAGGCGGTCGTCGAACGTGGTCATGCTGGTAGGACGCCGGTCAGCGCCCGCTTGTGAGGTCCTACGTCGCGAGTCGACCGTCACTCAGCCGCACCACACGGCCGGCTGATCCGGCGATCTCGGGGTCATGCGTGATCAGCACGACGGTCGGCCCGCCGGCATTCAGCTCACGGATCAGGTCCATGATCTCCTCGCCGGTCGTGCTGTCGAGGTTGCCGGTCGGCTCGTCGGCGAGCAGGACGTCAGGGTTGTTGGCCAGCGCGCGGGCGATCGCGACCCGCTGCTGCTCACCGCCTGAGAGCTGCGTCGGCAGGTGGTGGGCGCGGTCAGCGAGGCCGACGCGACCAAGCAGCTCCTCGGCGCGCGCGTGCCGGTCGGACGTCGCGAGGTCACCTGCGGGTGCCAGCGCCGCCTCCACGTTCTGCGCAGCAGTGAGCGTTGGGATCAGGTTGAACTGCTGGAAGACGAAGCCGAGGCGTCGCAGTCGCACCTCGGTCAGTTCGTTGTCACTGAGGTGGCTGAGGTCGGTGCCATCGAACAGCAGGGCGCCTTCGGTCGGGCGGTCGAGGGCGCCGAGCAGCTGCAGCAGCGTGGTCTTGCCGGACCCGGACGCCCCCGCGACGACGACGAACTCGCCTGCCTCGATCGTCAGGTCGAGCGTCTCCAGGGCGCGCACCAACGGGCCACCGGTGGCGAAGTGGCGGCTGACCGAGCGCAGCTCGTAGATCGGTTGTGCGGTTGCTGGTGTGGTCATGTCAGTTCAGGGTCCGGAGGGCTTCGGCGGGACGCAGTCGTGCGGCGCGCAGGCCGCCGACGGCGCCCGCGAGAAGGCTGACCACCACCGCAAGGCCGATCGCCAGCAGCGGCAGGGAGAGGCCGATCGGCGCGTGGACCACGGTGTTCGAGGAACCGCTGACGATGTTGCCCTGGCCGAAGCCGCCGGGCGCGCCCGGGAAGCTGGCGCCGCCAGCCGCGTCTGCGGCGACGGAGGCCTTCAAGGTGATGTCGGCAGCGTTGATCGCGAGGACAGCCACGAGTCCGAGGGCGGCGCCCAACAGCCCGCCGAGCAACCCTTGCAGCAGCGATTCGCCGCTGACCTGCCGCACGACCTTGCCGCGGCTCCAGCCGATCGCCTTCAGGGTGCCGAGCTCGCGTGTGCGCTTCGCGACGGACGCGAGCGTGAGCAGGGCGGCGATCAGCGCTGAGGCGATCAAGGCCACCGCGACCAGCACGCCGCTGAGTCGCGATGCGAGCTTCTTGGCGTCGAGGAGCGATCCGCCGACGCGATCGGCCAGGTCCTTGGTGGTCGTGACGCTGGCGCCGTCGAAGGCCTTGGGGATCTGGCTGGCGATCGCGTCGACCTGGTCGTTGTTCGCGGCTCGCACGTACACGGTGTTGATCCGGCCCTGCCGATCGGACCCGGCCTGCAGCTGATCGAGCTTCACGTACACATCTGCGGCCGCGCCGCCGAGCGGCGGTGCGGCGATGCCGATGACCGAGAACGACTGCCCGGCGACCGTGATCCTCTCGCCGACGCTGATGCGCTTGCGCTTGCTGTAGGCGAGGCTGACGATCACCTCGCGCCGCAGACCGGCGGAGAAGTAGCGGCCGCGTGCGATCTGCGTCTTCGTGATCGCGCCGAGCGTCGGCTCGCTCTGGTCGACGCCGCTGACGGTGAGGTTCGTGATCTTGATGTCGTCCGGGATGCCCGGAGGTCCTGTCCCGCCGCCCTGCGGCTGACCTGGCGGGCCGTTCGGCACGCCACCCGCGGGCACGGTGCCGGAGATCCGCAGCGCCGTCAGGGTCAGGCCGCCGGCGGTCTGCTTGACGCCCGAGATCTTCGCGATGTCGCGCTGCTCGGTAGCGGGGAACGTCAGCTCGGTCGTCGCGAAGTTCTCCTTGACGAACTTCTCGCCGGGGTCACCGAGGTTGCTGAGGCCGGTGCGGATCCCCTTGTTCTCCTTCAAGAGCTGCCGGCGTTCCTTGGTCGACAGGTTGGCGAAGGGGCTGATCCCTCCCCGTTTCAGCTCGATCGGGCGCGTCACGGTCATGTCGGTGCCGACCCCGGTCAGCGGCTTCAGCACCTCGTCCTGCGCGTCGCTCAGGCCATCGGTGAGCGCGGTGACGGCGACGACCAAGGCAACACCGACGGCCAGACCGAGGGCGGTCAGCAGCGTGCGGCCGCGCCTGCGTCGCAGTTCGGCGACGGCGTATTGGAGGTAGAACACGCTCGGCATTGTGCGCGAAAGAGCTGAGAAGATGCTGAGTGGTCGCTACGGCGTGAGCTGTGCGGCGAGTTTCTGGAGGCCCTCGAACACGCTGCGCCGGGCGGCGTCGGCGCTCGTCCCCATCACCGCCGCGATCTCGGCGTTCGTCAGGTCCGCGAGGTAGCGGAGCGTCACGGCGGTGCGCTGCTTCTCGGGCAGACCGCGCACCCGGACCCAAAGCGCCGCATCGGCGATCGGGTCGGTGTCGTCGTCGGACAGGAGCACCGCGGCAGCCGCCTCGGGGTCCAGCGGCTCAGGGCGACGCGCGGTCGCGCGGTGGGCGTCGATCGCCTTGCGCGCGGCGATCGAGCACAGCCACCCCCGCACCGCCTGCGGATCGCGCAGCTCGGGGTAGGCGCGCAGTGCGGCGAGCATCGTCTCCTGGAACACCTCGTCCGCCAGCTGCGGGCCGGCCTGCGCCACGCAGACGCGCAGCACCACCGCGGCGTGCTGCTCGATCACGCGCTCGAAGGGTGGCAGACGGGACATCAACAACGAAGACGATGCCAGCCGCCGCCGTGTGAGGTCGTTCGGTCAGTGGTAGGGGCTAGGACGGGCTGGGCCGGGTCACCGGCGCGAGCCCCAGCCGGCTCGCCACCTCGGTGAGGTGACCGACCAGCCAGGGGAGGTCCTGGAAGTCACCGACCGCTTCCGCGGCGACCTGCGCGTAGAGCGCACGAATCTCCGGGATCAGGCCCTGGCCCTCCGGTGTCAGCGCCACCAGCCGGCGGCGGGAGTCCTGAGCGTCCCGCGTGCGCATGATCAAGCCGCGGTTCTCGAGCCGCGTGATGCTGCGCCCGACCGACGGTTCATCGACCTCCGCGAGGCGCGCCAGCTCCTTCTGGCTGGTCGAGCCGGCGAGCGACAACTCCATCAGCACCACGTCCTGACCCGGCTGCAGGCCCAGCGGCCGCAGCAGCTCGGTCTTGCGCATCCGCTGCGCCATCGCGAGGCGGCGCATCAGACGCATCAGTTCGTGAGCTTCGTGGAATTCCATGGCGCGGCGCGATGGCACTCTATACCGGACAAGTACCGCTGCGCTGACTAGGCTCGCAGCATGGACCTCGGATTGAGCGGGCGCGTGGCACTGGTGATGGGCGGCAGCGCCGGCATCGGCCGCGGCATTGCCGAGGCGCTCGAGCGCGAGGGTGCCCGTGTGGCGATCTCCTCGCGCAGCGCCGGATACCGCTGCGACACGACGGATCTCGACGCCGTGGCGGCGCTGCCGGCACGGGTCAAGGCCGAGCTCGGGCCGATCGAGATCCTCGTCACGAACACCGGCGGGCCGCCTGCCGGTACGGCACTGAGCGCCGATCTCGACGCCTGGCGCACCGCGTATGACTCCCTCGTGCTGGCGCCGCGGGTGCTGATCGAGGCTGTGCTGCCCGGCATGACCGAGCGCGGCTGGGGGCGGATCATCAACGTCGGCAGCACGTCAACGGTGGAGCCGATCGTCGGACTGACGCTTTCGAACGCCCACCGGATGGCTGCGGTCGGCTTCTTCAAGTCCCTGGCGACGGAGGTTGCGGGCAGCGGCGTCACGGTCAACACTGTGGCGACCGGCAACTTCGCCACCGATCGCCTGGCCTCGCTGTTCGGCTCGATGGAGGCCGCCGAAGCGAACGCCGCCGTGAACATTCCCGTCGGCCGCCTCGGCCGGCCCGAGGAGTACGGCGACCTCGTTGCGTTCCTCGCCTCGGAGCGTGCCGCGTTCCTGACCGGTGCCGTGCTGCCGCTCGACGGCGGCGCGCTGCGCAGCACCTAGGCCTGAACGCAGCAGCGCCCGGGCGAGTCCTCCACCCGGGCGCTTGCGTGCCGTCGTTCCTCTGCGCTACTTGGTCTTCTTGGCTGCGAGCTTCGCCTTGCGCTGGGCCGCGGCCTTGGCGGCCTTCTTCTTGGCGGCTGCTGATTGCGCCGTTGCGGGCTTCGCCGGAGGCGTGCCGAGCACCGACTCGAACGCTGACTTGACGGTTGCCTCGTCGAGCTTCAGCTCCGTCGCCAGTGCCGTGAGCATGGCGCCGGGGCCGTGGCCAGCACCGTCGGCGTGCTCTGCCTGCTCAGCGGCCTCATGGTCTGCCTGCACCTTGTCGAACGCCGCCTTGACGGTCGCCTCGTCCTTGTTCAGCCCGTTGGCGAGGGCGGTGATGACAGCGCTCATGTCCGGCTTCGCCGGCGGGTTGCCCGGTGAGGGCGGCGTGCTCGGCGGCGCCGGGCGATTGGCCTCGAGGATCGTCAGGACGGCGCTCGACTCCACACCGAGCTCCTTGGCGAGTGCCTCCGCGAGGCCCTGCGGACCGTGGCCGTCACGCGGGCCACCCTGGCCGGGGGCACCGGCCGGCGGCGCTGGATGCACCTTGTCGAGTGCCGTCTTCAGCGCTTCGGCACTGATCCCGAGCTTCGTCGCGATCTGGCTGATCTGGTCCGTGCTCAGCGGGCGCGGGCCACGGTGGCCACGGTCGCCGTGGGGACCGCCGCCACCGCGGTGATCACCGCGCGGGCCGTCGCCGGGCTGGAACTGGTTGGGGGTCGTGGTCGTGCTCGTCGAGTCGGCGCCCGAGGCGCCGATCACGCCGGCGACGCCGGCGGTGGCAACTGCGGCTGCTGCAGCACTTGCCAGTGCGAACGTTCGTGTGCGGTTCAGGTTCATGGGATTCAGATCTCCTGGTTCTGGTTCACCGAACCTGCGGTCCGGTCATCTGCCAAAGAGGATCGGCCGCAAACCTCAGAGCAGCCTGAGCGTTTGCCCACAGTTCTGTGGGCTCAGCGATCGGTCTCGAGCGCCGGAAGTTCCACCGTGAACCGCGCGCCGCCGCCGTCCGCCTGCTCGACCTGCACCGATCCGCCGTGCGCGTCGACGATGCCGGCGACGATCGCCAGGCCCAGCCCGGCACCCGCCGGGCCGCGCTCGCGCCCCGGCGAGGCGCGCCAGAAGCGCTCGAACAGGGCCTCGGCGTTCTCCGCCGGGATGCCGGCGCCGTGATCGCGCACGGTCAGCCGGATCCGCGGCGCGCCGTCGACGCGTGCGAGACCGACCTCGATCGGCGTGCCCGCCGGCGTGTGGACGAGGGCGTTGCGGAGCAGGTTCGAGAGCACCTGCCGCAGCCCATCAGCGTCACCGAGCACGGTCGTATGCTCGCTCGCCGCCACGGTCAGGCTGATCGCCCGTCCACTGTTGTCCGCTGCCTCGGCATCCGAGACGGCGTCGCGCACCAGCGCCTCCAGCTCGACCGGCTCGCGCACAGGCTCGCGCTGCTCGTCCAGGCGCGCGAGCGTCAAGAGGTCCTCGACGAGCTTGCCCATCCGTGCCGACTCGCCCTCGATCCGCTCCATCGAGTGCTCGATCGCCGCGGGCTCGCTGGCGGCACCCATCCGGTGCAGCTCGGCGTAGCCGCGGATCGACGCGAGCGGCGTGCGCAGCTCATGCGACGCATCGGCCAGGAAGCGGCGCAGCTTGTCCTCGCTCGCCCGCTGGTTGCGGAACGACGCTTCGATCTGGGCGAGCATCGCGTTGAGCGCAAGGCCGAGGCGGCCGACCTCGGTGTCCGGCTCGGCCGGCGTGACGCGCTTCGACAGATCGCCCTCGGCAATGTGCCCGGCGGTCGTCGCCATCGTGTCGAGCGGCCTGAGGCCGTAGCCGATGACCCACCAGCCGAACAGGCCGATCAACCCGAGGGCGCCGGTGACGAGCAGGCTCTCGGTCAGCAGCAGCCGCGCGAGCTGGCGATCTGCGTCGCGCATCGGCACGGCGCTGATCGTCAGGACGCCGGCGGGATTGGCCTGCGCGTAGACGCGGTAGTTGACCGACCCGTCCTTCGCGGCGACGGTGATCAGGCGGTCGGGCGTGACGCTGGCCGGCACATTCGGTGGGCTCGACGCGGCTTCCGCGTAACTGATCAACACGGTGCCGAGCACATGCCCGGCGGCAGAGCGCCGCTGGCCGTAGACGTCCGGCGGCAACAGCGGCTCGCCGGGGCGGTCGGCGCCGAGTGGGGCGCCGCCCGGCGGTCCACCCGGACGGCCACCCGGCCCGTCGCGGTCAGGGCCACCCAGCTCGCCGGCAATGCCCTTGTCGGTCAGTGCCCGGTTGACGGGGAAGATCGCTGCCCGCGCCTGATCGTCGACGCGATCAAGCGCGAAGCGGCGTTGCTGCAGGTACAGCGCCGCCGCCAACAGCACCAGGGCAACCGCCGACAGCGCGACAACGCCCGTCAGCAGCCGGGCGCGCAGGGAGCGCAGCCGCCGGCGTTGGCGAGACGGCGCTGCGGGCTCGCTCATCGCGCCGCCCGCAACGCGTAGCCGACCCCGCGCACGGTCTGGATCAGCGGCTCGCCGTGGGGGTCGAGCTTCTTGCGCAGGTAGCTCACGTAGGTCTCGAGCACCCGGGCGTCGCCGCCGAAGTCGTACTCCCAGACATGTTCGAGCAGCTGGGCCCGTGAGAGCACGCGTTTCGGGTTGTTGAGGAAGTAGCGCAGTAGGCGGTACTCGGTATCGGTCAGCTCGATCAGCGCGCCGCCCCGCGTGACCTCGCGCGTGTCGTCATCCATCTCCAGGTCCTCGAACGTGAGCCGGCGGTCCTCAGCCGCCGCGAGGCCGGTCCGGCGCAGAATCGTGCGCACGCGGGCGATCAGCTCCTCCAGGCTGAACGGCTTGGTCACGTAGTCGTCGCCGCCGGAGGAGAGGCCGCGGATCTTGTCGGAGGTGTCGTCGCGCGCGGTCAGAAAGATGATCGGCGTCTCGCTGCGTTGGGCGCCGAGCCTCTCGGCGACGTCGAAGCCCTCCATGTCCGGCAGCATCACGTCGAGGATGATCAGGTGCGGGCGAAACAGCGCGACCTGCTCGAGTGCCTCACGGCCCGTTCCGGCGCTCGCGACCTCGAAGCCCTCGAATTTCAGCGCCATCGTGATGACCTCCACGATGTTGGGCTCGTCATCGACGACGAGGATGCGGTGCTCGCTCATGGGGGAATCGTCGGTTGAAAGGCCGGAGGGGGGCTGGGAGGAGGCTGTGAGTTTGCTGAGCGTGGCCTGCGGTGTGTGCAGTCTTACACCCCGTTGGCGCGATCTTTACAAGACGCTGAGGGGTTTGCGCGAAACAGTGGGTGTGAAGCAAACACAGCACACAGATCTACACCTCCATCTTCTGCCTGACGTCGACGACGGCGCCCGGGACGAAGCATCAGCACTCGCCTACGCGGAGCGGATGGTCGCTGCCGGCATCAGCACCGCGACCGTGACGCCGCACATCGGCGCACCGTACTTCGACGTCTCCGTGCACGAGGTCGCCGAGCGCACGCGGGCACTGCAGGCCGGGCTCGACCGGGCCGGCATCGCGCTGCGCGTGCGCGCCGGCGGCGAACTCCACCCGCAGGGCGCTGCGTCGTTGACGCCGGCGGAGCTCGAGCTGGTCGCGCAGGGACCGCCGGGTCGGCGCTGGGTGCTGGCCGAGGTGCCGTTCAGCGGCGTCGACGCCGACTTCGTCGAGACGATCCGGTCGATCGGCGACCAGGGCTTCGGCGCCGTGATCGGGCATCCCGAGCGCGCCCGCGGCGTGATCCATGCCGGTGGCATGGTGCACCTGCTCAGTCTGCTCCGTGAGGGCGCGGTCTTCCAGGTCAACACCGGCTCGCTGCTCGGCCACCACGGGCCGGAGGCGCACGAGGCCGCGCGCCGCATGATCCGCAGCCGCAGCGCCTACATCGTCTCGTCCGACGGGCATCCCGGCACGCGTGACCAACTGCTGACCGATGCAATTGATCCTGCGCTGCGGATCGGTGCATCACACCCGCAGCTCGAGCAGATGCTGTCCTCGAACCCCCGGCTGCTGTTGCGGGACGGCCTGCAGCCGGTCGGCCACCGTCGCTGGCAGCCGAGCGAGCGGGTGCTCGAGGAGCTTGGCGTCGCCGTATAGCCGCAGTTGTGGCAGGGTGCGGGTATGGACCTGACCTTCAACGAACGCGAGTCCGCCTTCCGGGACGAGCTGCGGCAGTGGCTCGCGGCAAACCACCCCGGCGAGGAGCCTGCCGGCAGCGAGGACGAGCGGATGGCCTGGCGCCGTGATTGGCAGCGCAAGCTGTCGGACGGTGGCTGGGCCGGGGTGCACTGGCCGAGCGAGTACGGCGGCCGTGACGCGACGCTGACGGAGTCGGCGATCTTCTTCGAGGAGCTCGGCGCCGCTCGCGCGCCGCTGCCCGCCAACGTGCTCGGGCTGCTGCTTGCGGGCCCGACGATCATGGCGTGGGGGACCGAGGAGCAGAAGCAACGCCACCTCGCGCCGATTCTGACCGCCGAGGAGGTCTGGTGTCAGGGCTTCAGCGAGCCGGGCGCCGGCTCAGACCTCGCGTCGCTGCAGACCAAGGCCGTGCGCGACGGTGATGACTGGCTCGTCACCGGCCAGAAGGTCTGGACCTCCGGCGCGCAGTACTCGAAGTGGTGCATGCTCGTGGCGCGCACCGACCCCGACCAGCCGAAGCACAAGGGCCTCTCCTACTTCCTGATGGACATGGACTCGCCCGGCGTCGAGGTGCGGCCACTCGTGCAGATCACCGGCTCACCGGAGTTCAATGAGCTGTTCCTCGAAGAGGTCCGGATCCCGCATTCGCAGATGCTGGGCAAGGAGGGTGACGGCTGGATGGTTGCCCTCACGACCTTGATGAACGAGCGCTCCGGACTGGCGTTCTTCCTGCAGGTAAGGCTGCGCGAGCTGCTCAACGATCTGGTGCGCGAGGCTGACGCCCGCGGCCTGCTCGAGGACGACCCGGTGGCCTGTGACCGGATCGGCCAGCTGTTCACGCAGGCCGAGGTGCTGCGCCTGACCGCCTATCGCGGCCTGTCAACGATCGAGCGTTATGGCCAGCCGGGCCCGGAGGGCTCGCTGACCAAGCTGATGTGGTCGGAGTCCAACCAGCAGCTCACGCAGTTCGCCTGTGACCTGCTCGGGCCGGACGCGCTGCTCAAAGACAGCCCGTGGGCGTTCGAGATGCTGCGCGCCCGCGCCAACACGATCGAGGGCGGCACGACCGAGATCCTCAAGAACATCGTCGCCGAACGGGTGCTCGCGCTCCCGCGGATGCGTTAGGAGCCTGCTATGCGATTCGGATTGTCTGACGAGCAGAACGAGATCAAGACGACGGCCCGCGCGCTGCTCGATCAGCGGTCGAACATGGCGGCTGTGCGCGCAGCGTCAGAGGCCGGTGGGGTCGACGAGTCGCTGTGGGCGGAGCTCAGCGAGCTCGGCTGGCCGACGATCGCCGCACCCGAGAATCACGGCGGGCAGGGCCTCGGACTCGTCGAGCTGGCGGTGCTGAGCGAGGAGCTGGGCTACGCCTGTGCGCCGGCGCCGCTCCTCTCGACGGCGTGCGCGCTGGAGCTGGTCGTCGCCGGCGCCGATCCGGCTGCTGCGCAGCAGGTCGTCGCGGACATTGCAGGCGGAGCTTCCGCCGCGGTCGGTGCGGCCGGGTCTGCGATCGCCGGCGCGGACGCGGCCGGTTGGATCGTTGTCCTGGAGGACGGCGGCGGACGTCTGCTCGACCGCAGCATGGTCGGCGTGGAACCGATCGAGACGATCGACCCGGGTCGACCTGCCGGGCTCGTGACCGTGCCGCCCGACGCCGGCATCGCGCTCGACGCTGCCGGTGTCACGGTCGGATCACAGCGGGCGGCGATCGCTGTTGCCGCAGAACTCGTCGGTGTCGGCCAGCGCGCGCTCGACATGACGCTCGCGTACGTCAAGGAGCGCCAGCAGTTCGGCAAGGCGGTCGGCTCCTATCAGGCCGTGCAGCACAAGTGCGTCGGCATGCTGAACGCCGTCGAGGGTGCGCGTTCTGCGGTGTACTACGCCGCTTGGGCGGCGGACGCTGAACCGGAGCTGCTCGCGGAGGCGTCGGCGCTCGCGAAGGCGGCGGCGTCCGACGCAGGCCGCCAGGCCACGGCGGACGCGATCCAGGCTCACGGCGGCATCGGCTTCACCTGGGAGGCCGACGTGCACTGGCTCTACAAGCGGGCGCAGATGTCAGCGGCGTGGTTCGGCGCTGCCGGTACCCACCGGGCGACGCTGGCGCAGCTGCTGCGTGCGCGCGTCGCCGTACATGCCTAGCGGGCTACACTGCCCGCCGTGGCGTCTGAAGACAAAATCGCACTCGAGGGCGAAGTCATCGAGTCCTTGCCGAACCTGTTGTTCCGTATCCAGCTCGATATGGACGACCACCAGGTGCTCGCGCACCTCGCCGGCAAGATGCGTCGCAACCGCATCCGCGTGTTGCCTGGCGACCGCGTCCGCGTCGAGGTCAGTCCCTATGACCTCACGCGCGGGCGGATCATCTTTCGGATGAAATAGCGGAACTGGCGCTCCGCGCGAGTTCCGACGCAGACTCGGCTTCGCCGACTCTCCAAAGGCGGGGTCCGGTTCACGGTCGGACGATCGTCTAGAGCGGTACCCGTACGCGCTGGACGCACCGATAACCGTTCTATGCGCCGTCCGTTCCTCGCCGCCCTGATCGCTGCTGCGTCCGTCGCTGCCGCACCCGCGGCTGCCCACGCCGCCACTCCGACGCTGCTGCCCGGCTCGACGTTCGACAACGGCGACGTGGCGGACTTCGACGGCGGCGGGAAGATCCTGACGAGTCCCAACGGCGACATCACCGCGGTCTACGGCATCGACACTACGAGCGGCGGCCACGTCGACGCGCTGCGCGCGAGTCGCCGGATCAACGGCGTGTGGTCTGACCCGGTCACCATCAGCGGCGACGGCGAGGACGTGGGCGACGTCAATGCTGCCGTAACCAAGGACAGCCGCGTCGCCGTGGTCTGGTACGACACCGCGGGCAGCCACACCGTCCGCGTCCGCGCGATCGAACCCGGCAGCGTCCAGGGCTGGACCGACGAGCAGACCGTCTCCGATCCCACGCATTCGCTCGGCCGGTTCGACGTGGACGCGAGTGCAGACGGGACGCTGCGCATCGTCTTCGACCAGCAGGACGACAACTTCGACTTCCGCATCTACGAGGCCGACCTCGCGCCGGAATCCACCACGTGGACACCCACGACCGCAATCACCCCCGGCGGCGAACAGCAGCACGACCCCACCGTCTCCTCGGATGCCGACGGCAACGACGTGCTCGAGTACGTCGTGCACGAGCCAGGTTCGAACCGCCAGATCTACGCCGCCTTCCGACCCAACGGCCAGCCCTGGGGACCCCGACAGTCCGTGACAGGCATCGTCCCCAACGCAGCAGTTGGGATGATCAGCGACCGCGCCAGCCACATGGTGATGACGTGGACCACGAACAACTTCGACTGGCACGGTGCGCGCCTCGACGCGGCGGCCGGAACGCTCGGCACGCCGCTGCCGATCGCAGCGAACGCTCTCGCGTCCTCGGTGCCCACCGAGGATCCGTGGGGCACGGTGCACGTCGGGCTGACCGTCATGCACGGCGGTGGCGTCTACACCGGAGACGACTACCAGCTCGCACCCGACGCGCCCAACTGGTCGCCCCCGGTCACAATCGCGGCAACCGACGGGGTCAGCGGCTTGATCAACTACGTGCGCGGGCCGGGCAGGTTCTACGCGTCGCTCTTGGGCGGCGTCGACCAGAACACCACCTTTGCCCGGGTCTACTCCTACACGCCGGCCGGCTTCAGCCTCGTCGGTGCCGTCCCGGAACAGGCGTACGGCACGACCTTCCTCGACGCTGATGACCAGGGCAACCTGACGTTCGCAACGATTGTCGTGCCCAGCGGTAGCCCTCAGATCCATATCGGCTTCGTCGACGCCGCAGGCCCCGCGATCAGCGGCCTCAGCGTCCCGCAATCGGCCACGGTCGGCGACACGCTCGCGTTCTCCGCAAGCCCAGCCGACCGCTTCTCCGCCCTCGGCAACACAACTTGGGACTTCGGCGACGGCACAGAGGCGACCGGCACCGACACCACCCACAGCTACGACACCGCGGGCACCTACACACTCACGGTCACCAGCAGCGACAGTCTCGGCTTCGAAACAACCGCGAGCTCAACCGTCACGGTCACTGCGCCGCCCGCTGCCCCGGTGGACGAGCCGGACGACACAACGCCGGAGCAGCCGAAGGTGCTGGCCCCGGTGATCGAGGCCCGCCTCAGCGGCAAGGTCATCACGCTGACCGCCCGCGTCAACCTCCGATCCGGCAAGAGCTGCAGCGGCAAAGCCACCGCGACCACCAGCTTCGGCAACACCACCTACCGCACCACGCTGAAGCTCGCGAAGGTCGACGGACGCTGCATCGGCACCGGCGCGATCCGACTGAAGAAGACCCCGAGCGCCCGCACGAGGCTCCGCGTCACCGTCTCCTCCAAGAGCATCAGGACACGTACGCTCACCACCAAGCGCGGATAGAGTCACCGCTCCGGGCGACGGTGCCGTCCGAGCGTCGTCCCGAGAGTGGTGACAGAGTTGTCGTACCGCCGACTGGGTCATCACGCGACGGTGGGTGGCCGTAGTCTCCCGCCCAATGTTGCGGTCGGCACTTGGCTATTGGTTGGCTGACGCAGGGCCCGTGACGCCGGAGCCGGCGCTGGCTGCCGGTGCGCACACCGCGGACGTCCTGGTGATCGGTGGCGGGTACCTCGGCATGTGGACGGCGTGGCAGCTGGCCGAGCGCGGAGCGGACGTGCTGCTGGTGGAGGCCGATCGCTGCGGACACGGGCCGAGCGGGCGCAACGGCGGGTTCGTCAATCCGCTGTGGGACCGTGCGGCGGAGCTGCGCGAGATGTTCGGCGACGACGGTGCTCGCCGGCTGTGCGAGGTGAGTGCCGGGGCCATCGACGACATCGAACAGTGGTGCGACGCGCACGATGTTGACGCGCACCTGCACCGCGCGCCGATGCTCGAGGTTGCGGCGACCGAGGGTCAGGTCGGCGATTGGGAGGAAGGGGTTGCCGCCTGCCGCGCTCTTGGCGCAGGCGACGAGGTGGACATCCTCGACGCCCGAGGCGCTCGGGCGATCTGTGACAGCCCGGAGTTCCGCGGCGGGGCCCTCTGGGCACAGGCCGCGACGATTCACCCCGCGCGTCTGTCGCTCGGGTTGCGCCATCAGGTGATCGGGCACCGGGGCGTGCGCGTCCACGAGCACACGCGCATCGCCGCGCTCGAGGACGGTGATCACGGCGTGCGCGCCACCACTAACGCGGGGGCGACGATCAGCGCACCCGCCGCGGTCCTCGCCATCAACCACGCGAGCGCGGCCGTCGACCCGCTCAAACGGGCGCTGTCGGTTGCCTCCAGCCACGCGGTCGCCACCGAGCCGGTGCCGGACGTGCTGGAGCGGCTCGGCTGGACCGGGGGTGAGCCGATCGCCGACTGCCGGACGATGCTGCACTACTTCCGCACGACGCAGGACCACCGGATCGTGTTCGGCTGGGGCGGGGGGCGCATGGGCTATGGCGCCCGCCACCGCAACGCGCTCGACAACGACTCCGAGGTCCAGAACGCCACGGTTCGTCACCTGCGCGAGTTGTTGCCCCAGCTGATCGGCAAGCGGATCACCCACGCATGGGGCGGCCCGATCGACGTCTCCCCGGTGCATCTGCCGTGGTTCGGGAGCTTGCGGTCGGTGCACTACGGAATGGGCTTCACCGGGAACGGCGTGGGTCCGACCGTGTGGGGCGGCCGGATCCTCGCGGACCTGGCGACAGGCGTCAGCAGTGCGATGACGCGCCTGCCGAACGTCGGCGGGCTGCCGCCGAGGCGCTTCCCGCCCGAGCCGCTCCGCTATCTCGGCGGCGCTGTCATCCGCCAGGCACTGATGCGCGTCGATGATGCCGACCAGCGCGGCCGGCGCGCCGACCCGCTGGCGCGCGGCATCGGCGCACTGCCCGCACTGCTCGGCCTGAGGCTGCCGCGATGACCAGCGGCTACTCCGGCACGCCGCTCGCGCAGAAGCTCGGCATCAAGGACCACGCCGTGATCGCCGCGCTCGACGCCCCGGCGGAGTTCCGTGACTGGCTGGCGCCGCTGCCGGAGGGCGCGCGGCTCCGCGCCTCGCTCGGCCGCTCGCCGGACGTGGTGGTGGCGTTCGTGACGAAGCGCGCGGTGCTGAAGCGTCGCATCGACGCGGCCGCGCCGGTCATCTTCCCGGACGCGGCACTCTGGCTCGCCTGGCCGAAGCGGGCTTCCGGCGTGCCGACCGACATCACCGAGGACACGGTGCGCGAGCTGGCGCTGCCGCTCGGCCTCGTCGACACCAAGGTCTGCGCGATCAGTGATGTCTGGTCTGGGCTGCGCGTCGTCTGGCGACGCGAGCGGCGCGGGTCCTAGTCGCGCCGCTCGGCGGCCTTCCAGACCCACCAGCCGAACACGAGCTGGAACGGCAGGCGTGCGATCAGCGTGGCCTGGCCGCCGGGGATGTCCGGGAACTTCTCGGGCTGGAGCGCCATGTTGATGTTCGCCGGGAAGACGGCGGCGAGCGTCGCGAGCAGCCACCACATTGCGCCGCGCCGCACCTGGGCGTCAGGACACATCAGCCCGAGCCCGCCGGCGATCTCCGCAACGCCGCTGGCGTAGATCAGCGGATCGTGGGCGGGCAGGTAGTCCGGCATCATCGGCCGGTAGAAACCCGGCTTGGTGAAGTGCAGCACCCCGGCGAGCACGAAGATCGGGCCGGGGAGGGCAAGCAGGGCGCGCCGGAGCATCTGGGCAGCCTAGCCCGCGAGGGGTTAGGGTCCGCCCATGGCGATCCATCTGCGTGAGGTCCAGCCCGAAGGTCCGGCCCGTGGCACGGTCATGTGCGTGCACGGTTTCCCGGAGACCTCGTACATGTGGCGGCAGTTGCTCGATGATCTGGCGGCCGACGGCTGGCGCGCCGTCGCGCCCGATCTTCCCGGCTACGGCGACTCGCCGTACGAGGGTGACGGCAGCTGGGAGGCGCAGGTCGCGGCGCTCGACCGTGTCTGGACCGAGCACGACCTCGGTCCGGTCGTGCTGGTCGTGCACGACTGGGGCGGCATCATCGGCCTGCGCTGGGCGCTGCAGCGGCCGGAGGCGATCCGCGCGCTGGTGATCAGCGACACCGGCTTCTTCTCCGACGGCCAATGGCATGACTTCGCCCAGGTGCTGCGTACGCCCGGCGAGGGGGAGACCTTCATCGCGCAGTGGAACCCGACGATGCTCGGCCAGCTGCTCTCGTCGGTGTCGACCGGGATCGGCGAGGACGCGGTCGCCGAGTACGCGCGCGCGCTGGACACCGACGATGGGCGTAAGGGCGTGCTGGAGCTCTATCGCTCTGGCGATTTCGACAAGATCGAGGACGGCTGCCTGGCGCAGCTGACGCAGCCGGCGCTGGTTTTGTGGGGTGAGGCCGACCCGTTCGCGCCGGTCGGCGGCGGCCACCGCTTCGTGCGGGAACTGCCGGATGCGGAGATCGTGGTCGTCGAGGGTGCCGGCCACTTCGTCTACGAGGACGACCCTGCCGCCTGCAGCGCCGCGGTCAAGGCGTTCCTGGACGCACGCTTCCCGGCGTGAAGCCGTTTGTCGACGCGGTCCCGGACGGTGCGATCGTCCGCGCCGTCGCCTGGCCGGCCGAGCCCGGTGAGGCGGACACGATCGATCTCGACACCGAGCTCTCCGGCCCCGCGACCGCCGCGGACGGCCGCCACCCGCTGCCCGCGCCCAAGGCGTTCGCGTCAGCGATGGAGCGTCACGGCATCGGCGATGGCGACGTCGTCGTGGCGTACGACCAACACGGCGGCGTGATCGCCGCACGGCTCGTCTGGATGCTGCGGGCGCTCGGTGAACGCGCCGCCGTCGCCCCGAGTCGTGTGCACTTGAGCGTCGCTGACGCAGTGAAACGCACACGACTCGGGCAGTTCACTCCCCGGCCCTGGCCTTCCGAGCTGCTCGCCACGATCGACGACGTCCTCGATCTGCAGGTGCCGCTGATCGACGCGCGACCGGCTGAGCGCTTTCGCGGCGACGGGCCGCTGCATCCGCTGGACCCGCGACCGGGCCACATCCCCGGAGCGCGGTCGCTGCCGGTCCGTGAGCACGCGGATGCGGGCGGGCGCCTGCTCGCTGAGGCGACACTGCGTGCGCGGTTCGCGGCAGCCGGCGTCACCGAGCCGGGCTTCATCTCCTCCTGCGGCTCAGGCGTGACGGCCTGCCACAACCTGCTGGTCGCCGAGCAGCTCGGCCTCGGGCCGGGGAGGCTCTATGTCGGCTCATGGTCGCAGTACGCGGCCGACCCGGGACGCCCGGCCGAACTCGGCGCGTGACCCACCAGGACGTGATGCCACTCACAGTTGACCAAGGTATAAATTTGTACTAGGGTCAATTAGTGATGACGGCTCCGGCCACCACTCCTCGGCGCCTCGCGCGCGCCGATCGCGAGCAGCAGATCCTCGTGATCGCCCATCGCGCGTTCGCGACGCGTGGCTACGGCGCGGTGACGATGGAGGAGATCGCCGTTGAGGCCGGCGTGACCAAGCCGCTGCTCTACGCCTACTTCGGCAACAAGGACCTGCTCTACGGCGCCTGCATGGAGCCCGCCGGCGAGGCGATGGTCGAGGCGGTACTGAACGCGCTCGAGGGCGCTGAAGACGCGACCGAGGCGCTGGAGTTGGGCGTACGCGCGTTCTTTGACTACGTCGACGGCGACCGTGACGCGTGGCGCGTCCTGTTCGACGAGACGCTGCCGGCCGGCGGCCCGATCGCCACGCGCGCTAGTGACTACCGCGAGCGCATCACGGCGCTGCTGGGTGAGTCGCTCGTCACGACGCTGCCGCCGGACCTGCGCGAGCATCCGCAGCACCCGGTCGCGATCGAAGCACTTTCGATTTCGTTGATGGCCGCAGCCGAGGCGCTGGCGCGCTGGTGGCTGAAGACCGAAGCTCTGACGCCGCAACAGGCGGCAACCCTGCTCATCGCAACCGTTGAGCCGGGCCTGCGCCAAGTCGCAGGATCACGACCCACCACCAAGGATCAGAAGACCACATGACCAATGTTGCCGATCGCAGCATGAGCCTCGCCCTGCGTGGCCTGACGCGTGTTGCGGGTTCAGACACTCTCGACAAGATCAAGGGCCGCAGGCCGATGGAGCTGCTGCTCTACCGCGGCACCCGTGATGGCTTCAAGGCGATCTCCGCCGCCGGCCGCACGTTCTCGCCGCCGAAGAAGAGCAGCGGCAAGGACGGCGCACGGCTCAAGACCGGCAGTCCGTCCGGGCAGTTCGACCTCACGCCCGACGACGAGCAGCAGTTCCTCGTCGAGGCCGTCAGCGACTTTGCCGCAACCCGCCTCCGCGCGGTCGCGCACGAGGCCGAGAAGGGCGGCATCCCGCAGGATCTGCTCGACGAGGCCGCGGAACTGGGCCTGACGATGCTCGGCGTGCCCGAATCGGCCGGCGGCGCCGTGACCGAGCGCTCGGCCGTGACCGGCGTGCTCGTCGCCGAGGCGCTCGCCTACGGCGACGCGGGCCTCGCGGTCGCCCTGCTCGCACCAGCTGCCGTCGCCACCGCATTGGCCAGCTGGGGTGACGCCGATCAGCAGGAGCAGTATCTGACGCCGTTTCTCTCCGACGACATCCCGGTTGCCGCGCTGGCGCTGGCCGAGCCGCAGGCCCTCGCCGATCCGCTGAAGCCGCAGACGACGGCCAAGCCGATCGCTGACGGCTACGTGCTGAACGGCGTCAAGGCCCTCGTACCGCGCGGCGCGGACTGCGATCTGTTGATCGTCGGTGCGACGATCGAGGGCGGCGGACCTGCACTGTTCATCGTCGAGACCAGCCGCGACGGTATCTCGGTCGCCGAGGATCCGGCGATGGGCCTGAAGGCCGCCAAGCTCGGCCGGATCAAGCTCGACAACGTCACGCTGCCCGCCACGGCGCTGCTCGGCAAAGCCGATGCGGCGATCTACCGCGAGTGCGTCAGCCGCTCGCAGCTCGCCTGGGCGGCGATCGGCAGCGGCCTGACCAAGGCCGTGCGCGACTTCGTCGTCGGCTACGTCAACGAGCGGATCGCCTTCGGTGAGCCGATCAGCCACCGCCAGGCCGTGGCGTTCATGGTCTCCGACATCGCGATCGAGCACGAGGGGCTGCGCCTGACGACGCTGCGCGCCGCCGCTCGCGCCGACGCCGGCAGCGAGTACCGCCGCGAGGTCACGCTCGCCCGCACGCTCGCCCGCAAGCACGGCATGACGGTCGGCTCACAGGGTGTGCAGCTGCTCGGCGGCCACGGCTTCATCGACGAATACCCGGTTGAGCGGTGGTACCGCGATCTGCGGGCCGTCGGCGTCCTCGACGGCATCGTCCTCGTCTAGTCAGCACTGAAACGGAACACAGGAACCACTCATGAGCATCAATCTCGAAGTCCCGAAGAAGTTCGTCCCGTTGCTGTCGATGGCCCACACCGTCGCCGACGAGGTCTTCCTGCCGATCTCGCGCAAGTACGACCGTGAGGAGCACACCCGGCCGAAGGAGCTCGACGCCCTCGCCGCGCTGATGAACGGCATGGACGACGCCGGCGGCACCGAAGGCGCGGGCGCCGCAGCCGGTCGCGTCAAGGACACGACCGAGGGCAACAAGAACGGTTCGAACATGTCGACCGCACTCGGCATCGTCGAGCTCTGCCGTGCCGATGTCGGTCTGCTGCTGTCGATGCCCGGCCAGGGCCTCGGCAACTCGGCGATCGCCGCGGTCGCCAACGACGAGCAGCTGGCACGCTTCGGCGGCAAATGGGCCGCGATGGCGATCACCGAGCCGGAGGCCGGCTCGGACTCGGCCGCGATCCGCACGACGGCGATCCTCGACGAGGCCACCGGCGAGTACGTGCTGAACGGCGAGAAGATCTACGTCACCGCCGGTGAACGTGCGGACCTCGTTGTCGTCTGGGCGACGCTCGACCCGAAGGTCGGCCGTCCGGCGATCAAGTCGTTCGTCGTCGAGCGCTCGAACCCCGGCATGGTCCTGGAGCGGCTCGAGCACAAGCTCGGCATCCGTGCCTCGGACACCGCGGCGTTCCGGCTGGTCGACTGCCGCGTGCCGAAGGAGAACCTGCTCGGTGACCCGGAGATCAACGTCGAGAAGGGCTTCGCCGGCGTCATGCAGACGTTCGACAACACGCGGCCGCTCGTCGCGGCGATGGCGGTGGGTCTCACGCGTGGCTGCCTCGAGGACTGCAAGGCGATCATCGAGCAGGCCGGTCTGGAGATCGATTACGACAAGCCCGCCGCGCTGCAGCCGGCTGCCGTCGCCGAGTACCTCGAGATGGAGGCCGACTACGAGGCCGCCTACCTGCTGATGATGCAGGCGACGTGGATGGCCGACAACAGGCTGCCGAACTCGCTCAACGCCTCGATGGCCAAGGCCAAGGCGGGGCGGACCTGCACCGACGTGGCCCTGCGCTGTGTCGCGATCGCCGGGGCGCTCGGGTACTCCGAGGAGTCGCTGGCCGAGAAGCGGGCGCGGGATGCGAAGATCTTGGACATCTTCGAAGGGACGCAGCAAATCCAGCTGTTGATCATCGCGCGGCAGCTCTTGAAGTTGACCTCGGCGCAGTTGCGGTAGCTCGGTCGGGTCGGCGTCGGTACCTGACTGCTCGCTTAACGCCCGCTCCGCGGGCAGAACCGCTCGCCAGCCAGGTACCGACCCCGCCCCTCCGCACGTGGCACTGTCAGCGTCTGCTGGCAGGCGCCGCGGTGCTCCGGTCGTGGATCGAGCTTGGTTAGCTGCGTTCGTCTCGGGGCGGGAGTTCGAACTCGGCTTCGCCGATCGTGACGAGCACGGGTTCGCCGGTGCGGGCCGTGACGGCGAGGGGTTGTTCGGGGGTGACGGTCTGGTACTGGCAGATGACGACGCTCTCGCCGCCGAAGGCGCGCGCGAGTTCAGAGACGGCGTCGGCGAGCATGTCGAGTCCGCCGAGCGTGCCGATCACCTCGCCGTTCTCGGGATCGGCCTCAAAGGGCGGGAGCTGGGCGAGGTGGATGTCGGGGCACAGGGTGTGGGCGTCCAGCTCGATCGCATGCGGCAGGTGCACCGTCCACTCGTCGGTACGCACCTCGATCGGCGTGAGGCGACCCGCGTCGATGATCACCGGTGGGTTCTGGTCGACGGCGGCGATCAGTCGCAGTGCACCCGTGCGGTGGAGGACGTCGCGCAGCGTCTCGACGATCTCATCGAGCGGGCCGACGGTGGTCACCAGGTCAATCGGCTCGTCGTCCAGCGGCTCGGCTGCGTCGTGCATCAGCTTCAGCGTAGGGTGTGCCGCGATGCAGCTGTACGGCCCGACTCTCACTCTGCGCTACCCGGAGCCGCGTGACGCGGAGGCCCTGCTGCACCACGCCTCCGACCCGGACGTGACGCGCTGGTTCAGCTGGGGGCCATATACGGAGATCGCCCAGCCGCAGGCCTGGATCGCCCAGCAGCAAGAGCGCCGTGAGCAGGCCGTGCAGATCGACTTCGTCGTCGATCACCACGAACACGGCGTGATCGGCATCACCGGGCTGACCGAATTCAGCGCCCGCGACCGCCGGGCGATCGTCGGCACCTGGTTCGGCAAGGAGCACTGGGGCACCGGTTCCAACGCCGAGTCCAAGGCGCTGATCGCCCACTTCGCGTTTTCGGTGTGCGGCATGGAGCGGATCAGCGCCTACGCCAACCCGTTGAACGGCCGGAGCGTCCGGGCGCTGGAGAAGGTCGGCTTTACGCTCGAGGGGACGCTGCGCAAGTGGCATCGCCACAACGGTGAACAGCTCGACGTGCACATCGTGGGCATGCTGCGCGATGAGTGGAACGCGTCGGCCTGCGCGACCACGGCCGAGGGCGCGCCGCCTGCGCCCTGGCACGTGGGCGGCTAGCCCGCACTCAGCCTCACGATCCTGCATCGGCGGCCGATCACTGGTGCATGTCGCTCGCCGCGAGAGTTCTGTCGTTCCCTGCCGCGCTCTCGGTCATTGCCCTGGCGCTCACGCCCGGGCTGGCTCACGCTGAGAATGCAGGTCCCAACGCGTGCGCTGTCAAGGCCGACCACACGGTCTGGTGCTGGGGCTCGAACACGGGCAACGCCGAAGCCGGCTTCGCCGTCGGGGTTCCGGTACGCGTCGCCGGCATCGACGACGCCGTCTCCGTCACCGGGCCCTTTGGTGTCACGTGCGTGCTGCATGCCGGCGGCACCGTGTCCTGCTGGGGCAGCAACTACTCGGGCGAGCTTGGAGACGGCACCAACGTCGCGTCGCGGACACCTGTGGCGGTCAGCGGCCTCGTTGATGCGGTCGCCGTCTCGAGCGGAGGGGGCTCGTCATGCGCGGTGCGTGCGACCGGCGGCGTCGTCTGCTGGGGAGGAAATGACCGTGGACAACTCGGTGATGGCACCACCACGAACTCGAACACCCCGGTCGCGGTCGGGGGGATCACCGATGCCACGAGCATCTCCGTCGGAACCGGCAGCAACGCGTGCGCTGTCGTGTCCTCAGGCGAGGTTCGATGCTGGGGCTCGGATCAACTGGGGCAACTCGGTGATGGCGCCACCAGCAACTCGCCAACATCAACTCCGGTCACGGTCCCCGGGATCACGAACGCAGTATCGGTCTCCGCCGGGGCGATCACGGGCTGCGCCATCCTCGACGACGGCACGGTGCGTTGCTGGGGCACCAACTACTACGGGGCGCTCGGGGACGGCTCCTCCGGCTCTGGCACGAGTGGACCCGTCGCGGTGGCGGGGATCACGAACGCGACCTCGATCAAGGCCGGATACCGCTCCTGTGCAGGGCTCGCGAGTGGCGAGGTGCGGTGCTGGGGAATCACGGACGCCAATGACGCCATCGCCGGGGATCCAACGGCCGGTGCTCGCGTGCCGGAGACGGTGCCCGGAATCAGCGATGCGGCGTTCCTGCTCGACGGGCTCTACGGCACGTGCGCAGTGCGCCTGCATCACAAGGTCGCCTGCTGGGGCTACCAGGTCGGCGGCGAACTGGGCAACAATCACCCGGGTTGGCTGGCAGGCCCGGCGGCTCCCGTGATCGGCCTCAGCAGTGCCAGCGCGGTCTCGGTCAGCGACAGCTTCGCCTGCGCACGTCAAACCGACGCGGTGCTGCGGTGCTGGGGCGCCGGGCCGTTCGGTGACGGGGCTACCCAGTACCGACGGCTGTCGTCACAAGCATCGTCGGTCCCGGGGGCGACCGATGTCGGCGCAGTTGCGACGGGCTGGCAGCACGGATGCGCGGTGGTCGGCGGAGGCACGGTGAAGTGCCTCGGGCGCAACGGAAGCGGCCAGCTCGGGGATGGTGACACGAGCAACTCGTACTTCGTACCCGTCACCGTGTCCGGCCTGACGGATGCCGCAACGCTGGCAGCCGGTCACGAGTTCACGTGCGCACTCCGCACCGGTGGCACGGTCGTGTGCTGGGGCGACAACTTCTACGGCCAACTCGGGGACGGCACCACGGCCCAGTCGACCACTCCGGTGGGCGTCAGCGGTCTCAGCTCGGTAACGGCGATCGCCGCCGGCGAAAGCACCGCCTGTGCGCTCCGGAGCGACAAGACGGTGGCGTGCTGGGGCTCCGGGTTCAGCTCGGGCGGGCCGGCCACGGTCGCCGGCGTCACCGACGCCGTGAAGATCGCGGTCGGGAATGACTACGCGTGCGCCGTACGTGACGACGAGGATGCGACCGCCGTCTGCTGGGGCAGGAACGGCAGCGGCCAACTCGGGGACGGCACCGAGACCGACTCGGCGACTCCGGTGACGGTCAGTGGCCTCACGGGCGGCAGCTCGATCGCAGCAACCCGCTACGGCGCGTGCGCGGTTGTGACCACCGGAGGGGTTCGCTGCTGGGGTGATGGACCTGCGACGTACTCGCGCCCGTTCGGCGCCGACACCACGTCGCTCGTCACGGTGCCCGGCATCACCAACGCGACGCAGATCTCCCTCGGCCGCGACACGGCCTGCGCTCTGGAGTCTGATGCGAGCGTCGTGTGCTGGGGCAGCGGCGGCTTCTACGGCCTCTTCGGCGACGGCGATGGCCCGTTCGGTCACGGCCGACAGGTGACGGCCACCGACGTGATCGGTCTCGCCGACGTGTTCACCGGACGGCCGGAGCCGATCGACCCGGCGCCGGACGAGCCACCGGTGGTTGATCCTCTCGTTGTCGACCCGCCGAAGGTGTTGCCGCCCAAGGCCACGCCGTACGTCGTCTTCACGGGCCGTAAGGTCGTTCTGACGAAGCTGCCGGTGCTCTCAAAGAGCAAGCGGTGCCCGGCACGAGTGACGGTGGGCGTGCAGGTCAAGGGCGCGAAGATGGTCCTGACGATGCTCGCCGTCCAGCGAGCCGGCAAGGGCTGCACCGTAAGCGGCACCGTGAGGCTCGGCCCCAAGTTCGCTAAGGTGAAGTCGGTGAAGCTGCGACTCAGCGGCGCCGGTGTGAAGCCCGCGAAACGCACGGTCACGCGCACCGCGCTCTAGGCGCGCCGGCTCTCCCAGCGGAATCCGCGCACCGCGAAGACCACCCCCGCGACCGTCCAGAGCCCGATGATCGCCAGCCCTGAGCCGATCTGGGAGAGCGAGTCGCCGGTCACCATCGCGCCGGTCAGGCCGTCAACGATGTGCTTCAGCGGCAGCGCCTGGGCGACGTCGCGCAGGAATGCGGGGGTTCGGTCAGCGTCAAAGAACGCGCCGGAGATCAACAGCACCGGCAGGAACACGATGTTCATGTACGCTGACGCGACATCGGCGTCCGGGATCACGTGCGCGTATGCGACGCCGAGCGACGCGAGGCACAACACGCCGAGCGCGACGATTGCGACGAGCTCCAGCGGGTGGGGAGGCCAGTCGAGGCCGAAGAACAGCTTGCCCGCGACCACCACGACCGCGACCTGGGCGAACGCGTTGACGACGGCCGAGCCGAGGACGGCGCTCAGGTAGACCGGCATCGGCATCGCCGTCCCGCGGATCCGCTTCAGCACGCCCTGGTCCCGCAGGATCGTGATCGACATCGTCAGCGCACTGAAGGTGTTGGAGGCGATCGACATCGCGGCGATGCCCGGCACCAGCTGATTGAGCGCCTTCTGATCACCGGAGGCGATCGCGCCGAACAGCGCCAGGAAGACCAGCGGCAGCACGATGCTGAAGAACGCCGCCGTCGGGTTGCGCCAGAACATCCGGCGTTCGAGGCGGAACTGGTACCAGGCCAGCTTCGCGGTGTGGCTCATGCGCCGGCCTCCTCATCGCCGGTCAGCTCGAGGTAGACGTCCTCGAGCGTCGGCCGGGTCACGGTGAGGCTGGTCAGCCGCGCGTTCTCGTCGGTCAAGGCGGCGCTGGTGAGCCGGTGCAGCAGCTCGGTCGGGTCGTCGACCTCTTCGACCTGCGGCGGCGTGTCGGCAGCCATTGCGGCTGTGCGCCAGCGCACGGTGTGCCGCGCGGCGTCCTGGCCCAGCTCCGACGGAGGGCCGATCGCGATGATCCGGCCGTGCTGCATGATCGCGACGCGGTCACACAGCTCCTGCGCCTCGTCGAGGTAGTGGGTGGTCAGCAGCACGGTCTTGCCAAGGTCGCGCAGCGAGCGCACGACGTCCCAGGCGTCGCGCCGCGCCTGCGGATCAAAGCCGGTCGTCGGCTCGTCGAGGAAGATCAGCTCCGGATCGCCGACGACCGCCAGCGCAAAGTCCAGCCGCCGGACCTGGCCGCCGGACAGCGTCCTGACCAGCTGGTCACGCTTGTCGGCGAGCCCGACGAGTTCCAGCACATCCTGCGGTGACCGCGGGTGGTCAGCCAGCCGCGCCCAATGCTCGACGGCCTCGCCGACCCGGATGTGGCGCCAGATGCCGCTCGTCTGCAGCACGATGCCAATGCGCCCACGCAGCGCGGCCGACTCGTCGGCGGGGTCCGTGCCGAGCACCGAGACCTCACCGGAGCTGCGGCGGCGATAGCCCTCGAGAATCTCGACCGTCGTCGTCTTGCCGGCACCGTTCGGGCCGAGCAGCCCGAAGATCTCGCCGCGCTGTACGTCGAAGTCCACGCCGCGAACGGCGTCGAGCGAGCCGTACGCCTTGCGCAGGTTGCGAACCGCGATCGCTGGAGATGCCGTAGGCACGGCATCGCATTCAACCAGTGATGCTGTGCGACCATCCGTGCGGCTCATGCGCTACGGCTGCATCGACATCGGCTCGAACACCACCCGCTTGCTCGTTGCCGACGTGACCGCCGGCAGCCCTGCGACGTACGCCGAGGTGCTGGCGCGCCGTGTCTTCCTGCCGCTGACGGGGATGGAGCACGGGGCCCCCGTCGCCCTGCGCCGGCTGCGGGCCTTGGACAGCATCGTGCGGCGCCTCGCCGAGGAAGCAGCCGCCACCGGCGTGGCACCCGGCAACCTCGGCGTTGTCGCCACACAGGCGCTGCGCGCGTTGCCGGAAGCCGGGCGGCAGGCGGCCATCGCCCAGCTCGCTGCCGCGGCGGGCACGTCGGTGGAACTGCTCTCGCCCGAGCGTGAGGCCGCGCTCGCCTTTCGCGGCGCGACGGCGCACGCCGACAGCCGCTCCCCGGCCGTCGGCGTGATCGATGTTGGTGGCGGCTCGACCGAGCTGATCGCCGGTCGCCCGCGGCAGTCCCCCGCGTGGTGGTGCTCGGTGCCGCTCGGCTCACGCGTCTTGACCGAGCGGTACATGCCGTCTGATCCTCCGACGGCCACAGAACTCCGTGCCGCCGCCACCGCCGCAGCCGAGGTCTTCGCCGACCACCGCTGCCCGGTGCCGCTCGGCCGTGCCTGGACCGTCGGCGGCGGCATGCAGTCGCTGGCGCGGCTGCTCGGTGGGCGGCCCGCCGATCCGGCATCGCTGGCCGACACCCTGGCCACGCTGACTGCTGCGCCGGCGATCGAGGTCGCTGCCGCCCACGGCCTCGATGAGCTGAGGACGCGGGTGCTGCCGGCGGCGCTGGTGCTGCTCAGCGCGGCGACGACGTCACTCGGCTGCGGCGCGCGGCCAGGTGACGGCGGCGTGCGCGAAGGCGTGATCTGGCACCTGGCGTCACGCGATGGAGCTTCCAACTACGGTTGACCGCGTGTCCGTTGCCGAGGTGCCGCTGTACAACAACCGCGAACTGTCGTGGCTGGACTTCAACGAGCGGGTTCTGCAGCTGGCCGAGGACGCCCGCCAGCCGCTGATGGAGCGGCTGAAGTTCGCGGCGATCTTCACCTCCAACGCTGACGAGTTCTTCATGATCCGGGTCGCGGGCCTGCTCGACCAGGTCGATGCCGGGCTCGATGATCCCGGCCCCGACGGCCGCACGCCGAGCGAAGTGATCGACGCCGTCAGTGCGCGGTTTGACGGGATGTCCGATCGCCAGGCGCGTCTGGTGCGGGATGAACTGGTGCCGCAGCTGGCGAAGATCGGCATCCAGATCGTGGAGCTCGACGCCCTCGACGTCGACCAGCGCGCGACGCTCGACGAGCGCTACCACCGCCAGGTGTTCCCGGTGCTGACGCCGCTCGCGGTCGGCGTCGGCCGGCCGTTCCCGTACATCTCGAACCTCTCCCTCAGTCTGGGCGTCGTCGTCCGTGACCCCGAGAACGGCGAGCGCACGTTCGCGCGCGTCAAGGTGCCGACCGAGATCCTGCCGCGCTTCATCGCGACCAGCGATGACCGGCGCACGCTCGTGCCGCTGGAGCGCCTGATCGCCGCCAACGTCGGCGAACTGTTCCCGGGCATGGAGATCCAGGAGTACGGCTACTTCCGCGTCACGCGGGACGCCGACTTCGAGCTCGTCGACGAATCCGATGATCTGCTCGCCGCGGTCGAGGACGAGCTGCGCCGCCGCCGCTTCGGCGAGGTCGTCCGGGTCGAGTTCGAGGCCGGCATGTCGGAGCCGCTGCGCGCGATGCTGATCGACGCGCTCGGCGTCGAGGAGCGCCAGGTGCACGAGGTGCGCGGCCTGCTGGATCTCAGCTCCCTGATGCAGGTCGCCAAGCTCAGTGCTCCCGCCGAAACGCGCTTCACCCCCTGGTCCTCCGTGACGCAGGCCAGGTTCCAGGGCGAGGAGGGTGCCAAGGCCGATCTGTTCGCAGCGATCCGACGCGGCGACGTGCTCGTGCACCACCCCTACGACTCGTTCACGACCTCGGTCGGCCGCTTCGTCGAGCAGGCCGCCGATGACCCCGACGTGCTCGCGATCAAGCTCACGATCTACCGCACGTCCGACAACAACCCCTTCGTGCCGATGCTGATCCGGGCATCGGAGCGCGGCAAGCAGACGGTCGCGCTGGTCGAGGTCAAGGCCCGCTTCGACGAGCGCGCCAACATCGAATGGGCGCGCGTGCTGGAGGAGGCGGGCGTGCACGTTGTGCACGGCACACCCGGCCTCAAGACGCACACGAAATGCATCCTGATCGTTCGCCGCGAAGGCGACGGGGTGCGCCACTACGTGCATCTCGGCACCGGCAACTATCACCCGAGCACGGCGCGCCTCTACACGGACTTCGGCCTCTTCACCTGCGACGACGCGCTGGGCCGCGACGCGGCGGAGATGTTCAACTCGCTGACCGGTATCGGCCGTCCGCGGCAGTACCAGAAGGCGCTCGTCGCACCGCGCTATCTCCGCGACGGCATCCTGCGCGAGATCGAGGAGACCGTCGCGGCCAAGCAGGCCGGCCAGGACGTTTCGATCCGTATGAAGATGAACGCCCTCGTCGACCGGGCGTGCATCCGGGCGCTGTACCGCGCGTCGCAGGCGGGTGTCCCGATCGACCTCAACATCAGGGGCATCTGCTGCCTGGTGCCCGGCGTTGTCGGGCTGAGTGAGTCGATCCGTGTCGTGTCGGTCGTCGGCCGCTTCCTCGAACACTCCCGGATCTTCGAGTTCCGTCGCGGCGACGAGGAGCGGATCTACATCGGCTCGGCCGACCTGATGCCGCGCAACCTCGACACGCGCGTCGAGCTCGTCGCGCCGATCGAGGATCCGAACCTGCGGCTGGAGCTCAGCGACGCGCTGGACCGTGCGTTCGCGGACACGACGAACTGCTGGGATCTGCAGCCCGACAACACCTGGATCCGCCGGCCCGGTGATCCGAACGATCCTCAGTCACGGTCGTTGCACCGCGAACTGATGGAGCGTCACCGCCCGCGGGATACCGTCTAGTCATGTCCGGTCCTGAACTCTTCCGTGATCCCGAGGGCGCCGGTTCCAGCCGCCAAGCGATGCCGTCGGAAATCGATGCCCGCACGCGGATGGGCGCCGTCCATCTGACGGTTGCCGATCTCGAGCGCTCGTGCGAGTACTACGAGGGGGCGATCGGGCTCGTCGTGATCGAACGCGAGGAGCAGCGGGCGACACTCGGCGCCGGCGGTGAGGTGCTGCTCGTGCTCGTCGCAAACGCCACCGGCCGCGCGATGCCGCACGCAACCGGCCTGTTCCATCTGGCGCTGCTGCTGCCCGAGCGCACGGACCTCGCGGCATGGCTCGCCCACGCCCGCCGCCGGCGGATCAGCCTCGCGGGCGCCTCGGACCACTTCGTCAGCGAGGCCGTCTACCTGCGGGACCCCGACGGCCACGGGATCGAGATCTATGCCGATCGGCCGCGCGCCCAGTGGGAGGGGCACGTCGCCTCGACGATGACGACGATGCCGCTCGACCTCGACAGCCTGCTGTCGCTGACCGACTACGACAGTCCCGACTACCCCGGCATGCCGCCTGCCACAACGATGGGGCACGTCCACCTCCAGGTGTCGGACATCGCCGCGACGATCACCTTCTACCGCGACGTGCTCGGCTTCGGCCTGATGGCGGAGATTCAGGGCAGCGCAGCATTCTTCGGCGCCGGTGGCTACCACCACCAGATCGCCGGCAATACTTGGAACAGCGCCGGGCGGGCCCCGGCACCCGCCGGCTTCGCCGCGCTCCGGCACTACACGATCGTGCTCGCCGACGAGCAGGCTCGTGATGACGTGCAGCGGCGCCTCGAACATCACGGCATCGCGATCGAGGAGCACGCCGGTGGGCCGCTCGTGCGCGACCCGTCGGCCAACGCGCTGGTGCTGACGGTGGACGCTCCGCTGCCAACGGACTAGAGTCCGGTTCATGGGACGTCCTTGGGGGGCCGGCACGCTGGCAATCGTCGTTGCGCTGTTCGCCGGCGCAAGTACCGCGGCTGCCGCCGCGCCGCTGCAGGCCAGCGGCGGCAGGTTCGTCGACGCTGCCGGCAGGACCGTGATCCTGCGCGGCATCAACGTCAACGGCCTCGGCGACTACTACCAGGCACGCGCCGACGTGCCGTCCAACACGCCGCTCAAGCGCGCGGACTTTGATCGGATCGCGGCGCTCGGCCTCAACAGCGTGCGGCTGCTCGTCACCTGGAGCCGGCTCGAGCCGCAGCCCGGGGTGCACAACGAGGCCTATCTCGCCGAGATCCGCCAGGCCGTCGGCTGGGCCCGTGACGCCGGCCTGAAGGTCGTACTGGACATGCACCAGGATGCGTGGGGAAAGTACATCGCCACCAAACCGGGTGAGCAATGCCCGCTGCTCCTGTCCCCGTCGATCGGCTGGGACGGTGCGCCCGAGTGGGCGACGAAGACGCACGGGCAGAGCACCTGCCACATCGCTGTGCGGGAGCTGGCACCGGCTGTGCTGGCCGCCTGGCAGGCGTTCTGGGACAACGAGGCAGGCATCCGCGATCGCTTCGTCGCCACCTGGGGCTGGCTTGCCGGCTCGTTCGCCGACGATCCGGCCGTGGTCGGCTACGACATCCTCAACGAGCCGGGCTGGGGTGAGGACTACAGCCGCAATCTCTACGGCGGTCGTGCCGCGATGTATCGCGGCGCACTGGCGGCGATCCGCGCCGCCGAGCGCCCGGACGCCCACAAGCTCGTCTTCTTCGAGCCCTTCAGCCTCTGGTCGGCCTGGCCGTCCGAGGTCACGTATCGCTGGACCGATGACGCGAACGTCGTCTACGCGCCGCACATCTACGTCGGCTCGATCACGCTCGACACCGTCGTCTTCGGCAAGGAGACCGTGCCGCTGCGCTCGGGCTTCGACAACGCGCGCACCGAAGCCGCCTACCTCGGCCGCACCCCGGTCTGGGTCGGCGAGTGGGGCTGGTTCGGCGGCGAGAGCACCTACTGGAACCGCTTCGCGGCGCTGGAGGACGAGTATCAGTTCAGCTCGGCGATGTGGCAGTACCGCCAGGCCTGCGGTGACCCGCACGGCTTCGGCGGCTCGCCGACCGGCACGCCGCCGACGACCTCGAACGGCCTTGTCCTGCTGCGCTGCGGCGATGCCGCGCAGCCCGCCGGCGTGGAGACCGGTCTGAACACGCAGGCCGCGGCGATGCTCGGCCGCCCGTATCCGCGCGCCTATCCGGGCACGGCGACGTTCACGGCAGATGTCGCGGCGCGCCGCCTGACGGTCAACGGCAGCGCGGCGGCTGGCACGCAACCGCTGGAGGTCTGGGTGCCGGGCGCGGCACGGCCGACGCTGACGACCACCGGGCTGCAGGCCTTGTCACGCACCAGGGTCAGCGGTGGCTGGATCGTCCGCGGCACGCCGAAGGGCGGGGTGTACGCCCTGACAACGGCCGGCGGCTAGGCAGGGCAAGTCCGGAGGTTCGTCCACAGGCGCGTCACAATGGCGTGATGCGTCGCCGTCCTTGGCTCAGCCTGATCGCCTGCGCGGCACTGTTCGGCGCAGGCTGTGGCAGCGAGGCCTCGGCGCCGCCGCCGTCGACAACGACCGCGGTCGTGCCGACCGAGAGCACACCGGCGCCTCCACCGCCGGTCCGCACGACGCCGTCACGCGCCGCCGTGCCGATCCTGATGTACCACGTGATCGCCGCGGCGAAGCCCGGCACCAGGCTGCCCGACCTCTGGGTCCCGGCGCCCGACTTCGCGGACCAGATGCAGGCGCTTGATGACGCGGGCTACGAAGCGGTCACGCTGACGACCGTGCTCGACGCCTGGCGCGGCCGGGCGGTGCTGCCGAAGCAGCCGATCGTCGTCTCCTTCGACGATGGCTATCTGAGCCAGGGTCAAGCGGCCGCCGACACGCTGCGCAGCCACCACTGGCCGGGTGTGCTCAACCTCGTGCTGCACAGCCTCGGCACCGAGGGCGGCCTGAGCGCCTCGCGCATCAAGATCATGCTGCGCGACGGCTGGGAGCTCGGCGCGCACTCGCTGACCCACGCCGACATGACGACGCTTGACCCGGTCGCCCTGCAGCGCGAGGTCGCCGGCTCACGCGAGCTGCTGCAGAAGAAGTTCGGCGTGCCGGTGAACACGTTCTGTTATCCCTCGGGCCGCTTCAACGCCACGGTCGAGCAGGCCGTGCGCGACGCCGGCTACCGCGCGGCGACGACCGTCGACCCGGGAGCGGCGCGGCCGGACGGCGATCGCTTCGCGTTGCCGCGCGTGCGCGTCAACGCGGGGGAGAGTGCAGCGGCTGTGGTGGACGCGGTGAAGAGCGCCGCTAGCTAACAAGTGCGTCATCAGGTCCGCCACGCGGACCTGTCCGGGCAGGGGCCGTCACCCATTGCCCGTGAAACCCGAGCGGCACCATGTGCGGTGCATGCGCGCGGGCGAGCTCGCTGAGGTCCACGGCGTCCAGCACGAGCAGGTAGGAGGTGCCGCTGATTCCGTCCAGCACAACCGACAGCAGCACGCCGTCGTCCTCCTCGGTCGCGTCCGGCCGGGCGACGAACACCGGCTCGCCGGCCCACTGGTCGTCCTCTGACCAGCCGCGGTACTCGCCGCTCTCAACGTCGAGCTTGACGATGTCCTTGAGGAACGCCGCGCCGCTCGTTGCGTTGCCGTAGGCGTAGCGATACGGGCGCCCGTTGTGCCGGCCGTAGTTGATCCGCGGCAGCTCGAGATCGGTCGCGTCCGACAGCGTCCGTTGCTGCACCGGGCCGCCGGCGAGCGGCAGCGTGAACCGCGTCGGCATCGGCGGTGTCAGCGTGAAGCCGGAATCGCCGGCCGCCATCCGCTCCATCGCAAGCTCATCGATGATGCTCGCGTCCTCGAACACACAGGCGTCGAGGCGGATCTCGCCGTCCTGCTCATAGGCGTTGATCGTGTGGAAGAGAAAGCACGGCTCGGCCGTCCAGCTCTGCTCGAGCTGCCCACTGGCCAGGTCGAACGCGTGGATCCGCAACCCGAGCTCGGGCTTCCAGCGGTACTGCGTGATGAAGCTGCCGGCTTTCACGGTCAGCTCGGTGATCAGCCGCACCGGGTTGACCACCAGCGGATTCTCGATCAGCAGGAAGTGCCGCGCGGTCACCGCGAACGAGTGCATGTATGCGGGCTCACGCGTCGGCATCGTTGCGATCGTGCGCAGTTGCTCTGCATCGGGGCCGGTGCGCCCGTAGAGCCGGTACCGCGTGCGCGGGCCCATGTCGACGGTGAAGTTGATCAGCTCGTTCCGCTCGCGGTCGTACTGCGGGTGAGCGGTGGTGACCTGCCCGAGCGTCGTCGGCAGCGCGTCGACGCCGGTCGTCGCCAGCGTCTCCCAATCGAAGCGCACGGCCATCGGCGTCTCGGTCAGCGCCAGATGCTCGTCGCCCAGCGTGGTCAGGTTGACGTTGGCGTTGTCGAGCGGCGGCTGACGGAACACCGACTGCACGCGCTGGAAGAGTGTGCGGCACGGATCGGTGGCGAACCCTTGGATCGAGCCGCCGCCGCTGGCGATCGCAGCACGGCGAAATTGTGTCTCCAGGAAGCGGTTCGAGTACGTGACGGCGCCGTTGGTGATGCCGAAGCGATGCAGCATCGCCGCGCCGTCAAACCAGTGGCTGACGGTCCGCTCGCCGAAATCCTTCTGCCCGGGCGTGACGCGCACGAGGCCGCCGGTCAGCCAGGTCGGCAGCTCGCCCTCGACTGCGAGCTGTTGCGGCGGCAGCTCCTGCAGCTGGTCGCCGAGGCCGGCGAGATGGCTGCTCGTTTGGGATTGCAGGGCCGATGGCGGGTCGAAAACCGAGGACATACGGCTCGACCATAGTCCTAAATGGACGGTGCTGCAAGTGCTGCCGTGAACGCTGCCGCGCGAGGGCCCACTCGTACGCGTGTCCAGGCTCGTTCGGGGCTGGTTGCAAGTTTTCGGCTAATCAGGCAAGATTGCGGCATGACGAGCTTTGGGGGGAACGTCAATCGACGCGAATTTGTGGCGTCCGGTGTGGCAGGAGCTGCTGGTGCATACGCGCTGACCAACCCGCTGCTTTCCGGTGCCGCGCCCGTCAAACTGCCGACGGCGGGGTCCAATCGGCTCGCGTACTCGCCGAGTATTCACTTTCCCAGTGGCGTGGCCTGCGGTGAAGTCACGCAGCGCGAGATCACGCTGTGGACGCAGATGGAACCGCGCGCGACCGGGACCTGGCTCTACGCTGAGGTCGCCAGCGACAAGGGCTTCAGCAACATCGTCCGCCGCGGCAAGACCTGGGTCGCCAAGGAGAGCGTCGCCGCCAGCACCGCCCGCCTGCGCGTGACCGATTCTGCGTCTCGCCCGAAGGACTATCCGGACACCGATCCGTGGGCCCGCCTCGAGGCGGGGAAGCGGTACTGGTACCGCTTCTACCACTTGAAGCGTGTGCGGATCAACGGCAAGTGGGTGCTGGTCGAGGACTTCTCCTCACCGCCCGGCCGCTTCCGCACCTCCTACGATCCTCCGGCGAAGCCGGGCGATCCCGTCCCGGATATCAAGATCGCATTCTTCGCCTGCCAGGACTTCGGCACCGGCTTCTACAACGCCCACCAGGACATGGCTGCCCAGGACGTCGACCTCGTCGTCGGTCTTGGCGATTACATCTACGAGCAGGCGTACTTCGTTGGTGATGTGCGTCAGCTCCCCAAGACGCCGGACGGGCAAGTGCGGACGCTCCCGGAGTACCGCAACCAATACCGGGCGTACACCGCCGATCAGTATCTGCAGGCCGTCCGCGCGATGGCGCCGATGACGATCATCTGGGATGACCACGAGGTCGCCGACAACTACGCGGGCACGCACCCTGGCGGCTACGAGCTCAAGGGCGAATCCGACAATCAGCCGCCGCGGGACAAGGATCTACCGACCTTCCTCGAGCGTCGCGCCAACGGCTACCGCGCGTTTTTCGAGGCGCAGCCGCTGATGCCGCGGACCGACAACATCATCTACGGCAAGCAGACCACCGGCAACGTCGATCTCTTCCGGCTCGACACCCGTCAGTACCGCACCGATCAGCCGTGCAACCCCGAGGACGCCTTCATCCACTTCTGCGACTCGCAGACCGACACGCTGGATCCGAACGCGACGCAGATGGGTGCCGCCCAGCGTCAGTGGTTCGTCGACGGCATGCAGAGCTCGAAGGCTGATTGGAAGATCGTCGCCAACCAGGTGATGATGATGTCGCTGGACGTGGTCTTCCCGGGTCTCGTCGCCAACACCGACTCGTGGGACGGCTACTCGGCCGAGCGCGCCTACATCTGCGATCAGATCAAGAAGATCAAGGGCGTGTCGTTCATCACGGGCGACATCCACACGTTCTTTGCCGGCAGCGTCACCCGCACCGGCCGGCGCGGGGATATTCCCTACGGCGGCATGGAGCAGGGCCCCAACGTGGCAACCGAGCTGGTCGTGGGTTCCATCACCTCGCAGGGCATCTCCGACCGTGTCGCCAGCCTCTGGTTCGGTTCGGATCTCGGCAAGTGGGCCAACCAGGGGAACCCCGGTGACCAGGAGGGCCTCGCGAACGCGGTCGCCGGTCTGGTCGACCCGTCGATCACGAATTGGAACCCCCACATGTGTTACGCCAACTCGGCCTACAAGGGCTACGGGCTCATGACGATCTCCGGCGACACGATGAAGATGAAGTTCCGCGCCACGCATAACCCGAAGGTCCAGGGTTCAGCGCCGTTCACGCTGGCCAGCTTCACGGTCAACCGGGACGAGAACGTGGTCCACCGTGACGCAGTTGCCTCCGATCGCCGCAACGCGCTGCCGGTCGCCAAGGGCGTGAAGTTCACCAAGCACGACGCGCCGGGCGCCGTGATGGACTTCCTCGGAAGCCACTAGTCGCCATGAGCATCGGGCGGCCGGTCACCCGTCGCGACTTCGTCGCGACGTCGATCGTCGGTGCGGCGAGCGCGTACAGCCTCGCCAATCCGCTGACCGGGTCGGCGGTGCCCCTGCCGGCGCGCGGCGGGCCGAGAACCGCCGCCGCGCAGTGCCGGACGATGATCGCCAACGACGCCGACTTCGCCGCCGGTGTGGCGTCGGGGCAGGTCGCTGAGCGGGAGGTGACGCTCTGGACGCAGGCCTTCGCGTTCGACCCAAGTCAGGAGCAGCCGCCATGGCCGACGAGTGGGCCGCCGAGCCTGTACGTCGAGGTCGCGACCGACGACTGCTTCAACACCGTCGTCCGCAATGGCTGGGCGCCGATCGATCTCGCGTCCGGCACCGCCCGGATCCGCGTCACCGACCAGCTACCGGACCCGACGACGGCGTTCCCCGGGCAGGTGTGGCAACGGCTGGAGCGCGGTCAGCGCTACTTCTACCGCTTCGCCGACGGTACGAAGAGCTCGGGCGTCGGTCGCTTCCGGACGGCGCTGCCGCCGGGCTCGAAGGAGAAGGTGAAGATCGCCTTCATCACGTGCCAGGACTTCGTCTCCGGCTACTACGTGGCCCACAAGGATCTGGTGAGCCAGGACGTGGATCTGATCGTCAGCCTCGGCGACTACATCTACGAGACGGCGTTCTTCGCGGGCGGCGTGCGCGCGGTGCCCGAAACGCCGGACGGCTCGCTGCGGACGCTGCCCGAATACCGCTCGCAGTATCAGACCTACCACACCGATGAGAACCTCCGCGCGGTTCGCGCGATGGCACCGATGCACGTCATCTGGGACGACCATGAGGTGCAGGACAACTACGCCAGCACCCACCCGGGCCATGAATGGAAGGAGGGCGGGCGCACCAACATCTCATTCATGGAGCGGCGCGCCGCCGCCTACCAGGCGTTCTTCGAAAACCATCCGCTGATGCGCAATGCCGACGAGGCCGATCGCACCTACGACGCGTACCGGATCGGCTGCGTCGACCTGGTGCAGCTCGATCTCCGCCAGTACAAGACCGATCAGCCGTGCAACCCCGAGGATGGCCCGTTCGCGTTCTGTCCCGACCCGTCAGTGCCGCTCAGCCCGGACAACACGATCCTCGGCGGGGCCCAGCGCGACTGGATGCTGAACCGCCTCAAGACCTCGAAGGCCGAGTGGAAGCTGATCGCCAACCAGGTGATGATGATGTCCAACGACATCCTGCCCGGCTACACGTTCGACACCGAGGGCTGGGACGGCTACGCCAACGACCGCAGGATCCTGTGCGACTGGCTGACGGAGAACAAGATCAAGAACACGCACGTGATCACCGGTGACGTGCACATGTTCTACGCCGGCCACGTCACCAGGACCGGCCGTGACGCGAGCGTGCCGTTCGGCGGGCTGACGCCCGGCGGTCCGGTGATGAGCGAGTTCGTGATCGGCGCGATGACGTCCCAGGGCATCTCGGACCGCATCTCCGGCACGCTGGCCGAGATCGGCTACCAGATCCAGCAGGCCCTCAATCCTGGCTCACCGCGCTACACCGACGAGCCGTTCCGCAACGGCGTCGCGAAGGTCGTCGATGACTTCCTCAGCGGCATGAACCCGCACTGGAAGTACGCCAACTCGTCCTACAAGGGCTACGGCATCGTCGAGTGCACACCGTCGAAGAAGCCGCGCCGTGGCACCAAGATCCCGGGCAAGATGACGGTCAAGTTCCGCGCCACGCATGACGTCAAGCTCGCCGATTCCGCACCCTTCACGCTCGCCAGCTTCACGATCGAGGCCGACAAGCCGCAACTCCACGTCGACGCCACCGCCGCTCAGCGCCGCTCACCGCTGCCGATCGACAAGAACGTGCCGATCAACCAGAGCAACGTCCGCGACTACATCCTGCAAAACGCAGCCCACTAGCAACCTGCAGTTGGAGAGTCGGCGAAGCCGAATCTCCGTCGGAAGTCGGTCCGCAGGACCGATCTTTCGCAGGCTGGGAGGGGACGGGCCATTCGAGGCCCTGTCATACCCCCACCAACCACAACGCAAGAGCTACCAGTGAACGCCCCGCACCATGTTCGCCATCGCGATCTGCTCCATCGACGCTTTCTCGCCGCCGGGCGTCTCGGCGTTGCCGCGCGCTGCGGCGGAGTCCGGGAACACGCGGTAGGCGGCGTGCAGGACCTGATCGACCATCTTCGGCGCCAGCGCGTAGGAGACCTCGCCGATCGTGCCGACGGTCGTGTTGATGTGCTTCGGCTTGTCGACCATCGAGGCGCAGATCCAGTCGGCTGCATCCGACGGCGAGGTCGTCGGGAAGTAGTCGTAGATCTTGGTCGGCGCGATCATCGGCGTGCGCACGAGCGGCATGTGGATCGTGGTGAAGGTGATGTGGTCGCCGATCACCTCGGAGGACACGACGCGGGTCCACGCATCGAGCGCGGCCTTTGACGCGATATAGGCGCTGAAACGCGGCGGTGCCGTCTGCACACCGATCGAGGAGATGTTCGTGATGTGCCCACCGCCGTGCGCCTTCATGTGCGGCATCAGACCCATCGCGAGGCGGATCGCGCCGAAGTAGTTGATCTTCATCGTGCGCTCGAAGTCATGGAAACGGTCACCGCTGAGCGCGATCGAGCGCCGGATCGAGCGGCCCGCGTTGTTGATCAGGATGTCGATCCGCGGATGGTTCTCGATCAGCACCTCGACCAGCTCGTCGATCGCCTCGAGGTCCGAGAGGTCGCAGCTGTAGGCGTAGGCCTGGCCGCCGCTGCGGATGATCGAGTCGCGCTCGGTCTCCAGCTTGGACAGCGTGCGGGCGATCAGGATCGGGATGCCGCCGGCACGCGCGACCTTGATCGCTGTCTCCTTGCCGATGCCGGACGAGGCGCCGGTGATGACCACGGTCTTGCCGGCGATCTCCTTCTCGAACGCGCGGTGAAAGCGCGGCTTCGGGTCGAGGTACTGCGACCAGTAGGACCACAGCGTCGGCGCGTACTTGGCGAAGTCCGGCGCCTCGATGCCGGACCCTTTCAGCGCCTTGCGCGTGCCGGCATCATCGAAGCGGCAGGTGAAGTCCACATGGCCGAGGATCTCCGGCGGAATGCCGACCTGGTGCAGCATCGCGTCACGGGCCTGGCGCAGGCCGGGGCTGCCGAGCGCGGCGCCTGCCGCGGGCATCAGCAACTTCACGGGGCCACCGACGCTGACCTTGATCTGCGGTGCGCCCGCGCACTTGGCGAGCGCGTTGAAGACGTCGACCGTCGGCTGGCCCTTCGGGTGCACGAGGTGGAACGCCCGCCCGTCGAGGCCCGGCTCGTGGGCGATGTGGTCCATCGCGTTGACGACGAAGTCCACCGGCACGATGTTCGTGCGGCCGAGCTCCGGGCCGATCAGCGGCGCCCATGAGGGCAGCGTCTCGCCCAATCGCTGGACGGCCTTGAAGAGGTAGTACGGGCCGTCGATCTTGTCCATCTCGCCGGTCTCGGAATGGCCGACGACGACGGCGGGGCGGTAGACACGCCATGGCACCGTGGCGGTGGCGCGCACCAGCTCCTCGGACTCGTACTTCGTGCGGTGATAGGGCGACGGCAGGGGCTGGCCCTCCGCGAACATCGACTCCTTGAACGTGCCCTCGTAGTTGCCGGCAGCGGCGACGGAGGAGGTGTGGTGCATGCAGCCGACCTCCAGCGCGTTGGCGAGCGCGATCGCGTTCTGCGTGCCCTCGACGTTGACTGACTGGTTGAAGGCGTCGCTGGCGGTCATGTCATAGATCGCCGCGAGGTGGAAGTAGTGCGCGATCTTGCCCTTGTTCTTCGCCAGCCAGGCCGGATCGACACCAAGGTTCGGCTCGGTCAGGTCACCGATCACCGGCTTCACGCGCTTGGCGCCATCAGGCCAGCGCTCGATCATCGCCTCCAGGCGACTGAGCGAGCCCTTGCGCACGAGCACGTTGATCGTCCCGGTCCGCTCCTGCAGCAACCGCTCGATCAGGAACCGCCCGATGAACCCTGTCCCGCCCGTTACGAAGTACGACATGGCTCAAGCCTACGCGAGCCAGCAAAGAAGGGGTGCTTCTTCGCGGCAGGGCCCGAGAGATCGGAAG
>Ga0209023_10000833_pt1 | contig 43997 bp, 46 predicted proteins | sample LakOneMetagenome_FD_187468 | JGI IMG/M metagenome (GOLD analysis project Ga0209023, IMG submission 187468) | Freshwater and sediment microbial communities from Lake Erie, Canada (SPAdes) (version 2) | ecosystem: Environmental > Aquatic > Freshwater > Lentic | place: Lake Erie, Canada...
CGGCGGCTCCAGCCAGCGCTCGTCGCCGGTCATGTGCACCAGCACCATCAGCAGCACGCGGATATCGCCTTCGGCGATCGCCGAGGCGAGATCGAGCCTCTTGCGCGGCAGTTCGACGTTCATGTGGAAGCTCCCGGCGGTTTCGGCAGACCGCCATAGGCGGCCCAGGTGGTGCCTGCGATGTAGCCGGCATCGACCGGCAGGTTGATCCCGGTGACGGCCGAACTCAGCGGCGACAGCAGCCACGCGATCGCCTGCGCCACTTCAATCGGTTCGACCAGACGGTTCATCGCCGTCGGGCTTTCGAGCAATTGCTTGTTCAGCGCGCCGGAGGCGATGCCGGCTTCGAGGGCGGCGGTACGGGTAAAGCCGGGCGATACCGCGTTGACGCGCACGCCGACGCGGCCCCATTCGGCGGCCAGCGTCTGCGTGATCTGGATGACGCCGGCTTTCGCGGCCGTGTAGGCGTGGATCGGGCCGGAACTCATGCCTGCCACCGAAGCGACATTGACGATGGTGCCATGCCGGCGCTCGGCCATCTTCACGCCGACGCTGCGGGCGACCAGAAAGGTGCCGCGCAGGTCGATATCGACTTCACGGTCCCACTGATCCATCCGCACCCGTTCGATCGGGTGCATCTTGCCGAACACGCCGGCGGCGTTGACGAGGCTAACGATCGGGCCGTGCGCGGCTTCGATGTCGGCAATACCCTGTACGACGGTGCCCTCGCTGGCGACGTCGAATGGCGCGGGCCACAGGATCGTGTTCGTTCCTGCCAGCGGCTCCGGCTTGATATCGGTGATCACGACGCGGCGGCCTTGCTCGGCCAGCAGCGCGGCGGTGGCGGCTCCGATGCCGCGGCTGCCGCCGGTGACGAGAACGATCCCTTCAACGGTCATTGGTCTTGCCCTTGTCTGACGTGGCGAAAAGCCCGCGCGTCATCAGCTTCTGATAGGCTGACATGACGTGGTCCGGTACGTCGATGACCTTGCCGCCGGAATAGGAATAGCGCTGGCTGAGATAGCCGCGTGCACCCATCAGCATGTAGACAATGGCCTCGAATTCCTGGTCGCTGAAATCTCTGATCGCGCCGGCCTCGCGCGCGCGTTGCAGAATTCGGACATAGGCGATGACGATATTCTCGAGGTGCTTTTGATAGCCGGCCGGCGCAAAGAACTCCGCCTCGTTGAGGATGCGCAGGAATTCCGGCACCTCGCGGATGAAAGCGAAGAACGCGCCAAATCGCTCGATCTCCTGGCGCGCGGCCTCTGCGGTGCCGGTGCGGTCACGAATGAAGCGCACCATGTCGATGCCGATTTTCGGCAGCAACTGGTCGAGCAGTTCCTGGCGATTCTCGAAGTGATTGTAGAATGTGCCCTGCGCGACGCCGGCTTCCTCGGTAATGCGGGCCACGGAAGCTTCCGCATAGCCGTATTTGCCGACGATCTTGGTCGCGGCGTCGAAGATCTTGCGTTTGGTCCAGGCGTTGCGCTCGACGCGGTTGAGCTTCGTCACCTTGCCCGATGCGGCTTGCGAGGTCGGCGTCATGCGTTGGCCTCCAGTTCGGCGCGCAGGACGCGCTTGAGTACCTTGCCGGACGGATTGCGCGGCAGGCTGTCGCGGATAACAAGTTGTTTTGGAACCTTGAAGCCGGCGAGGCGCGCCCGGCAATGATCGATGAGGGCAGTTAATTCCAGCGCGGCCCCTTCGCCGAGCACGACGATGGCGATCGGCTTCTCGCCCCAGCGTTCGTCGGGCATGCCGATGACGGCGACTTCGCGCACTTCCGGCAGTTCGTAGATGACACGTTCGACTTCAGAGGATGCGATATTCTCGCCGCCGGAAATGATCATGTCCTTCTTGCGGTCGGTCAGATAGAGGAAGCCGTCGTCGTCGAGATAGCCGACGTCGCCGGTGCGAAACCAGTCGCCGAAAAAAGCCGTCGCGGTTTTCTCCGGATCCTTCCAATAGCCTTGCGTGACCTTCGGTCCGCGCAGGCAGATCTCGCCGTTCTCGCCCGGCGGCAAACGCTTTCCTGCGTCGTCGCGAATTTCGATCTCGACATGGGCAATGGCGCGGCCGGTCGAGCCGATCTTTTCGATCTCGCGGCCGGCATCCATGAAGGTGTCGCCGCCGCAGCTTTCCGTCAGCCCGTAGGCATCGATGTAACGTGCGTTGATGAAGTAGTCGGAGAAGGCGCGGATACGCATTTCCGGGGTTTTCTCGCCGCCGCCGATCACCCAGCGCAGGCTCGAGACGTCGTAGCCATGGCGGGCAGGGCAGGTCAGCATCGCTGATGTCATGACCGGCGCGAACCACGCCGCGTTGAGCTTCTCGGCCTCGATCGCCGCCAGCGCCGCTTCCGGTTCGAAGTTGCGATGGATGGAAAGGAGGCCGCCGTGCCAGAGCACGGCGATCCCGGGCAGGTCCAAAGCACCGACATGATAGAGCGGGCCGACGACGAGCAAGCGTGTCTCGGCGTTCAGTCCTAATACCAGCGTCTGGTCGGCGGACTTCCAGTAGACGTTTTCGTAAGAGAGCATCACGCCCTTGGGCCGGTCCGTGGTCCCAGACGTGTACATCAGTCGCATCAGATCACGCGGTTGACGGACGTGCATGGCAGCCGGCGCGATCTCCGGCGCCAGCCGCGTGGCGGTTTGTTGTGCGGCCTCGTCGAGCAGTACCACCGGCGCGCCGCCGCCGGCGATATCCGCCAGTTCTTCATCGGCGATCAGAAGTTTCGCGCCGGAATTGCCGACGATGTAGCCGACCTCGTCGGAAGCGAGCCGATAGTTGATCGGCAGAAACACTGCGCCGATATGGCTCGCCGCGAATACCAGTTCGAGGAACGCCACGCTGTTCTTCATCAGCACTGCGAGGACGTCGCCGGGGCCGATCCCGCGCGAGACCAGCCAGCCGCCGACTTGGCGGATGCGGGCATCGAACGCGGCATAAGAGATGTCTTCGCCGCGGTATTTCAGCGCAACGCGATCCGGCGTCCGGCGCGCGTGAAAGGCGATGAAGCTGGAGAGATTGATCATTCTCTGCGCAAAGGGCCGGCTTTCCGGCTCCGTTTCTCCGTGTTGCCCGGTCTTTGCCGGGCTTTCGTTTGTTTTGGCGCGTTTTCGTCGTGCGAACCGATGCTCAATGCGCGAAAAACACTTTTGGTGAATTATGACTCGTAATTCATCTTTGGCTTGACGTCACCCCCTTTGCTCTGAAATCTTGTGGGCACGGAGACGACACGATCTCCGGCAGGGATTTGGGAACGCAAACCCGACAGGGAGGAAACAATGACGAGAACCCGCAAACCGGGCGTGAGCCGTCGCGCGACTCTCGCGATGATGGGCGCCGGTGCCGCGACCTTTGCTGCGCCATGGGTGGCACGCGCGCAGGCCAAGACCATCAAGATCGGCATGCCGACCATTCTGTCCGGCCGTGTCGCGCAGCTCGGCACCTCGTCGCGCAACGCCGTGATGCTGGAAGTCGAGAAGGTCAACGCATCAGGCGGTCTCGCCGGCCGGCAGATCGAAATGGTAATCCGCGACTCCAAAGGGCAGCCGCAGGAAGCGGCCCGCATCGCGCGCGAGCTGGTCAACACCGATGGCTGCGAGCTGCTGATCGATGCCGAGGCGTCGTCAGGCGCATTCGCGGTGCACGAAGTCGCCCGTGATCTCGGCGTGTTCTGTGTTCACACCAATTCGGAAACCTCGGCGCTGACAGCCGACCCGAAGCAACACATTCCCAATGCGTTCCGCACCGCGCGCCAGGGCGTGCATGACTCTATCGTCGGTGGCAGCTACGCGGCAGCGATCGCCAAGGCCAAGGGTCTGAAGAAGTGGGCGACCTGCGCGCCGGACTACGCCTATGGCCGCGACACGACAGGCGAATTCTCGCTGTACCTGAAGCGCTTCGCGCCCGACGTCGAGATCATCAGCGAATCCTGGCCAAAGCTGTTCCAGCCCGACTACACCGAAGTCGTGACCAAGATCCTGCAGGCGAAACCGCAGGCGCTGTATTCCTGCCTGTGGGGCGGCGATCTGACCTCCTATATCGACCAGGCCAACATCTACGCGATGTTCAGCGCGATGGAAGTGTTCGCCGTCAACATGGCCGACTACACTGCGCTGACCGTGGTGAAGAACCTGCCGAAGGGCATCCACTCCGGCAATCGCTACATCAAGACCTATCCCGCGACCGCGGAGAATGCGGCCTGGGGCGACGCCTATAAGGCGAAATACAGCGAATATCCGACCAACTGGTCATGGGAGAATGCGACCGCCATTATGCTGCTGGCTGAAGCGTCGAAGAAGGCGAACTCCGCCGACGGCAAGAAGATTGCGGACGCCATGCGCGGTCTCACCATCAAGTGCCCGTTCGGCGCCGACGGCACCGTGACGATGCGGGCGGACGACCAGACCCTGATCGGCTACGCGATCGGCTGGGGCACCACGATCCCGCAGGAGCCCTATGTGCCGCAGATCCAGGCCGGCGACTGGAAGACCATTCTCGAACTCGAAGCCGAGTGGAAGAAGAGCAAGGGTTACACCTGATCGATCGACAGGCGCGGAGGTAGTTTAACACTGCCTCCGCCTTTCACGCTTTGGTTTTCGCGCGCGGAACCTTCCGGCGCATGGTCACGGATATCCACCTTGGATCTCGACGCGCTCACCGGCTGTCTCGCCAGTTCCGCCTGCCTGGTGACGCAAACCACCAGCGGCTTCATCATCGGCATGCTGCTGTTCCTCGTCGCCGTCGGGCTGACGCTGATCTTCGGCGTGCTCAAGGTGGTGAATTTCAGCCACGGCGCCTTCTATATGTTCGGCGCCTACTTCGCGATGACCGCCTACCAGTTCACCGGCAGCTTCGCGCTGGCGATGCTGTGCGGCGCCGCCGGCACCGCTATCCTTGGCCTGGTGTTCGAACGCGTGTTCATGAGCCGGGTCTACGGCGCCGACGTCCTGATGCAGTTGCTGGTCTGCTACGCATTCGTGCTGATTTTCGACGACGTGGTACGAATGATCTGGGGTCCCGAGTTCAAGTCGATGGGCATGCCGGCGGCGTTCCAGGTGATGCCGCTGTTCATCGCCGGGGGCGTGGTGCCGCCGTATTATCTGCTGCTGATCGGCGTCGCGCTGGGGATGGCCGTGATCCTCGGCCTCGGTCTGGCCCGCACCAAGCTCGGCAAGGTGATCCGCGCGGCGGCGCATAATCCGGGCATGGTGTCGGCGCTCGGCATCAACACCGGTTTGATCTATGGCGGTGTGTTTGCGCTCGGCGGCATGCTGGCAGGCCTTGCCGGCGCGCTTGCCGCACCGGTGCGCTCGCTCACGCCCGGTATGGGGTTTTCGGTACTGATCGAATCCTTCATTGTCACCGTGATCGGCGGTATGGGCTCGATCCTGGGTGCCCTGATCGGCGCGCTGCTGATCGGCATGATCCGCTCGTTCGGTTCGCTCGGTTTTCCCCTGTTCACCGAAGGCCTGATGTACCTGTTCATGGTGATCGTACTGGTGGCGCGGCCGACCGGCCTGTTCGGCAAGGAGGTCGCATGACCGAATTGCGGGCTGAACAGGCCGCATCCGTGCCGCGCATCGAGGTCACGTCGCAGCGCGCGCGCTATCGCGACGTGCTGATCGCGTTGATTGCCTTTGCCGTGCTGGCGATCCTGCCGGTGTTCTTTGGCAGCAAGGCGCTACTCGATTTCGTCATCCGCTGTTCTGCATTCGGGCTGTTCGCGACGTCGCTCAACTTGCTGGTCGGCTATACCGGCATGACCTCGTTCGGCCATGGCATGTTCTTTGGCCTAGGTGCCTATGGTTTTGGCCTGATCATGCAGCGTACCGGCGTGCCGGTCCCGGTGGCGTTTGTCGCGACGCTGGTGGTCACGGCCGTTGTCGCTACCGTGATTGGCGCGATCTGCGTGCGTCTGAAGGATATCTATTTCGCTTTCGTGACCCTGGCGTTCCAGATGCTGATTCACAGCACGATCCTTTCCTGGGCGTCTCTGACCGGCGGCGATCAGGGGCTTCGCGGCGGCATTCCGCGTCCAGCATTCTTCGGAATCGACTTGTCCAATCACGTGCATCTCTACATCACGAGCTGCGCGCTGCTGGTGATCGGCCTGCTGCTGATGCGCCAGATCGCCCAATCGCCGTTCGGCTATACCTTGCGCATGATCCGCGACAACGCCAACCGCGCCAGTTTCATCGGCATCGACGTCTGGCGCGCCAAGCTGACGATCTTCGTACTGGCCGCGCTGTTTGCTTCCACCGGCGGTGTGATCATGGCGCTGTTCGTCTCGGGAGCCTATCCTGAATTCGCCTACTGGACCATCTCGGGCGAGGGCATCTTCATCAACATGCTCGGTGGCGTCACCACTTTCCTGGGGCCGATGGTCGGCACCGTCCTGCTGTTGATCCTCAACGACACCGTGACGCGATTGACCGAATATTACGGCATCGTGCTCGGCATCGTGATCCTGTTCTTTGCCATCGGACTCCGAAAAGGTCTGATGGATTTCGTGGTCGAGTGGCTCGCGCAGCGCCGCGAGCGGGCGGAGGTCTAGCCATGCTGGAGATCCGCGGACTTTCCAAATCCTTCGGTGGCGTCAAGGCGACGGACAACGTCTCGCTCGACTTTGCCGATGGCTCGCTCACCGCCGTGATCGGCCCCAACGGCGCGGGAAAAAGCACCTTCTTTAACCTGATCACCGGCGCGCTGCGACCTGATTCCGGTCAGATCCTGCTCGATGGCGTCGACATGGCCGGTCGAACGCCGCCCGATATCGTCCGTTATGGCATCGGCCGCGCATTCCAGGTCGCGAGCATCTTTCCTTCGCTCACAGTGGAGGAAACCATGCTGGCCGCTGTCTGTGCCGACCAGCGCCGCGCCGCGGTGCTGCACCGCCGCTTTCCGCTGGCCGAGACCCGCGACCGCGCCGAGCACGCGATGGAGTTGCTGGGGCTAGCCAACAAGCGCAATCGCACCGCCGCGACGCTGTCGCATGGCGATCAAAAGCTGCTCGATATTGCGCTGGCGCTGGTGCTCGAACCCAAGGTGCTGCTGCTCGACGAGCCGACGGCCGGGATGGGCACCGAAGAGCGCTGGCGCATGATCGACAAGGTTCATGAGCTTTGGCAGAGGCAGAAGATCACGGTCGTGTTCATCGAGCACGACATGGACATCGTGTTCAAGATCGCGCCCGAAATCGTCGTGCTGTGCTACGGCCGAATTCTCGCGACCGGCACACCGGATGCGATTCGGCGTAACGAGGCCGTCATCGAAGCCTATCTCGGCACCGAACATCATGCCGAGGCCGCATCATGAGTGCGCCGGCGGTCGTGCAGGTCGAGGACCTCGACGTTTATTACGGTACCAGCCAGATCCTGTTCGGCGTCGCGCTCTCGGTGCGGCAGGGCGAGACCATGGCGCTGCTCGGCCGCAACGGCGCCGGCAAGTCCACCACCATGAAGGCGATCATGGGCCTGGCGCCGGCCCGCCGCGGCAAGGTCACTCTGCGCGGCCGGGTGGTGTCCGGGCTGAAACCGCACCATATCGCGCGCGCGGGCCTCGGCTTCGTGCCGGAGGACCGCCAGATTTTCCCGGAGCACACGGTAGAGGACAATCTGGTCATCGGCGCCAAGAAGGGTGCCAATGGCGAAGACGAATGGTCGATCCGGCGCGTTTACGAGGTGTTTCCGCTGCTGGAGCCGCTGCGTAACCGGATCGCGGGGCGTCTGTCGGGCGGCGAGCAGCAGATGCTGGCGATTGCACGCACGTTGATGGGCAATCCGGCGTTGCTGTTGCTGGACGAGCCGAGCGAGGGGTTGGCCCCGATCATCGTGCAGCGGATCGGGGAATTGCTGCGCCAGCTCCGCGGCACCGGTGCCACGGTGCTGATCGCCGAGCAGAACATGCATTTTTGCCTTGGCCTTGCGAGCCACGCGACGGTTATCGACAAGGGTCAGATCGTCTACACATCCGGGATCGAAGAGCTGAAAGCCAACGATAACATTCGTCAGCGCTACCTCGCGCTGTAGCTTTCCGCCACCCGGGAGAAGAAATGGCTAGGGAATCGAGGCTATCGCCGACGCATGAGGCGCCGTATCGCGGCCTCCGCGTGCTGGACTTCGGGCAGGGCATCGCCTCGCCCTATTGCGCGATGCTTTTGGGGGTCTATGGCGCCGACGTCATCAAGGTCGAGCCGCCCGAAGGCGACTGGTCGCGCTTCCTCGGCACCACCTATGGCAGCCATACGACGTTGTCGGCGGTCTACAACCGCGGCAAGCGCAGCCTCTGTCTCGACATGAAGCAGAAGGAAGCCGTCGCCATCGCGCAGCGGCTGGCGAAGGATTGCGACGTCCTGATCGAGGGCTTTCGGCCCGGCGTCGCCGCACGCCTCGGCATCGGTTATGAGGAACTGGCGCGGGACAATCCCGGCCTGATCTATCTCTCGGTCAGCGCCTTCGGCCAGAGCGGTCCTTACTCGAAGCGACCGGGATCGGATTCGGTGGCGCAGGCGTTTTCCGGCCTGGTGTCGGTCAATGTAGGCAACGACGGCACGCCGCACCGGGTCGGCACCACGATCTCCGACGTCGTCACCGGCGTGTATGCGTTCCAGGCCATCGCCACCACGCTGTTCGCGCGCGCCACCGTCGGTACCGGGCGCTGGATCGACGTCAATCTCTGCGCCTCGACCTCGGCTCTGCTCGGCCACAAGGTCGCCGAGCATGTTCTGGAAGGCGGTGCGCCGCGCGCGCTCAACGTACCGGCGGGCTCCTATCAGACCAGCGACGGCTGGATGATGGTGACGCTGGTCAATGAGCCGCAATACAAGCGCCTGTGCGCGGCGATCGGACGCGACGATCTGGCCAAAGATCCGCGCTTTGCCGATTTCGCCTCCCGCGCGGACTATGCCGATACCCTGGTTGCGCAACTGCGCGAGGTGTTCGCGACCCGGCCAACCGATGTCTGGCTGTCGCGGCTGCATGCCGCCGATCTCATTGCGGAGCGAATCCTCAATCCCGGCGAATGGCTGCGCAACGCCCATGTCGAGGCGATCAAGGGCGTCGTGTGCCAGGATACCCCGGGCGTCGGTTCGGTCTACGCGCCGCGGACGCCGGGTATCGCGAGCCTGTCGGAAGATCACTTGCGGCCGTCGCCGGATATCGGGCAAGACAGTTATGACGTGCTGATGCAGGCTGGCTTTGAGCGGAGCGCGATCGATGATCTCGTCAAGGCCGGCGCGGTACGCCAGGCCAAAAGAGGTGCCGCATGAGCGACCAACTCATTCGTTATTCCGTCTCCGAGAATATCGCGGCGATCACGCTGGATCGGCCGCCGGTCAATGCGCTGAGCATGGAATTGATCGATGCGCTGTTGGCGGCGCTGGCCAGGGCGCGAGACGATGACAATGTACGCGCCATCGTTATCGGCAGCGCGCACAAGGTGTTCTGCGCCGGGCTCGATCTCGACATCGTCCGCGGCAGGCCCGGCATCGAGACCAAGAAATTCCTCGAGCGGCTGTATTTCGCGCTCAACGATACCCAGTACCGCATGGGCAAGCCGACCATTGCCGCGATCGACGGCGCGGTGCGGGCCGGCGGCATGACGATTGCGATCTCCTGCGACATGATCATCGCGGGAGACGGCTCGACCTTCGGTTATCCCGAGATCGATGTCGGGCTCATTCCTGCAATCCATTTCGTGCAGTTGCCGCGGCTGGTCGGCAAGCACCAGGCATTCGGGCCGCTGTTCCTCGGCGAGCCCTTTGACGCCGAAACCGCGTTCCGAATGGAGCTTTTGAGTGAAGTGGTGCCGAAGGGCACCGCGCTGGAGCGGGCCCGCGAGATCGCACGAAAGCTCGCTGCCAAGTCACCGATCGTGATGAAGATCGGCCGCGATGCCTTCATGCGGGCGGTCGATGCGGACTTCCGGCGCTCGGTCGAGAACACCGCCGAGAGCTTTGCGCTGGTGGCGACCACCGAAGATTGCCAGGAAGGGCTCAACGCGTTCGTCGAGAAGCGGACGCCAAACTACAAGGGACGGTGATGGCGGGACTTTATTTCGAGGAGTTCGAGATCGGGCGGGAATTCCACCATGAATTCTCCCGCACGGTCACGGAAATGGACAACACCATGTTCAGCCTGCTGACGATGAATCCGCAGCCGCTGCATCTCGATGCGCATTTCTCCGAGAATACCGAGTTCGGCCAGCGGCTGTTCAACAGCCTCTATACGCTCGGCATCATGATCGGCATGAGCGTCTACGACACCACGCTCGGCACCACGATCGGAAATCTCGGCATGACCGACGTCAAGTTTCCGAAGCCGGTTTTTCACGGCGATACGCTGAAGGCGCACACCAAGATCATCTCCAAGCGAGCCAGCAAGTCGCGGCCGACGCAGGGGATCGTCGAGTTCGAGCACACCATGACCAACCAGCGCGGGGAGGTGGTGGCGAGTTGCCGCCGCACCGGGCTGATGCATTGCAAACCGAAAGCGGCAAGCTGATGCGTTCATTCCTGTTCGTTCCAGGCGACAGCCTGCGCAAGTTCGAAAAGGCCAAGGAGACCGCCGCCGATGCGCTGATCCTCGATCTCGAGGATTCGATCGCGCCGGAGGAAAAGGTTGGCGCCCGCAGCACCGTGCGCGATATGCTCGCGGCGCGTAACCCGAAGCAGAAGCTCTATATCCGGATCAACGCGCTCGATACCGGCATGACGCTCGGCGATCTCGCCGCCGTGATTCCCGGCCGGCCCGATGGCGTGGTACTGCCCAAATGCGCTGGCGCTGCCGACGTCAACAAGCTGTCGCTCTATCTCGATGCGTTTGAGGCCGCTGCCGGAATCGATAACGGCGCCACGCGCATCGTCACGGTCGCGACCGAGACGGCGCGGGCAGTGTTGAAGCTGATGGATTTCGAGAACATGAGCCCGCGGCTGTGGGGCATGATGTGGGGTGCGGAAGATCTCGCGGCCTCACTTGGGGCCTCCAAGAACCGCACCGGCCGTCGCTATCACGGTCCGTTCCTGCTGGCGCGGGACCTCTGCCTGATCGCGGCGGCGGCGGCCGGCGTCGTCGCCATCGATACCATCGCGACCGACATCAACGACCTCGATGCCTTGCGCGAAGAAGCGATTGCGGCGCGGCAGGACGGTTTCCTGGCCAAAGCCGTGATCCATCCCAAGCATGTCGACGTCGTCAACGCCGCCTTCCTGCCGACGGAAGAGGAAATCGCCTGGTCGGAGAAGGTGGTCAAGGCCTTCAACGACAATCCGACCTCTGGTGTGGTCAAGATCGACGGCAAGATGATCGACAAGCCGCATCTGCGCGCGGCGGAGAAGATCTTGGCGTTAAGGGCGAGGTAGGAAAACGTCGGGGGGACAAAGGCGCTCTTGCGCCGTGCCCACCATCCATCCACCGCATGATTTGAATGGTGGGCACGCTTCGCTTTGCCCACCCTACGAAGCAAGAACCATCAGGGAAGAATAATTATGCGACTGACCAAGCCACGTATCCCACCCGTTCCCCCGGAAAAATGGACCGAAGAGCAGCGCGAACTCGTCGCGCCGATGCAGGCGCGCGGCCGTATCATCAACATCTTCCGCACCATGCTGACGCATCCGGCCGCCGCGAAAGCGTTCCTGACCTGGGGCGGCTATATCCTGAGCCGCAAGTCGACACTGCCGCCGCGCGAGCGCGAGATCGTGATCCTGCGCACCGGCCTCCTGTGCAAGTCCGGCTACGAATGGACCCAGCATGTGCCGATCGCCCAGAAGGCTGGTCTGACCGATACGGAGATCGCGCGGATCAAGCAAGGCGCCGACGCGCCCGGCTGGAGCGCCGCCGACGCGGCGTTGCTGCGGGCCGCCGACGATCTGCATCGCGATTACTTCATCAGCGAAACTGTCTGGATCGAGTTGTCCAAACACTTCAACGAACAGCAGCGCATGGATGTCGTGTTCGCCGTGGGGCAATACACGCAGGTCTCGATGCTACTGAACACCTTTGGCGTTCAGCTAGACGAAGGCCAGACGCTGGATCCGGATCTGAAGGAATTTTGAGGCGCGGTCCGTAGGGTGGACAAAGGCGCACTTGCGCCGCGCCCACCAAAATCCTCCGTGGCGCAGTTGGTGGTGGGCACGCTTCGCTTTGCCCACCCTACGCGCTACGAACCCGCTTCGATCAATCCGCCCTCGGCGATCAACGCGCCGATCTCATCTTCGGTAAACCCCGCTTCGCGCAAAATCTCACCGCCATGCTCGCCAAGTCTCGGCGGATGGCTGCGGATCGAGGGCGGCGTCTTGCTCCATGTGGCAGCGGGGCCGGCGACGCGCAGCGTGCCTTCGGTCGGATGCTCGATCGTGTGAAGCAGGCCGACGGCTTCGAGATGGGGATCGTCGATCAGGCTGTCGAGGTCGTGCAGCGGCGCGTGCGGGATGTCGGCCTCGTTGAAGAACGTGATCCATTCGGCGGTCGTCCGCGTCTTCATCATCTGCGAGAACCAGTCGTAGACGAAGTCGTAGTTGCGCGTGCGGGCGTCGATGCTGTTGAGGCGCGGGTCGCGGTCGGCTTCGTTGGCGAGGCCGATCAGGCGGAAGAACGCGTTCCATTGCTTGTCGGAATAGACCAGTGCGCAGACGTAGCCGTCGCTGGTCTGGTACGGGCGACGGTCCGGCGACAGCAATCGGGAATAGCCGGGCGGGCCGATCGGCGGCTCGAAACTACGGCCGGCCATGTGGTCGCCGAGCACGAACTGCGCCATGGTTTCGAACATCGGGATTTCGATCGCCTGGCCTTCATCGGTACGTTCGCGATGAAACAGCGCCGCGAGAATGGCGTGGGCGGCGTTCAGCCCGACGATACGGTCGGCCATCGTCGCCGGCGAGTAGCGCGGCTCGCCGGTGATCTTGCCGGTCAGCGCCGGCAATGCGGTCAGACCCTGGATCAGGTCGTCATAGGCTGGACGTCCGGCATAGGGGCCGGTTTCGCCAAAGCCGTGGAGGCTGGCATAGACCAGCCGCGGGTTGATCGCGAGCAGGTCGTCGGCGCCGAGCTTGAGGCGGGCCATCGCCGCCGGCCGCACATTGTGCACGAACACGTCAGCAGTAGACGCCAGCCGCAGCAACGCCTCGCGGCCGCCGGGCTTCTTGAGGTCAAGCACGATCGAGCGCTTGTTGCGATTGCCCTGCAGATACATCGCGCCCATCTTCGGATGGCGCATGGGAGCGGCGAAACGCATGACGTCGCCGTCGGGGCTTTCGACCTTGATGACGTCGGCGCCGTAGTCGCCGAGGATCATGGTCGCGTACGGCCCCATCATCACACTGGTGAGGTCGATAATCCTGACGCCGGCGAGCGGGCCCGCCGGCACTGATGCTCTTGCGCTAGTCACGGCGCGCGATCAATGGCCGGCAGCGAGCGCGTCGGTGAAGGCCTTGAACACTTCGGTGCCGGGCTTGCCGCGCTTGTTAATGTCCTTGACCCAGTCCTCAGCGACGGTCTTGAACGCGGTGTCGAACACTTTCTTGTCGTCGGCACCGAAGTTGATCACCTTCATGCCCTGCGATTTGATCTTTTCGGTGGCAGCCTTCTCGCCGTCCTCGAAGCGCTTGCAGCCTTCACGCGTTGTCTGCTCGCCGGCCTCGACCAGTACCTTGCGAACGTTCTCAGGCAGTGATTTGAATTTTGCTTCGCCGATCGAGTAGGTGAAGATCGCAGTGCCGAAGTTGAGGCCTTCGGTACCGGACTTGAGGATCTTGCCGAATTCGTAGGACACCGAACTCTGGTACGAGAAGATCAGGCCGTCGAGCGTGCCGCGGGTCAGCGATTCGTAGATTTCGGGCGCGGCCATACGGACGGGAACGCCGCCGATCGATCGCATCATCAGATCCATGGCGCCGCCGGTGGTCCGGATCTTCAAACCTTCGAGATCCTTGGCGGTCTTCACGTCGCGGCTGGTGGCGAGCTGGATCTGGTAGGCCGGCAGCGCGATAGTGACCAGCGGACGGAGTTGATTGGGGCCGAACTCCCTGGTTTCGAGAATTCCGCCGTTGTGCGAGATCTTGTAGAACGCCAACGATCCCTGGCATTCGGTCTCGAAGACGCCGGGCAACTCGGCAACCGCGGTCAGCGGATATTTCTCCGAGGAATAGGACGGCACGATGTAGGAGACGTCGGCGACGCCCGCGACCGTGAGCTGTGCCATGTCCTTGGCCTTGCCAAGCTGTTCGGCAGGATATTCCTGGAACGTCACCTGTCCGTTGGTTCCTTTGGTCACCAGCTCCATGAAGGGCTTGGCCACCAGCTCATGAATAACGTGACCGGCAGGAAGACTTTCAGCGAGGCGCAACGTGATCTTCTCCTGCGCGGCAGCGGGACAGGCCGCTGCGCTGGCAAGGAAGGCAAGTGCCAGAGTGTACCGTGTTTCGAGACCTGCGATCATGAGCGTTCACTCCCGTTTATTGTTGTTGCCTCAATAACCCATCTTGATCGGTAGCCAGAGGATGATCTGCGGCCAGACCACGAGAATCGCGATTGCGAACAAATGCGCGACGAAGTGGGGAAACACGCCATGGAATACTTCGGCGACCGGACGTCCCGAATAGCGCGCTACCACGAAACAGTTCAATCCGACCGGTGGCGTGATCATGCCGACTTCCGCGGTGACGATCTTGATGACACCGAACCAGAGCGGATCATAGCCGAGCGACTTGATCAACGGCAGCACGATCGGAACCGTGAGCACCAGGATCGCGATCTGATCCATGAAGGAGCCGAGCACGATATAGCCGAACAGGATGATGGTCAGGATGATCCAGGGGGCCACGTGCAGGGCGCCGACCCAGGCGACGAGGTTTTGCGTCACCTGCGTCAGGGTGAAGAAGTAACCGAAGATCGAGGCACCGAACAGGATCATTGCAATCATGCAGGTGCCGTGCGCCGAGCGCAAAAGCGCGCTGCGCAGCGACGTCAGATTGATCTTGCCCTTCCAGATCGCGAGCACGAAGGCACCGAAGGCGCCAAGCGCGGACGCTTCGGTCGGCGTGGCGACGCCGGTGTAGATCACGCCGGTGACCATGCCGAACAGCAGCAGCATCGGGCCGACGACCCTGAGCATCCGGAATTTCTCGGCGAACGAAACCGGCGGGGCCGACGGCGCGCGCGACGGATCCTGCCAGGCCAGGAACCAGACCGTGGCCATAATGGTGAAGGTAACGAGAATGCCGGGGATGACGCCGCCGATCAGCAGCGCGCCGATATTCACTTCGGCCAGCAGGCCGTAGATCACGAGCGCCACCGACGGCGGGATCAGCATTGCCAGCGTGCCAGAGATCGCCACCACGCCGGCCGCCATCTTCGGCTCGTAGCCCTGCCTGAGCATGGCGGGCAAACTGGTGGCTGACAGGGTCGCGGCGGAAGCCGTGCTGGTGCCGCAGATCGCGCCGAAACCGGCGCCGGCGAGCGCGGTCGCCATACCGAGGCCGCCCGGAATCTTGCCGACCCAGGCCGCCGTGGCCTTGAACAGGTCGTCGGCAATGCCGCTGACCAGCACGAACTCGGCCATCAGCAGGAACATCGGGATCGTGATCAGTTCGTAGGAAGTCACCGCCGACAACGGCGCGGTCTGCAGGATGCCCGACAGCATCGGCATGCCGCCGATCATATAGAGCCCGAGGACGCCGGAGCCCGCCATCGCAAAGCCCACCGGCGTGCCGATCGCGAGCAGCACGAACAGCACCGCCATCGCCAGAACGAGAGTCATTCGAAGGTTTCTCCGGGGGCGTGGGCCGCAGGCAGCTCGATAAAAGTGCGTCCGGTGGCGAGCGAAAGAACATGACCGATCAGATGCGCGACGAGCCTTATGGTGATCAGACCAGCGCCGAACGGCACGAGGCCGATCGATGGCCACATCGGCCATGGGATCGCCCCCGCCATCACGTCGGAAGATTTGAAGCTGTCGACCGCACGCAGCCAGCCGAGATAGGCGATCAGGGCAAACGCGATGATGCCGACCAGGCAGGTGACGATCTCGGACAGGCGGATCATCGCGGGGGAGAATTTCTGCTGCAGGATGTCGACGCTGACATGCGCCCGGCTGGTATAGGCTTCCGACAGCACCAGGAAGAATATTCCGGCCATCAGGTAAAGCGAGATCAGGTCATAGGCCCAGGAGAACGGCTTGTTGAAGGCGTAACGCATGATGACGTCGCCGAATACGATGATCATAATGGCGAACATGAACATCGCGGCAACCGTCGAGGCGATCTTCTCGATCGCAGACAATGCCTTTAATATTCCGTCGAGCAAGATTGGTCTCCCCCAGATTGTCTGTTGTGCAGGCTGTGACAGCCTGCATCTTGCGTCTACTTGGCGGGAATGGTCGCGACAGCGGCATCGAATTCCTTCAATGCATCGCTGCCGCGCTTGCTGCGCCCGTCGAGGCCTTCAGCCCAGGTCTTGGCCACGCCCTTCATCAGGTCCTTGAACTTGCCGACCACGTCAGGCGACAGGTTTTCGAAGCGGATGCCGGCGGCTTCGAGCGATTTCTTCGTCTCATCGTCCGACTTCTGCACCGATTTGCAGGCTGAGGGAATGATCTCGTCGGCAGCGTCGGTCATCGCCTTCTGGACTTCAGGCGTCAGCTTCTTCCAGGCGATGTCGCTGATCGAATAGGAAACGATGAAGCTGCCGAAGCCGACGCCGTCGGTGGAATATTTGACGAGCTTGTCGGCGCCATAGGCGACCACGCTTTCGAGCGGGAACAGCAAGCCGTCCATGGTGCCGCGCGATAGCGATTCATAGGCGTCAGGGGCGGCCATTCGCACCGGCACCGCGCCGATCGCGCGCAAGGTGAGGTCCTGCGCGCCGCCGGTGGAGCGCAGCTTGAGGCCGGTGACGTCGCCGACGTCTTTCACCGGATGCTTGACTGTGAAGATGCGGTATTGCGGCAGGCTGACAGTGAGCAGCAGGCGAATGTTGTTGGCGGTATAATCCTGCTCCGCGATCACGCCGCTCCGCGCCAGCTTCCAGTAGGCGAGGGTGCCCTGGCAGGAATGATCGAACGCGCCAGGCAACATCGCGACTTCGGAGACCGGCATCTTGTCCGAGGTATAGCCGGGCGCGACGTAGCCGATATCGGCTACGCCGGTCTGCGTCAGTTTCAGCATATCGGCGGCCTTGCCGAGTTGCTGGGCCGGGTAATGCTCGAACGTTACCGCGCCGTTGGTGCGCTTGGTGACCTCTTCCATCCAGGGTTCGAGGATCAGCTTGACCAGGTAATGGCCCTTCGGGAACGAGTCCGCGACGCGCAATTTAACGGGGTCAGCGGCCTGCGCCAGCACGGTCGACGCAATGAGAAGGCCGGAACCGACAAGTGTTCGCAGAAGCGCGGCCATATCTCCTCCCTGGGGGCTGTTGTTGTTGAAAATAGCTGCGCATAAAGGAAATTGCCCGTCAAGGACGGCGCTCCGGCTGAGATCTGCGGTCTGCACAACTAGGGGACGCAGGACGGAATGGCCGATGCTTCAGCCGGTCGCGGACCGCCTCTGGCGGGTGACGGGACCGCGTTTCGGCGCTGCCAGTTTTCGGATCAGCCGCGTCACGATCTCGGCCGCCGCCGACAACGGACGATGCGAACCGAACGACATCCAGGTCGTCTGCTCGATGGTCGGACGGACAATGCGAACGGCGCTGAATTCGCCCGAAGCGATCTCGCGCGCGAACACATGTGCGGGCGAGATGGTCGCGAGGTCGGAGGCGCGAATGATTTCGCCGATCAGCGAGGTCGAGCTGGCCTCCAGGCGGATGTCGAGGTCGAAATGCTGGGTCGTGGCGAGCCCGGTCAGGAGATTGGTCAGGCTGTTCGGGCGCACCGGCAACGCCAGCGGCACGTCGGCAATGGCACGCAATGCCACTTCCAGGCCTTTCGCGATCGGGTGGTTGCTGCGGACGATCAGATGGGTATCCGCCCGCATGATGGCCTCGGCATTGGCGACGCGCCCGCGCCGGTAGCGATTATAGACCGCGATATCGACCCGCTGCGCCGCGAGCCATTCTTCCACCTGGCCGCTGTAGCCTTCGAGCACGCGCAGCCGGATGCCGGGATAGTCGTCGCGCAGCAATGCAGTGAGGCCGGCGACAAAGGCGCGCGACGCAACCGGTACAAGCCCGAGCGTGACCTCGCCGGAGGGCCGGTCACGGGGACTCTTGGCAGCCTGCTCGAAGGCCAGCGCATCCGCGATCAGGGCGCGTCCTTGCGGCAGCACCCGTTCGCCGATCTCAGTCAGCGCGACCCCGCGCCCGGTGCGGTGGAACAGCCGCCCGCCGACCTCGCGCTCCAGCGCCGAGACCTGGCGGCTCAAGGCCGACTGCGCGATGCCGAGCGTACTCGCCGCGCGGACGTAGCTGCCATGCGCCGCGACTTCGACGAACGCCTTAAGATTTCGCAACTCCATGATATGCCATTTCAGCAATTCTGAATTATTGGACTTGATCTTACAGCATAGATCGAAGCCCGGCTAGGATGCCGGCATGAAACCTTCAGCCGCGTCCTCCGCTTCTCCCGCGCCCACCGGCCCGCTGGTAGGGCTGCGTATTCTCGACATGTCGACCGTGGTCGCCGGGCCGTTCGCGGCGACGCTGTTGGCCGATCTCGGCGCCGACGTCATCAAGGTCGAGCTGCCCGGCAAGGGCGATCCGCTGCGCGAGCTGGCGCCGCACAAGAACGGCGTGCCGCTGTGGTGGAAGGTCACCAACCGCAACAAGAAGGGTATCTCGCTCGATTTGCGCAAGCCGGATGGCAAAGCGTTGCTGGCGCGGCTGCTGGCCGATCGCGAGGTGCTGATCGAGAATGCTCGACCAGTGGGGCATTACGCGGGAGTGGCTGCAGCAGATCAACCCGCGTCTGACGATCCTTCGCGTCACCGGCTTCGGCCAGACCGGGCCCTATCGCGACCGTCCCGGCTTTGCACGAATCTTCGAGGCAATGAGCGGCTTCACCCGCATGTGCGGCGAAGAGGGCGGCTCGCCGCTGCATCTCGGCTATCCGATCTCGGATGCAATCGGTGGACTGTTCGGCGCGGTCGGTGTGCTCTCGGCGCTGTACCGGTTGAAGCAAGAGCCGGCGGCCCGTGGCCAGGAAATCGATTGCTCGATGACCGAAGCGATGCTGCGCACGCTCGACTTCCTCGCCATTGAATATGACCAGCTCGGCGTGGTGCGAACCGCCAGCGGCAATCGCAGCCAGTACGCCGCCCCCGGCAATATCTATGCGACCGGCGACGGTAAATGGGCGTCGATTGCGGCTTCGACGCAAAGCATCTTCGTCCGGCTATGTGCCGCGCTCGAACTCGAGGGGCTGCTGGCTGATCCGAGATTCGCCGACAATCCGTCGCGCGTGAAGAACCGGGATGTGCTGGACGCGATCGTCGGCGGCGCGATCGCAAAGCTGACGCTGGCCGAACTGCGTGTAAAATTCGAGGCGCACGAGGTCGGCTTCTCGCCGATCTATGATGCCGCCGATATCTTCGCCGACCCGCACTTCATCGCGCGCGAGACCATTGTCAGCGTGCCCGATGCCGAACTCGGCGACGTTCGCATGCAGTGCGTGGTGCCGCGCTTCTCGGAGACGCCGGGTGCGGTGCGGAGTGCCGGCCCTTCGATCGGACAGCACAATGACGAAATCTATGCCGCGCTGGGTCTGACGTCGGAAGAGATTGCCCGGCTGCGCGGCATCGGTATCATCTAGAGGAGAGCAGGATGAAGCGCATCATGATGGCGGCGCTGGCGATCTTCCTCGCCGCGCAGGCGGAAGCCGCCGAAGTCTCGCGCGTCGTCGTCGGGTTCCCGCCGGGACAGGCAACGGATATCATTGCCCGCCTGATCGCCGAACGCATCGCTCCGATCCTCGGCGAAACCTTCATTGTCGAGAACCGGCCGGGACAGGGCGGCAGCATTGCCTTGGCGGCGCTTGCCAGCACCCAGGCGGACGGACGAACGATGGTGCTGGCGCCGCTGGCGTCGATGGTCGCCAATCCGCATCTCTACAAGTCGGTCGGCTACGACACTTTGAAAGATTTTGCCCCGGTGGCGCTGATCTGCGACCTGCCGATGCTGCTGGTGGTCAATCCTTCCTTGCCGGTTAACACCATTCCGGAGCTGATAGCATATGCGAAAGCGAATCCCGAGAAGCTGGTCTACGCGTCGTCGGGCAATGGAACGCTGTCGCATCTATGGAGGATTTCAAGCGTCGCGCCGGGATTGCAATGCTGCATGTGCCCTATCGCGGCAGCGCACCGGCCATGACCGACCTGATGGCAGGTATCGTAAACAGCGCGATGGATACGGTGCCGGTCACTCAGCCGTTCATCCAGTCCGGCGGGATGCGATTGATTGCGAGCGGATATTCGGAGCGCGTGCCGGCGTTTCCGGATACGCCGACATTGGCCGAGCAAGGCTTTCCGGGCTTCGGACTGGCGGCCTGGCTCGGCTTCGTGGTTCCAGCAGCGACGCCGAAGGAACGCATCGAGGCGCTCAGTGCCGCGATCATCAAGGTCGTTCAGTCCGATGAGGTCGGCCAGAAATTCGCGAAGCTTGGTGTCATCCCGCGGACGGCCGGGCCGGAGGGTTTTGGCGCCTTTATCAAAACCGAGTATTCGCGCTGGGGCGAGATCGTCAAGGCAACCGGCGCAAGGGTTGATTGAAGAGGGTTGATTGAACGGCATGTCTGAAGTGTCCGGATGCGGCGTCGCGTGAATTGACTTTGGCGCTTGATCGGCTGCAAATGCCGTCAATCAACAGCCCCAAAGGAAACACCATGGTTGACGCGCTGATCATCGACGCATGCCGGACACCGCGCGGCATCGGCAAGGCCGGCAAAGGCGCCCTCTCAGGAATCCATCCGCAGCAACTCGGCGCGACCGTATTGCGCGCGCTGGCCGATCGCACCGGCATCAACACCGCCGATGTCGACGACATCATCTGGGGCACCAGCTCGCAGCGCGGCCCGCAGAGCGGCGATCTCGGCCGAATGTCGGCGCTCGACGCAGGCTACGACGTCCGCGCCAGCGGCGTCACGTTGGATCGTTTCTGCGGCTCGGGTATTACCAGCGTCAACATGGCGGCTAATTCGATCATGTCCGGCTCCGAGGACCTCGTCATCGCCGGCGGCACCGAAATGATGTCGATGGAAGGCCGCCGCGGCGAGGGCCCGTTCATGATGGACAACGGCAATTTGCGCCTGCGCGCACGGCACCCGCAATCGCATCAGGGCGTTTGTGCCGATGCGGTGGCGTCGCTCGAAGGCATCACGCGTCAGGATGTGGACGAACTCGGCCTCGAAAGCCAGAAGCGGGCGGCGGCCGCGATCAAGGGCGGCCATTTCGACAAGAGCCTCGTGCCGGTCCATCGCGAGGACGGCAGTCTTGCGCTCGATCGCGAGGAATACCCGCGTCCGCAGACCACGCTCGAAGGGCTGGCCGGACTGAAGCCGGCCTTTACCGCGATTGCGGACTATCCGCTCGACGACAAAGGCACGACCTATCGCAATCTCATCCTCGACAAGCATCCTGGCCTCGACATCAATTTCATGCACCATGCCGGTAATTCCTCCGGCGTCGTCGATGGCTCGGCCGCGATCCTGCTGGCGTCGCCGAGCTATGCCAAGGCGCACGGCTTGAAGCCGCGCGCCCGCGTTGTCGCGATGGCGAACATGGGAGATTCGCCGACGCTGATGCTGAATGCGCCGGTGCCGGCAGCCCGCAAGGTGCTGGCGAAGGCCGGTCTCACCATCGACGATATCGACCTGTTCGAGATCAACGAGGCCTTTGCGGTCGTTGCCGAAAAATTCATTCGCGACCTCAAGCTCGATCGCGACAAGGTCAACGTCAACGGCGGTTCGATTGCGCTCGGCCATCCGATCGGCGCTACCGGTTCGATCCTGATCGGCACGGTGCTCGACGAACTGGAGCGGCGTGATCTCAAGCGCGGCCTGGTGACGATGTGCGCCGCCGGCGGTATGGCGCCGGCCATCATCATCGAGCGGGTCTGAAGGTTCACGCCGCGGGAAACTGCAGCTCGAATGCGACGCCGTTCTCGGAGGGCACCAGCCGGATCGACCCGCCATGGCTGGTCATGACGGCCTGCACGATGGCGAGCCCCATTCCCGTGCCGCCGGTATCGCGGCGCGTGGTGAAGAAGGCGTCGAAGATCTTCTCCCGGTTCGGCTCCGAGATGGGATCGCCATCGTTGCTTACCGTCATCCTGACGGTGACGGCGCCATCGACAGCCTCCAGTCGTACGTTCTTCGCATTGTGACGGATTGCATTGTCTGTCAGGTGCGACAGCACGATCAATGCCTTCTCGCTGGACATGCCGATCGAGCGTTCCAAACAGCCCGTCGCGTCGATCGTGCGCGTCGGGAACCGGCTCTTCAAGCCGGCAAGAACCTGAGTCAGTTCGGTATGTTCGTTGAGAGGGGCCGTTTCGGCGCGTGCCAGTTCGCGCAGCCGCTGCGTCATGGCCTCGAGGCGCTCGGTATCGCCCAGAATGTTCGAGACAAAGTTCTTCTGCTCCATCACTGTGAGATTGCCGGTCTTGCTCTGCAGCGAATCCAGCAGCAATTCGGCTGCGCCCTTGATCGAAGTCAGCGGTGACTTCAGTTCATGGGTCAGGTGGGACGAGAAGGTTGCGATGTAGTCCGACCGCCGCGACAATTGCTGCGCCATGTCGAGGAAGCTGTGCGAGAGTTGGGCGAATTCGCGCGTGCCGTAGTGGGCGAGCGGTTGGAAGGCGTTGCGGTCGCCACGGCTGATGCGCGCGGCGCGATCAACCAGTTCGCGCATCGGTCGCGTGATGGTGCGGGAGAAGACCAGGCCAATGACGATGGTTCCCAGCATCACGGCGATGCCGGCCAGGATGAACTTGCCGCGCTCCTGGTAAAGGTGATCAAAAATATTGCTCGGTGTCCGCGACGTATAGACGACGCCTGCGACGCGATTGTTGACGATTACCGGCATTGCCGAGAAGACGTGGACACCGACGCCGCGGCTGATCGAATAGATCGGAGGCGGGATCTTGTCGGGTACACGTATCCGCAGTGCGGCGCGGTACTTTCCCTGCAAGGCGGTTGCCACTTCCTCGATATGGGCGAGCGATTGGCCGACCTCATCGCGGCCGGCAATCACGACGCCACGGGGATCGAGGATACGAAAGCCCGCCAGCGTGACCTTCTGCGTGTCGAGGATGATCGGCATCAGCCGCTTGCCGATCTCGATATAGGCTTGCGAAGCGGGGACTGCAGCCGGGAGCGCATCCGGCCTCCGCCGGAGCAGGTCACTGCGGGCGGCGAGATCGAGCGCCGGCCGGATCGGCGTCATCTCCTCGTCGCGATCTGGCCGCGCTTCGGGCGGGATTTCTGCGCCGAGTGCGATCCCGTCGGCGAGGTGGGCTTCAACGTCGCGCGCATAGACCGCGGCCAGCACCCGGCTCTGCGCGATCAATTCGGCCTGGGTCTGGTGGATAAGCTGGTTGTCGTAAAGCCGAAAGAAGAACAGCCCGACCAGCGGCAGCGCCGCGACCGAGGCCAGCACGGTAAAAATGACAAGTCCCAGCGATGGTCGCCATTTCTCGCGCATGCGCTCGGTCATGCCTGCGGCTCGCATCGTCCCAGCTTGAAACCGACACCGTGAATGGTCTCAATGACATTGTCGCAATTTGCGGCGGAAAGTTTGGCGCGAATGTTGCGAATATGACTGTCGATGGTGCGATCGGAGACCTGGATGTTGAGCTGATAGGCGGCGTTCATGATCTGCTCGCGGCTGAAGACCACCGCCGGTCTCGTCAGGAACGCCCGCAGGATTCCGAATTCGATCGCGGTCAGGCGCAACGGCGTGCCGGCGAACTCCGCGACATGCTGTTCGGGGTCGACTGAAAGCTTGCCTTGGGAGAGTGCTGCCGCGTCCTTTGTATCCGGGCCGCGCGCCGCCCGACGCAGGATGACATTGACGCGGGCGACAAGCTCGCGGGGACTGAAGGGTTTGGTGACATAGTCGTCGCCGCCGATCTCCAGCCCCAGCACACGATCGATCTCGTCGTCCCGCGCCGAAAGAAACAGGATCGGAACGTCTGAGGTTTTTCGAACTTCACGACACACGTCCAGTCCGTCGAGCTCCGGCATACCGATGTCGAGGATAATGAGATCGGGGCGGTCGGCGGAAAACCGCGCCAGCGCTTCGCGGCCGTCCTTTGCCTCGTTCACGGTCATTCCGGCCTTGCGGAGGGCGACACGGATGACCTCGCGGATGTGCAGGTCGTCGTCGACGATGAGAATACGGTGGGTCAAACGTCTCTCCGGAGGAAGGTCGTTGTCAGCCAGTCGTCGAGTTCTTTGCCGCGTCCAGCGTGCGCTGGAGCCGCCAGCTCCTGAACCCCCAGGCGCGCCAGGAAGCCATATCTTTCTGCTGCTGTTCTACAAGGCAATTGCGACGCGAAACAAGGCTCAGATCGGACCACCCGCGCGGCGTGAAGGCCTTGTCGATGGCCGGCAACGCCTGGGGCCCCAGGCTGAGCAGATAGTTTATGTCAATCGGAGCGCCTTGGCCGGTGACTTCACGGCTATGGCTGACATTGTAGTCGGCGATGATGGCGGCGAAATTGATCAACGAGCAGAGATAGAGCGTCGCCGTCAACGTGAGCAGGTTGGCTCGGATCAACCATTCGTCGGAACGGTTCAATGCAATCCGGGCGACGATCAGGATCAGCCCGAATGCGACGAGCAGCATCCAGATGAAGGCTGCAATTCGCCACCAGGTCAGCAGGTAGATCTGGACATAGACATCGAGGCGCAGGATCGACGACGCCACCAGCAGCACATTCTGCGCCACCCAGAGATAGACCAGCGGCCGGATCACGGTCGAGCGCTCGGCCGCGCCGCCGGGCTTCATGGCGACCAACACGAAGCCGGCGGCCAGCAGCGCCGTGACAATGAGAGGATAGGCGCCGCGGTGGGCGTAGGAGGCGTAACTGACGTCGCTTGGGAGGGCCACGTTTCCCCAGAGATAGGCCACGTCGAGAACGGTCTGGAGCGCGAACAGCAGGTTGAAAAGGACTAGCGAGCGCAGGATGGTCGCCACACCGAAGAAGCCGACGCTTCGCGCGGGTGCCGGCGGTGCCTGCGGGATAGGCTCGCCGGTCTTGGCTGCAGCTTCGGACCTGCTGCGCCACCAGACGTGGAGGAATGGCCAGACAGTCGACAATGCCACCAGCCAAAACAGCACGCGCTCAACGCCGAGATGAGACCAGATCACGGCTGGGTTGATCAGGCTGATCCATTTCTCGAGCAAGGGATTCGCCGATACGAACAATGTTGCAAAGAGGCCGCCCAGCACGACGGGGATGAACCATATGATGACGCCGGATATCAGCGCCGGAATATGGAGTGAGCGGGCGGCGTCGCGGAAAAATCGGAACGGTCCGATCAGATAAAGGTCGCACAGCGCTGTCGCTCGTTCGCCAAGGCCGTGGACCTCGCGATTGGTGGTGAGTTGCAGCCCGACACCCAGCGCAAGAACAATGAAGGCGAGCGAAGCCAGGTTGAATTCCTCGATTGCCGGCACAAGACCGGCCAGGATGAGCAGCCCGGCCGGAAGCAACCGCTTGTGTTCGAGCGCCGTGAAATTGGTGAGCAGGGTACCGCAGACCAGCGCGAGGGAGAACGCCACTGCGGATATCCCGACTGGTTCGCCGTAGAACAGCCAGTCGGCCAGCACTGCAAGCGCCACAGCCAGTGCCGGCTTGACCGGGAAGGCACTTGGCGTACGCGCGGAGGATTCGAATGCCGGAGAAGAGAATTCGGTCATGTCTGCGATACCGGGTTGGAGAGGGACATTTTGAACGAGCGGCACCGATGGGCTTTCGGATAGCCACCAACCATCGTTGGCTAATCGTGTCGGAACAGGCATTCGATGACCGCCGCGTGATGTGCAGGGACGACTATCGATCGCCGTTGTGCAGGCGATAGGAAGGCGGTCAGCAGGAGCTCAGGATTTTTATGCAGTTTCCGTGCAGACGCTGTTATCCGCTCGCAACGCCAAGCCGGATTTGATACCGGCAATAATCATCGTCACGCCGGTTCCGTTCATTCATGCACATCATCAAGAAATCTGGCTCCGTGCTGCTCTGGCTCGCGGGACTGGCTTTGTTCTTCGCGGCCGCCAACAAGAACGATCCGTACCTGATTGCGCTGCGCGGCATGGGGAATGTCGCTCTTGCGCTCGCCAGCATTGTCACGGTTGCGATCCTGATCCGATGCGGCGTCTGGAGGCGAGGCGTCGGGGGTCGATTGCTCGTCCTGCTGTGGTGCCTGCCTTCGTTGGCGATGCTTTCGGCTCATGCAACCTACGAATGGCGCAAGGGCGCCGTCCTGCAAACCGACGCCGCCCGGGCGCGTATTCTCGGGCAACATTTCATGGTCGGTTATTCGTCATTTTCGGAAGTCGCCGAACTCGCAGAGAAAGGCCTCATCGCGGGTGTCTACATCACCAAGCACAACGTCGGCGCCACCGCTGACGGGTTAAAGGCCGAGATTTCTGCACTGCAGGAAAAACGACGCAATGCCGGCCTGCCGGCGCTGATCATCGCCGCCGATCAGGAAGGCGGTATCGTTTCGCATCTGGCGCCACCACTCACCAGACTGCCGGCACTGGCGACGCTCGCAAGCCTCCCGCCGGAGCGTCGATCCGCGGAGGCCGAAGCGTTCGGTCGCGTTCAGGGCCAGGAACTGGCAGGGCTGGGCGTCACCCTGAATCTGGCGCCGGTGCTGGATTTGCGGCCGGCGATGACGCGTAACCGTTTCGACTTCAACACGCTGATCGGGTATCGGGCGATCTCCGATGATCCCGCGGTCGTTACTGACATAGCCCGATCCTATGTCCGAGGGCTTGCGGCATCTGGCGTCGGCGCGGCCGTAAAGCACTTTCCCGGGTTGGGAGGGGTGCGCACTGACACTCATCATTTCAGCGCTAATCTGGATACGCCGGTGGAGCAACTGGAAGCCTCCGACTGGCTCCCGTTCCGGGACGTGTTGACGAACACGACAGCGCAATTGATGGTCGGGCATGTGACACTGACCGCGGTTGACCCGGATCGCGCCGCATCACATTCCCGGCGGGTGATCGACGGGATCATTCGCAGGAAATGGAATTACCAGGGCGTCGTCATGACCGACGATCTGGTGATGGGTGCGATCTATCAGCATAACGTCTGCACCGCCGTGGTGGAGGCGCTGAACGCCGGGGTCGATCTGCTGTTGGTCGCTTTCGACGGCGCACAGTTCTATCGCATCTTCACCTGTGCTTCTGACGCGTTTGCGCAAGGCAATCTCGATGCCGCAACCCTGCGCCAGAGCGAAGGCCGGCTGAAGGGGGCCGGTCGCGTGGATTGACCCTCGGCACCACCTGCGCACGGATCGCTGCGCGAATGGCCTTCGCTCAAATCCGAGGCATGGTGGCAGGCAGGTCCGTCGGGCGTGATGGCTGCCGTGCAGAAATTTCGCTGGATCGATCAGGCCAACCTATCAATCCGTGCTCATATTGAGTATCTGCCCTCGGAACCAGCGTAGCGGCCCCATCGGGATTACGCGTGTGTCCAGGCTTCTGGTCCTGCCGTCTTGACCACGACACGTAGTGGGCAACGGCCGTCATGGCGGCAAGCCCGGCGATGCTGACGAGGACTTGCATGGCAACGGAATCCGGCCCCGTGATCAGGATGAAATGGCCGGCAAACGACAGAAACACGCCGGCGCAGAACACTGGCAGCCATTCTTCACCGCACTTGATCAGCGGCTGCAAGGCGGCCCATCGAAAACCGTGCCAGTCCCGCGGCACCCAGTAGCTGACGACGAATGCCAGCGCCAGGAAATGCAGCACCCGGTAAGGCGCGATGTTTTCCTTTTCGTTGGGAAGGAAGATGTCGAGCATGGGCTCCGGTATCATCGCGGCGAGGTGCGGGAATTTTCCGCCCAGCGTCATGGTCAGGGCGAACAGCAGGTACAGCACGGTGGCGGCGCGCAGAAGCTGGAGTTCCTGCAGCGTACGAATCGTACGCATCGTCCGGGCGCCGCTGAGGGCCAGCCAGGCGCCGAGGACGAAGAGCAGCTGCCAGCAGAACGGATTGAAGTACCAGCGTCCCTCCGGATAGGCGGACAGGTTCCAGTCGTGATACCGCGCCACCGCGTACAGGCCGATCGATCCGGCCACGGTGAGGGCCGGTCGGCGCATCATTCCGAACAGCACCAACGGGAAGAAAGCCATCAGCACGATGAAGAGCTGCAGCACATCGAGGTTGAGCGGCTTTGCCTGCAACAACAGGCCGTAAATCAGCGTCCGGATCGTATGGTCCACGATCCCGGTGACATTGAACTCGCCGATGATTTCGGGCGCTGCGGTCTTCCGCGCGACGTAACCGATCAGGTCGATGTAGATCACGAACAGAACGACGTAAGCCGCATAGAGCTGCCACAGCCGCTTGAAGACGCGGGTGGCCGTCACGATCAGGCCGCGCTCAAGCATCATCTTTCCGTAAAGGATGGCAGCCGTGTAGCCTCCGATGAAAACGAACAGGTCGGTGGCGCCGCTGAATCCGAAATTGCGCAGGGTCAGCAGACTGACTGCGTTATGCGGAACGTGGTCGAGAAAGAGAAACCAGGCAGCGATTCCGAGCAGGAGACAGAGCCGGAGATCGCCGTCGCGCGCGGCAATCTCGGCCTTCATGGAAGGGTACATTGAGAATTAAGAACTTTGCATGCCGGAGGAATTGAGCCGCGAATCTAGCGCGACTTTCCGTCACGTCCGAATAGACTTTGCGTGAGGGTCAGATAACCCAAATGCCGGCAAATTGCATTGGCTAATGATCACGATTTTTTGAGGAAGCTGGAGAAGGTGCGTTCAGATCGCATCGTGCTTGCGCAGGTCGCGGACATGATCGAACTGGTCTGCCTGCAGACCGGGGCCCGCTGCATCGATATCCGGCAGTGCGGCTTCGTTCAGAATATCCGCGGTGATGTCCTCGACCGAGCAATCGGCGATTTCATGGACAAAGCTGATGTTCCTGTATTCGCCGGACGCGATCCGCGAGACAACCTCGCGCCGGGTGATTTCGGGATCGACGATGGCCTCGCGGCCGCGCCGGCCGTAGTCGATCATCACGACGAAATACTGCATGCCTGCAATCTGTTCCTCACGCGACGAATTGGGATCGTACGATTGCATTATTTCTGAAAATCAGAAAATGTCAATGCGAAAATTCGGTAAAACCGAAAATGACGCAAGGGCGAGGGGGCCTGCCGGCTCGCCGGGGCAGAATCACCCCGGTACCAGGCCGGTTACTTGTCCGGCGCCCGTCCGCTCGCAGCCTTGGCGGCCTTGCGGGTCCGTGCCGCTGCCTTGTTGCGCAGGCGCTCGATTTGGCCCCTTGGCAAGGTGACGCAGATCTCGCCGATCCATTCGAGCTTGACGCCGCTGATCGGCTTGGCATTGAAGCTCGTGAGGTTGACCACCGAGGCTGATTTCCCTCGTTCGATCGTCTTCAGATAGCGCTCGCCGGTCTTCAGGCGCACGGCGGCTTCCTCGCCGTAGAAACTCGATAGCGGATGGCGCTGTTCGCGAAAGACCACGATCACGTCGCCGTTTTCGTATTTCGGCAGCATGGAATCGCCGGCGACCTCGAAGGCAATTGTCTCTTCGGCGATCGGGAAGGGTAGCTCGACCTCGCCGAGACCTTCCGGCGGCACCTGCTCGTGTTCGGGCTCGATCGATGCGCCGGCGCCGACGCGGCCCATGATCGGGACCGAATTCAGCTCCAGATAGTCCGTGATCGGCGCGATTTCCGATGCCTTGATGAGGCGAATTCCGGACAGGATCTCGGAAACCGCGCCCGGGCGAACGCCCATGGCCGCGGCGAGGCCGCCCTTGGTCTTTCCCGGCTTTTGCAGCCCGCGTTCGATCAGCCTGATGTCCAGCATGACTCATCCTTTCCGAATTCCAGAAATGATAGCAATTCCGATTATCAGAAATCAAGCTTGACTTTATTTCGGAATATCAGAAATTGCAGGCAGCGGCGTTGACGGAAGGATGCGAATGATGGAGCAGGCAGGCTGGTTGCCCGGACATTGCGACGCCCTTCGCAGACTTGTTGCCGAGCGCCTTCCGTTTTCGACGATCGCCAGGGCGATCAACCTGAAATTCGGGACGGCCTATACCCGGAATGCTGCGATCGGCCGCGCCAAGCGGATGGGGCTCGTCGGCTGTGATCGTCCGGAGCTCTCATTGCGGGTGGTGCCACCGCGACCGGAATCAGTCGTCAAGCTCCAACCGGCCGAAGCGGGCCCGGCTGATCTTCCCTGGCCGAAACCCGTCCTGAAGACGCAGGCGCTGCCGAAACTGCGCTGCGCCGAAGTCGAGCCGCGGTACCTCACGCTGATCGAGCTCCAGCGCGGCGATTGCCGTTATCCCTATGGCGGCGACGAAGAGAGCGAAGCCATCACCTTTTGCGGCCATCCGCGCCAGCCCGGTTCGAGCTATTGCCCGCCGCATTTTCATTTGAGCCGCATCCCCGTCGCCTCGCCCGAGCGTGAGGCGATCGATAACGAGATCTGGCTGCGCATTGTCGAGACGGCGTAGCCGATACGGCAGACCGCATCCGAACGTATTTCGCGAGAGGAGACCCCGCAACTATGCCCAGAGCCAAACGTAGGAAGCCCCACGATCCCGCCAAGGTGCATGACCGGCGGTCGCAGGATCTGTTGCGCAATGCCGAAGTCGCGACCGTTGAGGTCGATAATCCGCTGGCGCTCGATGCCGGCGACAAGATCGTGGTGCTTCGTTCGATCCGCCACGATCCGCTGGGGCGGTTGCATTCGCATCACCAGATCGACGAGGCGCAATACCAGGCCGGCCGCGCGTTTCAGAGCGACTGGGAAAAGGCAGAGCGAGGACCTCGTGCGGTCGATCCGACCCGCGAATATGTCGATGGCGGCCAGGCGCGTGAGCCGATCACCGAGGGACAGCGCAAGGCGGTGCTGCGGCTGAACCGCGCCGAGCGTGAACTCGGCGCCAACGGCTCGGCGATCGTGCATGACGTTCTGGTCCACGGCATGACCATGAACCAGATCGGACAGCGGCGGGGACTGACGACCCAACGCTGGCGCGACTATTTCGCCCGCCGATTCTGCGAATGCCTGGATTGCCTGGCGGTGCTCTACGGGTTGGCGACGCCGAAGGGGTGAAGCGCGCCGTTTTTGGGGGTGAATTCCGGTCTCCTGAAGTGAACCAAAGCCTCTCTGGCGCCGTCAAAACCCGGTAACCCGGGAGCCATCATGAAAGACGCCGTTGTAACCTGTTTCCTCGCCGGCATCGGCGCAGCGATTGCCGTTGCGGCGATCGCTGCCGATGCGAGCTATCTCGGGACATGGAAGGTTTCGGGTGCTTCGATCGCGCCGTGGGCTGATACAGCGCAGAAGGTCGACGCTGCGGAGCAGGCGCGCTTGCTTGGCAAGACCGTCGTCTTCAAGACCAGGGAGGTCGCCGGACCCGAACCGCTCGCGTGCAAGGCGGCCCACTACAAGGAAAAAAATTACACCGCCGATATGATCTTCCAGGGTGCTTTCGAAGAGATGAAGTCAAAGGACAACTCGATCGAGCCAAACAAGATTGCGGCCTCGCTTGGCTTTGCCGGAACCGGTATCAAGACGGTCGAAACCGGATGCGAGATCGACTTTCATTTCGTCAATGCGACGACGGCTGAAATCGGCCTGAACAACACGATTTACACGCTGAAGAAGCAGTAGCGGCCCGTGTTGGCGGCCTCTCGGCTAGAACCCGCCGGCGCTAAATCGCAGCGGCTGCACCACGTCGTAGGCGGCCTTGGTCAACGGCACGGCGTAGTCGACGGTCAGGGCGCCGAACGGCGACGCCCAAGTCAGGCCGGCGCCGACCGACGAGCGCACGACGTTCTTGTTGGCGACCTGCAGCGAGGCGGTCGATCCGCTGTAGCGAAACACGCTGCCGGCATCGACGAACGCGCCTGCCTTGAGGCCATATTCGTCGGGGACACCGGGAATCGAGCTTTGCAGTTCGGCGGTGGTCGCCCAGTACATGCTGCCGCCGACATTATCCGTAGTGGTGCCCGGTGTCAGATCGCGCGGTCCAAAGCCGTTGGTCGCAAAGCCGCGGACCATGGTGGGGCCACCGAAGAAATTGTTCATCAGCGGCACCTGCTGGCCACCCCATCCAGTGACGTAGCCGCCTTGCGCCCGTACCATTCCAGTCAGGTCGCTGGTGAGCGATTTGTAGTAGCGCACGTCCTCGGTGGTCCGCAGGAATTTGACGTCGCCGCCGAGGCCGGCGAGATCCTGGCTCAGTTGCGATTTGATCCCGTTGGTCGGGCTCTTGGTATTGTCGAGCATGGAGTAAGTCGCAGTGCTGCCGACGGAGGACACCCAGGCGGGACCTGCGGCGGCGGCTTGCCGGATCGGCAGCGATGGCGTCAGGCCGGAACTGTTCGGCACAATCGTAATGTTCTGGTTGTAGATCGAGTAGCGCCACTGCACGCCGAGTTGCTCGTTGATCGGCGTCCCCAGTTGCAGGGTCGCGCCGTAGATGGTGCTGGCATAGGACTGGTAACTGGTGGCGTCATTCTGCCGGCCGAACAGCTCGATCCCGGCTGCGACCTTGGTGCCGAGAAAATACGGCTCGGAAGCCGCAAGATCGACACCCCGCGCATATTGCCCGTAGGTGAACGTGGCCTGCACGCTCTTTCCGGTCCCATAGAGATTGCGCTCGCCGATCTTGAGCTCGACGAGGGCGCCGTCGGTGGTTGAATAACCGCCGGAAATATTGAAGTCGCCGGTCGACTGATCAATCGCCTCGACGTCGAGAATGACCCGGTCGGGCGCCGAGCCGGCCCGGTTCGAGATCTTGACGGTCTTGAAATAGTTCAAGTTCTTCAGATGCCGCTCGGCCCGATCGATTAGCGTCTTGTTGTAGGGATCGCCCTCGGCGATATCGAATTCGCGACGGATCACGTAGTCGCGGGTACGGGTATTGCCGTGGATGTCGATGCGCTCGACATAGGTGCGTGGTCCCTGATCGATCACGAAGGTGATGCCGACGCGCTGGGCAGTGGCATCGCGGTCGGGACGGGGCGTGGCGCGCGCAAAGGGATAGCCGAGCTTGGCCATCTCGACGCTCAGAATTTCTGTGGTCTTGTCCAGGGCGTTGCCGTCGAACACCGCGCCTGGTCTGGCGAGCGGCAATCGACCAAGCTTGCCGCAGTCCAGCCCCGGAATATCGCAGCTCACGCTGACGTCGCCGAAACGATACACCGGGCCCTCGTCGATCGCAAAAGTCAGCACGAAGCCCTTGATCGCCGGATCGTATTCAGCCCTGGCGGAAGTAACTTCGGCGTCGGCGTAACCCTTGCTGCGATAGTAGACCCGAAGTTGCTCCCGGTCCTGGGCGATGCGATCGGGATCATAAACGTCGCCGCCGGTCAGGAAGCTCAGCACGTTTGTGGCTGACGTCTTGATCACTGCATTGAGCTGACGCTTGCCGAAAGCATGGTTGCCGGTAAAGTTGATCTGCCGGACCGTAGTTTTTGCGCCTTCGGTGATGGCGTAGATCAGGTCGACCCGGCCGTTGCCTCGGTCGATGACCTCGGGCTCGACCTTGACGTCGTCGCGCCCGACATGGCGGTAAGCCTCGATGATGCCGTTGACGTCGGCCTGCACAGTGGCGCGCTGTAGTGCGCCGCGCGCCTTCGATGCTGTGACGGCCTGAAGGTCGGCGTCCTTGACCTTCTTGTTGCCTTCGAAGCCGACACGGTCGAGCACCGGGGCCTCGGAGAGGTGCACGATCAGCCGTTCACCGGAACGGTCGATCGAAACCCTGTCGAACAGGTTGGTCGCGATCAGGGCCTTCAATGCCGCGTCGCGTGCGGCTTCGTCGAACTTGCCGTCCGGTGCGGCATGAAAATACGAGCGCACCGTTTCGGCATCGACGCGGCGGTTACCTTCGACCACGATCAGGTCGGGTAGCGGTTCGGCCGCCGCCGATACCAGGGACATGACGCCGATCGTGGCGGCGATCCAGGATGCGACGATGTGCAATCGTCGCGAATGCTTGCGTTGCGTGATTCGCAAGGTCGGTCTCCGGTCTGCCCCGCGGCAATCGAATTGCCTGCGCCGGGCGAAAGAATGGCTCGGTCGAGGTGAGTTGCAGGCCGATGCGCCACAATTCGAACGACTTGATTAACCGGCTTGCTCTCAGAAATGTCGCAATGGCCTCTTTTCTTTGCGTCCGAAAGAGAAGGGGGCGTTGGCGTGCGCGCCGGCCTTTCGTCAGGAGCATCACATGCGTTATGCGGCTCTCGTTGCAGCCTCGCTCATGCTGATCCAGCCGGTTCATGCCGAGAAGACGCCCGATGTCGATCCGCGTGCGTCACTCGGCGTGGTCCAGCAGTGGATCTATAACTATCGCGCCAAGCCGGATTATGCGCACGTTCCTGCCGCCATGCGCGTGCTGTTTCATTCTCAGACCTTCAAGGAGCCGGAAAACGCCGGCATCTATCTCGGCTTCATTGCCGGCGCGATCGGATCCAATCCGCTCAAGGCCGAACAGCTCATCACGGGCCTGTTTCCCGTCCCGCCTGAAGACGAATGGGTGATCGTCCGCGCCATTGCCTATTCGGGCCTGCCCGACTGGCGCAACATCCTGCGCCGGGTTGCACCGAGAATGCCGGCGCGCAGGGTAATGATCGATAGTTATCTTTCGGGCAGGCTGCCGACATTGACCGATATTCCGCTGGAAGAGATCAAGCCCGGCATGTTCGACAAGCTGAAGGGCGCGTTCACGAAGAACCCGTTTGCCAGGGATGAGAACAAGCTGAACACGACGCTGACTTTCGCAAGTAACCAGGACCTGCTCGACACGCTCTGGGGATACTACTTTGCAACCGGCTCGCACGTGCCGATCCTGCGCATCATGCAAATGCTGCCGTGGAGCAAGAGCCGGGATACGGTCGACAAGCTGACGGTCGGCAGCATGGCGCGCTACACGCTGGCGAGTTATGCGATCCGCGATGCCGGCTTGCGCGAGTATCTCCGGAGCGAACTGGCAAAACAGCCGCCGGCGATCAAGGCGCCGCTCGGAGAGGTGATCGAAGCCGCCGACACCGTGCAGATTGCCGCGTTACGCAAGGATGCGCTTGCGGCGGTGGACGAACTCAAGACCAAGGGCTCGGATAGCCGGCGCAATCTCGATTTCTGGGGGCAGGTCGGCGTTGGCGCGTTGGCGCTCGGCTGCGTTTCGGCGGCGGCGCTGGGACAGGTCGCCGTTGGCATTCCCTGCGTGATAGGTGGCTCTGCCTCACAGGGGCTGCTGTCGTTCTGGGAAAAACAACAATAAGAGTTACAGCCGTGGCTCGAAATTTCGGGTCACGGCTGATGCTTCCCGCCGGCGATGCCTAGTGTACGGGACGCTTGCTGTGTAAACGCCCCCGCGGCTGTTGGGCGAAGGCGTTGCCGACAGTGCTGGCTTCCGGGAGGAAGGGATCGCGGGCGCACATCCCGCCGCGACCCGCCGACATTTCCTGGCATTGCTCTAGCGACGTGAAGCTGCAGCTCCGCATCGCGGAGGAGACATCGGTACGACAATACTCGTATTTGGCGGCGGCCGCCGGTGTGCTGATGCCGGCCAAAGCCAGTGCCAGGAAAGCGGCAGCCGGTGCGGCGGTGAGTTTGAAAAGCTGTTTCATCTCGTTCTTTCTGGGTTGGAAAACTCCTCGAAAACGACATGGGGAGACCGGAACCGGCGCGCTAACGGCCGGAGAAAAAAGCAAAACAATTCCCTCAGTGGCCTCCAAGACAGCAAAGATTCGATGCAACGCGGGTCACAATAGAATGATAATCGTCATTCCAAGTGCCGACCACGAGGGCAGACCTTCCTGGCGGCCGGGCAAGGTTATCGCAGTCCCGCCCGGCGAAAGCCTTCCAGGTAATGCTCGCGATCGGCATCGAGCTTCCAGGGGAGCTGGTTCTCGATCCAGGCCAGCGAGATATTGGGCTGGCTCCGTCGCAGCTCCCCAAGCGCCGCCTCGGCGACATCGATCTGACCGGCCATGCCGGCCGCAACCGTCAGCACCCGGTAGGCGCCGGTGAGATCGCCGCGGTGACGCGTCGCCTCGCGCGCCAGCATGATGGCTTGCGAATAATTCTCTCCGACGAACTGGGCGTAAGCGGCGACGCCGTAATAGATCGCGAGCGACGGATCACGCGGGCTCTGGCGGATGGCGCGTTGCGCGGCGGCATAGGCGTCCTGCCAGCGGCCGCCGTAGCAAAGCGCCAGGGCGTAATAACCTTGCGCGAGCGAAAAGTTCGGATTGAGCTGCAGCGCCAGCTCAAATTCGGCCAGCGAGTTGTCGAGCCGCCGGGTCGAAAAATAGACGCTGCCGAGCGCGGTATGCGCCCAGGCGTCCTCGCTGTCGGCTGCAATCGCCGCCAAAGCCGCCCGCTCGGCCATCGGGGCGGCCGATGCAATATCGGACCAGCCCAGATGCACCCCGAACATCTGGTTGGTCGCAATCAGGGACAGCGCCTGACCATAGTCGGGATCGATTGCGATCGCTCGTTCCAGCAGGTCCCGGGCGGCGGCACTGTCCACTCGCGTGACCCGCCAGTGGTGTGACAGCGCTCTCATGACCAGGTCCCAGGCGTCCAGGTTATTCGGGAGCTTGCGCCGACTGCGGAAATTTTCCGCCGCATAAATCTGCGGTTCGATCGCCGCCACGATCGCATCGGTGATCTCGTCCTGCACGGCGAAGACGTCGGTCAGCTCCCGGTCGAAATGCTCCGCCCAGATGTGGCTGCCGGTTGCGGTGTCGTTGAGCTGTGCGGTGATGCGCACCCGATCGCCGCTCTTGCGTACGCTGCCCTCGACGACATAGCGCACCCCGAGTTCGGCGGCGATTTGCTTCATGTGCACCGCCCTGCGCTTGTAGGTGAATGACGAGTTGCGCGCGACCACGAAGAACCAGCGCAATTTCGACAGCGCGGTGATGATGTCTTCGCTGATGCCGTCCGAGAAGTACTCCTGCTCCTGATCGTCGCTCATGTTGTCGAACGGCAGTACGGCGATCGCCGGCCGGTCCGGAAGCGTCAGTGCCGGCTGGAGCTGCGAAGCGCTTTCCTGGAACGCGACCGCCGACGGACCGCCGTCCGAATGCCTGTTCACCGCGCCGACGAAGCGGAGACCCTTGCGCGGAAAGGTCCGGATCAGCTTCTGCTCCTTGCCGTTGTCGCCGACCGCATTTCGAGCGGCGTTGATGCGGCTGTCGAGCGTCGAATCCGATACGATCCGGCCACCCCACACCAGTGCGATGAGGTCATCTCTGCTCACGACCTGGTCGCGATGCTTCAATAGATGGACCAGCAGGTCAAACACTTGCGGCTGTGTCGCCACCAACTCGTCGCCGCGCCGCAATTCGCGGCGGCCGGCATCGAGAGTGTGATTATCGAAGCTAAACACGTTGGTCATCGTATCTTTCTCAAGAAACAATCAAGTCAACCTCAAGCAACAGGCAAAGCCTTTCGGCCGCACGTCCCGCATAAACCGGGAGTTGCGATCCCATTGCCTGCAGCGGAGACATTTTTATGGCCGAGATCCGTACCCTTGGTCCGGCGGCGCCGGACAATCGAATGCTCAAATTGACCGCATTTCTCTTCGGCGCTGTGGCCTATCTCACATTTCTCTTCACTATTCTTTACGCCGTCGGCTTCGTCGCCGGCCTCGTGGTTCCGAAAGGTATCGATACCGGCGCGAAATCCCCCTTGTTTGAAACGCTCGCCATCAACCTTGCGCTGATGTCGTTATTTGCGATCCAACATAGCGTGATGGCGCGCAACTCGTTTAAACAATGGTGGACGCGGTTTATTCCCAAGCCGGTCGAGCGCAGCACCTATGTGCTGTTGGCAAGCCTGGTGCTGCTCCTGCTGTTCTGGCAGTGGCGTCCGATGCCAGCGGTGATCTGGCACATCGAGGAGCCTGAAATGGCGGCCGCGATCACCGGTGTTTCGTTCGTCGGTTGGTTGATCGTTGTCGGCAGTAGCTATCTGATCAATCATTTCGAGTTGTTCGGATTGCTTCAGGTCGCCAACCATCTCGCCGGGCGGGAGATGTCGTCGCCGGTGTTCCGGACGCCGCTGCTCTACAACTTCGTGCGGCATCCGATCTATCTCGGCTTCATCATCGCCTTCTGGGCGGCACCGACGATGACGGCAGGACATCTGCTGTTTGCGGTGGTGACGACGGCCTACATCTTCGTCGGCATTCTGCTCGAGGAGCGCGATCTCACCGCGATGTTCGGCGACGACTATCGCCGCTACCGCGAGCGCGTCTCGATGCTGCTGCCGTGGCGGAAACTGATCTGAAGAAACCCAAATTGCCCCCAAGGAGAGATGAAATGATGAAACATACCGGGAGCTGCTTTTGCGGTGCGGTCGAAGTGAAGGTCTCCGGTTCGCCGGAAGGCATGGGCTACTGCCATTGCCAATCGTGCCGATCGTGGTCCGGTGGCCCTGTGAACGCCTTCAGCCTTTGGAAGCCGGAAGCGGTGCAGGTGACCTCCGGCGCGCAGCACGTCGCGACGTTCGCAAAGACACCGATGAGCGAACGGAAGTTTTGCGCAAAGTGCGGCGGTCATCTGATGACCAGCCATCCGACCCTCGGCCTGGTCGACGTATTCGCCGCGACGCTACCGACACTGGCCTTCACGCCCGGCGTCCACGTCAACTATTCCGAGACGGTGCTGCCGATGCGCGACGGTCTGCCCAAACTGAAGGATTTCCCTGCTGAACTCGGCGGCTCCGGCGAAATGGTCAAGGAGTAGGCGAAACGGTCCGATGGAAGCGGTGCGACTTCTTCTCGGCACCGAACGATGGTCCTCCCGCCCGGCACCTGGATAGAAGCAGGCGTCGGGCGGCGCTGTTTTGAAATGGGTGCGGGGCGAGAGCTATGTCAGCGGCAGCTCCCGCCCTGCAAAATCGGGGTTTGGCGTTATCCGGGGCCTTCCGCTAAAAAGCCGGTAAGACGTTGCTGCGGCGCTCGCCGCCAGTTTCGCCATGCAAAACAATATGAGGAAATGCCCGAAATGACCGCTGGACCGCAATTGCCCGAGCGTACGCCGCGCGCAAAGGGCGAACCGACTGCCCTTGACGGTCTTCTGGTTGTCGACTTTACCCGCGTCGTTGCCGGCCCCGCCTGTACACAAACCCTGGCGGACTTTGGCGCCGAGGTGATCAAGATCGAAAACCCGGATGGAGGCGACGACACGCGCCACTACGAGCACGCGGAAACGGGTGGCGAGAGCGCCGCCTACATCAGTCTCAACCGCAACAAGCGGGGTATTGCGCTCGATTTCACCAACCCGGCTGCGCTGGAGTTGGCCCGCCAGCTCATTGCGAAAGCCGACGTGGTGGTCGAGAATTTCTCCGGCGGCGTGATGAAGAAATACGGGCTCGATTATGCCTCGGTGGTGGCGACCAACCCGCGCCTGATCTACTGCTCGATTTCGGCCTATGGCCGCAAAGGCGAGTTCGCCTTGCGCCCCGGCTTCGACCCGATTACGCAGGCCGAAAGCGGTTTCATGTCGCTCAATGGCTTTCCGGACGGTGAGCCGGTGCGGACCGGATCGCCGATCGTCGACATGGCGACCGGTATGTCGGCGTGCAATGCGATCCTGCTGGCGTTGATTGCACGCGATCGCCTGGGTCGCGGTCAGCAGGTCGAGGTCGCGTTGATCGATACCGCGGTCGCGTTGACCGGCTTTTACGGCATGGCCTATCTGATCAGCGGTCAGAATCCGGGCCGTTTCGGCAACTCGCCGAATGGCTCGCCCACCGTCGGCGTGTATCAGGCATCCGACGGGCCGCTCTACATGGCCTGTGCCAATGACCGGCTTTACCGTCGCCTCGTGACCGAAGTGCTCGACCGGCCCGACCTCATCACCGATCCCGAATTCGCGCACCGGAAGAACCGAACTGCCAACCGGGAGAAGCTGCGCGGGATCATCGCCGGCATTTTTGCCCGCGATACGCTCGAGAACTGGATGGCGAAGATGAAGAAGGCCAACATTCCCGTTGGCTATCTCCGTAACGTCGAACAAGGCTTCAACTCGCCGGAAGTGCGCGGCCGCGATCGTCTCAGCAAGATCCCGCATCCGACCGCGGGGTCGGTGCCGAACATCGAGACGCCGTTGCATATGAGCCTGACGCCACCGATCGATCCGGTGGCTGCACCACTGCTTGGCCAGCACACCAAGGAAGTGCTGCGCAAGACGCTCGGCTACGATGACCGCAGCATCGCTGCGTTGGCCGAGGCGGGGGCTTTCGGCAAGCCGGGAACCAGCGATCGAGCCGAGGCCAGTTGAGCGCGAGGTAGACGCCAATCGCACGCCGTCGCGGCTGCGCGACGGCTGATTTTTCCTGTCGAATCGTGGCCGCGTTGCTGGATGCGCGGTCACGAAGTTCCCTTGTGTTCGTCCTGAAAATGCGCCGAACTCTGACGTTTTTGGCCACAATCGGAACCGACGCTGGCGTCATGAAAACGCTGGCCTTCATCACGGTTCTTGCGCTGCTCACGGTGTCCGGGGCGGCCTATACCGACCAGCTTTTCACGAACGATCAGCGCACGACGCAAGGGGCGAACTGAACTCGCGCCTGAAGCACCTTGGGGGACGACTTTCATGCTTTCGATTGACCAGTTTCTGCGGTTCATCAGCGTACCGGCCGTGATGGCGGCTTTCCTGATCGCTTCCCAGGTCTCGGGAGCGGGCATTTTCCACTCCTCGCCGATGCACTTCGCCAGCGAATAGCAGCCCTTCATTCTCGCACCGGAATAACCTCTTCAAAGCGGTAGCTTTTCCCGTTTCTGCGGCTAATGTCCGCCAAAACGGGAGAGAAACAGCATGAACGACGGGACCCCGATCCGGCCGGCAAGGAATGTCGAGCTTGGTGCCAGTGGCGAGGAATTCCAGAATCTGCACGAATTCGTCAAGAAGGCCCGGTCCCGGCTGAACCAGAACGCCTGGGACTATATCGTCGGTGCCTCGGAGACCGAGACGACCATGCGGCGCAACCGGATGGCGCTGGATGAGATCGCGTTTCGGCCGCGGGTTCTGCGCAACGTTACCAAGGTCGATGCCTCCACCGAGGTGTTCGGCCGCAAATTGCGCATTCCGGTGATGATTGCGCCGGTCGGCGCCCTCGAAATCTTCGATCCGGATTCCGGCGCAGCCGTTGCGCGTGGCGCTGGCGAGTTCGGCGCCGCCCATATGCTGAGTTCGGTATCCGAGCCGGGGCTGGAGGCGACCGCGAAAGCTGCGCCCGACGCGTTACGAATCTACCAGCTCTACGTCCGTGGCGACGATGCCTTTGTCGAGGATGTCGTCAGCCGCACCATCGACAACGGCTATGCGGCGTTCTGCCTGACCGTCGACACCGCGCATTACAGCCGGCGCGAACGCGATATCGCCAAGCGTTATGTCCGAGAAAGCCGGATCCGCGCCACCGGCGGCGATTTCCAGAAAGGACTTGAATGGCGCACCGTCAAGCTGATCAAGGAAAAGCATAAAATTCCGCTGATCCTCAAGGGTATCGCTACCGCCGAGGACGCCAAGATCGCGCTCGATCATGGGGTGGACTGGATCTACGTGTCGAACCACGGTGGCCGCCAACTCGACCACGGCCGCGGCTCGATGCATGTGCTGCCTGAAATCGTCGACGCCGTTGCCGGTCGCGCCAAGATCATGGTCGATGGCTCGATCTGCCGCGGCACCGATATTGTGAAGGCGATCGCCTCTGGCGCCGACCTTGTCGGAATCGGCCGTCTGCAATGCTGGGCGCTGGCTGCCGCCGGTGAGGCCGGCATCGTACGGATGCTGGAATTGCTCGAAGACGAGATGATCCGGTGTCTCGGTTTGCTCGGTCTCACCAACCTCCGCGAGCTGAACAAATCCTTCCTGCATGCAGCGACGCCAACCAACGTGCCGAGCGTGTTCAGCGCCTTTCCGTTACTGGATATCGAGCCCTACCGGTACTGAGAACGGTAGCTGTCGGATTGACCGGGCAGGGCTGCGGCTTATCGACGAGCCGCTGCCCTATCGTTGTCGTCTGCTCGCGGCCCGGAACCCGGTCACTCCTTCCGCATTATCCTGTGGCGGCCAGAAGACGCCGCAGCGCAGACAAAATCTGATCGAAATGTCCCATTACCCGAAGGCCGATGGTGGACAATCCCTTTGCTGACCTCAGCCTCGAAAGAGCTATCGGACTGCGCTGGACGCTAAGGGACATTCAGGCCCGCCGGCTGAAGATGTCGCCCGTCAGCGACGAGGATCTGAATTTTCTGGCCGAGCTCGGCATGATCGAGGTTCGCGATGAAGGCCCGGTGCTGACACCGGCGGCAACCGCCTTGCTGAACGGCTAGCCAGCCGGCACCGATAGCGGCTCTAGCGTGCTTTCAGGAAGCTTTCGCCGGAGTCGCAAGGTGCGCACCGGTAAGTCAGCACATCATAGGTTTGATCGCGCGGTTCAATCGTCGCCAGTCGCATCTGCGCGCCGCACTTGATGCACGGCATTTCTATGCTGGTCTGGAATCGCGTGCAGGTCGGCGTCGGCCGGAAAGTGTGCAGCATCCTATCCCCATGTCCCAATAGAGACGTAACAAGAGACGCAACGCCACCGACGGTCGAACTCCAGCCCCGAATCACTATGCCACAGTGTCGACTCGATTGGAATCGGGCTGGGCGCCCGTATCGTTACGGGCGGAATGTGAAAACATTCCTTGCGGCCGAGCCGGCCGGCGAAGCTCCGACGGAGGCGCTTTGACCCAATACGGCAGGAGACGCGGCCCGGAATTATGCTAGCCTCCGAGAGGCGACATTGGAGAGAGTGATCATGATCGAACCGAAAATCGAAGTTCCGGCCGAACTGCGCGATCTGGCCGAGAAAACCATTGATCAGGCAGAAAAGGCGTTCGGCATGTTCTTCGATGCCGCCGGCAAGTCGATGACCTCGATGCCGGGCGCGGGCTCGGATATTTCCAAGCAGGCGCTGTCCTTCACCGAGCAGAACATGAAGGCCGCGTTCGAGCACGCCCGAAAGCTGGTACATGCGACCGACCTCCAGGAAGCGATGCGGATCCAGTCGGAATTCCTGCGCAGCCAGTTTACCAACGCCGGCGAGCACATGCGGCAGATTACGGGCGGGGTAATGTCGGCTGCAAAGGATGCGACAAAAATCAAACTCTGAGAATTAGCGGCGTCGCGCCACTGCCACGCCGAACAGGAAGGCGACGAACAGGCTCGCGAGCGGAGCTTCGCGGGTAATCGCGCTGACGGTGGAGAGCGGCTTTCCTGGTTGTCGCGCCGTTGCGATCGCTTCGCCGAGGCGATCGACGGCCGTCTGGAGTGCGGCAGACACCTCCGTAATCGTACGCGATACGTCGGTGGCGGTATCGATGGCGCGTTCTGCCATGCCGGGTTGCGCTAGCCCTGTGGATTCGACGTTCACGTTGCTGCTCACTGAATGGTTGGCATCTGCCGTCAAGACGGCGGTATCAATCGGCAATGCTCGACCGCGAGTTTGGTTCCTTCATCGCGCGTCTGCGCCGCGAGCTTTCCGCGGAACCTTCATCGCCGGCAGGATTTGATTTCACTAGAGGAAATCGAACCCCGGACGTCCAAATGACGAACGAACAATCGATGGAAAATCATCCGCCGCGCCGCGGCGGCATGCCGCTGATGGTCGCGATTGCGATCGCTATCCTGGGGGTACTCGGCATGTTGATCGTCGATCACGGATCATGGAACAGACCGAAGGTGCAAACCGCCGAGATGGCGCACTACAGTACCACCGGCGAAGCGGCCCGTGCTGCCGGCGCGGTCGTCATG
>Ga0209023_10000836_pt1 | contig 43877 bp, 34 predicted proteins | sample LakOneMetagenome_FD_187468 | JGI IMG/M metagenome (GOLD analysis project Ga0209023, IMG submission 187468) | Freshwater and sediment microbial communities from Lake Erie, Canada (SPAdes) (version 2) | ecosystem: Environmental > Aquatic > Freshwater > Lentic | place: Lake Erie, Canada...
CTGCTCGACGCGGCGAGCTGTTATTACGGCGGACACGTCGCCAGCCGTTGGGCCGATGAGGCACCTAAGTGCGCGACCATCACTCATTTCGGACGCTATGATTCGCTGGTGCCGATCAAACCGGTCGAAAAGCTGATCGAAAAGGGGCACCCGACCGCGCAGCACTTTGTTTATGAGGCCGGGCACGGCTTCAATTCGGACCGGCGCAAGGACTATCACCCAGAAAGCTCTGAACTGGCAAAGCAGCGGACCCTGATGCTGTTCAAGGCGCTGGGAGGCTGAACTTGGCCAAAATCCTGATCATTCTGCCCCAGAGCGACTACGACCCCAGCGAGGTTGCGCTGCCCTGGCTGGTGTGGAGCCAGTCCAGGCATGAGGTGTTCTTTGCGACCGAAAGCGGCAAGCCCGCCTATGCCGACCCAGTCACCTTGACCGGCGAGGGGTTGCCCTTGCTGGCTGCATCGCTGAAAGCGCGAATGGAAGCCGAGGCGGCCTATGCCGCAATGATCGCCGCCCCGCATTTCAAGCAGCCGATCACCTGGGCCAAGGCGAAGGCCGACAAGTACGATGCCTTGCACTTCCCGGGCGGGCACGCGCCGGGGATGCGGAGCTATTGCGAAAGTGCGGAAGTGTTCCGTCTCGCGAAGGAAGCTTTCGCGGCCGACCAGCCGGTCAGTGCGATCTGTCACGGGGTGCTACCGCTTGCCCGTGCGGGCCTATTGAAAGGCAAGCGCACCACCGCGCTGACGCATATCATGGAAGAAATCGCGGTGCGGCTGACTGCCAAGGCGCTGCCCGGCCACTATCGCACCTATCCGGTCAGTGTCGAGGACGAGGTTCGCCAGCGGATCGGCAAGGCCGGCAAGTTCGAACGGGGCGGCCTGTTCCCGCGCTATGCTGGATCGAAGGCACCTAAAGCCGGGTTCGTAGTGCAGGACGGCAATTATTTATCGGCACGCTGGCCCGGAGATGCATGGACATTGGCGGTAAGACTTGCTGAACTACTTTGATGAAACGCCAAAATCAGATCCGCCAGACCATGATGCTGGTCGGTTTTATTGTCTTTATTGATACTGCAGGGGTTGGTTTGATTCTGCCAGTCTTGCCGCAATTGATAATGAAACTCACGGACACCACTCTTGATCGCGCGGCTGAGCTGGGCGGCTGGCTTCTGTTCACCTATGCGGTGATGCAATTCCTTTTCGCTCCGGTGATCGGCGGGCTGAGTGACAGGTATGGGCGTCGGCCTGTTTTGCTCGTGACTCTTGCGACATTGGGGATCGACTATGGCTTGATGGCCTGGGCACCGACACTCACTTGGCTGTTCGTGGGCCGGAGCATTTCCGGCATCATGGGTGCGAGCTTTGCTGCGGCCAATTCCTGTATTGCCGATATCGTTCCGCGCGATGAGCGAGGGAAAGCATTCGGTATGCTTGGCGGGTTAAGCGCAGCGGGATTCGTCCTTGGCCCGGTGATCGGTGGTCTGCTTGGCGGCCTGGGTCTGCGTTTGCCTTTCGTCGGCGCAGCGGTGCTGGCCTTGATAGGGGCAGTGATCGGCTGGGTGATCCTTCAGGAAACCCTTGCGCCCGAACGGCGGAGGCATTTCAGTCTGGCGCGCGCAAATCCACTGGGCAGCCTGGTCCAGATGGCCCGAACTCCGCTGGTGTTCGGATGTCTGGCGGTGATCTTCATGATCCAACTCGCCTCGCAATCGCAATTTTCCACCTGGAGCTATTACGGTCTCGCCGCATTCGGTTGGAGTCCGTTGGTGACCGGCCTGACGATTGCCTTTTTCGGTATGCTTCTGGTCGTCATGCAGGGTTTCGGCTCGGGCCCGATCATCGCACGCTTTGGCGCAGCCCGCGTGCCACTCATTTGTCTGCCTTTCGGAATCGCCTCGTTTCTGTTGCTTGCTTTTGCACCAAATACCCAAGTCGTCCTCGTCGCCATCTTGCTGGGCTCAATGACCGGACCGGTGTTTCCGGCGCTGCAAAGCCTGATGTCCGCCAGAGTGGCAGAGGACGCGCAAGGCGAGTTGCAAGGCGCGATCGCCAGTGCGATCAGCTTGACTTCGATTCTGGGGCCACCGGTGATGACCGGCGTGTTTGGTACCTTTACCGATCGGCAAGGTCCGTATTTCCCCGGCGCGCCATTCATTCTGGCAGCTGCCCTGGCGGTCCTGGCCGTTGGCTTGCTCGCTTGGGTCTTGCACTGCTATGCTGAGCTCAAGCCCGTCGCACACTTGGAGATTGGTCAATGAAAGTAGCGAAACTTTCTCAAGCGCTGGGTATCGAGATCAGTGGTGTGCAATTGGCCGAACTCGAAGGCGCGGCGCTCGAAGAATTGAAGATCCAGGTGTTCGAAAACGGGGTTGCGGTGATCCGCGATCAAGAGCTTTCTCCCGAACAGCATATCGCCTTTGCCAAGCGCTGGGGCGGGATCGACGTCAACCCGTTCTTCCCCACCAACAGCGGTTGGCCCGAAATCGCCGAAGTGCGCAAGGCCGAGGACCAGAAAGACAACATCGGCGGCGGCTGGCACACCGATCATAGCTTTGACCAGATCCCGGCGATGGGCTCGATCCTCGTCGCGCGCGAACTGCCGCCCAGCGGCGGCGACACGCTGTTCTCCAGCATGGGCGCAGCATACGATGCGCTGTCCGATGGACTGAAACAAACACTTGCAGGCCTGCGCGCGGTCCACACTGCCGACCATATCTATCAGCCGGGCGGGCACTACTCGAAGACCGACCTGGCCGGGGAAATGACCGGGCAGGAACTGTCGACCCGCGCAGTTCACCCGGTAGTTATCCGTCACCCGGCAACAGGCCGCCAACTGCTCTATGTCAACGGTGCCTTCACCACCCATTTCGAAGGCTGGACCCGCGAGGAGAGCCTGCCGCTGCTGGGCTACCTCTACAGCGTTGCCGCGCGAGAGGAATTCCAGTGCCGGGTCAAATGGCAGTCCGGCACGGTCACCATCTGGGACAACCGCGCGACCTGGCACCTTGCCATGAACGACTACCACGGCCACCGCCGGGTGATGCACCGGATCACGCTCACCGGAGAACCTTTAGCGGCATAGCATGGTTTGAGCGCAAGTCGCGGGACGCGAGGCGTTTCCAAGTTGGATAGGGCATTCGGCAACAAAGGAGTCCTGTCATGATTGATACCATGCTTGCCGACGATGATGCCTGGACCGCCGTTCTTGCTCGCGACCGCGCCTTTGACGGGCGGTTCGTTACCGGCGTGCTGACCACCGGAATCTATTGCCGACCCAGCTGCGCAGCGCGACACCCGGCGCGGCATAACGTGCGGTTCTTCGCCAATGGGGCCGAAGCACGCTCCGCTGGCCTGCGGCCATGCAAACGCTGCCTGCCCGACGATGTCAGCCGTGATGAGCGCGCGGTGCTGGCCGCGATCCAGGCGATCAAGGCGGCCGAGCAGCCGCTCGCGCTGGCCGCGCTGGCGGAGGAAACCGGTTATTCGCCCAGCCACTTCCAGCGGGTCTTCACTCGCCACACCGGCTTGTCGCCAGCGGCCTATGCCCGCGCGTTGATGGCGAACCGCGCGGCCGAAGCCCTGACCGGTGAGGGCAAGGTGACCGACGCAATCTACGCTGCGGGTTATTCGGGCCCGTCGCGATTTTATGAAGCCAATCAAGGGAGACTGGGAATGACGCCATCGGCCTGGGCCAATGGGGGCAAGGGGGCGACGATCCATTGGGCAGTGGTTGATACCAGCCTGGGGTCAATGCTCGTTGCTGCAACCGCCAAAGGGGTCTGCCGACTCTCGTTTAATGAAGGGCGCGCGGCGCTGGAAGAGCGTTTCCCCAAGGCCGAGCTGGTCGAGGGAGGGGCTGAATTCGGCGCGCTGCTGACGTCGGTCGTCGATGCGGTTGAGGCTCCCGGCGAGTTCAGCCACATACCGCTCGACGTAAAGGGTACCGCGTTCCAGGAAGCGGTCTGGCGTGAGCTTCAGAAGATTCCAGCTGGCGAGACGAGGACCTATGCAGAGCTCGCGGCCGCCGTCGGCAGGCCCAAGGCGGTCCGCGCGGCCGGCAGCGCCAATGGAGCCAACAACGTCGCGGTGCTGATTCCCTGCCACCGCGTGATCCGCACTGGCGGCCACCTGGGCGGTTACGCATATGGATTGGAAATCAAGCGTAAGCTTTTGGAAAAGGAAGCAAAATGACAAGCAAGGTTGAGCTCTTTCGCGCGCTGCATGTGCCGGGCGATCCAGTGATGTTGTTCAACATCTGGGACGCGGGGAGTGCCAAGGCGGTGGCTGGGGCAGGGGCCAAGGCGATCGCCACGGGCAGCTATGGCGTGGCTGAAGCGCAGGGCTTCAAGGATGGAGAGACCTTTTCGATCGAAGACGCTTTGCGCAACCTGGAGCGGATCGTTTCGGTCACCGACCTTCCGGTGACGCTCGATTTTGAGAGCGGTTATGGCGATACGCCGGCCGGGGTCGCAGCTTCGGCCAAGCGTGCGTTTGATGCTGGCGCGGCGGGAATCAACATGGAAGACCGCATGCCGGGCAAGACCGCGCTGCTGCCTGTGGCCGAAGCCGCCGAGCGGATTGGCGCGGCGGCGACCTGCGGGCTTTTCGTCAATGCGCGCTGCGATGTCTATCGCGGGATCGATCCGGCGGACTATTCCCCGGCCCTGATCGAAGCGGTGCTGGAACGGGCTGAAGCTTATGCCAGTGCCGGGGCGGGCGGTCTGTTCGTGCCGTTCCTGGGCGATCATCCCACGATCACCGCCATTTGCAAGGCCTCGCCGCTGCCGGTCAACATCCTATGGGGCAAAGGCCGAGGTACCCGCGCCGAATTGGCCGCCTGCGGCGTGGCACGGATTTCCTATGGTCACGGTCCGTGGGCGGCGACGATGGACTGGCTGGCTGGGCAAGCCAAGGCGGTCTTTGCCGGGGAAGTCGTCCCATACGCGGCTTGACGCCGGGCTCGCTCTCTGTATTATTCAAATAATACACCAAGCGGGAGAACGCCTTGAGCCGGATCGAAATCGAGAAACCTGGTCTGGCGCTGCGAATTTTCCGCTTCCCGCTGACCTTGATGGTGCTTGGATTCTTGCTGTTCATGGCTGCCTACTTCGGCGCAGCGGTGCTAGGCGGCAAAGCCATGCCCTGGCACCATACCGTTGGCCAGCCGATCGCGGCTCTTATTGCGGCGGTGGCCGGGATCGGCCTGTTCAAATTGTTCCGCCGCTATGTTGAAGGCGAGGCCGACAGCGAGTTCCCGCTTGCCTTGGCCGGGCGTGAACTTGGTGCCGGCTTGCTTGGCGGCTTCGCGCTGTTCTCGGCGATGACCGCGGTGGTCTGGGCGCTGGGCGGGATCAGCTTTGAAGGCCTGCGCGGGCAGGGCGCGCTGTGGTCGATGCTCACCATGGCGATTGTCTCGGGCACATTCGAAGAAATCCTGTTCCGGGGTGTGCTGTTCCGCCAGGTCGAGGCCATGCTTGGCAGCTGGGCCGCGCTGGCGCTGACATCGGCCTTCTTCGGTGTGGTCCATATCGATAATCCCGGCGCGACCTGGTTCTCTTCCTTCGCGATCGCGATGGAGGCCGGGATCCTGCTGGGCGCGGCCTATATGCTTACCCGGCGGCTGTGGCTGCCCATCGCGATCCATGCTGCCTGGAATTTCACTCAGGGCTGGGTGTTCAGCGTGCCGGTTTCGGGCGGGGAAGCTCCCCAGGGGCTGTTGATCACCACCCGCGCCGGGCCCGAATGGCTGACCGGCGGTGCCTTCGGGCTAGAGGCTTCGGTGGTTGCGATGGTTGTGGCGACAGCGGCCGGGTTGTTGATGGCGTGGCAGGCAGTCCGATCCGGAGACGTCAGAAGCGCGATGTGGAATCGCCAAAGTTAGCTCTGGCTAACTGCTTTTTATACATTTTCCCGGGCGATCAAGGCGACTGGTTTGCGACTCAACTTGGTTGTGGCGCGATTTAATTGGTTACCTCTGCCTTAATGCTAATATCCATTTGACTCGGCCGATTTTGCGTCGATAGTCGCAGCAATAGAAAAGTAATGATTCTCTATCGGGCCGCAGATGGAGAACGTAAATGACTCAAAAACTTACTTGGTCGTTCAGTGCTGGATCTGCTGGCGGAGCGCTCAATACAACTGGCAGTACAGAGGTTGACGCGGTCTTCAACGCCGGTGTTGAACTTGATGCCAACATGGCCAATGCCAGCAGTCTTGCCTTGCAGATCGACGATGTCGCAAAAGTAAAACTTCTCGCGATCTCCTCTTCGCTAAACGACGGCAAAGTAGAGGTTAAAGGGTCTGGCAACGCGATCGCGCTGACCGGGCCGATGGTCCTCTATGGCGCGGCAGTTTCACTGTTCGCCACCGATCTGTCGACCATCAAGGTTCAAAACAAATCGGCAACCGTGCCGGCCACATTGACCATCCTTGTCGGATTGGCGCTCGGCGCCTGATTTGCGGCGCGTGATGCGCCGAAGCATTCTGTTTGGCCCAGCTGTCTAGAGGGGGTTTGCATATGCCTGTCAGTCCAACCTATCCGGGCGTCTATCTGCAAGAGATTTCATCGGGAGTGCGCACCGTCGCCGGGGTGCCTACGTCGATCGCGGCGCTGGTCGGAAGGGCTTTGCGAGGGCCAGTCAACGAACCCACCAGCTGCTTCAATTACGGTGAATTTTCGCGCCGGTTCGGTGGCCTGTGGGTCGACGGGCCGCTTTCATATGCGGTCTCCGATTTCTATGACAATGGCGGCGGCCAGGCGGAGATCGTCAGGGTGTTCAAGCCCAAGGCAGGTACCGACGGCATCGCCACGATCGATATCGGCGCGCTGCGGTTGCGGGCTGCCAATCCGGGCGCCTGGGGCAACCAGCTGACCTGCACAGTTACCCAGCCAGAACTGACCGATCCGACCGGAACCGCGGCTGCTGCGGCCAGCTATGGTTTGCTGGCCAACCAGCTGTTCGACCTGAAAGTGGTAGATGCCGGGACCAATGTCGTCGAAACCTTTCGCAACCTGACTTGCGCGGCCAACGGTGGGTCGCGGCGGTTCGACCGGGTTCTGGCTGAAGAATCGAACCTTGTGCGCTGCGCCTTCAACAATGACGGCACGGTCAGGTTGGGCAGCAGGCCCGCCGATGGTTCGGTTGGGACCGGGACCGGCGGCGATGACGGCGATCCCCTGGCGGCAACCGATTTCATTGGGGAAGAAGCCAAGAAAAGCGGGATCTATGCCCTGCTCAAAAGCGATATCTTCAATCTGCTGTGCATCCCGCCCGATGTTCGCGATGGGACCCTGGACAAGAGTGTCTGGGAAGCTGCCGCTGCATTTTGCCGCCGACGCCGGGCTCTGCTGATCGTCGATCCGCCCGCCGCCTGGGATGGCAATCCGGCCGAAGCCGCCGGCAAGGTCAAAGCCGCCCAGCTCGATCCCAACCAGATGGTGCTGTCGCTCACCAACGCCGACTATGCCGCGCTCTATTTCCCGCGTCTGCGCAAGCGCGATCCGTTGCGGGCCGGCCAGATTGATACTTTCGCCCCGTGCGGCGCGGTGGCCGGGGTCATTGCCCGGACCGATGTCAATCGGGGGATCTGGAAAGCCCCGGCCGGAATTGCTTCGACGATTTCGGGGGCAGACGGGCTGACGGTCAAGCTGACCGACGATGAGAACGGGCTGCTCAACCCGATCGCGGTCAACTGCATTCGCAGCTTCAACAACATCGGTCGGGTTGTCTGGGGCGCACGCACCCTGAAGGGTTCGGACCAGCTGTCCGACGACTACAAGTACGTGCCTGTTCGTCGCCTGGCGCTCTATATCGAAGAGAGCCTGTTCCGCGGGACCCAATGGGTGGTCTTTGAAGGGAATGACGAACCTTTGTGGGCGCAGATCAGGGGATCGGTGGGCTCGTTCATGCACCGGCTGTTCCGCCAAGGCGCCTTCCAGGGTTCGAGCCCGCGCGAAGCTTATTTCGTCAAATGCGATGGCGAGACCACCACCCAGGACGATCGCAATCGCGGTATCGTCAACATCGTGGTCGGGTTCGCGCCGCTGCAGCCGGCGGAATTCGTGATCATCTCGATCCAACAAATCCGCAACGCGGCCTGATTGAAGGGGAATTAGGACCATGCCCAAATTCACCAAGAATGCCGACCACCGGGTCGATCCCTACAAGACCTTCAAGTTCCGCCTCAAGTTGCCCGATGGCAATTATGTCGCGGGGCTCAGCAAGGTTGGCGCGCTCAAGCGGACCACCGACGTGATCAAATGGCGCGAGGGCGGAGACCCATCGACTTCGCACAAGACCCCGGGCCACACCGAATACGAAGCGATCTCGCTTGAACGCGGCGTCACCCACGACATCCAGTTCGAGCAATGGGCCAACAAGGTCTGGAATTATGGTCAGGGGCTTGGGGCCGAAGTCTCGCTCAAGGATTTCCGCAAGGATCTGATCCTCGAGATTTACAACGAGGCCGGACAACTTGCCCTGGCCTACAATCTCTATCGTTGCTGGCCGTCCGAATTCGTTGCCTTTCCCGACCTTGACGCATCCGCCAACTCGATCGCGATCCAGACGCTCAAGCTGGAAAACGAAGGCTGGGAACGCGACTACGATGTTGGCGAACCCGACGAGCAATCGTTTTTAGAGCCCACCCAATGAGGTAACCGATGCGACCGCTTGGTTCCGCGCAACTGCTGGATCTTGGTGAGCGCGGGCGGTCTTTGGGCGCGTCGAGCCGCTCGGCCTTGGTCATCGCCGCCGCCTGCCCTGAGCTTTCGCAGGACGAGATTCTCGATCTGCCGCTGGGGCAAGCTGGCCAGATCCTGCTGGCTGTGCGCCGCGCGACAATTGCTGGTCCGATCAGCACCAGTCAGCCGTGCCAGGCCTGCGGCGAACCGATCGCGCTGGAATTTGACCCGTCTGAGTTTGAAGCACAGCCTCGATCGGTTTCTCCCGGGCCGGATGCAATTGCGTTACGATTGGGGGATCTGATTGCAGTGGAAGGTGAGGCCGATCCCAGTCAGATCAAGCGGCGGTTGGTAGAGCGGATTTCGCCCGCGATGCTTGACCGGCTGGATGATTTTTCGGCTCTGCTCGAAGCTGCCGATCCCGACGCCGACATCTGTTGTGACACAGTTTGTCCGGCCTGCAATGAAAGCCAAGAACTGCTGTTCGATCCCGGGGTGTTCCTGTGGGAGGAAATCAGCGCCAGAGTGCCGCGGATCCTGCGCGAAGTTGCCGAACTTGCCCGCGCCTACCACTGGTCCGAGCGCGACATCCTGGCGATGCCTGGTGAGCGGCGGGCCTTCTATCTGGGGATGGTGCAATGAGCTCCTTCCTCGATCATATCGCCATGCGCAGCGCCCAGACGCCCGCTGTGATGCGCCCCCGGCGACGTTCGATGTTCGAGCCGGATCCCGGTCTGGCCGGTGAGGCGCTTTTCCCGCTGGAGCAGGCTGCAGAGCCACAGGTTCAGCCACCTCAACTGTTTTCAACTGGGACAACCCAGGTTGCGGGTCCCAGCCACGATCTTGACTCCCTGGCCCTGTCGCCAGGCGTTGCGGCCGCCGTGAATGTGCCTTCGATCCCACAGCCGGCCCTCGCCGGTCAGCCTTCGATTGCTGCTGCAGCTCCTGTGACTACACCGCTCGCTGCGATCAAGCCTGCGGCGCAGACAAGTCCGCCAGCCGTTCAGCGGCGCGCAGCGACGGACCATGCAGTCGATGGATCGATACCGCCGGTTCCGCAGCTGGAAGTATCGCTTCCGTCGATTGATTCTGGCTCCCGGCAAGTGCCGCGCACACCAGCGCAAAACGGAAGGCTGGCCGATCCGAAGCCGGATTCGTTTGCATCAACCAAGGCTGCCGATCGGCGAGCGCCGCAGAGCACATCTTTTCGGCCAATTGAACCGATGGTACCCCAACCGGCCGCCTCTCTACCCGCTGCCCCTTCACTAGCCCCACTTGCCCCCGCAGCAAGCGAACCGGTGGCACCGCAGAGACCGGCCAGGGCCGTTCCGCCAATGCCTGGCACAACGCAGCAGCAGCCTGCCGAGCTGCGGACACCCGCTGCCGTATTACAGCATCCGGTCACTGCGGCCGCTGCCATGCAAGGGGCGCTTTCGATGGCGGTGCCACTGCCAAGGGAAGTCGATCCAGGGCCAGGGCAGGCAACTATCGAAGTTCATATTGGCCGTGTCGAGTTCGCCTCGCCCACACCTCCGCCGGTTCGTCCCGCTGCGCCCGAGCTGCCCAGTCCGTCGCTTGACAGCTTCCTTGCAGGGAGGCGTGGATGAGCAATTTCCGCAGCATAGCCGCAGTCGTGGCCGCGCTGGAGCAAGTCGTGCAGGCCGCCGCAAACGATGCCGTCGGCCAGGCTACGGTCAATTTTGGTCCGCCATTTGCGCGTGCCAAGGATGATGATCCGGCGGTCAACATCTGCCTCTTGCGGGTGACTCCCAACGCCCAGCTGCGCAACAGCCACATGCCGACCCGCACCAAGGGGGGTGAGCTCATTCGGCGCAGCCGCCTGGCGCTCGATCTTCACTTTGTGCTGTCGTTCTATGGCAGCGCCGACAGTTTCGAACCCGAGCGGATGCTGGGTGCGGTGGCGCTGGCTCTGGAAGATCAACCCTTCCTGTCAAACAGTGCAATCACCGCCGGGATCGCGGCGCACAAGCAGGCGATCGGCAGCAGCGATCTGGATGAGGACGAGAATGCGATCCGGGTCACGCCCGATCATTTCTCGCTGGAGGAATTCACCAAGCTCTGGTCGGTGTTTTTCCAGGTGCCCTACGTACTTTCGGCCGGATATCTGTTCAGCCACGTCACGATCGAGACCGAGGACAATCCTGCTCCGTCGCTGCCAGTCACCCAGGCCGGATTGTGGGTTGCTCCACTGACCACTCTCGTCCTTGCCCAGGCCGGCGCTTCGCCCGGCGGGCAGGGCTCGATCGTCTGGGGTGGCTCTTTGTGGATCGCGGGCAAAGGAATGGGCAAGCCCGGAACCGACTTCACGATTGACGGCAGCGCGGTTGCAATCGATGCGGTGCAGAGTTCCGATCGCCAGGTTCGGATCGCGCTTGAAACTGCCAACTTCGGTGGATCGGAACTGCTTTCGGGGACGCATCAGGTCCAGGCTCTGGCGGCAGGTGCCAGCGGTATGCCTGACTATCTACGGCAGCGCTCCAATGTGCTGGCGTTTGCGGTCCAGCCGACCATTTCATTGGCGGCAAACGCGGTGACGTTGTCCAGCGGTGCCAATCCGCCGCGTACCGGAAAGTTGGAAGTGACGTTCTCGCCCAAACTGGGCGAGCGCCAAAAAGTCCGGCTTGCGCTGAATTCCAGAAATCCCGCTCAGCCATTTTCGGCCATGCTGGAACGCGCACCGCCGGCATCGGGGAGCGGGCTGGACGCAAAGGCGAGTTTTTCCTTCGATGCCCTGCCGCCCGGGACCTATCTGTTGCGGGCTGAAGTCGATGGTGTGCCCAGCCTTCCCGAAATCGGCAGCGATCCGTTGGCAGCCGATTTCATGCAGATCACCGGGCCAGAGCTGGTGCTGCCATGAGCGCGCGCAACCTTCCTTCGGTCGCGGAGGCGCTGCCCCATGTGCAAGCCTGGCTGCGCAGCGCCTTGGACCTGGCTGAATCCCCGCAACAACTCGTAGATCCGCCTCTTACCCGTGCTGACCAGTTGGCTGAGCGCTTTGGGCTCGATGAATTTGGCCGCAACATCATGTTGCTTGGCGCCTACGCTGCACTTGAGCCGGAGGCGAGCGAAGTAATCAGCAGTTTGCTTGGCGATCCGCAGCGCAATCAGCCCACGGTCGGGTTAGCACTGTCAACATTACCGGGTGCGCATTGGTCGGCATTCGCGCCCGCAGCGCCCTTGCGCGGTGATGGGCTGATTGATCTCGACCGGCAGGGCAATGTCATCGGTGCCAGCTTTGGTCTCGCGGATTCAGTGCTGTTCTACCTCATCGGAGAAGAGGTTCTGTGTGAAGATCTGGCAGCCTGTGCCCGCCAGCCAGTGGCAGCGGCCCATCCGGCGCCGGCGCGGGCCAAGCTGGGGGAAATGATCGCGGCGCGCCTGGCCGCCGGACGCGGCGAAGTTCTGCAGCTGTGTTCTGGCGATAGTGTCGGCAAGGAGCAGGCCGCCGCTCTCGCCTGCAAAAAGCTGGGCCACCGCCTGATTGCGGTCAATGCCTTGACGATTACCGGCGGGACTGCCGATATCGCGCGCTATGCCCGCAATTGGCGGCGCGAACTGAAGCTCCAGAACGGTTGCTTGCTGGTTGATGCGTCGACACTGGAGGATACCCGTCCTCTGGCCCTGTTCGCCGAACTGCTGCGGCTGCCATTCCTGCTCAGTGTCTCCGAGGTCGTGCAACTGGGAGCGCTGAATACGCTCCGCCTCGAAATGCCGCGCTCGCAGCCCGAAGAGCATGCGCCGATCTGGCGCGAGGCCCTGGGCCCGCTGACCGCGCGCATGAACGGATCGGTTGAACTGCTCTCGAACTTTTTCAGCATTGCACCAGAGGCCGTGGCAACAATCGCCAGCGACCTGCGCACCGCCGCGAAGGCCCATGCGGCTGCGACCAAGCGCAAGCCAGCGCCAGAGCCGCCCGATCTTGAGGCCATTGCCTGGAGTGCCTGCCGCCAGTTCGCGAGGCCAAAAATGGATGATCTGGCGCGCCGGGTCACCAGCGAAACCGAATGGAACGATCTGATCCTGCCCGAAGCGCAGAAGGATGTGCTGCGAGCGATCGCCGCGCAGGTCCGGCAGCGGGCAATGGTCTATGGCGAGTGGGGCTGGGAAAAGCGTTCGGGCGGGCGTGGGCTGGGGGTCAGCGCGCTGTTCGCAGGGCCGTCAGGTGCCGGCAAGACCATGGCTGGCGAAGTGTTGGGGGCCGAACTCAAGCTCGATGTTTACCGGGTCGACTTGTCCTCGATCGTTTCGAAATGGCTGGGCGATACCGAAAAGAACCTGCGCCGGGTGTTCGATGCCGCCGACGAGGGCTCAGTCATCTTGCAATTTGACGAAGCCGACGCGCTGTTCGGCAAGCGATCCGAAGTCAAGGACAGCCACGATCGCAATGCCAATATCGAAGTGAGCTATCTGCTCCAGCGTTTCGAAGAGTACCGCGGGCTGACCATTCTGACCACCAACCTGCGCAGCAACATCGATCCAGCCTTCCTTCGGCGAATCCGGTTCATCCTCGATTTCACGTTCCCCGCACCGCACGAGCGGCGTTCGATTTGGGAACGCGTCTTGCCTGACAAGACCCCCCGCGAAGGGCTCGATTTTGCACGCCTGGCCCAGCTCAACCTCACTGGCGGATCGATCCGCAACGTGGCGATGACTGCGGCTTTTTTTGCCGCGGATGCCGACGAACCGGTGACAATGCGCAACATCCTAAGCGCAGCCCGGCTCGAATACGAAAAGACCAACCGGGTACTGACCGATGCCGAACTCAGCGGGTGGCGGCAATGACCGGGCGGCCGCCTATCAAGGTCTCGATCGGCCGGGTGATCGTGCACGGTCAGGCCTCGCCCCAGGCCGAAGCAGCGTTGCGCCGGCAACTCGCCGCCGGAATTGCCGAGGCGCTGGGCCAGAGCAGCAACCCGGTTGCATCGACCAGTCACGCGCGGCTCCTGATCGGCCTGCCCCTACAGGCTGGCGCCCAAAAGGCGGGCAGCGCGTTGGGCCAAGCCTTGGCCGCCGGTCGCCCCCCGCGCGGAGCCAAGCCATGAGAGCCGCCCGTTCGGCAAGCGCTCTTGCAGCGTTCGATTCAGCCGGGTTGGGGCTCAACGCCGCGCGCAGCCCGGCGGTGATGCGGCGTTCGGCGGACCAGGGCTATGCGATGCCGCCGCCAGTGTCGCTTGCGGCGGTCCCGCCCCGGCCTGTGGTGCAGCGCAAGTGTACCTCGTGTGACAATGACGAGAAGCATGGCAACGGCATTCCGGTCCAGGCGCGGCTTGAGGTTGGCCCGGTCGGCGACCGCCACGAACAGGAAGCCGATGCGATTGCCGGCCGGGTCATGGCGATGCGCTTGGGTGAGCCGCAACCGGCAGCGCAGCTGGCGGGGCCGGTGGGTGCAGGTCCAGTCAGGGCCAAAGCCGCTGGTTCCGGCGGTGGAGAGACCATTGCCGCCAGCGAAAGCCAATTGACCAGCGGCGGGTCAGACTTGCCTGCCTCCACCCGGGGCTTTTTCGAACCACGCCTGGGCCGAGATCTTTCCGATGTAAAAGTCCACACCGGCGACCAGGCCAGCGCGCTCAGTTCCTCGATCCAGGCCCGGGCCTTCACTTACCGAAATCACATCTGGCTGGGGGCCAGCGAACGCGCGGCGCCGAGTTTCACGATGGCGCATGAACTGGCGCATGTGATGCAGCAGACCAACGGTCCGGTAGCACCGGGAGTGCAACGCGATCCAGATGCGGCCGGATCGACCGGCGCAGCGGCTGGTGGCGGTTGCTCAGTCGAACTTTGCTTTGTTCCCATCGGCATCGGCGGACTCGGCAAAGTTGGCGCAGTCCATGCAGTGATCAACCTGACCTCAAAGGCCGGCAAGGAGCATGCAGAGGTCGATCCGAACCAACACATGGGGGTGGCCGATGCTCTTGGTGGCAAGGCCGCGCGGATCAGCGGAATTCACAGCCATGTTGTGCTTGGGACCGGGCACAAGACTGGGACTACCTGTCTGTCGATTTCCGCAACATGTGCAGATATCGGAAAACTCAAGGCGTCAATCAGCCGGTACGAAGATTTTGACGTAGCTTATAGCGCTCCACCTGTCGGCCCGAACAGCAACAGTTTTGCTGAGTGGGTGCTCACTGATGCCGGGATTTCTACCAGCGGAATTAGCGCACCAGCTGGCGCCATCGGCTTCGACTACTATGCCAGTCGACCAGCCGAACGCGGGAAGCCGCCGCGAACGGCGCGCAAGGCAAGCAGCACGGCAACGACCTGCAAGAGCCCCGTAACCCCCGCCAATTCGTTCGCCTCGCTGATTGCTCTGATCCGCAAAGCAGAAGTCGCACTGACAGCGTGCGGAGTGACTGACGTCGGTGATCGCCTCAATATCTTGCGCGGGATATTCTACGGAACGCCTTGGAGCAAAGACAACGATACCAGCCAGTCCGATCCCATCCGCACCGCTACGTTCAATAGTTACTCAAACACCGCGCAACCGCAATACGCCCTCGAATGCATGGACTGTGGCCTGTTTCTTTCGCTGGGCGCAAGCCAGGATGTGTCCGATGCCGGCAAGAAGGTCGATGTCGGCCATATGTTGATTGGAATGGATGCTCGGCGGAGTAGCCGGGGTCGCAGCTTTCCACACCCCATCGGCTTCGTGCCGGGAGTAGAGGCTACAACATGGGTCGGTGATCTTGGCGGTGGAGCTGCGCGTCTGGCAGTGGACCGAACCACCACGCCAACCTTGAAGGCTGACAAGTATTTCAAGGGAACCGATTACGGCGGACCGATAAACCTTGAAGGAGACATTGCGGGATATGTCGTTGGCCTTCCAAGTGGCGGAGCGTCGGGGGCGGTCACTCCATTGACGATAGCTGCGGGCAAAGGCGTTGCGGATACAATCGCGGCATTCCTGATCGGGAGCGGGGGAGCTGCGCCTGGACGGAACACCCGTTGCACTGATTTTCTCAAGTCGGTCGGAGGCACTTTCAGTAGCAGTGGTGCGCTGACCAACCGAGCGTCGGTCAAGACCTATCTCGGCGACCAGATCGAGTCATTTGCATGCTGGTACATGGTCAATTTTATGCGCCAGCACGGCGGAATTGATATGGCAAAGGCCACCGATGCAGCGCACCACCTTGCCGGCGTATCTGTGGAAATGGCAGAAGTGTTTCTCGCCGCGCTCGAAGGCTGTGCCAAAACTACGGGAGGTACAATAGCGCCGGGGGCTGCGCCAACTGCGACAGCCAAAGCTCTGGTTCCGACCTGCAAGGTGGCGCTTGGTGCGGCCGGGCTATCGAAACAGGCGGGCGATCTCGTCGAGGAAGGCAAGAAGAAGGGGCAAGAAACCCTCAAAGACGCCAAGAAGGCTTGGGACAACTGGCATCCCCTGGGTGGCCGCTGATGGGCGCTCAGGCATCCCACTCTGTGAGCAAGGCCGCCGCTCCACCGGTTATGGCAATGCAAGCCAAGCAAGCTGAGCCCACGATCCAGCGCGAACAGGGCAAACAGGGGTTTGCGCCGGTTCCCTTGCGTTCGCTGGCGGCGATTCCGGCACGTCCGTCGGTGCAACGCAAATGCGCTGCGTGTTCGGCCGAGGAAGAAGCCAAGCCGCGTCTGCGTCGCAGGATGGAAGTCAGCGCGGCGGTTCCTTCAGCGCAGCGCAAATGTGCGAGCTGCCAGGACGAGGACCGGCGCGAAGGATTGGCGGTACAGTCGCGATTGGAAGTGGGGCCGGCTGGAGACCGCTATGAACGCGAGGCTGACCAGATCGCCGGCAGGGTGATGGCAATGCGCGCGGACGAAGCGGGCTCCGCTGGTGCCACTGAAGCCGGTGCCACCGTTCAGCGCGCCTGTTCGGCTTGCTCGCGTGACAAGGACACCAAGCCGCGCCTGCTTCGCAGCTCGGCTGCGGGGTTGAGTGAAGTGGCCCGAGTGCGGGCGCACGAGGGCGCGGGCGAAACCATCGCGGCCAGCGATAGTCAGTTGACCAGCGGCGGCAGCCCGCTTCCTGCCGGGACCCGCAGTTTCTTCGAGGAGCGGATGGGCCGTGACCTGTCCGACGTTCGGGTTCATGCCGGTGACCAGGCCCAATCGCTCAATTCTTCAATCGCCGCGCGGGCCTTCACTTATCAGAACCACATCTGGCTGGGCGCGGGCGAGACCGCAAGCCCAAGCTTCACCATGGCTCACGAGTTGGCCCACGTCATGCAACAGACCGCGCCGGGGCCGGTTGGGCCCGCGCCAAGGCGGGTGATGCGGATTGAGTGCAAACCGAGCGACGAAAGCCTGTTCTTCGTATCTACAACCGCCAAGCAGAAAGTGGTTGAACAAAACTTCATCAAGAAATTGACCACTGGCGCCAACATGATTGGTGAAGCACCAGTGCCCAATGCCACCCGCTCAAGCTCAGGCTGTGGAGCTATCGGGGTCAATGGATTTTCCGATATTGTTTGGTCAAGCAATGGCAAGATTCCTGGCTTCCGTTTGGTAGAGAAGACGGGGGCGGAGATACCGCGGCCATGGTATTCGCCATCCAGATCGGCGCTGGGTTGTCAGGCCGATGAAAAGAAGCGATTGGTGCCATCTTCCTCTTGGTGGTACCCGGCGGAGGATCTGGTTGCCGGAGGCCGCAAGGCCTATATCGGCGGCAAGGAACTCACGGAGGTTCCTGATGCCAATCAGGCTCCCCGATTTGATTCGCTGACCAAGAAGTTCACGGTTGATGCCGCCGATGCACCAACTTCCATCAAATTCGGTGAAGCGAAATTCGGCGGCACGCGCTCTGCTCGAAAGGGTGCTGCGGGGCAGATCGACAACTATGCCAAAGGTGCCCAATTTGTCCGATCGGCCTACGAGAACATACGCCAGAACATCGATCGCGGTAGCAATGAACTGGAGGGAGGAGCCAAACCCAGTTTGACTACGTGGTCAAAACTCGATGCAGGTCCGCTGACCAGCATTTCAGGCGTATCAGATGATTGGGAGCCACAGGGGTCAAGCGAAGATCTGGCTATCGCCAAATTTATCGAGGTCGGGAAACTCCTGGTGCCCAAGCGCTGCACCAACATTCCGGCAACGCAAGGCAAACTGTATCACGGGCATGACACGACCTACAACTCGGTATGGCTTTACGCCTACTATCCCGACACTGCCCCACCGCAAAATTTGCCGGGCAAGGGTTCGAAATTCACTTCCTATCAAGAGACTGCCGAAAAGCTGCTTTCGCAGGCTACGGCCGCGCCTGGTGCGGATGCGAAGAAAGTCAAACCGCTGAGAATCTCGGCAACGCTGATGCCTGCCCAGGTCATGCGCAAGGCCAAGCCCGCGAAGGCGATCCCCGAGACCGATCCCTTCAAGGAAGCCTATCCGCAGTGGAAGGAAGACCGCAAAAAGCTGTCGAAAGAGTTCGGCAGCTTTGAAGGAACAGAGGAATTCAGCAAGTCGACGCTCAGTTTGTTGTTCAATCAGGCACTCAAAAACACTAAAGAAATCAAGGGTAAATCGCCCAATTCAGTTGAGCCCGACACCTCGGACAAGATCAAGAAGGCTGAAAAGAGCTTCTTCCACCTCGAACTGCTTAGCGGTCCAGCGGGCGCGGTGGTCGGAGAATTGCGCTATCGGCTTGGTCCGGTTTTCCTCAAAATCCTGGCTGCATACCAGAAGATCCGCGACAAGATTGACGGCTTCTTCAAACGTAAGGATCCAGGATCGGGTGGCAGCGGTCTCGGTGCGCGCGCGCTCAAGGTGTTCCTCAAGATTATTGGGGCGGTGGCATCCTACATGCTGCCCAGGGTTACCGACGCATTGATTGCCTGCGTCGAAGATGGCTTCCGCAATACCCTTGAAACCTGGTTTTCAGAGAGCCCGCTGGCCTCAATCAAGGACACGATCGATGGTTACATCGCCAAGGCCGATGCCCTCAAGGAGGAAATCTTCGGCGAGGTTGGCGCATTCGTGGAGAGGATGTTCGGACCGCTCAAGGACAAATACGAGGCGGTCATCGAAGTGGTCAAAGACGTTGCCGATATTGTCGGCATTGCCAAGAAGGCATTTGACGTCGCTCGGGCACTGGCCTGTCTTGCCGGCGGGCTAGAGACGGCGGGCATCTCGTGTATCGTATCCGCCGTCGACAAGTTGCTCGGCTTGGTTGGTCTATCACCTTCCGAGCACCTGATGGCTTGGCTGCTCGAAACCTGCCCGGCGAAGGAGTACTTCGCCAAAGCAATTCTGGCCTACCAACAGATCAAGAAGATCCCGCAGGAAATTGCAAAACGTATCGTCGAACTGGTCCGGCCGGCGCTGCCGCCTTGGTTGCAGACCTTTCTTTGCGATCCGGCGACTATGGATGGCATCAATGCCGAATTGCCGACATTCGACGAAGTAGCCTGCGATGGCAGCGAACATGGAGTCGATCGTGGCGGGCGGCCGGGCGAGGTTGGTGCGGAAGTTGATCAGAAGCCCGATGATCGTGTCAAACCTGAAGATCGTGGGTTTGACAAAGACAAATGGGCGAATGAACGACCAAAGGTTCCGCAGCAACCTAAGCCGCAGCAACCGGCGCCTGAAAACAAGCCTGGCCAGGCCGATGCTCCACCCAAGCCTACCGGCGATGCCGCGTCAGGAAATGATCAGACGAGTGGGGCGACCGACACCGCCACCCATGCGAAGGAAATCACTGACTTCGATCCTGCAGGCAAGAAAACCGGGGTTCTGGTCATCGTTCATCCGACCTCGGCGCAAGGAGGTCTGGCGGTAAAGGACTATGGAAATCTCGCCAGCAAAAACCGGATCTCGATTATAGATTCCGACAACAACAAGTTCGGCCCAAGCGACAAGTTCATCGAAATCGTGATTCACCGGGTCTACCCCAATCCTGATCAGGCAGGGGCTTACAAGATCGACTTTGCATTGAAGACTTCGGTTCGTCTGACTCTAGGCGACAACGGTCGTTGGATCGAGATTCTTGCAGGCGAGTACAACAAATACACTCAGGTTGGAGCGGTGCAATGACCGGCTTCCCAGGCTCCCCCCGTGTGCTCAAAGGCGCCATTGTCGGGATCGACATCTTCAATCCCGTGTCTTCGGTTGCGGTGTTTCAGTACAATCCCGAACAGCTCTCGCGTTCGGTCGCGCCGCGCTATTCGGAGGCCGGGGGCGGGCGGGCGGAGCCGCTGCGGTTGCAGGGACCACCGACCGAAACGATCAGCGCCACCTTGCAAATGGATGTGATCGATCAGCTTGAACAAGGCAAGACCGGGCCGCTTGGTGGCGGCCTGACCGGCTACATCGCGGCGCTGGAAATGCTGACCTATCCCAAGACGATTCAGGTCGCGATCAACCAGGCGCTGATGCTGACAGGAACGATGGAAGTGATCCCGCCGGTCGCGCCGCTGACCTTGTTCATCTACGGCTGGAAGCGGGTGGTCCCGGTCAAGATCGAATCCTTGTCGATCACCGAAACCGCTCACGATCCCAATCTCAATCCAATCCGCGCCGATGTCGCGCTGTCGATGAAAGTGCTGACCTACAACGACCTTTCGATGACCCACCCGGGCTACTGGGCCTTCATCGCCCATCAGGTGATCAAGGAAGTCTACGCCACCGCCGCCTCGATCGACAATATCGCCAATTTCGGTGCGGTGCTTGGCACCGGGTCGGACGGGTAGAGCGAGGGAGAAGTCCGATGTTCGACAGTCGCAGCCGCTATCGCGATCAGCCCCAACGAGAGATCGAGTTGGCCGATGGCACGCGCCAGCGCCATGTCCTGCCGCGCTGGATCCCCGAGCCGGGCGAGGCAACGATCGGAGCCCAGCACCGCGCCACGGACAGCGACCGGCTCGACAATCTGGCGTTCCGCTATCTTGGCCTTGCCGAAGGCTGGTGGCTGATCGCTGACGCGGGCCTGGAAATGCATCCCGCAAAAATTGGGTCAAAGCCTGGCGAAAACGTCGGTATTCCGCTGCCTCAAGCCGGTCCGGTGAAGGGATGAGCCTGATCGGCAACCTGCTTGGTGTTCGCATGAACATCCTGCTCGGCAATCCGATACCATTGCCGTTGCCAATGGAGGCGCTGTCAGGCTTGAACGAACTGGAAATCATGCTTTCGGCCAAAGAGCCATCGGGCTTCAAGCTGGTCCTGCAGGCAGGTCGAACCGGACCGATCGATTTCCTGGGTCCCGAGTTGCTGCTCGACCCGCGCTTCGACAAGGGTGCGCGGGTCATCGTGACGATGATCTTCGACATCAAACCAACCGTGATTTTCGACGGACTGATCGAAAAGCGGGTCTATCGGCCCGGCAGCGAGCCGGGCAGGGGGACCCTGACGTTGCTCGGCAAGGACCTGACCAGTGAACTTGCCCGCGAGGTTAAGCAGGTCGAGCACACCGCGATGGATGAAACGATGATCGCGACCAAAATCGCGGCATCCTATGCCCAGTACGGGATGATTCCGATGGTCATTCCGCCCAAAGTGATCGATCCGCCAATCCCGCTCGATCGCACCCCGCAGCAGAACTGTTCCGACTGGGCCTATCTCAGGACCATGGCCAAACGGCACGGCTATGAGACCTATATCGATCCGGGGCCGGCCCCGGGGGTCAACACGCTCTACTGGGGACCGCCGGTCAAGCCTGGGGTCGATCAGAAGGCGCTGTCGGTCAATATGGGACCGGGGTCCGATGCCTATGACGTAGAGGTCTGGGAGAACGGCGACGAATATACCGAGGTCGAAGGGCAAGTGTTCGATCGCCAGACCGGGCAGATGGTTCCAATCTATGCCTTCATGCCCAGCCAGACTGCTCTGGGACTCAAGCCCGAAGCACTGGGACAGATCGGAAAGGGCCGCAAGGAGCCGCTGACCGACAGCGGTCTGTCAGCGATGCAGGCATTTGCCAGGGCTCAGGCACGGGTCGACCAGTCGGTCGAGGATGCTTTCAAGATCACCGGAACAATCGATTCGACTTCCTACAATGATGTCCTGAAGGCTCGTGACCGGGTCAAGGTGCGTGGGATCGGAGCCAAGCATAATGGTGCCTACAAGGTTGCCTCGGTCCGCCACGTCATTCGGCCTGGCAGCTATCAGCAGCAGTTCACGCTGACCCGCAGCGAAGCCTACGCGATGTTGCCGGTGGCCTTGCCCTGAGGGAGAGAAAATGGACGACGAGTGCCCCAAATTCTTCGGAAAGTACCGCGGCAAGGTCGAAAATTCGATCGATCCGCTGGGCTTGGGGCGCGTGCAGGTCAGCGTGCCGGATGTGCTGGGTCAGGGCAAATCGGCCTGGGCGTGGCCATGCTTGCCCGGTGCGGGGCCGAATGTCGGGTTCTTTGCGATCCCGCCGGACAAGGCTTCGGTCTGGGTAGAATTCGAACGCGGCGATCCCGACAGCCCGATCTGGTCAGGCGGGTTCTGGGGAACCGGAGAAGCGCCAGCGCCGATGGGCCCCCAACAATCGATGACCAAGGTCTGGGCCGGCAAGGGCTTTCGGATCGAAGTGCTCGATCTGCCCGGTGCTCCAAGCCTGACGATCTCGCTCGATACGCCCGCTGGCAAGGCCCAGATCACTGCCGGTGCTGCGGGAATGGAACTCACTGCGGGCAAGAGCAGCGTAAAGCTCGCGCTCGACGGCGTCTCGATCAACGGCACGAACCTCAAGGTGCTGCCATGACCATTCCGATCGCCACCATGGCCAGCGTGGTCCAGTGCCCACACGGCATCAAGGCCAACCTGGTCACCGCGACTGCCAAGGTTTTGGTCGATTCCGCTCCGCCATTGGTGGTGGGAGACAAGGGAACGGTCGCCGGTTGTCCGTTCACTGTGCCCACCGGCAAGCCACAGCCCTGCGTCACTGCGCTTCTCACCAAAGCTGCCACCAAAGTGCTGGCCGAAGGCAAGCCGGTGCTGCTGATGAACCCCGCGGATATCTGTCAGTCGGCCGAGCAGATCCCGCAGGGGCCCGTTGTCTGGTCGACCGTTCAGGCGAAAGTGCTGGCGACATGAGCAACTTTCCCTTCCCCTTTGCGATCGGCGCCGACGGTGCCACCGTCCAGCCCGGCAGCGACCGGCACATCCGCGACATGATCGAGCAGGTGCTGTTCACGCGCCGGGGCGAGCGCGTCAACCGGCCCGATTTCGGTGCCGGTGTGACCGAATTGCTGTTCTCAGAGAACGCCCCCGAATTGGCTGCGGCTGCCCAGCACATGGTTCAGGCCGCCTTGCAGCAATGGCTGGGCAACCTGATCGAGATCCTGTCGGTGGAGACCGGAAGCGACGGTTCGCGGCTCGATATCGTTATCACCTACCGGTCGCGTGACGATGGGCAGGAAGATGTTGCCCGCTTCAGGAGGCAGTTGTGACTGGCGCGCTGATCCATTGCGGCACGGTCCGCCGCCGCCAGCGCGTCACCGACTCGCAAGTCCAGATCAATGGCATCAGGATCAACGGGATCGATTTCCTGGAGGTTGTTGATCGCGATGCGCCAAGCCCAGAACTGCGCCAGCGGTTGCTCCACCTGACCTTTATTCGCGGTAATGGCGTAATCGATGGCGGCGGCAATGCGCTGCTTGGGCCGGACAATTTCGTGATTGCTGGCGGCACGCGCATTACCGGGATCAAGGTTGAGCAAGTCACTGCCCTGGCCGATGGTCGCAGTCTCGAACTGCTGCTGAACGAGGCTGGTGATTATTCACCCTACAGCCTGGCGGTTCAGGCCGGGCTGGCCAATTCCGACCCACCTCCCTTTATCGACAGCCAACTGGCGCGGGTCGATTTCAGTTTCAAAGTCGAATGCCCGGCGCCCTTCGATTGCGAAAGCCTGCCCCCGGCAGTCGCAGGGCGCGATTTTGGCCCGGCGATCAATTACCTGGCCAAGGACTATTCCAGTTTCCGCCAGCAGATGCTGGACCGACTTGCCGCGACCATCCCGGAATGGACCGAGCGGAGCCCGGCCGACCTTGGCGTGGCTTTGGTGGAAGTGCTGGCCTATGCGGCCGACCAGACCTCGTGGTTCCAGGATGCGGTGGGGACTGAGGCCTTCCTGGGCCGCGCCCGCCTGCGCCAGTCAATCGATCGCCATGCCCGGATGCTGGCCTACAGCGCTGCGCGAAGCAGCAATGCGCGCGTGGTGATCGCCATAACCGCCGCGGATAACCGGTCCTCGGCAATACCATTGCTCGCCAAGGGCACACGGATGCTCAGCGTGGCTCCCGGCGCTAGCGGAACGATTCCGGCGGTGCTTGCTCCCGATCCGGATAAGGTCGAGGCGGCGATCGATTCCGGTGCGATAGTATTTGAAACGCTCGAACCGGTCTTTTCCCTGCGCAAGGCTCGCAACGCCATCCCGTTGCACGATTGGGGCAACGATTTCTGTTGCCTGGCTAAAGGTTCCACCGCCGCCTGGTTGGTCGGCAACCGCGCGGATCTGGACCTCAAGGCAGGCGACCTGTTGATCTTTGAGGAAATGATCCCGTTTGGCGGGACCGCCAATGATCCGCCCGATCCCGATCACCGTCAATGTGTCAGGCTCAAGACCGAACCGGAAGACGATCGCGACCCGGTGCTTGGTGTCGATTTGGTGAAAATCGAATGGTTCGAAGAGGATGCGCTGACATTTCCGCTCAATATTGCCTCCGCTGGAACAATTCCCGGGGCTTTGGCTCGCGGCAATATCGTTCTGGCCGATGAGGGGCGGACACTCGATTTCATTGAGCCGACGGCGCGCCCGGAGGATGCGGCCGCCATGGCCAGAGCGGGCAAGACCGGTTTGCTGCCAGATGACGCTCCAGGTCGGCGTGAGCGGTTGCGGCTGGCGGTCGATCAGATCGTCTTCGCACCGCAGTACGATTTCGCGAAAGCCAGGCACAATTCAGCATCTGGTGCGTTGCGGCCTCTACCAGGCGATGAGCGTGCCCAGATCGAACTGGGTGGCGATGGCACCGATTGGGTGACAATGCCCGATCTCCTGTCATCAGACCGGTTTTCGGCGCACATCAAGGTCGAAGGCGAACCTGGTAATTTCGCCGTACTGTTCGGCGACGGCACAATGGCGCGGCGTCCTACCAGTCTGGACGGCCTGCGCGCCCGGTTAAGGCAAGGGGGCGGTCCACGTGGGAATGTTGCCGCCGAGGCAATCCGTCAGATCGTGACGTCGGATCCCGGTCTGATTGGCGGAATCCGCAATCCTTTGGCAGCACTCGGCGGACGGGCTGCCGAGAGCAATGCAGCGATCCGCATCGCCGCACCCCAGGCATTTCGTCAACAACGCCGCGCGGTAACGTTAGATGACTATGTTCAGGCGGCGCAGTCCTATCCCACGGTTCAGCGGGTTCATGCAGAGCGGCGTTGGACGGGCAGCTGGCAAACAATTTTCCTCGCAGTAGACCGCGATGCAAATCAGGAAGTGTCGGAAGAGTTCGAAGCAGGTCTGCGCGGTTACCTGGCTGACCGGCGGCTGGCAGGGCATGACCTTGAAGTCGTCTCGCCACGGTTCGTTCCGCTCGACATCCAGTTGTTTTGCTGCGTCTGTGCGGATCATTTCCGCGCCGATGTCGAGCGAGTCCTGCTCGATCAATTTAGTTCCGGATACACCTCTGATGGTGCTCTCGGCTATTTCCATCCGGACAACTTTTCGTTTGGAGACAACATCCGGCTTTCGCCGATAGTCGCCAGGGCAATGGCGGTGCCCGGGGTGTCGTGGATCGGGGTTCGAGACGGTTCTGGAAACCTGGTCGGGCATTTCGGTCGCAGCGATCAGCCAGATCTCGAGTTCGAAGCAGACGGCGAAATACCGATCGACAGTTCAGAAGTTGCTCGGCTCGACAACGATCCCAACTATCCCGAGCGCGGCAGAATCCGCTTTGAAATGGCAGGAGGGCGCTAGGCGATGGGCGACCATACCGACACCACTTGCGGCATTGTCGATCTTGCACCGCGCCGGCCTGACAACCGGCCCGGCCTGGCAAGGATTGTCTACCGCATAGGCACCCAGCCAGAGTTTCAAGCGCGATTGGCCTGGGGGCTCCCTGACCAGACAGTGGTGGACCCCGAAACCCACTCGGCGACGAAGCCGCTGGTCTCACTGCGCCGCCGCGATACCGGCGATCCGACTATCGCGCTGCTCGACAGCTTTGCCGTTACGCTCGACACGCTAAGCTTTTACTCCGAAGTAATTGCCAACGAAGGCTACCTTGGTACGGCCGTAGAGCGGCGCTCGCTTGTCGAACTTGCGCGGACCATCGGCTATGAACCGGCTCCCGGCGTGGCGGCTTCGGTCTATCTCGCGCTTGAAGTCGAAAGCGCAGATGATCCTTACCGGGCGGTCGAAGTCAGTGCGGGTTTGCAGGCGATGTCTGTGCCACAGGCCCGAGGCGAGCAGCCGCAGATTTTTGAGAGTGTTGACACGATCACCGCGCGGGCAGAATGGAACGCCATTCCGGTTCGCAAGGAGCATGAACAGCATCTGGTGCTGCGTGCTTCGAACGGCGCGCTTTATCTGTTCGACACCGACAATTCCTTCGATGAGGACCAGATTCCTTCTGGCGATATACTGGAATTTGAATCGGTCGAAGCGCTCGACGATTACTATCCGGTGGTCGCCGACCTCGATCTTCCCGAGGCCTTGGCAAGCCTCCAGGCCGATGCCTTGCTCAATCCCGAGATCGACGCCCGGCTGCGTGCGGTGCAAGTCAATGAGATCTATTTGCGGGGAACCGGCCTGGCCTTGGCTGTCGGCGCTCGCATTGCGATCGTTGGATCGCGAACAGGCCAGGATGGCAAGAAAATCACATCTACTGTTGTGTACCATGTGGCCCTAGCCAGCGAGGATACGGCGCTCGGGCTGACCCGCCTGATCGTCCGCAAGCCCAATACTTCGGTCGGACGGTTCCGCATTGCTCCGCGCCGCCGAGCTCCGCGGCTCAAGCTGCTGAGTTTGCCGTCCGAGCGGATCGCTTTCGATGGTCCCGCGATCGATCACTATGTCCGCAATACCAGCTGGAGCGAGACCAGCCTCAATGCGTTTGTGCGGATGCAGGCCTGGCCAAGGGCCAAGCTGCTGGCAGTGATCCGCCTGCGCCCGCCGTTGGAAGTGCCGGAAACATCTGAGCCGCAGCCAGGGATGTACCTGATGCGGGAGGACGCTTCGTTCTTTGGCGCTGCAGCTGGCCTGCAGGAATCGCTGGCCAAGCAGGACGAGGCTGAAAGCGATCCCTACACCAAATCATGGGACAATCCGCCAACCAGTATCTGGCAGACCAGCCAGGGCGAAATGCTCGATGAAATCGGAGTCCATGCCTTGCTTGAGCGCGAGATCAGGCAGGTTGTGCCAGACGGCTGGGCCGTGCTTGAGCCGGGCAAGGGCAATGCGATGGTGTTGCGCGTAGCCGGCGCGCAGACCCAATCGCGTGCCGACTATGCGATGACGGCCAAGGTTACCGGTCTGCTATTCAACAATCCCGATAACAGCGATTTCAAGCCGCCCAGCAGCGACAGCAATTTCCTGACCAGAACCAGCAAGTGCTTCTGTGCCAGCGAGCAACTGACCCTGTCCGGTACCCCGATCCGCGACGATGTGGAGGCGGGTACCAGGACCATCGATCTCGACGGACTGTTTCTGGACCTCAAACCCGGCCAGGCAATCTCGATCAAGGGCGAGCGGACCGACTTGAAAGGGGTCTTCGATGCCGAGGCCCTGATGGCCGAGGACGTCTTCCACATCGGCGGTCACACCCGGCTGCTGGTCGAGAGCGGGATCGCCAATACCTATCTGCGCAGCTCTGTCACTCTGAATGCAAACATGGTCCGCGCAACCCACGGTGAAACACAATCTGAAGTTCTGGGATCGGGTGATGCGGCGCTGACCTATCAGCGCTTCAAGCTGGCCAAGCCTCCGTTGACTTACGTTAGTGCCGCCAATGCCCTCGGCCGATCATCGACACTTGAGGTGCGGGTCGATGACGTGCTCTGGCACGAGATTGGCGCGCTCTATGACGCGGCCAGCGATGACGCCGTCTATATGGTTCGCCATCAGGATGATGGCACCAGTTGGGTCTGCTTCGGCGATGGGGTTCACGGTCGCCGCCTGCCGACCGGTCTTGGCAATGTGACCGTCAAGTACCGCTCCGGCAGCGGTCTTGCCGGCGAGGTTGGCGACGAAACGATTTCACAGCTCAAGACCAGACCACTTGGTCTGCGCGGAGTTTCCAACCCGGCCCCGGCAACCGGTGCGTCCGAAGCCGAAGCGGCGGATACCATCCGCACCAGCGCCCCGCGAAGTGTACGGACGCTGGGACGGATCGTGTCGCTGCGTGACTATCAGGACTATGCGGAAACCTATCCCGGGATCGGCAAGTCACGGGCGGATGCATTGTGGTCTGGCCAGCACCAGATGGTCCTGATCTCGGTAGGCCCGGTCAGCGATTCCCAGTTCGACCCGGCGGCTCAGACCCTGCTCGATCTTGCGGCGTCGCTTGAAGATTATCGCGACAGCCGACTGCCGTTCGAGGTCGCGCAATGTGCCCGGCGTTATTTCCAGGTCGCGGCACGGATCGAGTATCATCCCGACTATTTACTCGATCTGGTCAAGGCCGATGCCGAGGCCGCGCTCAATGCCGGGTATGGTTACGCGGCAAGGGCAATCGCACAGCCCGTCAGTGCTGCTGAGGTAACCAGCACCCTACAGAAGGTGGCAGGCGTTGTCGGAGTTGATATCGACGTGCTTTCGCGGATCGAGCTTGATGGCAGCGGTGGGACAGCCAGCCTTGCGACAATCCTCAGCGCAAGCCCGGCCCAATCGGTCGCGGCCATAGGCAGCGTTGTCACCGTCACGCCGGCCGAACTGCTGACGATCCTGCCTTCGGGCATCACCTTGACCTTGGAGCCCGCCCATGCATGACCGGCCGCCTCCAGACCTGTTCGGGCTGCTGCCCGATCATTTCCGCATTCGCGATGCCGACCAAGGGCGGCCCCTTCAGGCTTTGATGGGCCTGCTGGCCAGCGAGCTGGGATTGATCGAGCAGGATATCGACCAGCTCTACGACAACTGGTTCGTTGAGACCTGCGAGGAATGGGCGATACCATACATCGCCCAATTGGTCGGCGCGCGGACACTGCGTTCATTCGGGCAAGGTGAAGCGGGGCTGCGATCGTATGTCGCCAATACGTTGGGCTATCGTCAGGCCAAGGGCACTGTAGCAGTAATCGAACAGATCGCGCGCGATGTTACCGGCTGGCCGGTGCTGGCTGTCGAGTTCTTTCAGCAATTGGCGACAAGCCAACACGTCAATCACATCAGGCCGCAGGCAACGGCATTTGCCAGTGTGCGCGATGCTGACCGGGCGCGGCTTGCTCACCGACCGTTCGATCCATTGTGCCATGCTCCGGGAGCCGGGGTTTCGGCAGGATTCTCGGGTCGGTATGCCATTCCCAATGTGGGGCTGCTGGTATGGCGGATTGATGCCTATCCGCTGGGCTTCCGGTTCGATGCCCAGATCGGCTATCTGGGCGGGGTTCAGGCGCGCGCGACTGCACTTGGCCCGGGGCTGCTCACATTCGATCGCCTGGGACGGCGCCAGCCGCTGTTCAATCCGCCCATGGCGGACATTTCGATCGCTGCTCGGGTTGATGAACGGGTCGTTCCGGCCCCGCTCGACCGGCGGCGGATTTATCGCAGCCTGGCGGCGGTCACAGACGGTCAAGCAGATCATTCGATCTGGTTTGACGACGAGCCGGTTCTGAAAGTCAGGCTGGACGGCGTGACGCTGTCCCCCGACAAGCTTTGCTGCTGCAACCTGGAATCATGGGAATCCGGTGGCCAGGCATTTTGGCGGCGACCCGACGCTGCAGGAAGGGTCTGCTTCGATCCCGAGCTTGGCCTGCTTTCGCTCCATGCCAGCGACGAAGGCAAGTCACTTGAGGTCGCTTACGCCTATGGCGGAGCATTCGACGTTGGAGGCGGGCCTTATGACCGGGCCAAATCGGTCGATGGCTGGTTGGGTGACCTGTTCGTTGAAGACCCGTTGTCGATCTGGTGTGCTGCCGTTTCGGCGCGCGCGAACGATCTGAATGCCGATCAGGTCTATGATGTCCCGGTCCATCCGACGCTCGCCGATGCGATCAAGGCCTGGAACCAGCAGGCCGCTTCCGGCCGACGTGGGATTATTACAATACTGGACAATGCCAGCTACGCCGAAAATCTGACCACTGCCGCCAGAACTATCCACCTGCCCGGCAATTCCCGGCTGGCGATCGTGGCGGCAGGCGACCCGATCAAGCAGGCCTCGGATGCTCCCGCCGCCAGCAGCGTCTGGCCGCATGTTGTATCCGATCTGCAAGTCATTGGGGATGCTCCCGGGGCTGACGAAACACCCGGTGCCCTGATCCTTGATGGTCTGCTGATCGAGGGCAACCTCAAGGTCAAGGATGGCGATCTTGGCCGACTGATCGTGCATAATTGCACGGTCGGCGCAGGATTGGTCGGCTTGACCGGAGGATTGCGGGTCGAAGCAGGCAATGCTGGCCTGGGGATCGAGATCGTATCGAGCTGTCTTGGTTCAGTCCGGGCCAGCACAGCCGCCGGTGGTTTGTCGATCGAAGATTCGATCCTCGGTGCCGGAATTGACCTATCGGCAAATCCTGCGGCCTTGCCGCTGGTCGTAGATGCCCCGATTGCAGACGCCGAGATTGTGCGATCAACTCTGTTCGGGCGGTGCGAAGCGCGATCGATCGAGGCCGGCAGTAGCCTGTTCCTGGGCGTAGCGCGTGCCGCCCAGCGTCAGAAAGGCTGCGTCAGGTTTTGCTATGCTCCGCCGGGCTCGCGCCTCGCCCGCCGCTTTCGGTGCCAGCCCGAGCTGGCCTTCGAGGCCGCGATGCAACCCAACCAGCCGCTTGATCCGGTGGTGCAGGCCGAGATCGCCCGGCAGCAACGCCCGATCTTCTCAACCACGATCTGGGGTGAAGCCGGCTTCGCGCGCCTGGCGCTGACTTGTGTCGAAACGATTCGATCGGGCGGAGAAGGCGGTTCCGAAATGGGAGCCGGTTCGACGAGCGGCGAACCTTTCCGCAGGGCAAATCTAAGCGACGTGATTGATGAATATCTGCCGTTCGGTCTGACCGCGGCACCCATTTTTGTTGACTGAGGATCGAGCTATGACTGGTGATTTCTCGCGCAATACCTTCGATCCGGGCAAAGGCTACAGCGCCGTCCGGATGCAACAGGGGCGCCTGTTCAGCGATGCTGACTGGAACGAACAGGTCGATATCGCCCGGCTCAACTTGCGCACCGCCGCGCGCGCCATAATTGGCGCAAGCGGCTTTCCGGAAGACAACCCCGGCTTTGCGATCCTGCCTGGGGCCAATGGTGCCACGCTGCTGATCGGTGCGGGCGAAGGCTTTGTCGACGGCGTTAGAGTGGTCTGCGCCGCCAGCCCAGGTATCAAACTTGAGCGGATAAGTGGAACCGGAGCCAATACCCAGTGGCGCGTTTTGTCGGGTGAGCGGCTGGTGCTGGGCGAATATCTGGTTTTGGCCGGATCGGGGCCAGCTCAGGCGGTCAAGGTATCCGAACTGCTGGCCGATGACGCCAACGGGCTTCAGGTCCTGAAATGCGCGACGGCGCTGTCTGCCACCAACCAGATCACCGTTTCGCGATGGTTTAGCATCGAGGCACAGCCGTCCCTTCCGCCGCAAGTCGCGCCGGCCCAGAACGGCGACTACCTAGCTTACCTGGATGTCTGGGAGCGGCCGATCAGCGCAATCGAGGATCCCTTGATCCGCGAGACCGCGTTTGGCGGCCCCGATACGGCAATCCGAGACAAACTGCTGTGGCAAGTGAAGATCGCCTCTTTGGCCGAGTTGATCGCAATGGGCGCGGCAGCGCAGCCAGTGACTTGCAAGAGCTTTAGACCGGGCTGGTCACCCTTTGGGCCAACTCCTTTGGGCCAACTCGCGGCGCGCTCGGTCACCGTTCAGGCCGGTGCCGATCCTTGCGTTTTGCCGGCGATCGGTGGCTACCGCCGGCTCGACAACCACCTCTACCGGGTTGAAATTCATCGCGGCGGGACGATTGCATCGGGGCAGGTTGCGATCAAATGGTCGCTCGACAATGCGACACGATGCACTGGTTATTCCGAGATCGACAGCGGCAAAATCGTTGTCGACAGCTTGGGTCCGGATGAGGTCAGCGCCCTGCAACGCGGAGATTGGATCGAGATCCTCGACGAAGCGAGAATTCTCAACTGCAATGGAGGTTTCTTTGGCCGGATCGGTGAGGTCAATGGCAAACGGCTGACGCTCGACCGGCTGCTCGACCCCGATACCTTCGCCGAAATCAACGTCAATGGTCAGCCCAACATGGCCGTGCTGCCCTCACATGGACAAGTGCGGCGCTGGGAAGGTGGGCCGCCTGTGGTCATCGCCGATGCTAACTGGCACACGCTAGAGGCAGGGGTCGAGGTGCAACTGGGAGAAGGCCGCTTCGCATCGGGCGACTACTGGACCATCCCGGCCCGGTCGTTGACATCCGACATCGAATGGCCGCGTGATCCGGCCACTGGAGCGCCGCAGCTGTGCCCGCCGCAAGGGATCCTGCATCACTACTGTGCGCTGGGATTGGTCAATCTGGCGGCCGGTGTCTGGACCGCCAGCGATTGCCGCGCGATTTTTGCGCCGCTGACCCTGCAGCGCAGTTTTCTCTATCTGGGCGGTGACGGGCAAGAGGTCATGCCCCAACCGCCTGGCACTGCCACGCTGACTGACCTGCCATCGATGCTACGGGTTGGCGTCGTGCGAGGTAAGACTCCGATCGTTGGTGCGACCATTGAGTTTCGGGTCATTGCGGGCGGCGGCAAGGTCAATGGGTCTGGTCAAAACAGCGCCACGATAAAAGTTCCTACCGATCCGGACGGTGTCGCCAAAGTGACCTGGTCGCTCGATGCCAATACCCAGGTCCAGCGGGTTGAGGCTCGCTTGCTCGATGCGGCCGGGGTAGCCACGCATCTGCCGATCCAGTTCACGGCCACGATCAGCCGGGCCAGCCAGGTGTCATTCGATCCAACGGCGGTCCCGGCACTTGCAGGGGCGACAACTGTCCAGCAGGCGATCGAGAAGCTGGTTGCCTTGAAAGAAGCTGGCTGTTCGACCTATGTCGTGGTCGAAGGCAGCGATTGGGTCAGTCTGCTAAAATCGCTCAAGCCGGGCGAGAACGCCGCCATTTGCTTTCAACGGGGGAAATACATCACCGCGGCCAGGGTCGATTTGGCTGACCTTGGGCATATTACTCTGCACGGGGCAGGCAGCGGCACCCAGATCGTCGCGACCAAGGGCGAATGCGCGATCCAGTTCGAACGATGCGCCAGCCTGACGGTATCTGACCTTGATTTTTCCGCGCCTGATGGTGGCGAGATACGCTGGAAGCCCGGTTCGCGCCCCGGACGGATGGGCGCACTGACCGTGATCGATTGTCCGGTGGTCGATATTGCCGATGCGGGGTTCAGTTGCGGTGGATCGGCCGTACCCGAACGCACTTGCCTGACCGTGCGAGGTAACGAAAAGTCGCCCCTGAAATCGGTCAGGATCCTCCGCAACCGGATGACCGCGGGCTATGGCCAGGACGGGGTTTTGGTAACAGACGCCGCGCGCTGTGTGATCGACGGTAACGAGTTCGATATTGCACCGCGCAGCCGCCGTCTGTCTTTCGAACGCCTGCTCGGTGCGCGGATCTGGCGGGCCCGGGTACTGGAAAAGCTGGTCAGTGGAATCAAGGAAGGCGGCGTGGTCCGCGGCCAGAACACCCGGATCATCTCCAAGGGTGACTTTGTAGCCTCGTTTGAATCTACCATTCCGCAGCGTGAGTGGCTCAAACTGCTAAAGGCCAAGCCACTGCCCGATACTGCAGCCCGTTCGATGACTGAGTTTCGCAGGGCGGTGCTGGCCCTCCTTGATCAGGTCGCCAATGATCCGCAATTGCTTGAGAGTCTGGGCCGGACCGTCGGCCGATTGGAGGGCACTGGACGCGGACCACTCGCGGACGAAGTGCGGCGCGCTTTGGCGGTGGCTGGCGAAGTCACTTTTGCGACCAAGGACCAGCTGGACAGCGCCCCGGGTCAGGTCCAGCTCTCCAGTGGCGCGGCCCGGGTTGTTTTTGCTTCGGTGGTAAGCCAGCAGGATTGGCGTTCTGCGCTGGCTTTGATGCCGCCCAAGACGGCGCCGACCAACGGCGATGAACTGATCACCCACGTCCGAAAATTGGCAAATCGAATCGCGGCCGACGTCAAATTCCGCGAAAGATTGCCCAGCGCGAAGAACTGGTTCACCGGTTTTGCCAAGGCACTGCCACCGCATGGACGACAAGCCATAACCTGCGGCGGAGCTATCCTCGACGACGTTGCAATCACCGGGAACATCGTGGCCGGCTATACGCAAGGCGTCCACGTTGGAACCAGCATCGATGGCGGAAAGACGATCGCTCGAGCCGGGAAGGTCATGGTCAACGAGAATCGTTTGGCCTGCCGAAAACCGTCGGAAGATACTTACGCCGGCTTCGCGTTGTTTGTGGGCAATGCCGAAACGATCCGGATCGAACGCAATACGATCGACTGGTTCGGGTCGCCAATGAAGAGCCGCTATGCGCAGGGCATTCGGGTCTGGGGCGCGCTGGGCAAGTATCTGGTGATCGGTGAGAACCGGATTAGCCTCGCCTCACTGGGGATCCGGATCAAGACCGACAAGATCATCGATGACGGCCTGTGGAAACGCCATCTCTGGTTGGTGGCCGATAACCTGGTTGAGGATGTCGATCCAGCATTGGTGATGCGGGTGCCGCCGTGGACTGAAAAGCGATTCAACCGGCCGTCCTGATCGCGTCGGGAAGAGTACTTGATGGCAATCCAGGGCAGCGATGCCCGACCTCTAGTTGTGCTCGAAATTATCTTAGAAAATATCTTTAAACATCAGTTCAAGTACATTTTTCTTGCAATATGACTCGATTTGGATAAGCTGGTCCGGCTTTCCTTCACAATGGCAAACGAAAGTAACTTTGGTGCCGTCCGGTTCGAGTCCGGTGGGAAGCATGAGGGCGGGGCACCAAGCGGTGGCCCGCCCTCGCTAATTCTGGTTGTTAACGCGCTGGCGCTGGTCGATAACTGAATTCGGACCTTTGTGCAGGAGCAAGTCGACCATGCCGTCAATCGAACTTCCCGAAGGCGCACCAGATAATCTGGGCGGGGCCTTTGCCCATATCGGCCAGGTCACCGCGCCAAACGTGCTCGACATGAAAGTCATGGTGCTGACCGAAGCGGCGGCAATGGCGCTCTATTACAAAACCGCCGAACTGACCGATGACCCTGCAGTCAAGGCGCTGCTCCAGGCGAACGGCCGCGAGGAAATGCTCCACGCCCAGCGCGCGATGCTGGCGATCAAGGCGGTTTCGGGCGAGGATTTCTTTCCGCCAATGGCTGAGGACAACCCTTACCTTGTCGGCGGTGCATTCCCGCTCGGCCAAATGAGCAAAGCCGGGCTGACCAAACTGGCCCAGGGCGAATTCGGCGGCGAGAAGCTCTACGAAGTCTGGGCCGACAACACCGCCAACGCCGAAGCTGCCCGCCTGTTTCGCCTCAACGGCGGAGAGGAACGTGATCACGGTGAGCGGTTGCTCAAGGCAGCTGACTTGCTGCCCGTCTAACCTTCACCCAGCTTGACCTCGACCTGATCCAGCAACTTGCGCGCGAGCTTTGCTGCTCCGCTCTGGTGGGGAGAGTAGGCCAGCGGCCGCAGGGCGTTGCGGGCTTCCAGCCAGCGCCCGCGCTGCATGTATTCCTGCGCCAGCACCAGCCGGGTCGACGGCTCTTGCGGAACCAGATCGACCACTGTCGATAGTGCGAACATGCCATCATCATCTGCCGGTCTGCCCAGCGCGGCATAGCTGCGGTAATAGAACTGGAAGGCCAGCGGATCGTTGGGATCGGCGGCATTGGCGCGAACGAGTATCGAGCGAGCAAGCTCGACACTGGACTTCTGCTTGTCGGCTGGCAGGTCCTTTGCCAGCCCAATGAGCGCCTGAGCCTTGCGAACCAAGCCGCGCTGGCTGGTGGGCGCGAGTGCAAGCGCACGATCGGCGGCAGCCGCGCAAGCCTGGTACTGTTCGGCCGTGCAACGGGCATCGGCCAGCAACAGCCAGCCCGCTGGATCGCTCGCATACTTTGTCGCAATCACCTCGAGCTTGGCCATCCACTCGTCGCGTTCGCGTTTCATTCGGGCCAGGCGTTGTTCAAAATCCTCTTTGTCCTTGGCTTTGTCCTTGCTTTTCGCATCCTCGTCGAGGTCTTCGCTTTTGGGCAGCCAGGTCCGGCGTTCGAACTCAATCGTGAAGTCGACCAGTGCTTCCTGAGCGGGACTGAGCGCGCTTACGGTTGTGGACCCGACCATTCCTGCTTCGATCGGAACGGCCCGAAAGGGAAAGTTCCGGCCTGCGAGATAGCGGCTGACTTCGCGCTGCAATTCACCCAGATCGCCGAACACTTTCGCGGCCTCAGGCAGCGACTTCCCGGCATTGACGGCGTTCAGGTAATCGCGAAACTGGCCGCGCCGGCTATCGGTAAACGTCAGGTAGTGACTGAGCACCCAGGCATCGCCATAGGACCAGCCGCGCCCCTGTTTCTGGTCTTTGAGGTAACTGCCATCGAGCATCTTGCCGACCGGGTAATTCATCCCGTCGGCCAGCTCGTACTGGCGGTGCTGCGCAGCTTTTCCGAACGTGATCGCGCCCTTGCGTTCGAACGAAGCGGTTGAGGCAATTTCGGCGAAGCCTTCAACGTACCACGATGGGTAGGCTGCAGGGGTATATTGCAGCATGTAGTGGTGGGCATATTCGTGGTAGAGGACCAGTTCTCCGGTGAACTCCCCGTCGCCAGTGGCCCTTGGAACCACCGCAATCGCGCCATCTTCGCGCGGACTATAGAACCCGGCAACATCGCTGTCTGCCGCACCGTAGAGGCGCTTCACTTCGCCCACGCTGGGAACGAGGAAGACGCGGACCTTGACCACCGGGCGGTTGCCCTCGTTCGCGCTGGTCGCCAGGTGAAGCAAGCCGTGAAAGTACTCCAGCCGCTCGGCGAACTTCCGCAGCCCAGCTTCGTCGCCCGAACTGTAGATCCGGAAGTGACTGGTTTCGGCTTCCTTCCAACTCGCGGCCAGTGCTGGTTGGGCAGTGAACATCAGCAGGGCGGCCATTATCCGGCGCATCAGGCATCTCCAACTATTCGGTTGGGAGGGGTTAGATGCCAGATTGGCTTCTACTTCAAGAGCTTGAATCGGTTGTGAGGTAATATTCAGACGAAACTGTAAGGATCAATATCAACCCCAACCCGCACCCCTTGCGGGAAGTCCAGCTTGCCCAGCCACTCGCGGATCACGTCCTGCAACTGGGCCGAGCGCCGGGCGTTGATCAGCAAGCGGTAGCGGTAGCGACCACGCAGCAGCGAGAGCGGGGCGGGGGCGGGGCCCAGCACCATGACGTCGGGCAAGTCGGGCCGGACCGCGCCGATCGCGCGGGCGGCTTCGCGGGCCTCGGCTTCGTGCTCGCTGGAGACGATGATCGCGGCCCAGCGCCCGAACGGCGGGGCGCCGGCGTCCTTGCGGGCTTCGGCTTCGGCGGCATAGAAGGCGTCGCGGTCTCCGGCGGCGAGGGCAGCGATCACCGCAGCTTCGGGATGGCGCGTCTGGATCAGGACTTCACCCGGCTTCTCGCCCCGCCCAGCGCGGCCCGCGACCTGGGCGACTTGCTGGTATGTCCGCTCAGCCGCGCGCAGGTCTCCACCTTCAAGGCCAAGGTCGGCATCGACCACGCCGACCAGCGTCAGTTCGGGGAAATGATAGCCCTTGGTCACCAGCTGCGTGCCGACGATTACGTCGATCAGCTTCTGTTCGGCCGCGGCGACGAAATTGGCGATCTTTTCCGGGCTGTTGAGCGTATCCGAGGTGACGACTGCGACCCGTGCGTCGGGCAGCAGTTCGCGCACTTCGTCGGCGATCCGTTCGACCCCTGGACCGCAGGCGACCAGACAATCGCCGGTATGGCATTCGGGACAGGCCTCGGGCACTTCCAGCCCGTGCCCGCAATGGTGGCAGGCCAGCCGCCGCGAGAGCCGGTGCTCGACCAGCCAGGCGCTGCAATTGGGGCACTGGAAGCGGTAGCCGCAGTGGCGGCACAGCGTCAGCGGGGCATAGCCGCGGCGGTTGAGGAACAGCAGCGACTGTTCGCCCTTGGCCAGCCGCTCCTGCAGTTCTTCGACCAGCCGCGGGGCAAGCCAGCGGCCGCGCTCGGGCACTTCCTTGCGCAGATCGACGATGCTGACATCGGGCAGGCTGGCCCCGCCAAACCGGTCGGGCAGGTCGACCTTGGTATAGACCCCGGCTTCGGCCAGCTGCAGCGATTCGAGCGCGGGGGTGGCGCTGGCCAGGATCACCGGGACCTTCTCAAACCGGGCGCGGATCACCGCCACGTCGCGGGCGTTGTAGCGCACCCCGTCGTCCTGCTTGAACGAGACTTCGTGGGCTTCGTCGACCACGATCAGGCCCAGTTGCTTGAACGGCATGAACAAGGCCGAGCGCGCGCCAACCACGACTTGTGCCTCGCCGGAAACAATCGCCCGCCAGGCCCGGCGCCGCTCGCTCTGCTTGACCGAGCTGTGCCACAGGACTGGCGGTGTGCCGAAGCGGGCCTCGAAGCGGCGCAGGAAGTTCTGGGTCAGCGCGATTTCGGGCAGCAGCACCAGCACCTGGCGCCGCGTCCGGATCGCTTCGGCAATCGCTTCGAAATAGCATTCGGTCTTGCCCGACCCGGTGACGCCATCGAGCAGGAACGGCGTGAAACCGCCCTCGCGCACCGCCGTGACGAACAGGTCCGCCGCTGCCTGCTGGTCCGCGCTGAGTTCGGGCTCGGCGTGGTCGGCGCGGGCGCGCGGATAGGCGCGGTCGAGGTCGACCGTCACCGGCTCAAGGATCCCGGCACCGACCATTCCGCGCAGCACCCCCTCGGAAACCGAGGCCAGCGCAGCAAGCTCGCGGATGCTGGCCTGCTCCCCGTCCAGCGCGTCGATCGCTGCGGCGCGCTGCGGGGTAAGGCGCTTCGGTTCGTGGCCGGACAGGCGGTATTCGGTCGTGGTCCCTCCACCGCGCAGCGCTGCCATCGATCCGAGCGCCATCCGTGCGACCGAATTCATCGGCGCGACGTAATAGTCGGCGGTCCACTCGATCAGGTTGCGCAGGGCCAGGGAAAACGGCGGCACCGGCAGGACTTCCAGGATCGGGCGTAGCTTGCTCTCGGGAACGTCGGTGCCGGCCAGCCGCTCGGGCTCCCAGACGATCCCCAGCACCTGGCGCGGGCCCAGCGGGGCGATCACCAGTTGTCCGAATTCTATCGCCATTCCAGCGGGAAGGCAGTAGTCCAGCACCGAGAGGACGGGATTGAAAACGAGGAGTCGGACGCGGTTCATCTGGCCGTCTCTATGGCGTCAATCGCGCGGCGGTGACAGCCGCAAATTTGCGAGGAGCGGAGCTTCATGGTCAGCATTTCATCCAACCTGGTGGCGCGGCGCACGTTCCTGGCCGGGACTGCTGCGGCCAGCATCATGGCACTGCCTGGCTGTCAGAGCGTCGGCGGGTTCTCGATGGTTGAGGCGATCCGCCGACTGCTCGACATTTCGGCCAAGAACGCCTTCGCCAGGCTGACTGCGCCGGGCGGGTTCTGGGACAACGAAGTGGCGCGGTTTGACTTGCCCGAGCTTTTCGGCGCCAGTGGCCCGCTTAAACTTCTGCTTACTTCCAGTGCTTTCAGGCAAGGACTTCAAAAGCAGCTCAACGTGGTGGCCGAAAAGGGCGCTGAGCGGGCTGCGCCGCTGGTCTACGATGCGGTCAGCAAGATCTCGATCCCTGATGCGATTGGAATCGTGCGGGGCGGCTCGACTGCTGCGACCAGCTATTTGCGTGGGCAAATGGGCCGGGGCCTGATCGATGCGATGGTCCCGGGGCTGTCAGATGCGCTCAGGGTTTCGGGCGATCCGGTGCTGGGCAAGGCGATCAAGGCGCTGTCGGGAGTCGACCTTGGGCAGATGGCTGGGTCGATCGCGACCCGGGCCGACAATTCGATCTGGTCGCAGATCGGGGTTGAGGAAGGTGCGATCCGGGCCCATCCCGAAGTGACCAAGGATCCCCTGTTGATCGGGGTATTCAAGGTCCTTTAAGCAGCACTTGCGGCGCACACCGGGGGCACTATAGCGGGGGGCAAATGCACCCAGGAGTACACCCGTGAAATTCTTCGCCGACACCGCCGAAATCGAGGACATCAAGGACCTCGCCGCCACCGGTCTGCTCGATGGCGTCACCACCAATCCCAGCCTGATCATGAAGTCGGGGCGCGACTTTATCGAGGTGACGCGCGAAATCTGCGCGCTGGTTGATGGTCCGGTCAGCGCCGAAGTGGTTGCGCTTGATCACGAAGGGATGATGCGTGAGGCAGAGATCCTGCGCAAGATCGCCGACAATGTCTGTATCAAGGTGCCGATGACGCTTGATGGTCTCAAAACCTGCAAGGCGCTGACCGGCGACGGTTCGATGGTCAACGTCACGCTGTGCTTCAGCGCCAACCAGGCGCTGCTGGCGGCCAAGGCGGGGGCGACGTTCGTCTCGCCGTTCGTTGGCCGGCACGATGACAATGGCTTCGATGGGATGGATCTGATCCGCGATATCCGGATGATCTATGACAACTATGACTTCCGCACCGAAATCCTGGTCGCCTCGGTCCGCCACGTGATCCATGTGCTCGAAGCCGCGCGGATCGGTGCCGAAGTGATGACCGCGCCGCCTGCGGTGATCAAGTCGCTGGTCAAGCATGTGCTGACCGACAAGGGCATCGAAGGCTTCCTGGCCGATTGGGCCAAGACCGGGCAGAAGATCTAATCTGGTCGCACCGAAATGTCCGACGAATCTCCCCTCGATCGCTTCAAGAGCGTCCTGACCGGCGCCAGCCGCGCTATCGCGCAAGAGCCTGAACTGGAGATCGCCTGGACTGCCGATACCCCGGTTGCCAATGGCGTAAACCTGCGCGTGCCGATGCCGGGCCGGGCGCTGCCGCTGGCTCAGGCGATGGAGGCACGCGGCTTTGCGGACAGCTTCGCGCTGCGCCTGCGCCACCACAACGAAGCGCTCCACGCCCGCCACGCCCCGGCCGAACCGACCGCGCGGGCCTGTTTCGACGCGGTCGAACAGGTCCGGTACGAGGCGCTGGGGGCCAAGGGCTATGCCGGGATGCGCGGCAACCTCGATGCGGCGCAGCAGGTTCGCACCCTGGGCGATCCGATCACCCGCGCCACTCGTCCCGACGAAGTGCCGATGCAGGCCGCCCTCGCGCTGTTGTTGCGCGAACACCTGACCGGCCAGCCGGTGCCCGAACCGGCACAGCAAGGCGTCGAGATGATGCGCGGCTGGATCGAAGAGCGCGCCGGGACCGACTTCGATGCGCTGGCGGCGATGCTCGACGATCAGGCCGCGTTCCAGGCGCTGACCCTTTCCATGCTCCAGCATCTCGAGCTCACGCATGCCCAGCCAGTCGAGCCCGAGAGCGAAGAGGGTGAGGATCAGGATAGCGACGAGCAGGAAGACCAGCCCGACGACGGCGAAAGCAGCGAAGACCAGTCTCCCAGCGAAGTCGCCAGCGAGCCCAGCGAGGGCGAGGAAGATGGCGAGGACGAAACCGAAAGCCAGATGGACGATGACCAGTCCGATGCCGAGGAAGGCGACGAGGGCGAGGAGGGCATGCTGCCCACCCGGCCCAACCGCCCCTGGACCGAACTGCCGCTAAAGTTCGATTACAAGGCCTATACCGAAAGCTTCGACGAAGTGATCGCCGCGCATGACCTGTGCGACGAGGAAGAACTGACCCGCCTGCGCGCCTATCTCGACGCGCAGTTGAAGGGACTGCAGGGGATCGTCACAAAACTCGCCAACCGGCTGCAGCGCCGCCTGATGGCGCAGCAGAACCGGAGCTGGGATTTCGATCAGGAAGAAGGCCTGATCGATGCTGCGCGGCTGGCGCGCGTCGTGATCTCGCCCGGCCACTCGCTGTCTTACAAGGTTGAGCGCGATATCGAGTTCAAGGACACGATCGTCACTCTGCTGATCGACAATTCGGGCTCGATGCGCGGGCGGCCGATCTCGATCGCGGCGATCAGCGCCGATGTCCTGGCCCGCACACTGGAACGCTGCGGGGTCAAGACCGAGATCCTGGGCTTCACCACCCGCGCCTGGAAGGGCGGGCAAAGCCGTGAGGCCTGGCTGGCCGGCGGCAAGCCTGCGCAGCCCGGCCGGCTCAACGATCTGCGCCATATCGTCTACAAAAAGGCCGATATGCCCTATCGCCATGCCCGCAAGAACCTGGGCCTGATGATGCGCGAAGGGCTGCTCAAGGAAAACATCGACGGCGAGGCGCTGCTCTGGGCACACGCCCGCCTGCTCGCCCGGCCAGAGGATCGCCGGGTGCTGATGGTGATCAGCGACGGCGCGCCGGTCGATGACTCCACGCTCAGCGTCAACAACGCCGGGTACCTCGAACTGCACTTGCGCAAGGTGATCGACTGGATCGAGAAGCAGAGCCCGGTGCAACTGGTGGCGATCGGGATCGGCCACGATGTGACGCGGTACTATCGCCGCGCGGTGACGATCATGGATGTCGAGCAACTCGGCGGGACAATGATCGAGCAATTGGCGGGGTTGTTTGAGGAGGAATAGGCTTGACCTCTTGATTTAATCGCCCGATTAAACGCCCATGACCAAAGCCCCTACCGTAACCGAAGCCGTCCTGTCCCGCCGCTCTGTCCGCGCTTTCAGCGATCAGCCGGTCCCGCTCGATCTGATCCGCCAGGTGATGGATACCGCCCGCTGGGCGCCCAGCGGGTGCAATTTCCAGCCGTGGGAAGGGGCGGTGCTGACCGGCGCACCCTTGCGTGAACTGCAGGACCTGATGCGCGCATCGCCGATGCAGGATCCGAAGGAATACAGCTGGAGCGATCCTGAAGTGCTGCCCGAATGCCTTGCCCGGCTGCATCAGGTGGGGGCGGACATGTACACCGCGCTGCAGGTCGATCGCGCCGACAAGGAAGGCCGTGCCGACTTCATGGCCCGCAACCTCGCCTCGTTCGATGCCCCGGCGGTGCTGCTGGTCTATTTCCCCCGCGTGATGGGCCCGCCGCAGTGGTCGGATGTGGGGATGTGGCTGCAATCGATCATGCTGCTGCTGCGCGAAGCGGGGCTGGATACCTGTCCGCAGGAATTCCTTTCGCTCCACGCCAAGCTGATCAAGAACTATCTGGGCGTGTCGGACGAAAGCCATATCTTCTTTTGCGGTATTGCGATCGGTTATCGGATCGCGGACGATCCGGTGAACCAGTTTGACCGCAAGCGCGAAGAGCTGGACAGCAAGATCAAATTCCTGGGCTTTGAATAGGGGCAGATCCATGGACGTTTCAGAAGCCGTCGCCAGCCGCCGCTCGATCCGCCAGTACCTCGACAAGCCGGTCGATCAGGCCGTGCTGCGCCGGGTGCTGGAAAAGGCCCAGGCTGCGCCTTCCGGGGGTAACACCCAGCCGTGGAACGCGGTGATGGTGACCGGCGAACCGCTGACCAAATTGCTGGGCCATGTGGCCGAAACGATTCCGCAAGGACTGGCCGCCTATTCGGCCGAGTACCCGATCTATCCGGCCGAGCTTGAAGGTCGCTATGCCTCCAGCCGGTTCGGCGTGGGCGAGGCGATGTATGCCGCACTCGAAATCCCGCGCGAAGACAAGGCCAAGCGGATGGAGGTCTTCGCCAACAACTTCCGCGCATTCGGCGCCCCGGTGCTCATGCTGGTCCACACCCCGCGCTACATGGGCCTGCCGCAGTGGAGCGATATCGGCATGTGGCTGCAAACCGTGCTGCTGCTGCTGCGCGAAGAGGGGCTGGACAGCTGCGCACAGGAAGCCTGGGCGGTTTACCAGAAGCAGATCCGCGAAGTGATCGATATCCCCGAAGACCACATCTTCTTCTGCGGTTGCGCGATCGGCTGGGGCGACCGCGAGGCGGCGGTCAACACCTTCCCGGTGCCGCGCGTGGGGATCGATGAGGCGATCCGGTGGGAAGGGTTCTGAAAAGTCCCCCTCCCG
>Ga0209023_10000837_pt1 | contig 43877 bp, 32 predicted proteins | sample LakOneMetagenome_FD_187468 | JGI IMG/M metagenome (GOLD analysis project Ga0209023, IMG submission 187468) | Freshwater and sediment microbial communities from Lake Erie, Canada (SPAdes) (version 2) | ecosystem: Environmental > Aquatic > Freshwater > Lentic | place: Lake Erie, Canada...
CGCACTACCGCAGATGCGTCGTGTCGTTGAAGCTGCGCAGCATCCAGCGACCGGAGCCGTGCACGATCAGGCTCGAGACCGAGGTGTTCTCGACCAGGACGAAGCCGAAGCGGGGGCCGCCGCCGAGCGCCTGGTGGAAGATCTCGCCGATCACGCCGCCGTGCAGCACGGCGACGGCGCGCTTGCCCGGTCCGGTCTCGTCGACGATGCGGTCGACGCCCGCACGGATCCGTTCAGCGAAGCTCTCCATGTCCTCGGCCCCGGGGATCACGTCCCAGCGCTGCTTCTCGAAGAGGTCGCCGATCAGCGGGTCGCCCTTGGCGAAGCGGACGCGCATCTCGCCGGCCTCCCAGTCGCCGAGGTGGACCTCGCGCAGCTCCGGGATCACGGTCGGCGTGAGACCGGTCGCGTCGACCAGCGGCTGCGCGGTCTGGTGGGTGCGCTGCAGCGGCGTCACGAAGAGCGCGTCGAGTTGCTCGAGAGCCAGCCGTGCGCCGACCAGTGCCGCCTGCTCCACGCCTTCCGCCGCCAGCGGCGGGTCGGCGTGTCCGCCCTCGATCAGCTCGAAGGGCTCGCCCTCGACGTGGGCCTGCGAGGCGCCGTGGCGGACGATCACGATCTCCGTCGCATCGTCGGGGAGCTGGAACGGCCGCTGCGGGTAGGACTGAGCCACAGGCTCAGCCTACGAAACCTGCGCTACCAGGCCTGGTCGGTGCCGCAGGCCGGGCAGTCGACGGTCGTCGAGACCGCGGCCGTGAAGTGCTTGCCGCAGCCGCACTGGTACGTCGCCTGATCCTGAGCGATCACGGACTCGCGGTGGCGTCGTGCGGCGCGGACACCGTCAGCCTCGCCCGGCGGCGGTACGAGCCGGAGGGCCGGCGCGGCGTTGCGCGCAGCGTAGGCGCTGGCTGCTGCGGCACTGGCGTGGCCATGGCGGCCGGGAACGAGACGGTTGGGTTGGACCGAGGGCATAGGACGCTTCTTGTCATGACTTCGGCCGCGCACCCGGCACTCTGAATACCTGACGGACGGACGGTCGAGGTCCTGCAGAACGGACACCGAACGCCAGGTGCGATACTGAAGTGCGATGGACCCCGCCCGCAAGCGCCGGATCCGGCTGATCGTCTCGCTCAGTGCCGCATTGCTGCTGGCAACGGCGCTCGTCTACACGAGCTTCAACGCCTCCAGCGAAGCGAAGACGCCCAGCCAGCTTCTGCAGACCGCCGAGACCGGCCGCAGCTACCAGCTGACGGGCAAGGTCGTGACGGGCTCGATCGCCCGCAGCGGTGACGTCACGACCTTCGAGGTGCGGGACCGCACCGGCACTGCCAAGGTGCCGGTCAAGTATCAGGGCGCCGTGCCGGACCCGTTCCGGGATGGCCGCGAGGTCATCGTCACCGTCCGCCGCACGGGCGCGCGGTACATCGGTGAGCGCGACAGCCTGATCACGAAGTGCCCGTCGAAGTTCACCGACGAGTCGGCCAAGAGCTAACGGGTGCCCGGGCTCGGCAGCGGCCTGCTCGTCCTGGCGCTCGCGACGTCCGCCTTTGGCGTGGCTGCAGCGTTGTACGGCGCGCTGACCGGTAAGCGCGCCTGGGTGGCGTCGGCGCGGCGTGCCAGCTACGCCGTCGCCGCGCTTGTCAGCACCGCCTTCCTGATTCTCGAGATCGCGTTCCTGCGCACGGACCTGTCGTTCACCGTGGTGCAATCCCATTCGTCGACCACCACGCCGCTGTTCTACCGGGCCAGCGCGGCATGGTCGTCACAGGAGGGGTCGCTGCTGCTGTGGCTGTGGCTGCTGAGCCTCTGGACGGCGCTCGTGCTGTGGCGCACGCAGCATCGCGTCCGCGACGTGCAGCCGTGGGCGACCGCCGTGCTGCTGGGCTTCGCCACGTTCTTCTCGGCGCTGCTCGTCTTCAAGGTCTCGCCCTTCGCGACGCTCAGCATGGTCCCGGCCGAGGGCGTCGGCCTGAACCCGCTGCTGCGCTACCCGTCGATGATGACCCACCCGCCGATGCTGTACGCGGGCTACACGTTGTGGGCGGTGCCGTTCGCGTTTGCCGTCGGTGCGCTGATCGCCCGCAGGGTGGACGCCGAGTGGCTGGTGCTGACGCGCCGCTTCGCGCTCGGTGCCTGGCTGTGCCTCGGCGTCGGCATCCTGCTCGGCGCCCGCTGGTCCTATGCCGAGCTCGGCTGGGGCGGCTACTGGGCCTGGGATCCGGTCGAGAACGCGTCGCTGCTGCCGTGGCTCACGGGCACCGCGTTCATCCATTCGGCGATGGTGCAGGAGAAGCGAGGGATGCTGAAGATCTGGAACGCGTCGCTGATCCTCGCGACCGGCACGCTCGCGATTCTCGGCACGTTCCTCGTCCGCTCCGGCGTGATCCAGTCGATCCACGCGTTCACCGGATCGGACCTCGGCTGGCCGTTCCTGACGCTGATCGCGGCGATGATCGTCGGCTCGGTGATCCTCGTGGTCACGCGGCGCAGGCTGCTCGCCACCGAGCACCGGCTCGACGCGCTGCTCAGTCGCGAGGCGATGTTCCTCGCCAACAACGTGGTGCTCGTCGCGATGGCGTTCGTCGTCTTCTGGGGCACCTTCTTCCCGCTGATCTCCGAGGCGCTGACCGGCAAGGAACAGACGCTCGGACCCACCTGGTACGGCCGCTACATCACGCCGCTGGCGCTGCTGCTTGTCGCGCTGACCGCGATCGGGCCGATCGTGCCGTGGCGCAAGGCGAGTTGGAAGCTGGTGCGCCGGCAGCTCGGGATCGTGGCGGCGGTCGGTGTCGTCGCGGCCATCCTGCTTGCGCTGCTCGGTGGCGGCGCGCGTCCGTGGGCCTTCATCTTCCTGGCCGTCAGCGCGTCGGCACTCGCAACGGTGGTGCTGGAGTACGCGCGCGGCATCCGCGCCCGCCGCACGATCGCCGGCGAGGGCCCGGTCCGCGGTTTCTTCTCGCTGCTGCGGCGCAATCGTCGCCGTTACGGCGGCTACCTCGTGCATCTCGGCATGGTGACGCTGCTCGTCGGCGTCGCGGCATCCTCGGCGTTCCAGCACACCAAGGACGTGCGCCTGAAGCCGGGGGAGACGGTGCAGCTCAGCTCCGGCTACGCGGTGCGCTACGAACGGCCGACTGCGGGGATCACGACCCAGGGCGACGCGATCGAGCGCATCTCCTTCGGCGCACGACTGACGCTGCTGCGGGACGGCGAGCGCGTGACCGAGCTGCATCCCGGGCGCGACTACTACCCGCTGTCGAGCGCGCCGGACACGAAGCCGCTGAGCCGCTACTTCGGTGGTGAGTCGACGAGCGAGGTCGCGATGCGCACGAGCCCCGTGCGGGACGTCTGGATCGCGGTCACGCCCGACACCTCGCGCGTGCGCCGAGCGGTCGAGGAGGGTGATCCGAAGCTCGCCGCGGTCCGTGACGTGGCGCGTTATCCGGAGCTGCTCGGCAGTGCGATCGGGATCGTCGCCGGCAGCTATCGGCGGACCGCCCCGGCAGCGAGCTTCCGCATGATCGTCTCGCCGATGGTCCGCTGGGTCTGGATCGGCGGCGGCATCGTGCTGCTCGGCACGCTGATCTGTCTGTGGCCGGTGGGCGAGGGTGTCCGGCGCCGCGACCGCGCCAAGTACGTGGCGCAGGTCGCCGAGGAGGTGCGCGAGACATGACCGTGGTGCTCTTGATCCTTGCGGGCCTTGCCGTTGCGGCAGCTGTGACGGCGCCGCTGCGCGGCGGCACCGATGAGGGCGGGCCGGCGCAGTCACTGCTGCACCGTGCCGACCTGGAGGCCGAGAAGGAGGCGCGCTACCGGGAGATCCGTGATGCCGAGCTGGATCGCGAGACCGGCAAGGTCACCCCCGAGGACTGGCGCGTGCTGGACCGCCAGCTGCGTACGGACGCCGCGGCGCTGCTGGAAGCGATCGACCGCATCGACGCTGAGGCCACCTGACTCGCTACCATTTCCGCCGCATGGAATTGATCCTCCAAATCGCGCAGGTCGCCATCTGCATCGTCCTCGTCTTCCTCGTGCTGATGCACTCGGGCAAGGACAGTGGCCTCTCGGGCGCCTTCGGCGTCGGCACCGGTGCCGGCCCGCTGGGCGGAGGATCACTTGTGGAGCGGAACCTCAACCGCTGGACCGTCGCGTTCGGCGTGCTGTTCTTCCTCAACACGATCATCCTGCTGAAAATCGGCAAGAGCTAGCTGAAATCCGGTCCGTCGGGTACTGTTCCCGGCCATGCCGCACTCCTCGTCGCGCCTGCTGGCGCTGCCGCGCACGCTGCTGCGCGATCCCCTGCTGGCGTTCTTGGGCGTCCTGTCGGTCGCCCTGCTCGTGCTGTTCCTCCTGCTGCTCGGATCCACGCGGCCGATCTCACGCGGCACTGAGGTACCGCTATCGCAGGTTCAGAACCTCGAGAAGCGCAACCAGATCACGACGCTGACGGTGCTCGACTACGACCACCGCGTGCTCGTCACGACGCGCGATGGCCAGCGGCTCTGGAGCTCCGTGCCGTCGAACGGTGCCACCACGGACCTGCTGGTTCGTGATGCCAGCACGGGCAACCGTCCTGCAGAGGTCACCGTGAACGCGCAGGAGGGCAAGCAGATGCGCCGCCTCGTGGTCCAGGTGCTGCTGCCGATCCTGATCCTCGTCGCCTGGTTCTCGTTCTTTGCTCGTCTCGGTCAGGTCTCGGAGTCCGGCGGCGTCGGGGCCTTCTCGCGTTGGAAGGGACGGCAGGTTGAGCGGGGCGGTGATCAGGGCCCGCGCTTCCCGGACGTCGCCGGCGCCGGGACGGCCGTCGGTGAGCTGCAGGAGCTATGTGACCTGTTACGTGATCCGAATCGCTACGTCGCGCTCGGCGCGCGGCCGCCGAAGGGCTCGCTGCTCGTCGGCCCGCCGGGCACCGGCAAGACGCTGCTCGCCCGCGCCACGGCCAACGAGGCGGGAGCCGCCTTCTTCGCGGTCTCGGGGTCGGAGTTCGTCGAGTCGCTGGTCGGCGTCGGCGCCGCGCGGATCCGCGATCTCTTCCGCGTCGCCCGCAGCCATGCACCCGCGATCATCTTCATCGACGAGCTTGACGCCGTCGGGCGTCGCCGCGGCGCGGGCGTCGGCCAGGGCAATGACGAGCGTGAGCAGACGCTGAACCAGCTGCTGGTCGAGATGGACGGCTTCGACGCCGGCGCCGGACTGATCGTGCTGGCCGCCACGAACCGGCCCGACGTGCTGGACCCCGCGCTCCTGCGCTCGGGTCGCTTCGACCGGCAGATCAACGTCGAAGCGCCCGACATGCAGGGCCGCGCGGCGATCCTCGAGCTGTACCTCAAAGGCCGCCCCTGTGACATGGATGTGGAGCCGCGCCTGATCGCGCAGCGCTGCCCGGGCTTCACCGGCGCCGAGCTGGAGAACGTCGTCAACGAGGCGGCGCTGCTCGCGGCCCGGTCCGGTGCCGCGGCGATCAGCGCTTCCGACCTCATTGAAGGCATCGACCGCACGGCCGCCGGCGCCCGGGAGCTGGCGCACGTGCTGACCGAGCGCGAACGCAACACGATCGCCGTGCACGAGGCCGCACACGCCGTCGTCGCGGCCGCGAGCGGGCGCTCGGAGATGGTGCATGCCGTGTCGATCATCGCGCGCGGCCGGCGGCTCGGCCGGGCGACGTCGCTGCTGCTTGATCGCGACCGCACCGTGCTGCGCCGCAGCGACCTCGAGCGGCAGCTGACCGTGACGCTCGCCGGCGCCGCGGCCGAGCAGGAGGCATTCAACGAGATGTCCACGGCCGTGCACGAGGACCTGCACTCGGCGACGCAGCTGGCGCGCTCGATGGTCACGTCGTTCGGCATGTCCAACCTCGGGCCGGTGACGATCGGTGAGCGCAGCGCCGAGGTGTTCCTCGGTGCGGCACTGCAGGAGCTCAGCTCGGTCGGTACAACGACCCTCGATGCGATCGACGCCGAGACGCGCCGCCTCGTCGAGGACGCCTCAGAGCGGGCCACGCTGATTCTGCGTCAGCATTGGGGCACAGTCGAGATGCTTGCGCGCCAGCTCGTCGAACGCGAGTCGCTTGCCGACGCTGAGCTTGCCGAGCTGCTCGCGCCCTGCGCACCTGCTGCCGCGGACGATCCCGGCAGCGTGTAGCACCGTGCGGCGGCGTGTAGCACCGCTGATCGGGGCCGTCGTGGTCACGGCCTCGCTTGCTGCTGCCGGCTACGCGGCGCTCACGTCGGGCGACGCCGCCACGCCGGCGGCGATGCAGCCGCAGGTTCCCGGCAGCGCCCGCCTGCTCGTGCCATTCGGCTTCGAGCGGCACGACGACGGGACCACGATGTGGGCGCTGGGCGCCAGCGGCAAGACCGGTGAGCTGACGGTGCTGCGGCGCCGCGGACCGAGCGAGTGGGGCGTGGCACCCGCGCCCGTGGCTGCAGCCGGCGCGCCGCTCGGCCTTCTCCGTCCGGTCGGCGAGCCTGCGACGCAGAACATTCCGCTTGCCGCGGGCGCCCCGCAGCACGCGGCCGAGATGGCGATCGACGGGCACGCCGCGATCCTCGCGTTCAACCCGGCCGACGTCACCGACGTCCGTTTGCTGGAACGCGCACCGAACGGCGGGTTCATCGCCGATGACGCGCCGCCGCTCGAGGCTGATGAGCGCCTCGTCTCGGCCCCGGACGAGGACGGCGCGCGAGCACTGCTGGCGGTCGTCGGCGGTGACGTGGCGGCCGCGGCCACGTTCGTGGTCCCGACCACGGATGCCGGACTCGCGCGTGCTGTGCTGCGCCACGACGAGGCAGGCTGGACACGCGAGGCGATCGTCGGACCTCCGGGCGGTGAGATCTACCCGGTCGGGGTCGGCGCAGTCAGCCGCGGTCAGGCGTGGCTGCTCGCCAGATCCGGCCAGCAGACGGACGCGGCACCGGTGCTGCTGCACCGCGAGACCAGCGGCGGCGTTGCATCGTGGGTGGTGGTGCCGCTCGACGGTGATCGTTTCCTCGACAGCGCGGCGCGTCCGGCAGAGCTGAGCGAGGTGCGGGTCACCGGGGCACCGGCCGACCCGCTGACGGTGACGGACGGCGGGCTGTGGATCGACCTGCAGCTGAAGGTCGGTGGCGATCAGCATGACGCGACCGTGCACGTCAGGACGCCGGCGAGCGGCCGGCCGGAGGTCGACGGGCGCTGGTGCGCGGTGCCGGCGCTGTGCGACCACGCCCTGGCGCTGTCCTTCTCGACGCGCGCCGCAGTGCCGGGGCAGACCGACGGCCGCGGCGAGCACGGCTACCGCTCGCTGGCGTTCCCGGCAACCGACGAAGCACCGTTCGGGCAACGCTTGATCAGCGCCCCCGTGGATGCCGACACGCCGTCGTCCGTGCGGGGGTTCCGGATCGAGCGCCAGGGCGGCTACGCGGAGCTCACGGACACGGAGTTCGCCTTTCGCGACGGCATTGGTGAACCGGGCAACACCACGACGCAGGCGCTGGCTGCCGACGGTCACGGCGCGGTGCTGACGGGAGGCGACTACGCCTTTGGCGCTTACGGTCCCGTCACGGGGACCAACGTCGAGGCTCCGGTGCCGACAAGCGACACGATCATGGACGTCGCGCTGGCCCCGACCGATGACGACCGCGGTCAGGCAGTCGCGATCACCCGTGGCCTTCTGACCGACCAGCCGCTGCTCGTGTCCGCGCCGGGGCGCGGCTGGACCACGCCACCGACCTTCGTGTCCGTTCCGGAGGGACCGGCGTCACAGGGTGGCACCGCGCAGGCCGTCGCCTGGCCGCAGCCGGACCGCGTGTTGATCGTCTTCAACGGCGGCGCACTGGTCACGGTCACCGCGTCCCTCGAGGAACCCGGCAACCCGGACGCGCCGCCGATCACCAATACCACCACAACAACGGGTCCGATCGGGACGCCGAGCACCCCCGGCTCGAAGGCGGCGCTGCCCGGCGGCGAGGTGGAGTACCTCGGCACCGACGTGCTGCCGCTCGACATCGGTTGTGACGTGGGTGCCGAGCCGTTGGACTGTCTGATCAGCGGCGCCGACGGCTACCTGTGGCACATCACCGGCGAGCAGGAAGCGCGTGAGCGCCTGCCGGGCGCCGCGCGCACCGAGGACATCACGAGCGTCGCCTATGTGGCCGGACAGCCGGTCGTCGCGACGGCCAAGGGCGTCTACCGGCGGTCGGCGGATGAGAGCTGGCAACGCGACGATGATCTGGTGGCGGCGATGGCCGCGGCAGGGGAGCCGCCGGCGGTGCGCCTGCTGGCGGCGACCAAGGACGGCGGGCTGATCGCGGACGGCCGCTGGCATCGCGAACCGGGGCAGGCGTGGCAGCCATCCTCGGCGCCGCTCGTTCTGAACCCCGTCGCGCTGGCAGCGTTCCGCGACGACGCGGGGGCGTTGCGGGCGCTGGTGGTCGCAAGCCCTGATCCGGTGCCGCCGCCCAAGTTGGCGCAGACGCCGCCGACGCGTGACGCACCGTTCACACCGGTCCTCCCCGACACCGCGCCCGATACGGGCGTGCTGCTGCGTGAGGGTGCCGATGGCTGGGAAGACCTCGACCGGGCAAGCTTCCAGGGCGGCGACAACAGCGATATTCCGCAGGGAACGTCCGGGTTCCGCGCCCTCGCCGTGACCGAGCAGGGCACCGGCTGGGCTGTCGGCGGCATCGCTGCTCCCGATCTGGAGAAGGGCGTCCCGACCGTCTTCTCGCGCGGGACGACAGCCTGGCTTCAGGCTGGGCACCACGGCGACTTCCCCAACATCGCGGGGCTGCGCAAGTTCCCCGGGACCCTCTCGCTCCCGGGCGCCACAGCGGCGGTGAGTCCGCAGAAGCCGGGCACGGTGCGGCTGGCGATCGGCGGCCACCCTGCCTGCCAACAGCGGTGTGGGGGATCGAGTGGGCCGCCGACTGCACCGGACATCGCGCTCCGTGCGGCCGCCGAGCGGCTCGCGCTTCTGCGCGGGGACGGTGTTGGCGCTGGTGCCTACATCGTCGGCGGGGGACGGAACGCGCGGCTCACCGAACTGCCGACGGACGCCCGGCGTTATCGCGATCTCGTGGCGGCCGCGCCGGCGCCCTCGGTGATCATTCCGGGCCCACGCGAGCTTGCTGCGACGCCGGTCGACGTGTCCGGCGAGGCGCTGCGTGACGTGCTTGCCGGCCAGCCTGCTCCGGTCGGATCAGCGCCGCCCGAGGCCGGCATCACGCCGATCGAGTCCCCCGCGCCGCCGGCCAGGGATCCGCGGACGGCGCGATCGACCTTCGCGTTCGACGTGTCGCAGAACGAGAGCCGGGTTCGCGTGCTCGTGATCAACAACACCACCGGCCGGCTCGCCGGTGGCGTCAACCCTGCCCGGGGGCAGGCCCAATGGATCGATGCTTCGCTGGAGGCCGCAGGCGCTGAGGGTGTGCCCGTGGTGGTCATCGGCAACACGCCGCTCGACACCAACGGCGGGGCAACGCCGGCGACCGATGCCGAGGCGGAGATCAACCTGCTTGCGGGCCGGGCCGCGGCGTACGTCGCCGTTGGCGGCAGCGACGATCCGGCCGCCAAAGACTTCGGCGGCGGGCTGCAGGCCAGCCAGGCAGCGGTACCAGGGACCGACCGCCGGCTGCCGCTCTACCAGTCCGCGACGCTCGGGTATGCAACGAGCCTGCCGTCCTTCATTGATGCAGTGGCGGGCATCGGCGACGACCAGAGCATCGCGGCGTCGATCCTCTCGCGGGTCACGATGCCCGGGCTGCTGCTGCTGGATGTCGACAGCCGCCCTGGCGCGACGCCGGTCGTGGGAGCGAGCGCCGAACCGCTGGCCGGGTCCATCGACCTGACGACCCAGCGCTGGATCACGAAGGGCACCGCGGTGTTCTTCGGCGGGAGTGTCTTCGCCGAGGCGCAGTCGAAGTTCCGCGCTCCCTCGGACCGCACTGATGCGGAATCCGAGTCCAGAGTGGAGAGCAGCCTGGGCGTGGGCAGCATCCCGTTGTCGCAGTGCTTTGCCACCTGCGACGCGGACCTGCCGACCAACGTCAGCTTCAATTCGTCGGACCCCACGGTCGGCGTGTTCGTCAAGGTCGTGTCCAACGGTCGCGGTCAACCGACGATCCCGACGGTCAACGGCAGCGCCATCCTCGATTCGCACTCGCCGGTGTTCTGTCCGCTGAAGGAGGGCAGCACCGCTATCAACATGTCCGTCGGCGGCTGGGCGACGATCCGTGTCGTCGACGTTGTCGCGGCGCCGGCGACGCCTGAGCCCCTGCCGTTGGTGACCGGCTCCGTGGCCAGCGCCGCAGCGACCCCGGGCAAGAGCACCAAGACGATCAAGGAGACGTGTGCGTTCGATTTCGGCACGCCGTCGCCTCCCGCCCCAGCGCCAGAGCCTCCGCCTGCCCCGGCGCCGCAGCCGCCGCCGGCACCGGAACCCGTTCCACCCGCACCGACACCGATTCTGGTCGTGCCGGCGATCATCAAGGTTCCGGCGCTGACGCCGCTCAAGCCCCCGGTCGCGCTGGTGTCACCGTTTTCGACGATCGTGCAGTCGGCGGCACAGGCTGCGCCGGTGCGTTCACCGCTCGCCGCGGTCAGCAAGCCTGCGGCGCCGCCGCCGCCGGTGCCACCCGGCGGTGGAGCGCTGCAGCCCGCTCCGATTCCAGCGACCGCACAGGCCCCCGTGCAGGCCCCGGCGGCTCAGGCTGCGGTGCAGCTCAAGGACCAGCGTTCGAACGCCGTGCAGCACAGTGACAACGCGGCGGTGCGCTACGAGCACCGCGAGCCGGGCCTGCCGTGGGGCGGCATCGGCGGCGCCGCACTGATGCTCGTGATGGCCGGTGGCTGGACGGTTGGACGCGGCCGCCGTGCCGCGGCCGGTGTTGCGGCCGAGGCACGGGACAGCTAGCAGCCGGCAGCCGCAGTACCGCGTCCGGCGAGGCCGCGGCGCAGGCGCCCGCCACGCGTGCGCTTCGGCGCCGCGGGTTGTGACGCACTACGCACGCGCAGCAGCGCGAGCAGGCCGGCGGTCGGCACGAACGGGTCGGCGATCTCCTGCTCGCCGTCGAGCGCACGCGCGGCGACGATCGTGCCGTCGCGTTCGGCGACGATCGCTGAACCGCGCAGGGGCGGGGCGGAGTCGAGCTGCGCCAGGCGGCGAAGTTCCGCTTCGTCGCCGCGCTGCGCGTACCGGATCAATATGGCTTGATGGGCGATGGGGTTGGGCGTGAACATGTCTTCAGGATCGACCACTTGAGCCATAAGAGCAAACAAACGTTGCTTGACAGAGGTGTAAGATGCACTAATGCTCGATGTACGCCGTCTTCGGGTGCTGCGTGAGGTCGCGCAGCACGGTTCGTTCTCCGGCGCAGCCGAGTCGCTGTCCTTCACCCAGTCAGCTGTCTCGCAGCAGATCGCCGCGCTCGAACGCGAGGCCGGGACGCGTCTCGTCGAGCGCGGCTCGCGCGGCGTGACATTGACCGACGCCGGCCGCGCGCTCGTCACGCACACGGAGGCCGTGCTGGCGCGGCTGGCCGACGCCGAACTGGAGCTCGACGCGATCGCCGGGATCCGCGCCGGGCGCGTGCGCATCGCCGCGTTCCCAAGTGCCTGCTCCTCACTGATGCCGGTCGCGATCGCGAACTTCCGTGACCGCTATCCCGGCGTCGACGTGCAGCTGGTCCCGGCCGAACCACCGGAGGGCCTGCAGATGCTGCGTGCCAGCGAGGTGGACATCACGATCATCCTCGACGGCACGCGGTCGGTCGACGACGGCGCACCGATCGAGCAGGTGGCGCTGCTCGATGATCCGATGCACGTGGTGCTGCCGATCGACCACCCCGCGGCACGCCGCGACACCGTCCGCCTCGGCGACCTTGCCGACGAGCAGTGGATGATGGGCATCGGCGGCGACTGTCCGGATACGTCGCTGTTCTGGGCGGCATGCAGAAGCGCCGGCTTCGAGCCCTCGGTGCCGTTCGATCTCGACGACTACGGCGCGATCCAGGGATTCGTCGCCGCTCGCATGGGCGTTGCGGTGATCCCGGACATCGCGCTGACGGCGATCCGGGACGACGTCGTCGTGCGGCCGATCGCACCGAAGCCGCCGGTACGACGTCTGATCGCGGCGACGATGGCCGAATCGTTTTGCTCACCTGCTCGCCAGGCGATGCTGGAGATGCTCGTCGCGGCGGGGCAGGAGTTTGCGGGCCGCTGCGGTCAGGCGCTGGCCGCGGCCTGAACAGAAAACGGGCCCGGGTCAGCTGACCCAGGCCCGTCTGTCTCGCATGCGCCGAAGAGGACTCGAACCTCCACGGGGCAATCGCCCCACAAGGCCCTCAACCTTGCGCGTCTACCAATTCCGCCACCGGCGCGAGCAGGCGCGGAAGTCTAGCGAGCGGGGCTCTCACTTGATCGTGAACGTGCGGGTGCGCTCACCGATCTTCAGTCCGAGGTCATATTCGATCGCCCGCAGCCGGTAGCTGCCTGCGCTCAGCCGGCGGCTGCCGAGCACGGTGCTCAGCGCGAACGTGTTGGCGCCCTCGTAGCCGGCGAGCGACTTCGACGCGACGAGCGACACTCGGTCACAGCGCTTGTTCTTGGCGCGCGGCGGTGACGCGGCGGCCAGGCACTTGCGGTGGGCGAGGCGCCCGGGCTTCACGCGGACGACCGCGAGCGTCAGCAGCCCGTACTCGCCAAGCTTCACCGAGACGGCCTTCGGCGCACGGGGCGCCGACCTGCTGGTGGTTGCGGGCGCCGCGGCAGCCTTGGCGCCGATCAGCGACGTGACGAGCGTCGGTGTCGTGAAGGCCTCGACCGTGGTGGTCGCGCTCGGCAGCGTGGTCGACAGCACGGGCGTGCTGACCTTCGGTGCGCCGGGCAGGTCCGCCACGAGCGGGCGGTCGGGGTCGAGCTCGCGGACGAAGATGTCGACGCCGGTTGGGCCGCCGAACGAGGTTGGCGGACCGGAGAAGTCGCCGGGCACGAGGTTCGTCGCGACCGACGCAAACACCTCAAAACGCCCGTTGGCGGAGATCTGGGCGCCCGATGCCTGACCGTTGTTGACGGCCCCGAGCAGGCCCGACCCGCGGCTCACCAGCGCCGTGCGGTTGCTCGTGGTGTCGCGGATGAACTCCTTCTCGATGTTGCCGGTCGTCGGCGTCACCGAGGTCGGGTCGAGCGCCGTGCCGTTGCTGCCGAGTCCGACGAACCGTCCGTCGGCGCTGATCGTCGGCAGGTTGGAGTTGCCGGACAGCGCGACGGCCTTGCCGGTCGTGGCGTCACGGGTCACCGCGGCGGCGTGGGTCGTGCCGGCCTGGAGATCACGCACGTAGACGGCTGCCGTGCCGACGGCGGGGACCGCGGGGTCCAGGTCACGTTGGGTGGACTCGAACGCCACGTAGCGCCCGTCGTTCGACTGCGCTGCGTCGGCGCTACCGCTGGTGAGGTTGACGCCGTTGTTCAGCGTCGAGGCCGTGCCCGGGCCGCCGGCCGCTCCGTCGGCGCGGGAGACCCAGCGCGTCGTGCCCGTTTGCAGATCGCGCTGGTAGATGTTCGACACGGTGTCGTCGTTCTCAGCCGACAGGCTCGCGGCCCGGCTGCGGAACACCACGAAGCGCCCGTCCGGGGTGATCTCGGGCCCTGCCGAGTAGCCGTTGCCGTCGGCGCCGGCGGCGCCATCAGCGCGGCTCGCAAGGGTGTCGGTGTTTGCGCTCACGTCATGGACGTAGACGTCGAGCGACGGGTCGTTGGCCGTTCCCGGCGGCGGCGGCGATTCGGTGTCGGCGGCGTCGTGGGAGACGTCGGTGACGTAGGCGATCCTGTTGCCGTCGTCGCTGACGTCACAGAACTTGCGCTGATCGTCGTTGTCGTGGAAGTCGAGTGAGCCGAGGAACGCGGGTCCGGCGTCGGTTGTGGCGGCCGTGCTGAGGTTGCGCACGAAGGCGTGCAGCGTTGTGCCTACGAAGTCGATGTAGCAGACGAACTGGCCTGAGTCAGCAAGCCGCGGCTGCTGCATCAGGAGCGCGCCAGGGGACGCGCCGCTGCCGGTCGGCGTGGTCAACGCCGAGACGAACGTCAGCGTCCCGCTCGTCATGTCCTTGACGTAGAGGCCGGGGCCGGAGCCGAGGTTGCCGGCCTGCGTGACGAACGCCACCCGGCCGCCGTCGCCGGAGATCGACGGTGTCGCCGTCTGCACATCGATGTTGAACGACGAGGTGTTGTCGGCCGGCGCACCGTCCAGCCCGACGCGCGAGACGAGCAGCGTGTCGTCGACGGCCGCCCCCGCACCGGCGGGGAGGAGGAGAAGCCCCGCAAAGGCGGCGAGTACGAGGATCGGCAGCGAGCGCATGTGCGCATCCTACGGCCGATCGGTATGCGCCTCTTGTTTCCGTCGGCGAGCAGCGCTACTGTGCCGAACACATGTTCGTACGAACGTCGACACCCGGAAGGATTTGATCGTGGACCTCACCAAGCGTCAGCAGGAGATCTTCGACTTCATCAAGCGGTATTCAGCGAGCCACGGCTACCCGCCGACGGTGCGGGACATCGGCAAGGCTGTCGGTCTCACGTCGTCCTCGACGGTGCATGCGCATCTCGCGAATCTCGAGAAGCTCGGGCTGCTGCGCCGCGATCCGTCCAAGCCCCGGGCGCTGGAGCTGCTCGACCGCGCCTCGTCGGCGGTCACCGGCGCGGTCGAGGACGCCGTCGACAACGTGCGCTCGCTCGTGCGTCCCGGTGGTCGTCTGCCGCTCGTCGGTACGGTCGCGGCAGGTCAGCCGGTGCTGGCCGAGGAGAACATCGAGGAGTACATCGAGGTCCCGCCGGTCGCCGGCGGTGACCAGGGTGAGTACGTGCTCAAGATCCGTGGCGAGTCGATGAAGGACGCCGGCATCCTCGAAGGCGACTTCGTCGTCGTCCACAAGCAGGAGAACGCCAGCGACGGCGACATCGTCGTCGCGCTCGTCGGTGAAGAGGCGACGGTCAAGACCTTCTACAAGGAGAAGGACCACATCCGGTTGCAACCGGAGAACGCGTCGATGGAACCGATTCGCACACAGGAGGTCCAGATCATGGGCCGCGTCGTCGGCCTGTTCCGGAGCGTGTAGCGATGACGACGGTGCTGCTGGAACACCCGACGCAGTACACGATCTTCGGCGGAACGCCGGAACCAGTGGGCACGAGGCTGACGCTCAACGACAAGCTCGTTGGGGCCTGGGAGGGTCTGTCCGCCTGCCACACAGTTGCTTGTCCGGTGTGCGGTGGGGCGATGGCGCCCCGCCGCACCACCGGCGGGCCCGGCGGGCAGCTCGTCCGCAGCGGCTCCTGCGGCAGCTGTGCCACTGCGCTGTCGTAAGCGCGCTAGTCGCCGAGTCCCATCAGCGCGTGCCGGGCCTCGACGGCTGCGCGGCGCTTCGCAGACCGGGTGAGTGTCGACGCCCGGGCCCTGCCGCGCCGCGCGCTGACCTGGTCCTCGGCGTCCGAGTCGGTGTGCCGCTGCAGCCAGCGCGTGCCGTTCTTGCCCTGTGCGATCGCGCGCAGCACGCCCACCGCCCGCTCGCGTTCCTCGGCTGAGTGGCGCGGGCCGGGGGCCGGCGGCGCGACGGTGCTGCCGCGGACCGATGCCCACAGCAGCCGGTCGAGCACGGCCTGCGGCACCATGTCCATCTGGAGCAGCGGTAGCGCCTTGCTGAGCGCGGCCAGCGGCGCGTGCTCGGGGTTGACCTCGTTCAGCGGCTGCTTCGGCGCGATCGCGCGGTAACGGGTGCCCTCGACATCGGCGGTCGTGTCGAATGCGTCATACATCGGCGTCGCCAGCGCATCGTTGATCGTGAGCGGTGCGAGACCGGCCAGGATCTCGGCCGAACGGAGCACCGAGTACTGGTCGTACCGGGTGTGCACGACGGCGCCGCGCTTCGCCCAGGGTGAGATCACGAAGGACGGCATCCGGTGGGAGTCGACGTGGTCGGCGCCGTCCTGGGAATCGTCCTCGACGACGAAGATTGCGCTCGAGCCCCAGATCGGTGAGTGCGAGATCCGATCGACGATCTGGCCGAGGCCGAGGTCATTGTCGGCGATCTGCGCCTGGGGGGAGTACGCCTTTGGCGTTGTGCCGTTGGTGTGGTCGTTCGGCAGCAGCATGTAGTTGAACGTCGGCACCGTGTTGCTGGCGAGCTGGCCGCTGAAGATCTCGTTGAAGCGGTTGTAGCGCGAGAAGAACGAGGTCAGCGTGCCCGCGGTGCCGGCCGAGCCGGAATCCTGCGAGCAGCCGACGAGGTTGCCGACCGGGCCGCCCGGGAAGAGGCAACCGATCGTGAGGTTCGACGGGTAGGTGTAGTCGGAGTTGTTCTCCACCGTCTTGGCGGTCTGTTCGCGGCCCTCCTCGCCGAAGATCAGCGATCCGGCGCCGCCCTCGCCGTAGTTGCGGAAGCTGACGCCCTGGCGTACAGCCTGGTCGAAGACCACACCCATCGGTCCGAGCGTCACCGGGAAGACGCCGAAGTCAAAGCTCTTGCCGGGCCGCGAGTAGTTCATCGCGGTGCCCTTCTGCGAGTAGTCGTTGGCGATCGAGCCGGCCGTGATCAGATGGCCGTCGACGCTGACCTCCGAGTTGGCGTACACGTGGTCGAGCAGCGGGAACATCCGCGACAGGGCGTGCGCGTTCGGCGTGACGCCGCCGACGGGCGCGGGGGCGCTGTTGTCGCCGAACAGCTCCAGCTTGGGATCGCCGTCACCGCGCGGGTCGGAGCCGAAGATCTGGTCGTACGTGCGGTTTTCTCGCACGATGTAGAAGACATGCTTGATCGGACCGCCGGCGCGCAGCACGGTGTCGCTCGGTGCGTCGCGGTGATTGACGGGAACCGTCTGGTTCTCGGCGGCGTCGGTCGTCGCCTGCATCTGCGCGTCGGTGGGGCGGTCCAGGCGGCCGACGCGGCCGAGCAGCATGTCGAGCACGTAGGAGCCGTAGGGCGTTTGGACCGTGCCGCCGGGGCGCTTGTCGCCGTCGAAGCCGAAGCCGGGGTTCGGCCCGGAACCGAGGCCCTTCGCGGCGATCCAGATCAGCGTCCTCCCGTTTGGCGTGACCTGCACCGACGTCGGGTACGCGGCCGTCGGCAACTTTCCGATCAGGTCAAAGGCCTTGATCGGCGTGCCTGGCCGATCGGTGAGCGCCACGGCGGCGACGGTGTCCTCGTTCGAGTTTGCGACGTAGAGCGTCGTGCCCAGCGGATCGACGGCCAGCGCGGTCGGCTGCGTGCCGAGCGCGGCCTTGTCGCGGCGACCGACCGAGGTGCGGCCGACGACGCGGAAGGTGGTGGTGTCGATCGCGGCGACCGTGTCCGTCTGCGTCACGGCGACGTAGATGCGGTTGACCTTCGGATCGGCGACGAACGCCGAGGGCTGACTGTTGAGGTCGGGCCGTCCGTTCAGATTGAGCCCGCCAATGGCTCCCAGCACTTCGCCGGTCTTGACCGTGATCACCGAGACGGTGCCATCGAACGCGTTGGCGGCGTACACGTGGCCGGTCCGGTCGAAGCCGACCGCGTTCGGGTATCGCCCGACGCGGACGTTCCTGACCGACCCGTCGGCGACCGAGATCAGCGAGACGTTGTCGGCCTGCTGCAGCGCCACGGCCACGGTCTTGCCGTCCGGTGACGCGGCCATGCCGGCCGGGTACAGCTTGCTGACCGGCGGCAGCGAACCGATCTGCCCGGCGCCGAAGCCCCATGGCCGCGGGATGCTGATCGGATCACGCTCGACCCCCTGGCCGGTGAGCTGGTTGACGTCAAACACGTGGACGACATCGCCGTCCTTGCCGCGTGTCGTGCCCTGGTCGACCTCGATGTTGCCCGTGGCCGGTGCGCCGGAGACATAGGCGCGCTTGCCGTCGGGGGTGAAGGCGATTCCGCCGTAGGCGCCCGGCAGCGGCAGGACCTGCACGACCTTGCCGGTGGCGACCCGGACGACCTGGATGTCGTCCTTTCCGTGCCCGGAGTCGACGACCCAGAGGAAGCGGCCGTTCGGCGTCAGGGCCGAGGCGGTCGGGAAGTTGCCGATGACGGTCGTCTGACCGAGCGGCTGCAGCTGGCGCCCGTTGCCGGTGAGCGAAAGGCTCGGACCGACTCGCCCCACAGTCACGTCGTCGGCTCCGGCTACGCCCGCACTCAGTGCGAGCGCGGCCAGCATCAGTGCTACAGGGCCCCCAAGGCGCAAAGACATTCCACAATCTAGTCATAAACAGAGGCCGACAACAAGGCCGGTTCACCACTCGGTAACGACTTGGTGACCAGACGCGCGTGGCGGTACCCTCCGCCTGCACGCTGGACGGCCGCGGCGGGGAGAAATCCCGTCGAGGAAAGTCCGGACACCGAAGGGCAGGGTGGTCGGCGCAAGCCGACTCGGGGTGACCCGCAGGAAAGTGCAACAGAGAGCAGACCGCCGATGGCGGGGCCCCACGTGAGTCCCGTACAGGTAAGGGTGAAACGGTGCGGTAAGAGCGCACCAGCGTCATGGCGACATGGCGGCTCGGCAAACCCCACCCGGTGCAAGACCAAGCAGGACCGTTCGTAGGCTGCCCGCCGAGGTCCAGGTCGGTCGCAAAGATGGATGGTCGTCCACGACAGAATCCGGCTTACAGGCGTGCCAGCGGGGCCCCTCGGGGCCCCGCTGCTTTTTTCGCTCTGTGCACACAATCCTTCACCGCTCAGTGGGTGAGGCCTTGCATGCCGACACCAGGTGATGCGAACATACGTTCGTGTCACGATGAGCCTCGTTCTTTGCATCTCACTTCCTCGCTTTGCCTTTGTCGTCGCTGCCGGCGGCTCGCGTGAGGCGCTGGCGCGGGGGCCGGCGGCGTTGGCGCCCGAGCCCGGTCGGACACAGGTGATCGGGGAGATCTCGCCTGGTGCCGAGGCCTTCGGTCTCTACCCGGGGATGCGGCTCGGCGAGGCCCTGGCCCGCTGTCCCGAGCTGGCGCTGGTGCCTGCCGACCCGCTTGGCGTCGCCGCCGCCTGGGAGAAGGTGCTGGCACGCCTGGAGTCCGTCGGCGCGGCGGTGGAGTCCGCGGCACCGGGAACCGCGTGGCTCGACGGCGCGCAGCTCGCGCGGCTGCATGGCCGGACGCTGCCGCCGGCGACGATCCGCGCGAACGGCGGCACCGTGCCGCCGTGGTTGCCGGGCGTCATCACGGCGGTCCGCGCCGGCCTCCGGTTGCCGGCGCGGATCGGTGCTGGACCCTCCCGATTCTGTGCGCTGGCGGGTGCACTCCGTGCGGGTCCGCGGGCGGCCGAACTCGTTGACGGTGCCGCCGCGCTGCACGATGAACCGGTGGCGCTGCTGCGGACGCGGCCGGAACTTGCAGCCCTGGTCGAGCCGCTGGAGCGCCTCGGGCTGACGACGATGGGCTCGCTCACCGTGGTCGGGCGCGCCACGCTCGCCGAGCGGTTCGGAAGGCTCGGTGAGCGGGCACATGACCTCGCGTCCGGCCGCGATCTGCCGCTGGCCCCGCGGCTGCCGGGGGACACGCTGGAAGAGGTGCTGGAGCTGCCCGATGCCGGCTCGGGCGTCCAGCTGACGCGGGCGCTCGGGCTGCTGATCGACCGGCTGCTGGCGCGGCGTGAGCGACGCGGGCGGACGCTGCGCAGCGTGGTGCTCGGCGCCCATCTGGTCGAGGGCGGCACCTGGCGGACGCGGGTCGCGTTCCGTGAGGCCCTTGCCGACCCGGAACGGATGCGGCTGGCGCTCGAGCAGCAGGTGCTGCTGGTGCCCGCGCCGGTGCAGACGCTGCGGCTCGCCGTCGACCAGTTCGGCCCGGTCCATGCCGGTGCGCGTGCGCTCTTCGATGACGGCCAGACCGAGCGGCGAGCGCGGCTCGGTGAGGCGACCAGGCAGGCGCGCATCGTCGGTGGTGAGGCTGCCGCACTGCGCGTGCTGGCACTGGATCTGGAGTCTCGTATCCCGGAGCGGCGGCTGGCGCTGACGCCGCTGCAGCCATGAACGGGCCGAAGCGGCTCTACCTGCCGGTGGCCGCCTCGGTGCGGACCGCGCCCGGTGGCCAGCCGTTGTCGGTCGACGGGCACGCCGTGGAAGCCGTGCGCGAATCGTGGCTGGTGGAGGACCGCTGGTGGACGCTGCGGCCGCTGCGGCGCCGCTACTGGGAGCTGGTGACCGACCGCGGTGAGCTCGTGGTCGTCTTCCGAGAGCTGGCGGCAGGCGGACGCTGGTTCCGCCAGCGAGGTTCGCTCTAGGTCTCGCCTCGGCACAGAATCGTCACCAGCGCGTGTCGTCTGGTGACGACACGCGGGGCACGCTTGTCGGATGCGACGCGACGCGGGCCAGGGCACGGTGGAATGGGTCGGGCTCGTGGCCGCCATCGCCACGCTCGTGTTCGCCGGTGCGGCACTCGCACAGGCACCGTTCGTCGCGCACACGGTCACGCGGCAGGTCAGCCGGGCGCTGTGCATCGTCCGCGGTGGTGACTGTCGTCGTGATCAGCAGCCGTGCACCCTCGCGAGCGCGACGAGCGGCGGCGGCCTCAGCGTGAGCATCGCGTTCATCGAGATCGGCGGTGACCGGACGATGGCGATCGAGCGACGATCCGATGGCACGGCGCTCGTCACGGTGATCGACGGCAGCACGGCGGCGATTCGTGCTGCCGCCGGGCTTGAGGCCGATGTGGCGGTCGGCACGCACAAGCTCGCGGTCGGTGGTTCGATCGCCGCCTCGGTGGCGGCATCGGCGCTGGGCGGCCGCAGTTGGCTGGTGCGCAGTGCCGCCGAGATCGACCTGCTGCGCCGCCAGATCGCCGCCCAGCGGCCGCGTCCCGGTGGCCGCCTGGCTCGGCCGCGGCGCAGTCGCGGGCTGCCGCCGCTGCCGGAGCCGGACATCCGCTACGACGAGGTGCAGACGGTCTTCGCCGGCACCATCGGCGCGGGTGTCGGGATCGCTGGGAGCAAGAAGACGCCACTGTCCGTCAGCGGCGGACTGACCACGCGCAACACCAGCGGGGCTCGTGTCGACCGCCGGAGCGGCGAGCGGACCGTCTATCTGAAGGGCTTCCGCGACTATGACGGAAAGGTGTCCGTGTTCGGTGAGGCGGCGTCCGGAACCCACCGCTCCGGTACCGACGAGCAGTACGCGCTGGTGTTCGACGCGGCCGGCCGACCCGTCACGCTGCAGATCACCGCGACCTCGGCCGAGCTGCCGCAGGTCGCTCAGCCGTTTGCCGGCATGCTGCGCGGCGGCGGTAAGGACGCTCCGGACACCTACGAGGTGACGGCGAATCTCGACCTCACCGATCCCGCGAACCGTGCTGCGACCGAGGCGATGCTCAGCGCGACCGCCAACAAGCGCACGGGCCCGCTGCCGGCGGCGGTGCGGGCGCTGCGCGACCGTGTGTTGCGCAGCGGCACGGTTGAGGTGCGCGGCCTGGCGTCGACCGACGACAGCGGTTCCTACGGCGGCTCGGTCGCGGTGCCGGGGCTCAAGCTCGGTGCAAAGGCCGATCGGCGGCGCGGGTCCTCACGACTTGTCAGCGCCGCCTCGCGCGGGCTCGGCGGCGAGTGGCTGCCGCGCGATGATTGCGCGGTACGCCCGTTTGCGGAGGGGGCGCCGCTGCAGTCACCGGGGTAGGACTGGCACTTGTCCACCGATGATGCGAACATACGTTCGTGTCATCGGCTACGCCCCTCTATACCGAGCTGCATTGCCATTCGGCCTTCTCGTTTCTCGACGGGGCGTCGCTGCCGGAGGAGCTCGTCGTTGCCGGACTGGAGCGTGGCTATGGCGCCCTGGCGCTGACCGACCACAACACCATCTCGGGCTCAATGGAGTTCGCGCAGGCGGCCGCGGGGCTCGGACTGAAGGCGATTCACGGGGCCGAGCTCGACGTGCGCGTCGATGGTGCGATCCGGCACCTCACGCTGCTCGTGCAGGACCAGAGCGGCTGGCGCAACCTCTGCCGGCTGTTGACCCGTGCACACGCCCGCACACGGGAGAAGGGCACGCCGGATCCGATTGTCGGGCTTGATGATCTTGTCGCTCACGCCGAAGGCCTCGTCTGCCTGACCGGCTGTGCCACGCATGGCATCGAGGACGAGCCGACGGTACGTGTGCTGCGTGAGTCGTTCGGTCCGGAGCGGCTCTTCGTCGAGTTGCAGCGCCCCTTCGCCCGCCACGACCGCGCCCAGAACCGCCGCCGCGCCGCGCTCGCCCGCAGGCTCGGCCTGCGCACCGTCGCCACCGGCAACGTGCACGCCCACAATCGTCGCCGCGCGCTGCTGCAGGACGCGCTCGTCGCCGTCCGCACGCACGCCACGCTCGATGCCTCCGAGCCGCAGCGCCGCGGCAACCACAGCCACGTCCTCGCCACACCGGCGGCGATGGCGGCCCGGTTCATCGACCACCCCGACGCGGTCCGGGAGACCACGAAGCTGGCCGAGACGCTGCAGTTTGATCTGCTGCACGACCTCGGCTACCGCTACCCCGGCGCCGAGGATCTCCAGGCGGCACGGCACCTGACGGAGGTCTGCGAGCAGCGCTTCGACATCCGCTACCCGCAGGGTCACCAGCATCGCGTCGCCGCGCGTGCGCGGCTGGAGGAGGAGCTCAAGCTGATCGACACGCTCGGGCTCGCCGGCTTCTTCCTGCTCCATCACGAGCTGCTGGAGTTGGCACGGGAGGTGGCCGTCGAGGTGCGCGGCGGAGCGGCCGCTCGCTCGCTGCTGCCGCCTGGCCGCGGCCGTGGCTCGTCGGTCTCCTCGATCGTCTGCTACCTCACCGGTCTCTCGCACATCGACCCGATCGCCGCCGACCTGTTCCTCGGCCGTTTCCTGAACGAGGAGATCACGGCGCTGCCGGACATCGATCTGGACTTCCCGCGGGACGTTCGCGCCGCGCTGATCCCGCGCATCCATCAGCAGTTCGGCCGTGAGCGCTCGGCCCTGGTGGCGGCCTTTCCGACCTATCGCGCACGCGGCGCGATCCGTGAGCTCGGCAAGGCACTCGGCCTGCCGCCGGGCGAGATCGAGCGGGTCGCGCGCTCCTCGGAAGGCTGGTCGGCCGAGAACGTGGAGGAGGACATCATCACCGCGCTCGGGGCAGAACGGTTGCAGAGCGACGGCCGCCCGAACCGCTGGCGCTGGCTTGCTCGCCTCGCCGCCGAGGCGCACGGCCTGCCGCGTCATCTGAGCCAGCACTCCGGCGGCATGATCATCGCGACGCGGCCGCTGATCGACTGCTGTGCCGTGGTGCCCGCGGCGATGGAGGGGCGCCAGATGGTGATGTGGGACAAGGATTCCTGCGCCGACGCCGGCTTCCTGAAGATCGATCTGCTCGGCCTCGGGATGCTGTCGGCGGTGGAGCGTTGCGTGGAGTCGATCGCCGCCGTACGCGGTGAGCGCGTTGATTTGTCCCGTATCCCGATGGACGACCCGGCCACGTTCGACGCGATTCAGCGCGGCGAGACGACCGGCGTCTTTCAGATCGAGAGCCGCGCGCAGATGGGCTCGCTGCTGCGGACGCGGCCACGCAACCTCGACGACATCACGATCCAGGTCGCGATCGTGCGCCCCGGGCCGATCGTCGGCGGCGCCGTCAACCCGTACATCGAGCGGCTGCAGCGGCTACGCGTCGACCCGGACTTCCAGGTGCCCTACGACCACCCGTCGTTGGAGCCGGTGCTCAAGGAGACGCTCGGCACGATCATCTTCCAGGACCAGGTGATCGAGGTCGCGATGGCCTTCTCCGGCTTCTCGCCCGGAGAGGCCGAGAGCCTGCGCCGGGCGATGAGCCGCAAGCGCTCCCAGGCCGCGATCGACGCCCACCGTGAGCAGTTCATCGGCCGTGCCGTGGAGCGCTGGGAGGACGTCACACCGGAGCTCGCCGAACGCGTCTGGAACATGGTCAAGGGCTTCGCCGGCTTCGGCTTCCCCAAGGCCCACAGCGCCGCGTTCGGCCTGCTCGCCTACCAGTCGACCTGGCTGCGCGTGCATTACGGGCCGGAGTTCCTGACGGCCCTGCTCGACGAGCAGCCGATGGGCTTCTACCCGCCGGACTCGCTGATCCACGAGGCCCAGCGCCGTGGTATCGCGGTGCTGCCGCCGGACGTCAATGCCAGTGCGGTCGGCTGCACGGTGCGCAGCGGCGGTGTGCAGGTCGGCCTCGGCTACATCCTCGGCGTGCGCACCGACGATGTCACCGCGCTGGTCGCCGAGCGCGAGCGGGGCGGACCCTTCCGCTCGCTGGAGGAGCTGGCCTCCCGTGCCGGCACGGGCCGTCCAGCGCTGGAGCAGCTCGCCTGGTCGGGCGCCTGCGATCAACTGGCAGGTGGTGATCGCCGCCGCGCCCTCTGGGGTCTCGGTGTTGCCGCACCGGGACGACCCGTGCCGCACGCCGCCGGCACGCAGCTGGCGCTGCCGCTGGACACCGGGATCGTTCCGGCGCTGCCGGCGCTGGGCGGTTGGGAGGCGATGGTGGCCGACTACGCCACGACCGGCCTCACGACCGCGGCTCATCCGCTCGCGCACGCCCGCGGCGAGCTGGCAGAGCGCGGCTGCATCGCCTCCGGCGCGTTCGCGCAGACCCGGCACGGCGCGCCGGTGCGGGTTGCCGGCCTGGTAGTCGCCCGCCAGCGTCCGGCGACCGCCAAGGGCATGTGCTTCATGTTGCTCGAGGACGAAGAGGGCACGGTCAACCTCGTCGTGCCGCCGCCGGTCTACGCACGCTTCCGCGCGATTGTGCGGACCGAGCCGCTGATCCTGGCAACCGGCGTCCTGGAGCGTCATCCGGCGGCCGGCGGCGGCGTCAACGTCGTCTGCCGCTCGCTGGAGCGCCTCACGATCACGCCGCAAGCAACGGCGGCGCAGGTCACGGCGCTGCCGGCGCCCGGCGAGGCCGGCGACTTCCGCGCCGTCGCGCCCGCGGTGCAGAGCTTCGCCTCCGGCCGCCGGCGGTAAGGCTGCAGCACGTGACGTTCTCAACAGCAGGTGTTGAGAACGTCACAACCTACGCCGGGTGCAGTGTTTCTGTGACCGAGCGCACAACCATGCGAACATTCGTTCGGCACCATACGAATCGTTCTTCGGATTCCGTCCGAGCACACGTAGAGCATCCGGCAATCCCCGGAGTTTCCAGAAAACCGCAGAGAAGCAGGACTTCTCGGCGCTGGTACGATGCCCTCGCCGCAACTTTCGGTTCGGCGCCCATCCACGATGAGGTGTCCTAACCGATGCGACTCTTCATGTCACAGTCACCGACGATCAGCCACGACTCCCAGGAGACGCCCGAATGGTGGGCAACGGTCCAGCAGGACCGCGATGAGTTGCCCGCCGAGGCGCAGCTCGATTCCTGGTTGAACGAGGAGATCGACTTCACGCCACGGCGCGCACGGTTTGAGCGCACGCCCGTGGTCGAGGAGCGGCGGCAGACGCGCCGGTTCGTCCGGACCGATGCCGAGAACCGCGTTCTGGACGCGCTCGGTGACTTCGGTGACGACGTCGGTGAGATGGTCACCGCGCCGCCGAAGCGGGGGCGCACCGGCTCGTTCGATGTCGTGCTCGACGATGACGGCACCCTCGTTGCCACCGAGACGCTGACGCCGAGCACGTTGTCGACCGACGAGCTCGTGCTCACGGTGCCGCCGGTGCTCGATCGGCCGACGGTGCGCATCACCGGGCATCCGGAGCAGGTTGCGGCAAGCCGCGCGCTGCGCCACCGCGACCGCACGCTGATGGAGATGATCGGCCCGCACCCGGACCGCATCGCCTTCTGGGTCGTACTGCTCGGCATCACCCTGATCGTCCTTTCGCAGCTGTCCTCGTAGGGCGCGCAGCGTCGGCGCCTCGCGACGCGGCACAATGCAGCGATGAGCTCTGACGCTCCACTGACCGCTGACGACGTCCTACGCCAGGTCGCAGACCAGGACCTGCGCTTCCTGCGCCTCTGGTTCACCGACATCGCAGGCCAGCTCAAGTCGTTCTCGCTCAACAGCTCGGAGCTGGAGCGGGCGTTCACGAGCGGCATCCCGTTCGACGGCTCCTCGATCACCGGTTTCAACGCCGTCGAGGAGTCGGACATGGTCGCGGTCGCTGACCCCGCGACGTTCGCCACGTTGCCCTGGCGGCCGACCGATCAGGGCGTCGGGCGCGTCTTCTGCGACATCCGCACGCCCGAGGGCACGGCCTACGAGGGTGACCCGCGTCAGGTGCTGCAGCGCGCGCTGACGCGGATGCGTGATCTCGGCTTCGACGATCTGCTGGTGGCGCCGGAACTCGAGTACTACCTGTTCGCCGACAGCAGCGGCACCGAGGTGCTCGATCAGGGCGGCTACTTCGATCTGACGACACTCGACGCGGGCTCGGACGTGCGCCGCGGCACGGTGATCGCGCTGGAGCAGCTCGGCGTCGACGTGGCGCTGTCGCACCACGAGACCGGCCCGTCACAGCACGAGGTGGACATGCGCCCGGCGCCTGCCCTCAAAGCCGCCGACGACTGCATGACGGCGCGGATCACCGTCAAGGAGATCGCACTCGAGCACGGTTGGCACGCAACGTTCATGCCGAAGCCGCTTGCGGGCAGCAACGGCTCGGGCATGCACACCCATCTGACGCTGATCAAGGACGGGCGGAGCGCCTTCGTCGACGCCGCGGATCCGGCGCAGCTCTCGGATGTCGGCCGCGCATTCGTCGCCGGTCAGCTCCGCCACGCGCGCGAGATGAGCTCGGTCCTGGCCCAATGGGTGAACTCCTACAAGCGGCTCGTGCCCGGCTTCGAAGCGCCGGTCTATGTGGCGTGGAGCCGCCGCAACCGCAGCGCCCTGGTCCGCGTTGCCGGCGGCGGCCCCGACGCGGCGGGCAGCATCGAGCTGCGCTGCCCGGACCCTGCGTGCAACCCGTACCTGGCGTTTGCGGCGATGCTGCAGGCGGGTCTCGAAGGCGTCGAGCAGGGCTACGAACTGCCGGAGCCGATGGAGCGCAATCTGTACCACCTCGGCTCCGGCGAGCGACGCCGTCTCGGCGTCGAATCCCTGCCCGAGAGTCTCGGTGATGCGATCGAGCTGACCGCCGATTCCGAGCTGATGCTGCGCACATTTGGCGAGCACATGTTGGACCGCTTCGTCGAGCTCAAACGACGCGAGTGGCACGACTATCGCGTGCAGGTCACAAATTGGGAACACGACCGCTATTTACCTGTACTCTGATCTGGCGTTGATCGGCAGTTTGCAGGTGAAGTGCAGCGGTTGAAGTTCCCGTAGGAGCTGCCGACCACGCGGGGAAGAGATGCCGACGAATTCGGATCAAATCCGTGGTGGGCTGCGTGGCTTCCGAGCCTGGTTCCTCGTCGCCGTCTCGCTCAGCATCATCGTCGGTGCGATGGTCTTCGTCTCGGAACGGGCTCGACGCGATGCCGATAACGCCCGCCGCGTCCAGACGAGCGTCGAGCATCTGAAGGGCGAAGGCACCAAGTTCCGGCTGCTCAGCGACGAAGCCGCGATGAGCGTGCTGGTCGGCGCCAAGACGCCAAAGAATGCCGCTGTTGACGCCTACGGCGAGGGGTTCGCGATCTGGCAGGCGATGAGCAACGACGTCGCGGTGATCCGCCGGCTGGCGCCCGGCGCGCTTGCGGAGCGCGTCGGCGACGACATCACGCGCTTCAAAGCGGCGGCCGTACGGCAGCGCTCGAAGATCACCTCGCGCACCGGGGCGGCGGGAAGCAAGCCCCACGAGGTCGCCAGCGACACCGCGCAGCTGGACCCGATTCTCGACCAGACGGACGCTGACATCCGAAAGCTGTCCGCGGTGCAGGACGACAAGGCGAAGACGGCCAACACACGGGCGACCGTCGCGATCTTCCTCGGGACCCTGCTCGGCGCGCTGGCGCTGCTGATCCTGGCGCTGATGCTGAGCCGCAGCCGCCGCCGCTCCCAGGTCGCCGACGGCGTGCGCAACGCCGAGCGGCGCAGCGAGGAGCGGATCCGCGCACTGGTCGAACACGCTGGCGATGTCGTGACCGTCGTCTCGGCCGAGGACCACACGATGCGGTGGCTGCCCGCCTCGGTTGAGCGGATGCTCGGTCTCGATCCCGAGGAGACCGTCGGCCGCTCACTCTGGGAGATCGTCCATCCCGATGACGTCGGCGCTGTCAGGGCCAGCCTCGACCGTTGCATCTCGCAACGCTCGATCGAACTGATCAGCTGCCGCTGCCGGCACCGCAACGGCAGCTGGGTGTGGGTCGAGGCGGTTGCCGAGGATCGCACGAGTGACCCGGCCGTCGACGGCCTGCTGCTGAGCATTCGCGATGTCTCCGAGCGCAAGCGGCTGGAAGATCGCCTGCGCCATCAGGCCTACCACGACTCGCTCACCGGCCTGGCGAACCGGGCGCTGCTCGAGGATCGCGTCGAGTCCGCGCTGGACGCGGCATCCGCCGCTGACCACTTCGCTGCGGTGCTCTACCTGGATATCGACGACTTCAAGACGATCAACGACAGCCTCGGACATCTCGCCGGTGATGAGCTGCTGCGCGCGGTCGGCGGCCGTGTGGCATCCGTGTTGCGACCGGGCGACCTGGCTTCCCGCCCCGGCGGTGACGAGTTCGCGGTGCTGCTGCGCGAGGTCGTCGACGAGCGTGCCGCACTCGCTGTCGCCGAACGCCTCGTTGACGTGTTGAAGCCGGAATTCGTGATGGCCGGACGCCGGCTGTCGGTCACCGCCTCCGTCGGCATGGTGGTGGACGCCGGCAACAGCACGGTCACCGAGGTGATGCGCAACGTCGACCTCGCGATGTACGCCGCAAAGGACCAGGGCCACGGTCAGGTCCGGCTGTTCGAGGAGGAGCTCCACCGCCGCGCTGTGGACCGGCTCGAGCTCGGCGGCGAGCTCCATCGGGCGATCGACCAGGGCGAGCTGTTCCTGGAGTACCAGCCGATCGTCGACCTCGATTCGGGGCGGATGGCCGGCATGGAGGCCCTCGTGCGCTGGCAGCACCCGACCCGCGGGCGCCTGGCGCCCGAGCACTTCATCAGCCTCGCCGAGCAGAACGGCGCGATCGTCGGGCTTGGCACCTGGGTGCTGCGTGAGGCATGCCGCCAGGCGGTCGCGATCGGCGGAGCAACCGGTTCCAAGCCGTACATCAGCGTCAACGTCTCCAGCAAGCAGCTCGAGGATTCAGCGTTCCCGCGCGAGGTTGCCGCGGTGCTGGCCGAAACCGGCCTGGCGCCCGATCGCGTCGTGTTGGAGCTGACCGAAAGCCTGCTCGTCGAGGATCGTGTCACGACGATGGCGCAACTGGTCCGGCTGAAGGAACTGGGCGTGCAGCTCGCCGTCGATGACTTCGGCGTCGGTTACTCCGTGCTGTCGTACCTGCAGGAATTCCCGATCGACCACCTGAAGATCGACCGCTCGTTCGTCGAGCGCATCCAGATTGATCCCGAGCGCGCCCAGCTCGTGGAAGGCGTGATCGGCCTGGCACAGCGGCTGCACCTGCACGTGGTCGCCGAGGGCATCGAACAGACCGAGCAGGCGGAGGCGCTCCGTGGCATGGGTGCGCAGCTGGGGCAGGGAGAGTTCTTCTCCGGTCCGCTGGGCGCCGCGGCGGTCTCAGACCTCGCTGCGCAGGCGCCGGCCTCCTGGCGTTCCTAGCGGTAGGTGCGGAAGATGCTCAGGCTCGTCGTCAAGCGCGGCAGGCTCGTGCCGCTGTAGGCGCGCTTGGTGTCCCACTGCAGCTTCCAGGTGCCGTAATGCGTCGGAATCTTCGCCGGCAGCAGCGCCATCTTCGCTGAGAGCAGACCGCAGTCACCCTTCGCCGTGCCGAACTTGACCGTGCCGAGCGTGCGGCCACCGAAGCGATAGTGGGCCCACACGGTGGCGCCGCGCGGGAATCCGGAGAGGTCAAAGCGCCGCTTCTTGCGCGGGTTGCCGCCGCTGTCGGCGACCGTGTAGGCGAGGTTGGCGATGCGGAAGGCGACCGAGGTGTCCTGCGAGGAATCGGCGAAGTTCTGCACGCTCAGTGTGTTCGTGACGATGTCCTTCGAGGTGCCACCGATCGTGCCGTTCTCCGGCACGCGCAGCGCGGTCACGAAGGCGCCGGCGCTATCGGCTACCGCGGTGCCGAAGGCACCACCGCCGGAGAGCGTGATGTCCGCGCCCGGCGCAAAGCCGGCGCCGGTTGCGGTCATGCCCTGGCCCTCGACGTAACAGGTGCTGTCCAGCTTGACGGTGCCGGCTTCGGCCGGCGGCGCTGCAGCGGCGGCGATGCCGAGCAGCAGGGTCACGGTGGTCGTCATGCGTGCGATCATCGGAACGAAGCGTATCCCGCGGCCAGTTGCAGAAGTCGCTTGACCGACAGCGTCAGCCCTTCGGTTCGCGCTGCCGAGCTTGCGGTGCGCACGGCGCGGCCGTTGATCGTGCCCGACATCGCGCCGCTGGCCGACAAGCGGATCGACCCGCGCACGCCGGGTCCGCGGATCGCCATCGCGCCGCCCGCCGCAGTCGAGAACTGGCCGCTGACGCCGATGCCGCTGACGTAGGCATAGCGACGGAGCGTCAGGACCAGCGCGTCGCCGGACGTCCGCGCCTGCACAACACCGGAGCGCAGCCCGCCGACCTGTTGCGGCAGGGCGCCACGAGCGTACGTCTCGCCGATGACCTGTCGCCGTGCGTCGGTGACGGTCGACCGCACCAGGGCCAGCGCGCGGCCGACGGCACCGCGGTAGCCCGAGGTTGGCCGGACCGCCGCGAAGGAGGCGGGTGGACGCGGCGTTGGCTGATAGGGGTTGCCCGGCACGTTGCAGGTCGGCTCAGGTGCGCTCGAGAAGAACGCCGTGACCGCCTCGGCGCTGCACTTCGAACGCTCGCTCGTCAGCACCGAGTGTCCGGTGAACGCGACCTCCACGAATCGTGCGCCGGGGATCGCGTCCTTGATCCGGCGGGCGTCCTCGGCGGGTGTGCGCAGGTCCATCTGACCGGTCAGCACGAGCGTGGGCACCTGCGGCAGCGGCCCCGGATCGGCAGGTGCAGTGCCGCCGGTCGGCCAGCCGAGGCAGAGCGGCGCCGTGCCGGCCTCCAGCGCGGTGCGCGCAGAGAACGGACCAAGCTCGGCCGCTGTGAGGCGCTTGGCGGCGGCGACTGCCTCAGCCCAGCGCTGCTCCGGCGCGGCGGCTCGCGGCCACGGGAACAGCGACTCCTCGCAGGTCGTCGCGAGAAACAGCGTCGAGCTGTCCGTGAACGGCGCGGCCTGGTTGCCACTGCTGGAGCCGGTGGCGCGGCGTGCGAGGCGCAGGAGCGGCGTCCAGTCGTTGCGGCGTGCCGCACGCAGTGAGCCGGGCAGCTCCGCTCGCAGGGTGGGGTTGAGGTCGCCGGCCAGCAGCAGTCCGACGAGACCTGGCTGAGTCAGTGTCTGTGGCGTTCGCGCGCCACCGTCAGACGTCACGCGGCCGGAGATGCTGCGATCGCGCAGCCGGCCGGCAACGGTGTTCAGATCTGCGACCACGTTCGGGCTGGCGGCACGGCAGGCCGATTTCGCGCAGAGGTCGCGCAGAACACGGCGACTGGCCGCGAGGGAGGAGCGGCGGAACGGATCTGGTCCGTCCGGTAACACGACGCTGTCGAGGACCAGCGCCTCGACACGGTCGGGGTAGGTGCTGGCGTAGGCCTCCGCCACCTTGGTGCCGTAACTGACACCGAACAGCACCAGCTTGTCGTAGCCGCCGGCAACGCGCAGCGCCTCGAGGTCGGCAACGCTGTCCTGTGTGCGGTAGAAGCCGCGGGCGCTGCCGAGCTCGTTGGCGCAGCCGGTTTCCGCGGCGAGCAGCGTTGCCGCGCTGCGCAGAGCGCCGCACAGCAGAGGATCAGACTGACCGGTTCCGCGCTGGTCGAAGATCAGCAGGTCGCGGGTGGCGAGGGCCGAAGCGAGCGCCCTGGCGAAGGTCGTGCGAAGCGGCAGGGCCGCTTGGCCGGGGCCGCCCGCGAGTCCGACGACGGCGGTCCGCGTCGGGTTGTCGCTCGCGACCACCCGGCTCGCCGCCAAGCGCACCGAGCCAGCCGCGGGCAGCTGGCGGTTGATCGGCACGGAAAGCGTGCTGCACTCGAACCCGGCCTGGTCGGAGCAGGCCGACCAGGTCAGCGTCGCAGCGCGCGCAGGAACGGGACCCATGACCAGGGCCACGGTGGCCGCCAGGAGCAACGACCACAACGACGGACGGCGTATCGCGGTGGCGCGCATCGCCATCGGGAAGGTAGCGTGCGACTGACCCGTTTGTTCCGCTAGGAGGACGCATGTCGATCGACCGCGAAACCATCACCGCCGACACCGCGCCAGCCGCACTCGGCCCCTACTCGCACGCCGTCCGTTCGGGTGACCTGCTGTTCCTCTCCGGACAGACGCCGATTGACCCCGACGGCAGCGGCCTGATCGCCGGCGACGTGGGCGCCCAGACGACCCGTTGCCTGCAGAATCTCGCGCTCGTCGCCGCCGCCGCGGGCGGTCGGATCGAGGATGCGGTGCGCTGCGGCATCTACGTGACGGACATGGCCACGTTCGCGGAGGTCAACGCCGCCTACGCCACGTTCTTCGATGACGCGCCGCCGGCGCGCTCCACGATCGGTGTCGCGTCGCTGCCGGTCGGCGCGCAGGTGGAGATCGACGCGATCATCGCGGTCGCTCCTCGTGTCTGACGCGGCCGATCAGATCACTGCAGAACGGATCGAGCGCGCGCGTTCGGTGATCGCTGACGTGACGCGGCGGACGCCGGTGGTGGAGTCCGCCACGCTGAGCGACCGGCTGGGTGCTCCGGTGATGCTGAAGGCCGAGAATCTGCAGCGCGTTGGATCCTTCAAGGTGCGGGGCGCGCTCAACAAGCTTGCGGCGCTCGGCGACGGCTGTGCCGCCGGTGTCGTGTGCGCGAGCGCCGGGAACCACGCGCAGGCCGTCGCGCTGGCGGCGCGCGAACGGGGCGTCGCATGCGAGGTCGTGATGCCCGTCGGTGCCGCCGTCGCCAAGTTCGAGGCGACGCAGGCGCTCGGCGCCAGGGTCACGCTGGAGGGTGAGAGCGTCACCGAATGCGTGGAGCTGGCGCGGGCCCGCGCGGAGGCAGCCGGCAAGAGCTTCATTCATCCTTTCGATGACCCGGAGGTGATCTGTGGTCAGGGCACGCTCGGGCTGGAGCTGCTGGAGCAGATCTCGGACCTCTCGACGGTGATCGTGCCGATCGGCGGCGGCGGCCTGATCGGCGGCGTCGCGGCGATCATCAAGGCCGTCAGCCCGGGCACGCGCGTGATCGGCGTGCAGGCGGGCGCAATGGCCGCGGTTCCGGCCTCGCTCACGGCAGGACGACCTGAGCCCGCCGCGGTCGCGAGGACGATCGCTGACGGCATCGCCGTGCGGGCGCCGAGCGCGCTGACCTTGGCACTGATCGATCGCTGGGTCGACGACGTGGTGACGGTGGACGAGGACGAGATCGCCGCGGCGATGGTGCTGCTGCTGGAGAAGGCCAAGCTGGTGGTCGAGGGCGGCGGTGCAGTCGGTGTCGCGGCGTTGCTCAGTGGGCGGATCGAGGCGCGCGACGGCGGCACGATCTGTCCGGTGCTCAGTGGCGGCAACGTCGACCCCGGCCTGCTGGCGGCGCTCGCGCGGCGGCACGAGAGCGAGGCGGGCCGGCGTCACGTGCTGTTCACGCGGGTCCCCGACCGGCCGGGCGGGCTCGTCACGCTGCTCAACCTCGTCGCCGATGCCGGCGCGAACATCGTCGACGTGACGCATCTGCGTGAGGGGATCGGCCTGCACGTCGCCGAGACCGGCGTGCAGCTGGTGATCGAAACACGCTCCCGCGAGCATGCCGGCGCTGTTGTCGGGGCGATGCGGAGCGGCGGTTACGACGTCATGCGTCCAGTACCAGCGTGACAAACACCAGATCGAGCCAGCGGCCGAACTTCCGTCCCACCGCCGGCAGCGGCGTCGATGCCGTGAATCCGAGCCGTTGGTGGAAGCGCAGGCTGCCCTCGTTGGCACCGTCCAGCCCGCCGACGATCGCGTGCACACCGGCACTCCGTGCGTGCTCGATCAGCGCGAGCATCAGCTCCGTGCCGGCGCCGCGGCCATGCGCCTCCGGCGTGATGTAGATGCTGTGTTCAACCGTCGCCGCGTAGCCGTCACGGCTGCGGAACGGCCCGTAGCTCGCCCAGCCGATCACGCGGTGATGGGCATCGGTGGCGACGAGCACGGGGTGCCCGTTGTCGGCACGGTTCTGGAACCAGGCGCGGCGATCATCGAGCGTCTCCGGCTGGAGGTCCCAGTTCGCTGTTGTCTCGGCGATCGCCTGGTTGCTGATCTCGAGGATCGCCAACAGATCGTCCGTCGTGGCCGGGCGGATCGTCACGGCCATGACGCGGACTCAGGCTCCCGTGGCGATGAAGACGGTCTTCACCTCGGTGTAGGCGTCGGTGGCGTGCGGACCGAGCTCGCGGCCGTAGCCGGACTGCTTGAAGCCGCCGAACGGCGTGGTCACGCGGACCGAGCTGTTGGAATTGACCGAGAGGTTGCCGGCCTGCACGGCACGGGCGACGCGCAGCGCGCGTGCGCCGTTGCCGGTCCAGATCGAGCCCGACAGACCGTAGATCGTGTCGTTGGCCAGGCGGATCGCGTCGGCCTCATCATCGAACGGCACGATCACGGCGACCGGTCCGAAGATCTCGTCGTGGACCGCCGGGTGGTCAGCGGGCGCGGGGTAGAGCACGGTCGGCGGGAACCAGAAGCCGGGTCCGTCGGGCGTGCTGCCCTGGATCGCAATCTCGGCCTCGCCATCGACAAACGCGCCCACCGTCTCGCGCTGTGCGGCTGAGATCAACGGTCCCATCTCGGTGCCGTCGGCGAGCGGGTCGCCGACCGTGATGCCCTCGACCACGGGCTTCATCGCTGCGAGGAAGTCATCAACGGCCTCGCGCTGAACGAGGATCTTGGCCCGGGCGCAGCAGTCCTGGCCGGCGTTGTCGAACACGGCCCACGGCGCCGCGGTTGCGGCAGCCTCGATGTCGGCGTCGGCGAAGACGATGTTCGCGGACTTGCCGCCGAGCTCCAGCGTCACGCGCTTGATCGTCGCCGCTGCGCCCTGCGCGATCGAAGCGCCGACCTCGGTCGAGCCCGTGAAGGCGATCTTCGCGACGTCCGGATGCTCGACGAGGCGCGTGCCGCAGGTGCGGCCGGGGCCGACGATGACGTTGACCACGCCCTCGGGCAGACCGGCTTCGAGCACCAGCTCGCCGAAGCGCACCGCCGTCAGCGGTGTCAGCTCGGCCGGCTTCAGCACGACCGTGTTGCCGGCGGCGAGTGCCGGCGCCATCTTCCAGCAGGCGATCGCGAGCGGGAAGTTCCACGGCGTGATCAGGCCGACGACGCCCATCGGCTCCCGCACGGTGAAGGCCATCCCGCCGGCGACCGGGATCGTCTCGCCATGCGGCCGCTCTGGCGCGCCCGACATGTAGCGGAACGTCTCGATCGCCATCCCGATCTCGCCGCGCGCGGCGCCGAGTGGCTTGCCGGCATTGCGTGCCTCGAGGACGGCGAGCTCCTCGTGATGCTCCTCCATCACGCTCACGATCTGTCGCAGCAGCTTCGCGCGGTCGGCGGGGGAGACGGTGGCCCAGGCGGGCCAGGCGGCTTTGGCCTTGGCCACGGCCGCGTCGACGACGGCCACGTCGGCGCGTTCCAGCGACTGCAGCACCTGCTCGGTTGCGGGTTCCAGGACGTTGAGGGTGTCGCTCACAGGCTCATCTTATGCGGCGATCCATAGAACGAACGAGGGCCCGCCGATTGGCGGGCCCTCGGACACATGGACTGCTCAGCGACCTACGGGAACTGGCCGCCCGGATGCGGGTCGTGCGCATCGGCCGCGAGCTCGGCATCGATCTCTGCGATCGTGTGCTTCGGCCCGGTGAACGTCTTCTTCGCGCTCAGGAGCCACCAGAGACCGACCGCGAGCGTCATGCCGCCAGTGACCAACGGGGCGTAGTTGACGAAGCTCCAGCTGAACTCGTCATTCCACGGCACACCGGCCGGGTAGAGCGGCAGGATGAAGATCACAGTGATGATCGCCACCCAGATGAACGCAATGGGATTCATCCACTTGTACTTCGCGCCGTTGTTCCACGGCCCCGTCTCAAACGCATCACCGGCGCGCCAGCGCAGGTAGATCGGAATCGCGTAGGCCACGTAGAGACCGATGACGGCCACCGACACGATCGCGTAGAACGCCACCGGTACCGTCAGGTCGCCCTGCTTGCTCGGGAAATATGCCGGCACCGTGAGGAGCGCGGCGAGCGCCGCCATCAGCAGCACGGCGTTCCGCGGAACGCGCTTCGGCGTGACCTTGCTCCAGAGATCTGAGCCCGGGATGGCGCCGTCGCGGCTGAACGCGTAACACATGCGCGAGGCGCTGGTGAGACACGCCGCGCCGCAGAACAGCTGCCCCACGGTGGAGATGATGAGCACGAACTTCACCCACGCTCCACTGAGTGCGGTCTGCAGAATCGCGATCGACACATACTGGCCGCCAGCTGCGGACTTGTTGATGCCTTCAATGTCCGTGGCCGCGAACGTCAACGCCAGCAGCAGGATCCAGCCGAAGATCGCGGAGTAGAAGATCGACCGCCACACGCCCTTCGCGGCAGCGTCCGATGCGCCTTGCGTCTCCTCAGAGATGTGGGCACAGGAGTCAAATCCGGTGATCGTGTACTGCGTGAGCAGGAAGCCCAGCGGAAGGACGTAGAACCAATACATCGCGTGGCTGGTGCTATTGCCAGAGAAGCCGGAGTTGTTGAATCGCTCACCGAAGACGAACGAGAAGCTCTGGTGCTCGCTTGGGGCAAACACCAGCACCCCGAGGATTGCCGCGACGCCCGCGACGTGCCACCACACAGATATCCCGTTGATCCGCGCCACCAGGTGGCTGCCCGAGATGTTGATCAGGGCATGGATCGCCAGGACGATCAAGAACAGGAAGAACGTCCCGTGCAGGAACGCCGTGACATCGGCGGAGTCACCGTTGAACAGCCCCACCTTGTAGATACCGAGTGTCGTGTTTAGGAACAGTGATGCGCCGTAGTCGACGGACGCCGTCACGGCGATCAAGCCGATCAGGTTGAACCAGCCGGTGATCCAGCCCCATCCGGCGCCGCCGAGCTTCGATGCCCACCAATAGATGCCGCCCGCGGTCGGATACGCCGACACCAGCTCGGACATGCAGAAGCCGATGATCAGGATCGGAATCGAAATCAGTGGCCAGCCCCAGGAGATGGCGACCGGGCCGCCGTTGTTCCACGCCTGGCCGTACGTCGTGAAGCAGCCCGCCAGGATCGAGATGATCGTGAACGAGATCGCGAAGTTCTGGAAGCCGGTCCAGGACCGTTCCAGTTCCTGCTTGTACCCCAGCTCCGCGAGTCGTTTTTCGTCCGCGGAATGATCGACTGCTGACATTGGTTCCTCTCTCCCGACAAATAGCGGTCTGCCGGATTGGACCTGCCCGGCGCGGATCGAACCTACGCCCGCCCGTGGACGGAAGTCAAGGTTCAGCGCCGCGGGATGTGCCAAGGTGCCGTGATGCACGTAGGTGAGCACATCCTTCTCGCCGGCTTGTTGCTGGCGTTGGGTGTGCTTGCGTCGCTGGTCGCCAGCAGGGTGCGCGTGCCGGGCCTCGTGCTCTTCCTCGGCGTCGGCATGCTCGTCGGTGACGGCAGCGGGCTGATCGAGTTCAACGACTTCGATGTCGCGCGCGCGGTGGGGATCGTGGCGCTCGGCCTGATCCTGTTCGAAGGCGGGCTCGCTGCCGGCCTGCCGGAGATCCGGCCGGTGCTGCGGCCGGCAATTCTGCTCGCCGTTGTCGGCACGCTGGTCTCCGCTGTGCTGACCGGCGTCGTCGCCGCCTGGCTCTTTGACCTGTCGCTGAAGCAGGGCTTCCTCGTCGGTTCGATCGTCGCCGGCACCGACGGCGCGGCGATCTTCGCGCTGCTGCGCACCTCCACGCTGCGGCGTCGATTGGCGCGCACGCTCGAGGCCGAGTCCGGCATGAACGACCCGATGGCGATCCTGCTCGTCCTCGGCTGCATCGCCTGGCTGACCAAGCCGGACTACGGCATCGGTGACTTCCTCCTGCTGTTCGCCGAGCAGCTGGCGATCGGCGGCGTGATCGGCGTGATCGTCGGGCGCGGGGCCGTCCGCGTGCTGCGCTCGACCCGCTTTGCCAGCAGCGGGCTGTACCCGGTCGCGACGGTTGCGACGGCTGCGGTGGCGTTCGGCGCCGCCGACGTGCTGCACGGCTCGGGGTTCCTCGCCGTCTACCTCGTCGGGCTGTGGATCGGCACCGCGCCGCTGCCGGCGACGAAGCTGATCATGGCGTTCCACGACGGCCTGGCCTGGGTGGCGCAGCTGACGATGTTCCTGGTGCTCGGCATGCTGGTCGTGCCGTCCGAGCTGGGACCGGTGGCGCTGCGTGCGACGGGGCTGGCGTTGATTCTCGCGATCATCGTGCGCCCGGTCGCCACCTTGGTCGCCACCGTCGGGCAGCGCTTCGGGTTCGCTGAGCGGATCGTGCTCGGCTGGGCGGGCCTGCGCGGTGCCGTGCCGATCGTGCTGGCCACCTTCCCGGTGATCGACGGGGTGGAAGGCAGCCGCGAGATCTTCAACATCGTCTTCTTCGTCGTGCTCGTCACCACCGTGCTGCAGGGTTCGACGTTCGAGGCGCTTGCTCATCGGCTGAAGGTGACCACGACCGAGCCGGCGATCCCGCCAGCGCTGGCAGACACCGCGGCGATCCGCCGGCTCGGCGGTGAGATCCTGGCGTTCCCGGTGCGCCAGAGCGACGCGATCGTCGGGGCCGCGGTGCGTGAGCTGGGGCTGCCGCGGGATGCCGTTGTCAACGTGATCGTGCGTGACGAGCAGGCGATTCCGCCGCGCGGGTCAACGCGCGTACTGGTCGGCGACCAGCTGCACGTGCTGTACCGCGAGGAAGCCTCGACGCAGCTGATGGCGCTCGCGAACGCCTGGCGCAACGGGCCCGTCGGCGCGATCAAGCGCCCGCAGCGGAAGGTGCGCGGCGCGACGACCGTGTTCTCCGTGCGCCCTTGGGATGACCGTGACGGTGACGCGACCCGCCCGGAGACCGTGCAGGGACGGGAGGTGATCGAGCACCTGCGGTTGCGGCGCGACGCGCCGGGCTGCCTCGTGGTGCTCGACGACGGCCGCTACGCCGTCTGCGGCGCCGTCGTCGCTGTCGGCGCGCGCAGGCAGATCATCCGTTGGCTCGAGGTCCGCCAACGCACGTCGAACGCCGAGGAACGCGCCTGGATGCGCACGATCATCGGCGCCGTGGCAACAGACGCCAGCGAGCAGGCCTGAGAACGGCGGAGAGTCATCACGCAGCCTGCGGCTGCGTGCCCCGACGGGGGTCGTTACAGGCGCTCGAACCCGCGCACGCGCTCCCAGTCCGTCACGGCGCCGTCGTACGCCGCCAGCTCGACGTCGGCGTTGTTGAGGTAGTGGGTGACGACCTCATCACCGAACGCGCTGCGGGCCAGCGCGCTCCCGGCGAACAGCTCGCGCGCGTCGCGCAGGGTGGAGGGGACGCGGTCGTGCTCGGTGTCGACGTAGGCGTTGCCGACCAGGGCGGGCTGCAGCTCCAGCCCCTCCTCGATCCCGGCCAGGCCGGAGGCGATCAGGGCCGAGATCGCGAGGTACGGGTTGACGTCACCGCCCGGCAGACGACACTCGATCCGCTTGCCGGCGCCGTGGCCGACGACGCGGAACGAGCAGGTGCGGTTGTCGGAGCCCCAGGCGATCGTCGTCGGCGCGAACGAGCCGGCTGCGAAGCGCTTGTAGGAGTTGATGTTCGGCGCGAACAGCAGCGTCAGCTCCTTGGCATACTTGAGATTGCCGGCCAGGAACTGGTTGAAGATCGCCTCGTCACCGGCGTAGACGTTCTTGCCGCCGTCGAGCTCCGCGATCGAGAGGTGCAGGTGACACGAGTTGCCCTCACGCTCGTCGTACTTCGCCATGAACGTCAGCGAGCAGCCCGCCTCGGCCGCGATCTCCTTCGCGCCGTTCTTGAAGAACGTGTGGCGGTCGCAGGTCGCGAGCGCGTCGGAGTAGAGGAAGTTGATCTCGTGCTGGCCGAAATTGCACTCGCCCTTGGAGTCCTCGACTGTCATGCCCGCCGCCGCCATCGTGTTGCGGATGCGGCGGATCAGTGGCTCCACCCGTGCCGTTCCGAGCATCGAGTAGTCGACGTTGTAGCGGTTGGCGGGGGTCATGTCCTGGTACTTGTGATCCCAGGCCTCTTCGTAGGAGTCCTCGAAGACGATGAACTCGAGCTCCGAGCCTGCGTTGGCCATCCAGCCGCGCTCGGCGAGGCGGTCGAGCTGGCTGCGCAGCACCTGACGGGGGGAGGGAGCAACCGGTTTGCCGTCCTCCCACTGCAGGTCACACAGCACCGCCGCGGTGCCCTCCTGCCACGGCACGGGCATCAGCGTGGTGAAGTCGGGGATCATGCAGAAGTCGCCGTAGCCGCCCTCCCATGAGGAGAGCGGGTAGCCGGCGACGGTGTTCATCTCGACGTCGACCGCCAGCAGGTAGCTGCAGGCTTCAGCGCCGTGCTCGGCGACGACGTTGAGGAAGTGGTCGACGTGCATGCGCTTGCCCATCAACCGCCCCTGCATGTCGGCCAGCCCGATCAGGACCGTGTCGATTTCGCCGCTCTTGGCGGCCGCGCGCAACTCGTCAAGCGTCATGCGCGCAAACTATCGGTTCCACGCAGCCATGGGAGAGGCGTAGGATCGAATGGCAATGGCCGCCATCAACACCGACACGATCAATCGCGAACGCATCGCCGAGCTCACCGCGCGGGAGACCGAGCGGCTGAACGAGGCGACGAAGGGCAGCGGCGAGATGTACCGACGCGCCCGCACGCACCTCGCCTCGGGCGTCGCCTCCTCCTACCAGGTGCGTGATCCCTGGCCGATTTACCTCCATCACGGCGCCGGTCCGAAGGTCTGGGACGTCGACAACAACGAGATGTACGACTTCCACAACGGCTTCGGATCAATGATCCAGGGCCACGCGCACCCGGCGATCGGGCACGCCATTCGCGAGCGCTACGAGCTTGGCACCCACTTCGCCGCGCCGACCGAGGACGCGATCATCGTCGGCGACGAACTTGCCCGCCGCTGGGGCATCCCCAAGTGGCGCTACACGAACTCCGGTTCGGAAGCCACGATGGACGCGATCCGCATCGCCCGCGCGCACACCGGGCGCGACGACGTGCTGAAGATCTTCGGCTCCTACCACGGCCATCACGACACGGTGATGGTGTCGATCGGCGTCGACTACGACGCGATCGGTGATCACGATCACCCGCCGTCCCTGGCGTACGGCGGCGGCATTCCGCAGTCGACGGTCGATCACGTCTTCGCCGTGCACTTCAACGACGCCGAGTCGATGGAGCGGCGGATCGTCGAGCTGACGGCCGACGGCCACAAGCCGGCCTGCGTGATCATGGAGGCGGCGATGATGAACCTTGGCGTCGTCCTGCCCGAGGACGGCTACCTGCAGGCGGTGCGCGACATCACGGCCAAGCACGACATCGTGCTGATCTTCGACGAGGTCAAGACCGGCCTGGCGATTGCGCCCGGCGGCGCGACCGACAAGTTCGGCGTCATGCCGGACATGGTGACGCTGGCGAAATGCCTCGGCGGTGGCTTGCCGACGGGAGCCATCGGGATGTCCGAGGAGCTCGCGGCGTCGGTCGAGAGCGGCGCCGTCTACCAAGTCGGCACCTACAACGGCAACCCGCTCGGCATGGCCGCGACCCGCGCCAACCTGCTCGAGGTCCTGACCGACGACGCCTACGCCCACCTCGCGCACCTCAACGACCGGATCCTCGCCGGCTGCGAGAAGGTCATCAGTGATCATGGCCTGCCGGGCTACGCCGTCGGCATCGGCTCCAAGGGTTGCGTCACCTTCGCGACGACGAAGATCATCGATTACGAGACGTTCAAGGCCCAACAGGATGCTGAGATGGCCGATTTGGCCTGGTTGTATAACATGAACCGCGGAATTTTCATGACCCCTGGCCGTGAAGAGGAGTGGACCTTGTCGGTGACGCACACCGAGGAGTCGATTGACCGTTACATCGAAGTGTTCGCCGAGCTGGCGCGCGACCTCACTGCATGACAGCAGTCGCGCTCCAACAGCTCACGAAGACGTTCGCCAGCCCGGTAGGACCGGTCCAGGCCGTGCGCGGCATCGATCTGGAGATCGCGCGCGGTAGCACCGTTGCGCTGCTCGGCCCGAATGGCGCGGGCAAGTCGACCACGATCGAGATGATCATCGGCCTCGCCAAGCAGGACGCCGGCAGCGTCACGGTGTTCGACCAATCGCCGTCGGCGGCGGTCGACCGCGGCGCGATCGGCGCGATGCTGCAGACCGGGGCGGTGCTGGGCGACCTCTCGGTGCGCGAACTGCTCGACATGATGGGCTCGCTCTTCCCGGCGCCGCTCGGCGTCGACGAGGCGCTGGAGCTGGCCGCGATCGCCGACATCGCCGATCGCCGCACGACGAAGCTTTCGGGCGGGCAGACACAACGCGTGCGCTTCGCCGTGGCCCTCGTCTCGAATCCGGATCTGTTGATTCTCGACGAGCCGACCGTGGCGATGGACGTCACCGCGCGTCAGAGCTTCTGGGCGACGATCCGGTCACTCAACACGCAAGGCAAGACGGTGATCTTCGCGACGCACTATCTCGAAGAGGCCGACGCGAACGCCGATCGCATCGTGCTGATGGCACGCGGCGCGATCGTCGCCGACGGAACCCCGAGCGAGATTCGTGCGACGACAGGCTCGCGCGTGATCCGGGTGACGATCGACGAGGCGTCAGCCGAACAGTTGGAGGCACTTGACGGGGTGCACAGCGTTACCGGTCACGCAGGCGCCTGGCAGCTGCAGTGCAGCGACTCGGACGCGGCGGTCCGAGCGCTGCTGGCGGCCTTCCCCGTCGCGCGCAACCTGGAAATCACGAGCGCCGGCCTCGAGCAGGCCTTCATGGATCTGACGGCATGAACACGACCTACCTCAAATACGAACTGCTGCGCCTCTTCCGCAACAAGCGCGCCTTCTTCTTCTCGCTCGCATTTCCGCTCGCGCTGTATCTGCTGATCGCGGCACCGAACCGCAACGAAGCCGTCGATCTCGGCGCGTTCTCGCTCAAGTTCTCCGTCTACTACATGGTCTCGATGGCGGGCTACGGCGCGATGATCGCGGCAATTTCCGGCGGCGGCCGGATCGCGGCGGAGCGGGCGACCGGCTGGAACCGGCAGCTGCGGATCACGCCGCTGACGGCGGGCACGTACTTCCGCACCAAGGTGCTGACGAGCTACGTGATGGCGGCCTGCTCGATCGCGCTGCTGTACGCCGCGGGGCTGAGCTGCGGCGTACAGCTCGAGTCGATCAGTCGCTGGCTCGGCATGACCGGCTTGCTGCTCGTCGGCGTGCTGCCGTTCGTCGCGCTGGGGATCGCGGTCGGCCATCTGCTCACGCCCGACTCGATCGGACCCGTCGTCGGTGGCGGCGCCGCGTTGTTCGGGTTGCTCGGTGGCCAATGGTTCCCACTGCCGGAGACCGGGGTGATGCGGCAGATCGGTGAGCTGGTCCCGTCCTTCTGGCTGACGCAGGCGAGCCGCGTCGGCATCGGCGGTGGAGGCTGGCCGCTCAAGGGCTGGCTGGTGTTCGCGGTCTGGTCGGTGGCGCTGACGCTGCTCGCCAGCTGGGCCTACCGCCGTGACACCGGACGGGCCTGAGCGCTACATCCGACCGGCGGGCGCGCTGTCGACCGCGACCTCGGCGATCTCGGTGAGCCGCACGGAGAGGGAG